>Ga0116227_10005580_pt1 | contig 26358 bp, 21 predicted proteins | sample S1TSphgellanicum_FD_89693 | JGI IMG/M metagenome (GOLD analysis project Ga0116227, IMG submission 89693) | Host-associated microbial communities from peat moss isolated from Minnesota, USA - S1T2_Fb - Sphagnum magellanicum MG | ecosystem: Host-associated > Plants > Peat moss > Unclassified...
CGCGCTGGCGCTGTTCGGCGACGGCACGCTGGAGAAGTTCGGCGTGCAGATGATCGGCGCCGATGCCGACGCCATCGACAAGGCCGAGGATCGCCAGCGCTTCCGCGAGGCGATGGACAAGATCGGCCTGGAATCCGCCCGCAGCGGCGTGGCCCACACGCTGGACGAGGCTTTCGAGGTCTTGAAGCGCACCGGCCTGCCCTCGATCATCCGTCCTTCGTTCACGATGGGTGGCACGGGCGGCGGCGTGGCCTACAACAAGGCCGAGTTCGAGGCGATTGTGCGCAGCGGCCTGGACGCTAGCCCCACCACCGAGGTGCTGATCGAGGAATCGCTGCTCGGCTGGAAAGAGTATGAGATGGAGGTCGTGCGTGATCGCAACGACAACTCCATCATCATCTGCTCGATCGAGAACGTAGATCCGATGGGCGTCCACACGGGCGATTCCATCACCGTCGCGCCCGCGCTGACGCTGACCGACAAGGAATATCAGATCATGCGCAACGCCTCGCTGGCGGTGCTGCGCGAGATCGGCGTGGAAACCGGCGGGTCGAACGTGCAGTTCGCCGTGAACCCCGCCGATGGCCGCCTGATCGTCATCGAGATGAACCCGCGCGTGTCGCGCTCGTCCGCTCTGGCGTCCAAGGCCACCGGCTTCCCCATCGCGCGCGTCGCGGCCAAGCTGGCCGTGGGCTACACGCTGGACGAGCTGACCAACGAGATCACAGGCGCCACGCCTGCCTCGTTCGAGCCCTCGATCGACTATGTCGTCACCAAGATCCCGCGCTTCGCCTTCGAGAAGTTCAAGGGCGCCGAGCCGCTGCTCTCCACCGCGATGAAGTCGGTGGGCGAAGTGATGGCCATCGGGCGCAACATCAAGGAATCGATGCAGAAGGCGCTGCGCGGTCTGGAAACCGGTCTGGACGGTTTCAACCGCGTCGATGCTCTGGTCGGCGCTGCCCGTGACGACATCACGGCGGCCCTTTCGCGCGCCACGCCCGACCGTCTGCTGGTCGCCGCTCAGGCCTTCCGCGAGGGCTTCACGGTCGAGGACATCCACGCGATCACCCATTTCGACAAGTGGTTCCTGCGCCACATCGAAGAGATCATCGCGGAAGAGGCCGACATTGAGTGCCACGGCCTGCCCACCGATGCGGCGGGTATGCGTCGCCTGAAGGCCATGGGCTTCTCTGACAAGCGTCTGGCCAAGCTGGCGGTCAAGTCGGTGAACCCTGTTGCGGGTGCCAATGCGGTTCGCTCGGGTCTGCTGCATGATGTGGTCGAAGCCATGGCTGGCGCCACCAATGAGACCGAAGTGCGCAAGCTGCGCGAGCGTCTGGGCGTCCACCCGGTGTTCAAGCGCATCGACAGCTGCGCCGCCGAGTTCGAGGCGATCACGCCTTACATGTACTCGACCTATGAGGCCCCGCTGTTTGGTGAGCCCGAGAATGAGGCCGCGCCTTCGGATCGCAAGAAGGTCGTCATTCTGGGTGGTGGTCCGAACCGTATCGGTCAGGGCATCGAGTTCGACTATTGCTGCGTTCACGCCTGCTTCTCGCTGGCTGAGGCCGGTTATGAAACCATCATGGTCAACTGCAACCCGGAAACGGTCAGCACCGACTATGACACCTCGGACCGCCTCTATTTCGAGCCGCTGACCGGCGAGGACGTGCTGGAAATCCTGCGCGTCGAGCAGTCGAAGGGCGAGCTTCTGGGCGTGATCGTGCAGTTCGGCGGCCAGACCCCGCTCAAGCTGGCGCAGGCACTGGAAGATGCGGGCATCCCGATCCTTGGCACCAGCCCCGATGCTATCGACCTTGCCGAAGACCGTGAGCGTTTCGCCGATCTGGTGGAAAAGCTGGGCCTCAAGCAGCCCGCCAACGGCATCGCCCGCAGCCGCGACGAGGCCGTCGCTGTGGCGAGCCGTATCGGTTACCCGGTGCTGATGCGCCCCAGCTATGTGCTGGGTGGCCGCGCGATGGAGATCGTCGACAGCCTGCAGCAGCTCGATGACTACATCACCACCGCCGTCCAGGTCTCGGGCGACAGCCCGGTGCTGATCGACCAGTATCTGCGCGATGCCGTGGAATGCGACGTCGATGCGCTGTGCGATGGCGAGGAAGTCCGTGTGGCTGCCGTCATGCAGCACATCGAGGAAGCGGGCATTCACTCCGGCGACTCGGCCTGCTCGCTGCCGCCTTACTCGCTGCCCGCCGACATCATCGCCGAGATGGAGCGTCAGGCCGAATTGCTGGCACTGGCGCTGGGCGTGAAGGGGCTGATGAACATCCAGTTCGCGGTCAAGGATGGCGAGGTTTACCTTATCGAGGTTAATCCGCGCGCCAGCCGCACTGTGCCCTTCGTCGCCAAGGCGCTGGGGCAGCCGGTGGCCAAGATCGCCGCGCGCGTGATGGCGGGCGAAAAGCTCTCCAGCTTTGAGCCCTTCAAGCGCGATCTGCCCTATGTGGCGGTCAAGGAAGCGGTGTTCCCCTTCAACCGCTTTGCGGGCGTCGATCCGGTCCTCAGCCCGGAAATGAAGTCCACCGGCGAGGTGATGGGCATCGACAAGGATTTCCCGACCGCTTTTGCCAAGGCTCAGCTGGGCGCGGGCACCAAGCTGCCTCAGGGCGGCACGGTCTTCGTTTCGGTGAAGGACAGCGACAAGCCGGTGATCCTGCCTGCCGCGCAGAAGCTGGTGAAGCTGGGATTCACGCTGGTCGCCACCGGCGGCACAGCGAAGTTCCTGGCCGATCAGGGCGTTGCGGTGCAGCATGTGAATAAGGTGGCCGAAGGGCGCCCGCATATCGTCGACAAGATCGTCGATGGCGATATCGCGCTGATCTTCAACACCACCGAAGGCTGGCAGAGCCTGAAGGATTCGCAGTCGATCCGCCAGATCGCGCTGACCACGAAGGTGCCCTCCTTCACCACGGCGGCGGCCAGCGTCGCGGCTGTGGATGCAATCGAGGCTCTTTCACGCGCGAAACTTGAAGTTTGCCCGCTCCAGTCCTATTATAGTTGATCGGTCACGCTCTCCCCACACCAGCGATCGGCTCTGACCCGTTGAGATTATCCAACGGGTTAGGGTAACTGTCGCTGCAACGGGAGGGCCTTGAAAGGGACGAAGACGGAAAATGGCGAGTGTCGAAAAGCTGCCGATGCTGGCGGAAGGCTATCAAAAGCTGAACGTCGAGCTGAAGGCGCTGCGTGAGGAGCGCCCGCAGATCGTCGATGCGATCGAGGAAGCGCGCGCTCATGGCGACCTTTCGGAAAACGCCGAATATCACGCGGCAAAAGAACGCCAGGGCCAGGTCGAGGCGACCATTGCCGATCTGGAAGACAAGATCAGCCGCGCCACCATCATCGATCCCACCACGCTTTCGGGCGACAAGGTGGTGTTCGGCGCCACGGTGACGCTGCTTGACGATGACGACAAGCCGGTGCGCTATCAGATCGTCGGCACCTATGAGGCCGACGCCAAGGGTGGCAAGATCAGCTACAACTCGCCTTTGGGTCGCGCGCTGATCGGCAAGCGGATCGAGGACGAGGTCGAAGTGAGCGTGCCCGCCGGTGAGCGCTTCTATGTGGTGAACAAGATCGAGTTCATCTGAGGATGCCCGCGCCGGGCAACCGGCGCGCCATCTCAGGCATGCCGGGCAACCGGCGCATCATCTCAGGGAATGCCGGGCAACCGGCGCATCATCTCAGGGAATGCCGGGCAACCGGCGTATCACCTCAAACGTAAAAGGCCCCATTTCTGGGGCCTTTTTTGTGTTTCGCGCTATCGCTTGACCTCAGCCTTCCGAGGCGGGGTCCAGCAGGCGGTGCAGATGGACGACGACATACTTCATCTCGGCATCATCGACGCTGCGCTGGGCGGCGCCGCGCCAGGCTTCCTCGGCCGAAGCATAGTCGGGGAACACGCCGACATAGTCCAAAGCCTTCAGGTCGACAAAATCGAGGCCCTGCGGGTCTTTCACGCGGCCGCCGATCACGAGGTGTAGTTTCTGCATTGCTTATCCCATGAATGGGGGGAAGGAGCCGCCCGCATAGCATCGCATCCTGTCGAAAGCCATGCTTTCACCCTAAGGAAAGGGCCAGACTCGCCAAAAGTCGGGGGCAGGGCATGGGCCTGACCCTGCCCACATACCTATTTTTTGCCCCAGGGCCGCCAGCGCTTCAGGCGGCTGAGTTTGCTTTCGGGCTTTTTCAGCTGGTTGCCCAGATGCTCCAGCCAGTCAGGCGCGCGATCAACCAGAGCCTTGCCCGCCTCGATCGCGCCATCGCCCAGCTTATGGCCCAATTGCAGCGCAAATTGCCGCGCCAATTGCTGCCGCATCAGCCACAGCGCCAGCGCGGAGGCCGTCGCAACGACAATCCCGCGATTGTCATTGGCGATATCCAGCGCCTGAAAGGTGGCGGAGCGCGTTCCGTTTTCCAGATCGGCGCGGGCGCGGCTGATCAGCGTGGCAGGATTGGCCAGATGACGCACCTCGCCCACGCGCTCGACCAGCGCGGCGCGCGAGATGTCGCGGCGGGCTTTCAGCACGGCCAGATCGTCATCATCGATCATGCTTTGCCCTTTCCGGTCAGGATGTTCTTCAGCTTCCGCCAGGCGCGCAGCACTGCCCATGCGGCCAGAGCCATGCCCAGCAGCAGCGCCAGAACCACCACACCCAGCGCCTGCCATGTGCCCAGCAGCGGCGCGAGCGCCAGCAGCAGCCCCACCACCAGCGCCAGCAACAGGAAAAACACCAAAGCCGCCGCCAGCGCCGCCAGACCGGCAATCCGCCCGGCGATCTTGCTGGCCAGCAAAGCGCGGGCGCGCTGATAGGCGACCTCGCTGGAAAATGCCTCCCGCGCGGCTGCGATCAGCCCTTCGATTTCCGAGGACAGTGCCATGGGGCGCTTGCCCGCACCTTCATGCTGGCCCGCCTGATGGTCGCGGGGTTCGGTTTCGTCATTCATGCCCCAACACTCATGCCTGTCAGCACCCCCGGCAAGCCCCAAAATGCACGGCAACACGGGGGAGCAGCATAAGAGCCGCTCCCCCGCGCGGAAATGCGGTCAAACGGAAAGAGCGCTCAGGCTTCTTCCGTCGTTTCCGGCGTGCTGGTGAAAGCGCGGGCGATCAGGAAACCGGCAACCGCCGCAATCCCCAGCGCCACGAAGGGACGGGCGCGCACGAAGCCCTTGGCGTCCTCGCCCAGCTCACCCAGATCCTTGGATTCGAGCTTGGCAGCCGTTTCCTGGATCGAACGGGCGGCTGTGCGCGCATAGTCACCGTATTTTTCGCCCAGCTTGTCGTTCACCACGCCGGCATTGTCGGCCACGACCTTGCCCAGGCTGGTCAGCAGATCGCTGGCCTTGGACTTGCCGTCACTGGCCAGCGCAGCGGCGCGATCCGCCGCTTCGGCAGCCAGTTCCTTGCCCTGACCCAGCAGATCGGCAGAGGCCAGCTTCTCGCGGTACGCCTCGGTCTGCTCATGGGCCTTCTTGCCCAGCGCGGAAACGCTGGCCTTGGCCTCATCCAGTGCCTGCGCGAAGCGGGCTTTGGCATGATCCTTCGCGTCGGAAGCGGTTTCGGATGCCACATCCTTGGCAGCGTGGATCGTCTCGGCCGCCGAATTGGCAGTGTCCTTGGCGGACTTTTCGAGGTGTTCGGTAGCTTCGGTCTTGGCCATGGCTTTGTCCTCCTTGCGCGGGGCAACAGGTCTGGCGGGAATCGCCTGCTCGTCTACAGGAACGCTGCAAAGGCTCCCTGGGTCCATCATGCTGCAATGCAGCTTGCCTGCCAAGGCTCTGCTGCTAAGGAGCAGTCACGAAAGACCTTTGAATTGGTCCAGAGGAGATGAACCCGCCATGACCGCGATTCTCGATATCCATGCCCGCGAAATTCTCGACAGCCGTGGCAACCCCACGATTGAAGTGGATGTTCTGCTGGAAGATGGCAGCTTCGGGCGGGCTGCGGTTCCCTCGGGCGCCAGCACCGGCGCGCATGAAGCCGTCGAACTGCGCGACGGCGACAAGAGCCGTTACATGGGCAAGGGCGTGCTCAAGGCCGTCGATGCCGTGAACGATGAGATCAGCGAGCTGCTCGAAGGCCGCGACGCCGAAGACCAGCGCGACATCGATCTGGCCATGATCGAGCTGGACGGCACCCCCAACAAGGCCCGTCTGGGTGCCAACGCCATCCTCGGCGTCTCGCTGGCCGCTGCCAAGGCTGCCGCTGATGCGCGTGGCCTGCCGCTCTATTCCTATGTTGGCGGCGTGTCGGCCCATGTGCTGCCCGTGCCGATGATGAACATCATCAACGGCGGCGAGCATGCCGACAACCCCATCGATTTCCAGGAATTCATGGTCATGCCAGTGGGCGCCGACTCGCTGGCCGAGGCCGTGCGCTGGGGCAGCGAGATCTTCCACACGCTGAAGAAGGACCTGTCGGCCAAGGGTCTGGCCACCGCCGTGGGTGACGAGGGCGGCTTTGCCCCCAACATCGCCAGCACGCGCGCCGCGCTCGATTTCATCGGCGCCTCGGTCGAGAAGGCCGGTTTCAAGCTGGGCACCGATGTGCAGCTGGCTCTGGACTGCGCGGCCACCGAATTCTTCAAGAACGGCAAGTATGAGATCAGCGGCGAAGGCCTGTCGCTCTCGCCGGTTGAATTCGCCGATTACCTCACCAAGCTCTCGCAGGACTATGCGATCATCTCGATCGAAGACGGCATGAGCGAGGACGATTTCGAAGGCTGGAAGGCCCTGACCGACAAGATCGGCGACAAGGTGCAGCTGGTGGGCGACGATCTGTTCGTCACCAACCCCAAGCGCCTGAAGATGGGCATCGACATGGGTCTGGCCAACTCGCTGCTGGTGAAGGTCAATCAGATCGGCACGCTGACCGAGACGCTGGAAGCCGTCAGCATCGCCCAGCGCGCCGGCTACACCGCCGTGATGAGCCACCGTTCGGGCGAGACCGAAGACTCGACGATTGCCGATCTGGCCGTCGCGACCAACTGCGGTCAGATCAAGACCGGCTCGCTGGCCCGTTCGGACCGGTTGGCCAAGTACAACCAGCTGATCCGCATCGAGGAAGAGCTGGGTTCGGGCGCGATCTACGCCGGTAAGGGCGCGTTTGGCCGTCTGCTGAAGTAAGAAGTAAGGGTAGGCGCGAGGGTGTTACACCCTCGCACTCCCATGGCCGCCTCCCGGCGAAGGGCGGTGGCGCCGAAATGGAGTGCTTTGGCTCTCCGTTAGCTGATCAAAAACTCTTCCATCAGGCTGCTGCCGCGTGGGGACAGGCGCACGAAGATGCGCCGCGCGTCGATTTCATCGACCTCACGCTCGATCAGCCCGCGTTCTTCCAGAATCTTGATCCAGCGCAGCGCTGTCGTCGCCGGGACTGCCGAGCCGATGCAGGCACTCGTTACCGCGATCCGCTTGGCATGGCGCGAAGCCACGAACAGATCCAGCATGATGTCCCAGGCAGGCTCGCCGAACAGCGTAGCGTCGCCAAAAATCTGCTCCCGGCGGCGGCGGTTGCGATAGATCTGGATTGCACGATCCAGCGTTTCATCGTCACTTTTGGGAGGCGCGATCTGATGACTGTCGGCCACCAATTGCAATTCGCTGACTAAAAGATCGAGCGATCGCGCGATATCCCGCAATTTCGTATCTGCATCATGCGATGCGTCATGATCCTGACGATGAATCGGGAGACGTTTGAATGTTGCATTCATAACTTCCCCAACTCCTTTGGCCTGTCATGCCGCAACGAATTGCGAGAATCGCAAACGAGCGATCCGATGTTAATATGGTGTTAAGTCGCGCAACGTCCAACCGAAAATGGATGATAATTCCATCCATTTTGATACTTTTTGTGAAAGTGACTGATTTTTCCCGATCATCGCGGGAAATAATCTGGGGATGAATTAATCCAGATCGAAGCGCTGGTTCAAAGAATCGATGCAGGCCGACAGATGGGCGGCCGCCAGATTGGCCCCTATGCTATCCAGCTGCACCAGTGCATCGCGCAGCATGTCGCGCAGGGCTCGAATGCGAAGCCTTTCATCATCCTGTGGATTGTCTGGCAGATCACCCTCTCGCATATCGGGAAGGATAATGCGGCGGACACCATCATTTCGCTGCATTGTTGCTAGGGGCATCCCCATAAAGCAATTCTGCCGTTCTGGCGGCATTTCCGGCTCTCTATCCCTGTGCTTGCGTTAACCGCCATCGTATCCGCCCCGATTGCATTGTCCGATGGCAGGCCTAGTGAAAAGGCATGAACGGTCACCGGTTCCTGCCGCAGTCTCGGCTCGCTCCATCGATGACCGGCTCTCGAACACAGGGAAAGGATGACCCTCTCATGAAGCATCAGGATGGCATCAGGATGGCACGGACCTTCCGTCATCTCGGCGGTTTTGCGGCATGTTGCGCACTCGTCATCGCCGCGCCTTACGCGCAGGCGGCCGGGCAGGGCGCGGGCGTGCAGACGGCGGACATGGACACTTCGGTCCGCCCCGGAGATGATTTCTACCTCTACGCCAACGGCACCTGGCTCAAGCGCAGCGAAATCCCCGCCGATCGCGCATCGGTGGGCAGCTTCCTCACCGCCTCCAACGCCACCGAGGCCCAGCTCAACACCGTGATCGCCGATCTGCTGGCCAAGCCCGCCGCGTCGGGCAGCGATGCGCAGAAGATCCGCGACTATTACAGCGCCTATCTCGACACCGCCGCCATCGAGGGCAAGGGCCTTGCCCCGGTCAAGCCCGATCTCAACCGTTTTGCCGCCATCAACGACAAGGCCAGCCTGAGCCGCGTGCTGGGCCAGCAGGTGCGCGCCGATCTCGATCCGCTCAACGCCACCAATTTCCACACCGAGAACCTTTTCGGGCTTTTTGTGACGCAGGCGCTGACCGGCGGGGAAGTGGTGCCCTATCTGATGCAGGGCGGCCTGGGCATGCCCGAGCGGGACTATTACCTCTCCACCGATCCCAAGATGGTGGCGATCCAGGGCAAGTACCGCGCCTATATCGCCACATTGCTGACCGATGCCGGTCTGGCTCAGGGTGATGCCCAAGCCCGCGCCGATGCCATCTATGCGCTGGAGATGAAGATCGCCCAGGCCCATGTCGGCCGCGAGGAGAGCGAGGACTTCCAGCACGCCACCACCCTGTGGACCCGCGCCGACCTGCCCGCCAAGGCGCCGGGGCTGGACTGGGACGCCTTCCTGTCTGGCGCCAACATCACCTGGACGGGCAATTTCGCGGCCTATCAGGCCAAGGCGATCCCCGCGCTCTCCGCTCTGGTGGCCAGCGAGCCGCTGTCGGTGTGGAAGGACTGGCTGGCCTTCCATCAGGTGAGCCAATTTGCCGCCGTGCTGCCCAAAAAGCTCGATGATGACCGCTTTGCCTTCTACGGCACAGTGCTGAGCGGCGTTGCCCAACCCCGCCCGCGTGACAAACGCGCCCTTGCGGCAGTGAACAACGCTCTGGGCGATGCGCTGGCGCGGATCTATGTCGGCCGCTATTTCCCGGCCTCATCCAAGACGCGCATTCAGGGCATGGTCGTCAACATCAAGGACGCCTTTACCAGCCGTATTCAGGCGCTTGACTGGATGGCGCCCTCGACCAAGACCGAGGCCATTGCCAAGGTCAAGGGCATCATCGTCGGCATCGGCTATCCCGATAAGTGGACCGACTATGCCGGGCTGACCGTCACCCCCGACAATGCCTATGCCAATGCCGTGGCCGCCGGGAAGTTCGACACAGCGCACCAACTGGCCAAGCTGGGCAAGCCGCTCGACCGCAACGAATGGTGGCTGACGTCGCAGACGGTCAACGCGCTCAACCTGCCGGTGCAGAACGCGCTGAACTTCCCCGCCGCGATCCTGCAGAAGCCCTTCTTCGACCCCGCCGCCGATGCTGCCTACAACTATGGCGCGGTGGGCGCGGTGATCGGCCACGAAATCAGCCACAGCTTCGACAATCAGGGCGCGGCCTTCGATGCCACTGGTCGCCTGCGCAACTGGTGGACCGAGCAGGACCTCAAGCGCTTCGACGCGGCAGGCAAGATGCTGGCGGCCGAGTTCAGCGCCTACGAGCCCTATCCCGGTCTGCACATCAAGGGTGACCTGACGCTGAGCGAGAACATCGCCGACGTGGCCGGGCTTGCGGCGTCGCTGGACGCCTATCATGCCTCGCTGCATGGAGCGAAGGCGCCTGTGATCAACGGCATGACCGGCGACCAGCGCTTCTTCCTGGCCTTCGCACAGACCTGGGCGACCAAATATCGCGAAGCCGCCTTGCGCAACATCGTGGCGACGAATGGCCACGCGCCGGGCCAATATCGCGCTCTGACGGTGCGCAATCTGGATGCGTGGTATGACGCCTTCGGGGTGAAGCCGGGCGACAAGCTGTATTTGGCGCCGGATAAGCGGGCGAAGATTTGGTAAGAAGGTAAGGATGAAAGCAGGGGGCGTTACGCCCCCTGCACCCCCATGACGTCTTCCGACGAAAGGGCGGGTAAGGCCGCACTGTTGCGCAAAGCCTCACCGCCGGAGGCAATCATCTTAAAGCCGCTTTGCGGCGGGGCGCAGCCTATAATTCGGCGCTGCCCCTTCGTCGGGAGACGTCATGGGAGCGCGAGGGGGTAACCCCCTCGCACCTACCCCTTCAACGTCTTAAGCCCCAAACTTCTCTTTCAGAGCCAGCAGGGCCAGAGCCGCCTTGGCAGCTTCACCGCCCTTGTCCTTCTGCGCCGGATCAGCACGCACCAGAGCCTGCTCCTCGTTCTCGACCGTCAGAATGCCGTTACCAATCGGCAGACCGTCCATCGACAGCGCCATGATCCCGCGCGCGCTCTCGCCCGCCACGATCTCGAAGTGATAGGTTTCGCCGCGGATCACCACGCCGATGGCCACATAGCCCTCGTAGTCGCCCGTCGAATCCGCCAGAGCGATGGCCGCCGGGATTTCCAGAGCGCCGGGCACGGTGATCACTTCGGACTTGTGGCCGGCGGCCTTGATCGCGGCTTTGGCGCCGGCGATCAGCTGGTCGTTGAGGTGGTCGTAGAAGCGGGCTTCGACGATCAGAAACTTGGCCATGGGATTATCCTTGAATGCAGCGTTCACCGACGATGGAGAGGCCATAGCCCTCCAGCGCGACAAGCGTGTGATGGGTGTTGGTGAGGAGTTCGATCTCGTGAACCCCCAGTTCCGCCAGGATCTGGGCGCCCACGCCGTAATCGCGCAGCTCCTCGATCGGCTTCATATTGCCTGCCCGGGCCTGATCGCGCAATTCGAAAGCGCGCGAGACATCGCTGTGTGGCCGGTTGACAAAAACGATGACGCCCGCGCCTTCCTCACCGATGATCTCCATCGAGCGGTGCAGCAGGTCGGCGCGTGGGCTGGTTTCACCCAGCAGGTCGGCGAAAAGCGAGGTGGCATGCATGCGCACCAGTGTGGGCACGGTGGGATCGATGCGGCCCTTGACCAGCACCATGTTTTCCTCGCCGGTGGCCTTGTTGAAATAGGCGCGCGCGCTCCAGTCGCCGCCGAAACGGCTGGTGAAGGTGGTTTCCGACTTCAGCGAGACCATGCGGTCATGCTTGCGGCGATAGGCGATCAGATCGCGGATGGTGGCCATCTTGACGCCGTGCTGGCGGGCGAAGGCGACGCAATCGTCGAAGCGGGCCATGGTGCCGTCCTCGCGCATGATCTCGCAGATCACGCCCGAGGGGTTGAGGCCGGCAAGGCGCGAGATGTCGACGGCCGCCTCGGTGTGCCCGGCGCGGACCAGCACGCCGCCGGGGCGGGCGCGCAGCGGGAAGACATGGCCGGGGCTGACGATGTCGTCGGCACCCTTCGAACCGTCAATCGCCACCGATACGGTGCGGGCGCGGTCCTGAGCGGAAATGCCGGTGGAAATGCCTTCGCGGGCCTCGATCGAAACGGTGAAGGCGGTGCCGAGCGGGGTACGGTTGTGGCGGTGCATCGGTTCGAGGCCGAGTTCGTCGATACGCTCGGAGGAGAGGGCGAGGCAGACCAGGCCACGGCAATGGGTGACCATGAAATTGATGGCGGAAGGCGTGCACATTTGCGCGGGGATGATGAGGTCGCCCTCATTCTCGCGGTCTTCATCGTCGACCAGAATGTACATGCGCCCGTTGCGGGCTTCCTCGATGATCTCTTCGATGGAGACGAGGACGGGGGTCTCGTCATTGTCCGACAGGAAGCGCTCCAGCTTGCTGAGCGTTTCGGCGGTGGGGTTCCACTCGGGTTCCCCCACGTCGCGCAAGGTGTTGGCATGGAGCCCCGCCGCACGGGCAAGGCCGGACTTGGTCATGCCACCATCATTGATGAGGCGGCGGACGCGTTCGATGAGAGTCTGTGACATGGACTCGTATTTATCACACGGAAATGTGATGGCAAGTGCATAGATCACATTGCTGTCAGGATGGCTCCTGCCTTACCTTGCTGGCCTTGATCTCGACGGCGTGTACGCCCGGCTCCTCTTTCATCCGGGCCACGCCATTGCGGATATCGCGCCGTGAGACCCGCACCAGATGGACCGTCGTCTGTGCCACATCGTCGCCATCCGGCGTGGTGACGAGTCGTTTGATCTGTCCGCCAAGCACGCCGAGGATGCGCTTCACATCCTCGATTCCCAGCGCATTGTTTTCGGCATGGATCACCAGCACGGCGCTTTGCACACGGGCGCGATAGGCTTCCTCCAGCGGCTTGATGCCGACCAGGATCAGCAGGATCAGCGCCGTCGTCAGCCCCGCCGCGAAATAGAGGCCGCCGCCTGTCGCCAGGCCGATGGCGGCCACGCTCCAGACGCTGGCCGCCGTGGTCAGGCCGCGCACCGAATTGCCGCGCATCATGATCGAACCGGCGCCCAGAAAGCCGATGCCGCTCACCACCTGCGCCGCGATCCGCGACGGGTCGAGCATGACATGGTCCATCTCCAGCGCATGCTGAAAGCCATAGGCCGACACGATGATGAGCAGGCAGGAGCCCACGCTGACCAGCATATGGGTCCGCACGCCCGCGGCCCACAGCAGGCGCTCGCGCTCGAAGCCGATCAGGCTGCCGAAAAGCGCGGCGGCGGCGAGGCGGCCGGCAATGTCCAGATCGGTGATCATGGGTCAAGCTCTGGGCCAAGTGCCGCGCCGGAGCGATCCGCCATCGGCCAGTGGTGCCGGTCTTGCGGGGGGATGAGGGCCGCGGCGCTTGAAGCACGCTTCTGCCGGGAACAAGCGGGCGCGAGTGGGTTTTTGCCCCATGGAAAATCGTGCTTCTCACGCCAGAAGCGGTGCTTGCGGCTTGCGGTTCGCCCGTCGAATCCGATAGGACGACCCTATAAACCAAGGGAGATGCAGGGGTTGGCAATGCAGTGTGCGGCGATACCTTACCGCAGGATGCAGAACGGCGATCTGGAGATCCTGCTGGTGACCTCGCGCGGGAAGGGCAACTGGATCCTGCCCAAGGGCAAGGTCAAGCCGGGCAAGACCGCCGCCTTGTCGGCACAGGAAGAGGTCTATGAGGAAGCGGGCGCTGTGGGCATCGTCGATCAGGCGCTGGTCGCACGCTTCGATCTCAAGGCGCCGATGGCGGGGCAGGATGCTCGCGAGGAGATGCAGATCTTCTCGCTGGAGGTCGAGACGCTGGCCTTGGTCTGGCCGGAAATGTTTCAGCGTCAGCGGCGCTGGACCAGCCTTCGCGACGCGCTGGAGCTGGTCAAGAACGCCCGGATACGCCGGGCGCTGAAAGAATTTGGCACCATCATGGCGCCGATCATCTGATCGGCCGCGAAGGGGGAGGGGCATGCCCGCTCCCCCGACCCGTTTTAGTGATTGTGGCGCGGCGTCTTGGCGGCAAGGCCGCGATATTTCACCGCCATATCCATCACCGCGCCTTCGCCCATCTGGCCTGTCTTTTCACGATAGAGTTCCTCCCAGGGCGTGTTGCTGGGCGGCACGGGAGGCAGGGGCTCGGTCTTGCGGCGGGCGATCTCGGCCTCATCGACCAGCGCGTTGCATTCGCCCTTGTTGATGTCGATGCGGATCGTGTCGCCGCTGCGCAGCCATGACAGGCCCCCGCCCACCGCGCTTTCAGGCGAGCAATTGAGGATCGAGGGGCTGTCCGATGTGCCCGACTGGCGCCCGTCGCCAAGCGTGGGCAGCCACTGGATGCCGCGCTGGATCAGGGCGGCGGGCGGCTGCATGTTGACCACCTCGGCGCTGCCCGGCCAGCCCTGAGGGCCCGCGCCGCGCATCACCAGAATGCAGTTCTCGTCGATGTTGAGCGCGGGATCGTCGATGCGGTGGTGGTAATCGTCACCGCCCTCAAAAACCACGGCCCGCGCCTCGAACGTGCCTTCGCTGCCGGGACGCGAGAGATAGCGATTGCGGAACTCTTCGCTGATGACGCTGGTCTTCATGATGCCGAAGTCGAACAGATTGCCCGCCAGCACGAGGAAACCGGCTTTTTCCTTCAAGGGCTGGTCGAAAGGCCGGATCACCTCGCGGTCACGCGCCGGGCGCTTGCCGACATTCTCGCCCACCGACTGGCCGGTGACCGACAGGCTTTCGCCATGCAGCTTGCCGGCCTCGAGCAGTTCCCACATCACGGCAGGCACGCCGCCCGCGCGGTGGAAGCGCTCGCCAAGGAAGCGCCCGGCAGGCTGCATGTCGACGATCAGTGGCAGGTCGTAACCATGCTCGGTCCAGTCGCTGGCCTTGATTTCCACCCCGGCATGGCGCGCCATGGCGACGATATGGGGCTGGGCGTTGCTCGATCCGCCGATGGCGGTGACCACGCGAATGGCGTTGAGGAAGCTCTCACGCGTCAGGATCTTCGAGGGGCGCAGGTCTTCATAAGCCATCTCGACGATGCGCTGGCCGGTGGCATAGGCGATCTGCCCGCGCTCGCGATAGGGCGCGGGAATGGCGGCGCAGCCGGGCAGGGACAGCCCCAGCGCCTCGGCCACGGCGTTCATGGTGGAGGCGGTGCCCATCGTGTTGCAATGGCCCGCCGAGGGCGCGGAATCGCAGGCGCGCTCAAGGAATTCATCCTCGGTGATCTCGCCGGCGGCCAGCTTGCGGCGGCTGCGCCAGATCACCGTGCCTGACCCGACCAGATCGCCCTCATGCCAGCCATCGAGCATCGGCCCGCCCGAGAGCACGATGGCGGGAATGTCCACCGTGCTGGCGGCCATCACTTGGCTGGGCGTGGTCTTGTCGCAGCCGGTGGTCAGCACCACGGCGTCGATGGGATAGCCGTAGAGGATCTCGACCAGACCCATATAGGCCAGATTGCGGTCGAGCGCCGCTGTCGGGCGGCGGCAATTCTCGAAGATGGGGTGGACGGGGAATTCCATCGGGATGCCGCCCGCGTCGCGGATGCCGTCGCGCACCCGCTTGGCCAGATCGAGGTGGATGCGGTTGCAGGGCGACAGATCGCTGCCCGATTGCGCGATGCCGATGATCGGCTTGCCCGAGCGCAATTCCTCGGGCGTGATGCCGTAATTCATGAAGCGCTCCAGATAGAGCGCCACCATGTCGGAGCGGGCGGGGTCGGCGAACCAGTCGCGTGAGCGGAAGTGGCGGGGCTGTCTGTCAGTCATGGAGCGATCCTGTCGGTGGGTGTTCAGGCGATGGGGGTGAGGCGACGGCGGCCTTGCGAAAGATGCCAGCGCATGGTCAGGGCGGCGCGCTCGCCGTCGCCGAGGCGGATGGCCTCGACGATGTCCTCATGTTCGTTGAGCATGGTCTGGATGATCTCGGGCGGGCGGGCGCGGGAGATTTCCACCCCCGCGCGCATGATCCGGCTGGTGGCGGGTTCGAGGGCATCGAAGGTCTCGACAAAGCCGATGTTGCCCGAGGCGACCATGATGGCGCGATGCAGGGCCATATCCTCGGCATCGGCGGGCTGGCCCGAGAGCAGTGCCTGCTGAAGCGCGGCCAGAGCGGCCGATATCGCCTGCATATCCTCCACCGAATGGCGGATGGCGGCAAAACGCGCGGCTTCGGGTTCCAGCGCGAAACGCACCTCATAGGTGCCGAAGGCCGAGGCGATGGCATCGAAGGAGAGATGCTGGGCCAGCAGCCGGTCGGGCCGCCGCGTGACATAGGAGCCGGAGCCGACGCGGGCCTGCGTCAGCCCATCCGACTGCAGGCGGGCGAGGGCCTCGCGGATGATCGCGCGGGAGACGCCCAGCCTTTGGGACAGATGGACTTCGGAGGGCAGGCGCTGGCCCACCTGAATACCCTCATCGACGATCACTTGCACGATGCCGGCATAGGCATCGTCGGCAAGGCGGCGCGATTTCTGGGGCAGGTCCATGGGTTATTCCTGCGCCATGGCGAGGGCGGCGCGGGTGATTGCGGTCGGGAAATTATGGGCTCGACGCATCGGGCATCTCTCTGGGGTTTCGCGTTATGACCCGCTGCGTGTCGCGGAGTTGAAGGGTGTAATATCTGTCTGACAGAAATTTGTCCATGCGGTGGTTCGAGATGATTTGAGAAATTGATATGGCAAGAAATCAACGAGATTGCGTGGATTTGTGGTATGAGGAAAGCGCATCTGTCTCAGATTTCCAAAATCTGTCTGATCGATTTTGGCGGATTTGCTTGTCGGGAATCCTTGCTTGATCGGCGTGGAAACCGGTGTCATCCTTCTGGCAACGCGCTCGCCAGCAGTGCCTTTCGTGATGGAGAGTTGATGTCAGCCGACCGGCGTTCCTTCCTGTCCGCCTCTGCAGTCGCAATTCTGGCGGCATCAGGCGCGTCGCCTTTAAGGGCAGGGCAGGTTTCGCCCATCCTGCCTGCGCCGATGATCGTCCCGCGCAACGGTGTCAGGGTCGACCCGCGCCTGCTTGGCGCCAAGGGAGACGGCAACACAAAGGATACATCGGCGATCCAGCAGGCGCTCGACCGCTGCGCGGTGTTGGGCGGTGGCGAGGTTGTGCTGGCCGATGGCGTGTTTCGTGTCGGCACCTTGCGGATCGGCTCGAACACCACGCTGCGGATTGAGCAGGGCGCGGTACTCCAAGGCTCCGACGATATCGCCGATTATCCGGTCATTCAGGTCCGCTGGGAAGGCCGCTGGGTGGCGGGCCATGCGGCCCTGCTGTGGGCTCAGGAGGCGCGTAATGTGCAACTGACGGGCGGAGGGCACATCGTCGGCTCAATGGCTTTCAAGGGCCGCATCGCGCCGTCGGGGCTGCGTCATCCTGCCTTGATGGAGTTTGTCGAGGTCAGTGGGCTCCATGTCAGTGATCTGTCCACCGAGCAGGGCGATATGTGGTCGATCCACCCGGTCTATTGCGAGGACGCGCGTTTCTCCCGGCTTGCCGTTCACGGCGGGGCCGATGGCATCGATGTGGATTCCTGCCGCAGGGTGCTGATCGAGCATTGCCGCTTCGACACGGCAGACGACTGCATCTCGCTGAAATCGGGCCGAGGCATGGAAGGCACGACCATCGCCCGCCCTGCCGAGCATGTAACCATCCGCGATTGCAGCTTCAGCGACCGCCGCTGGGCCTGCATCGGTATCGGCAGCGAGACCAGCGGCGGCATCCGCAATGTGTTGGTCGAACGCTGTCGTTTCGAAAAGGCCCACACTTTCAGCATCTACATCAAGAGCCGACCCGGGCGCGGCGCCTTTATCGAGAACATCACCATGCGCGATCTGGATGTCGCCGGAGCGGGTGACGGCTTTCTGCGCCTCAATTTCCTCGACAGCGGCAAGCAGGACCAGTTCCCCGTGCCCGGTATGGAGGGCATCCCCCGCGTCGGCGGCTTCACCTTCGAGCGCATTGCGGTGCGCAATGTGCCCGTTCTGGTCGATGCGGTGAACATCCATCCCGGCAAGCCCCTGATCGGCTTCACGTTGCGGGACATCCACGGCACGAGCGAGCGCGGCATCGCCTTGGCCAATATGCAAGGCGTGGTGCTGGATACCATTCATGTCGATGTGAAGGCCGGGCCCGGGCTGACGGTGTCCAATGTCACCGGCAGAGGGCTGCAAGGTGCGGCCAAGGGTCTGCCTGTGGTCCGTCCCGCCGATGTCGTGGCCTCAACGCCGTTTCGATTGGGGGAAGGCCTGGCGCCGCCCAATTGAGGGCGCTGGTTCTCTCAGGGAGAAGCTGTTTCGAAAATGTCAGGAGAAAGGATGGTGGACGCACTAGGGCTCGAACCTAGGACCCGCTGATTAAGAGTCAGCTGCTCTACCAACTGAGCTATGCGTCCACACCTTTGGTATACCGTGAAGGTATGCCTCTGAGCCGGATGGTATTCCCTTTGGCCCGAAGGCAAAGAGAGAAGCGATGGTGGACGCACTAGGGCTCGAACCTAGGACCCGCTGATTAAGAGTCAGCTGCTCTACCAACTGAGCTATGCGTCCATTCCGTCGCTTGGAAGAAGGCGTTTCTGCCTGTCTCCCCGGCTGGGAGACGCCCCTTTAACGGCTGAAATTTTCCCTGCAAGTGATTCGTGCAGAAAAATGCAGCCGGGGCAGAAAAATGTTTCAGTTCAACGTGCCCCCCACGCGGCTCCACTTCTCGATGGCCATCAGCACGCCCACGCAGAGCATGTTGGTCATCATCGAGGAGCCGCCATGGCTCATGAAAGGCAGGGGGATGCCGACGACAGGCGCCAGGCCCATCACCATCATCATGTTGATCGCCACATAGAAGAACATGGTGGCGGTCATGCCCGCGGCCAGCAGCTGCGAAAAGCGGTCCGGCGCGCGGCGCGCCACGCCCATGCCCCAGCGGAACAGGATGACGAAGAAGACGAACAGCACGAACAGGCCGCCGGCCATGCCCCATTCCTCGCTCATCGTGGCGAAGATGAAGTCGGTGTGCTTTTCGGGCAGATACTCCAGATGGCTCTGCGAGCCATTGCCGAAGCCCTTGCCGAAAAAGCCGCCCGAACCGATGGCGATCTTCGACTGGGTGATGTGATAGCCCGAGCCGAGCATGTCGCTCTCCGGGTCCATGAACACCAGCACACGCTTGCGCTGATAGTCATGCAGCGCGAAGAAGAAGGCTAGCGGGGCGACCACGGCTCCGGTGGCGCCTCCGGCAACAAACCACCATACCGGCACGCCTGACATGAAGATCACGACCACAGCGCCAAAGCAGATGGCCAGCGCCGTTCCCAGATCGGGCTGCAGGATCACCAGAGCGGCAGGCACCGCCAGCAGCATGCCCGGCGGCACCAGAGCGCGCCATGTGCGGATCATCGATGGCGGCAGATTGGCGTAAAAATGCGCCATAACCAGCACGATCGCCGGTTTCATCAGCTCGGAGGGCTGAAGGTTCATAAAGCCGATGTTGAGCCAGCGTTGTGACCCGCCGCCGATCTTGCCGACCGCCTCCACCAGCACCAGCATCACCACCAGCGCGGTATAGGCCGGATAGGCGGCTTGCCTCAGCCTGTCGCGCGACAGGCGCGAGACCACGATGGCCAGCCCCGAAAAGACCACGAAATGGATAAAATGGATCAGGGCCCATGGCCCCAGCCTGCCGCCGGCTGCCGAATAAAGCACCGTGGAGCCGAACAGCGTCAGCGCGCCCAGAGCGCTCAGCACGGCCCATGGCAGGCGGCGAAGGGGTTCCGGGATGATCGAACGGCTGCTGCTGCTCATGGCTGGCCTGCGGGCTTGGCGGGCGCGGGGGCCGCAGCCGGGGCAGGCGCGGGCGCGGCAGGGGCTTCGCCCACCGGTTCAGGCGCCGGGCTCGCCGCATCCGACTGGATCGGCTGGGGCGGCTGGGCGCTCTCGGCGGGGCCTTCCACGGCGTTTTCGACCGCCTGATCGCTGTTGTCCACCTGCGGCGCCGAAACGCCATATTGCGCGGCATAGCTGCGATATTTGGCGGCCATGCGCTCCTGAGGCGTGCCGCCCCATTCCTTTTCCAGCGGAGCGAGCACATCCATGCCCTTCTGCTTGTCGAAGAGGTAGGTCATGATGTCGCGCGCCACCGGGAAGGCAGCGTGCGAGCTGCCGCCATGCTCCATCAGCACCGCGCAGGCATATTTCGGATTGTCGAAGGGGGCAAAGCAGATGAAATGGCCATGGTCGCGGTGCTTCCACGCGCCGATCTTGCCGTTGCCGCCATTCATGTTGAGGCCCACCACCTGCGCCGTACCGGTCTTGCCCGCCATCTGGATGTTGGGAAAGGGCAGGCGCGCGCCGGTGGCCGAACCGGTGGTGTTGATGGCCTGGAACATCCCCGCGCGGATGACGTCGAGATGCTCCTGGGGCACGCCGAAGGGCTCACTGGCGCGGATCGGGTCATTGGCCATCAGGCGCGGCATCACGATCTTGCCGCTGGCAATTCGGGTCGCCGCCACGGCCTGCTGCAAGGGGTTCACCAACATATAGCCCTGGCCGATGGTGGCGTTCACCGTGTCATAGATGGCCCAGGGCTTCTTGTACTTGCGCTCCTTCCAGGCCGGGTCGGGCACGGTGCCGAAGGACTGGTTGGGAAAGGGCAGGTCGAATTTGCTGCCATAGCCCATGCGGTGCAGCATTCGGGCGATGTTATCCATGCCGATCTTCTGCGCGAAATGATAGAAATAGACGTCGCAGGACTGGTTGATGCCCTTCCACATGTTGGTGGCGCCATGGCCGTGATGCTGCCAGCAGTGGAACACGCGGTTGCCCACCTGCAAACCGCCGCTGCAGTTGACGGACTCATGGGGGTCGAGCCCGGCCTCAAGGAAGCTGAGCGCGACCGTGGGTTTCACCGTCGATCCGGGCGGGAACAGGCCGTGCAGGATCTTGTTGCGCAGCGGCACATGATCGTCATCGGCCAGCATCTTCCATTCCAGACGCCCCACGCCATCGGTGAAGCTGTTGGGATCGAAGCTGGGCATCGAGACGAAGGCCAGAATGTCGCCGGTATGGACATCCATCACCACCACGGCCCCGCTGTCGGTGCCGATGCGGCGGGCGGCATAGTCCTGAAGTCCCGCGTCGATGGTGAGATGGATCGGCTTGCCCGGAATGTCGTCGCGCGTTTCGAGGTCGCGCACGATCTTGCCGCCTGCGGTCACTTCCGAACGGCGGGCGCCCGGCGTACCGCGCAATTCGGCATCGTAGCGCTTTTCCAGACCATCCTTGCCGATCTTGAAACCGGGGGTGATGAGGAGCGGATTATGCTCCTTGGCGTAATCCTCGGCATTGGCGGCGCCGACATAGCCCACCAGATGGCCCACGCAGGGCCCGGCAGGATAAAAGCGCGAGAAGCTGCGCTGAGGCACGATGCCCGGCAGATCGGGCTGGCGCACCGACACCGCCGCATAGAGATCGGCGGAGAGATGCTCGCCCGCCGCCACCGGCTGAAAGCCGCGCGCCTTGTCCAGCTTGTCCTTGATGTCCTGCAGGTCGATCGGCGTCAGCTCAAGCACATGCGCCAGCTCGGCGAGCGTCTTGTCCTTGTCGATCAGCCGGTCGGGGATGATGTCGACACGGAAATCGGCGCGGTTGCTGGCGATGGGCTGGCCGTTGCGGTCGAGAATCCAGCCCCGGCGCGGCGGGATCAGCGAGAGATTGACGCGGTTGCTCTCGCTCATCATCTGGTAATGAGCGTTTTCGAACAGCGCGAGATAGCCAAGCCGCGTGGCCAGAGCGACACCGATGCCGCCCTGAAGCGTGCCCAGAATGATGCTGCGCCGGTCGAAGGAGTTGCGCAGCGTGGCAGGGGTAATGTGCTTGGCCATCAGGCGGCCACGCGATAGCGGCGCAGGCGCCAGCGGTCGATGGCCGCCACCGTGCGCCCGACCAGCGGGTAGACCAGGATCGACAGGCCGATCTGCGGCGCGACGACCACCGGCATCACCGCAAAGCCAGCGAAGTTGGCGGCATTGGCAATGCCGAGGCCGAGCAGGATGTAGATGGCGATCATCACCGCGGCCACCAGCCATTCCGTCAGGAAATTACGCCATGGAAAGCGCGCCTCGATCACATCGAGCGCCAGCATGGTGGCCGACCACAAGGTGATCGCGCTACCCATGGGCTGGCCGCTGACCATATCGTCGAACAGGCCCAGCAGGGCGCCGCACCACACCGGCAGCAGGCCGGGGCGCAGCTGACGCCACGCCAGCAGCATGAGATAGCCGAAGGGCGGCATCACCGGCGCCGAGGCGATCACCGGCCACAGCGGCAGGCAGGAGGCAAGCATGATCGCGGCCCATGGCGTGGCATAGGCCAGCCAGGGCATCGAAACGGTAACCAGCTTTGGCGTCTTCGTGCGGGCAGGCATCATGGATGATGCTTTTCACCCGCCGCGCCCGGCTTGCCGGTTTTGGTGCCTTTCGGCGCCTTGGGCTTCTTGGGCGGCGGAGGAGGAACATCGGGAGCAGGCGGCGGCAGGGTCGGGTCGGCGGTGGGCTCCCAGGCGGGTTGCACCGCGACCATCTCGCTGGCGGCGGGGTCGCTCAGGGGGCGGGCGATGGCGCCGTCATGCGTCAGCGTGACGACCTGCGCCATCGGCGTGCCGGGCCAATAGAGCCCGCCCGCGCCCGACGTGACGAAGACATCGCCCTTCTTGAGCGGATTGAGCCCCAGCGACAGCAGGCGGACCTGCAGCGTTCCGTCGCCCTTGCCGTTGATGAAGGCAGGCGTGCCGTCGCTGGCACGGCGCACGGGGACGGTGCTTTCGGTGTCGGTGACCAGCAGGATGCGCGCGGCGCCATGGCCGACCTCCAGCACGCGGCCCACAAGGCCCTGCGCGGTGCGCACCGGCATGCCCGCTTGCACACCCTGAGCGCTGCCCGCCGAAATCGTCGCATAGCGGCGCGTGGAAGAGGCGCTGGACGCGATCAGCCAGGCGTTGGCCAAGGGCTGGGGCGTGTCGCTCAGCAGATGGAGCTGGTCCTTCAGGCGGCGGTTTTCATCCACCACGGCCTGCGTCTCGATGGCACGGGTGCGCGCCAGAGCAACCTCGCGCCGCAGACGGGCATTTTCCGCGCCAGAGGTCAGAAAGCCACCCGCCACATCCAGCGCGCTGCCCGCACCCGCGCGGGTCTGCGCGCCGATCCGCGCTGCCGGTGCTTCCACATCGGCAGCCAGCATATGCATCCAGCCGAAGGCCGAATGCCCGAACACCGAACTGGCCAGCACCGCCCCGCCGCCCAGCACACCCAACACGCCGGCGACATAGGCCGCGAATGTGCTGTATTGCGCCTTGCGCGAATAGCTGGTGCGCCGGTTGACTGGCGGCGCCATGGCGGATCCCATTCCTTAGTTTATCGGCCCGGCGTGCAACATTGCGCCGGGCGGGGGTCTTTTACAAACCTGTCTTGCCCGCCACCGCAAGAGCGGCGGGCGATCAACACGGCAGTCTGTGCCGATCAGGCGTTCATCAGCACGCCGCGATAGATCGGGTCTTCCATCGCGCGGCCGGTGCCAAGGGCGACGCAGGACAGCGGGTCCTCGGCGATGGAGACGGGCAAGCCGGTCTCTTCGCGCAGATATTCGTCCAGACCCTTGATCAGCGCGCCGCCGCCCGTCAGCATGATGCCCTGATCGACAATGTCGGCAGCCAGCTCGGGCTGGGTGTTTTCCAGAGCGATGCGCACGCCCTCGACGATCTGGCCGATGGGTTCGGCCAGCGCCTCGGCGATGTTCGCCTGGCTGATGGTGATTTCCTTGGGCACGCCATTGACCAGATCGCGACCCTTGAGGTTGATCGTCTCACCCACGCCGTCGGCGGGGACGCGGGCAATGCCGTAATCCTTCTTGATGCGTTCCGCCGTGGCTTCGCCGATCAGCAGATTGTGGTGGCGGCGCACATAGGAGACGATGGCTTCGTCCATCTTGTCGCCACCCACGCGCACGCTGGTGGTGTAGGCCAGCCCGCGCAGCGAGAGCACCGCGACCTCGGTTGTGCCACCGCCGATGTCGACCACCATCGAGCCAACCGGCTCGGTGACGGGCATGTCGGCGCCGATGGCGGCGGCCATGGGCTCCAGGATCAGATAGACCGCGCTGGCGCCGGCATTGCTGGCGGCGTCGCGAATCGCGCGGCGTTCCACGCTGGTGCTGCCCGAGGGGACGCAGATCACGATCTCGGGATAGTTGAGCAGGCTGCGCTTGCCATGCACCTTGCGGATGAAATGCTTGATCATTTCTTCGGCGATTTCGATGTCGGCGATCACGCCGTCACGCATCGGGCGGATGGCCTCGATGTTGTCGGGGGTCTTGCCCATCATCATCTTGGCGTCATCACCCACGGCTTTCACCGATTTGACGCCGTTGATCGTCTCGATGGCGACCACGCTGGGTTCGTTGAGAACGATGCCCCGATCCTGGACATAGACCAGCGTATTCGCTGTGCCGAGGTCGATGGCCATGTTTTGCGAACCGAACTTGAAGAATCGCTGAAGGATGGACGGCATTGAAAAATCCGTGAAATTGTCGGCTCTGTGTCGCCAGAAGGAGAGGAGAACCGGCAGAGCGTTGCGGGTGATCGCGGCTCCTTAGCGCAAGCGGCGCAAAAGGGGAAAAAATTTGTTCATGCAGGTGCGAAATGATGCACCGCTCCGGCTTATTCGAAAACCGCTTCATCGCTGTCCGGGTGCGGGGCGGGACAGGGCGTTATCGCACTGCGGCATAAGGGGTTTGGGGGCTGGTTGCGGGGTGACGGTGGAAAGCTGATTTTGCAACCGTGCCCTTCGTGCCGCAATCGACTATAGAGCCGCATATGTCTGCCATGCCCGTCATTCGCCGCCTGCCCGATACTCTGGTTAACCGCATTGCCGCGGGCGAGGTGGTGGAGCGCCCCGCCTCGGCCCTGAAAGAGCTGGTGGAGAACGCCATCGATGCCGGATCGCGCCAGATCACCATCGCGCTGACGCAGGGTGGTCTCGATGGCATTCAGGTGACCGATGACGGCTGCGGCATGACCAGCGATGATATGGCTCTGGCACTGGAACGCCATGCAACTTCCAAATTACCCGATGAGGCGATTGAACTGGTCGCCACCCTTGGTTTTCGCGGCGAGGCTCTGCCCTCCATCGCCTCGGTCGCCCGGTTGACTGTGGAAAGCCGGGTGCGCGGCAGCAGCGAGGGCTGGCGCCGGGTGGTTGACCATGGCGCGGTGACCGATGAGGGGCCTGCCGCCTTGCCGCCGGGCACGCGCATCAAGGTGGAGGATCTGTTCGGCAAGATCCCGGCGCGGCGCAAGTTTCTGCGTTCGCCTCGCAGCGAATATGCCGCATGTCTGGACGTGGTGAAGCGTCTGGCCATGGCGCGCCCCGATGTGGGCTTTGTGCTGGAGCATGACGGACGCCGCGTGCTGGCGGTGCAGCCCGGTGAGACAGCGCCTCAGCGGGTAGCTCGCATTGTGGCGCGCGAACTGGCTGATGATGGCGTGGTGATTGATCTGGAGCGCGGCGATGTAAGGTTAACAGGCGTCGCTGGCCTGCCAACCTTCAACCGCGGCGTTGCGGATCATCAATATCTTTTCGTCAATGGGCGCCCGGTGCGGGACAAGCTGCTGGTGGGCGCTGTGCGCGGAGCCTATGCTGATATGTTGGCGCGGGATCGCCATGCGGTGCTGGCACTGTTTCTCGATGTGCCGCCGCCCGATGTCGATGTGAATGTCCACCCCGCCAAGACCGAGGTGCGCTTCCGCGATCCGGCCTTTGTGCGCGGCTTTATCGTGTCCGGCCTGCGCCATGCGCTGGAGGGCGCGGGGCAGAAATCGGCCCAGACTCCCGCTGCGCCCGCCATGGCCAGTTGGCAGCAGGAACCCATCGCCCCGGTCCAGCCGCGTCTGGAAAGCCTGTTTGCCCGGCAATATGCCCCGACGCCGGGTTTCACGCCGCCCGCCAACCGGGTGAGCGAGGCGGGAGCGGCATGGCGCGGCTATGAGGCGCAGGTGATGGCGCCCGCTCAGCCTTCTGTGATGGGCCGCGCCGAAGTGGCCGAGGCACCGGTGCCTCAAGCCGTGGAGCATCCGCTGGGTGTGGCGCGCGGTCAGGTGGCGGAAACCTATATCATCGCCGAGGCCAGCGACGGTCTGGTGATCGTCGACCAGCACGCCGCGCATGAGCGTATCGTGCTGGAACGCCTGCGTGCGGGCGGGGCTGGGGACAAGGTGTCTGCGGCGCAGGCTCTGCTGATCCCCGAGGTCGTCGAGTTGGAAGAGGTCGATTGCGACCGGCTTGAGGAAGCCGCCGAAGTCATGGCTGGTTTCGGTCTGGCGCTGGAGCGGTTCGGCCCGACCGCCATGCTGGTGCGCAGCGTTCCGGCGGCTTTGGGCAAGGGCAATGTGCAGGCGCTGGTGCGCGATGTGGCCGACGATCTGGCCGCCAATGGCGCAGCGCTGCTGCTGGAAGAGC
>Ga0116227_10005581_pt1 | contig 26355 bp, 19 predicted proteins | sample S1TSphgellanicum_FD_89693 | JGI IMG/M metagenome (GOLD analysis project Ga0116227, IMG submission 89693) | Host-associated microbial communities from peat moss isolated from Minnesota, USA - S1T2_Fb - Sphagnum magellanicum MG | ecosystem: Host-associated > Plants > Peat moss > Unclassified...
AGTTTTGCGATTGTATCAAGTTCGGGAGTTGTGAAGGACTTGCGATTGTACGGGTGCGAATGTTATGGTATCGCAAAAGCTTAAGAGTTTGCGAGGAATTATGGTTCGCAAAGGCGGGCTTTCAAAAACTTATTTCTTTGTTCTTTGCGATGATATGTGGATTGCAAAATAGCCCCCTGTTGTTGTAGTGAGTCTACTCCATACCCCTTCTCTAGGAGAAGTGTGTTTTACTGATTTCGCTTAACCATGAATCATTATTTTTAGAACACCTTGGCATTATTATTATTTTCATTCCTATAGTGGGTACTATTTTTAGTAGAGTATTACATTCAACTCTTATATCCATCCTTGACTAATACATTATTTTAGTTGCAAAAGCTTGTTCCTTTATATGTTTTGTTTGAAATATAATTTCCACATATTATGGTATCTATTATTCAACTTCCACATTGTTTAGGTCTTCTTCCCATTCATTAGGGGGTGGTTGATGGTATTGAAGTGCAGTGGTGACGCACTCCCAACTCCTTGAAGGACTCAAATGGGAGTCCAAGTAAAAGATAGCAGAAGAGGGAGGAGTTGGGGCACGCTCCCTAGCTCACAACACTTTGAGGGGTAAAGAAGGGCGTGTTGGAGCTTCGGGATGGGACTAGGAAGAGTTGACAAGCTTCACTCACTCACACGGGCGTGCACACAACCCACACAAAGTGGTTAGTGCATAGATGGAACACCTTTGGTGTTAGGACAAGCCATGGGCAACACAGACACACTAGACTCACCACGGCCCGAATTTGGGAGAAGCCACCACCTTCCCCCTTATAGTATACTCTATGGCTAGCCACGGAGCCTACATCCAAATGGCTTTTCTCTCCTGGGACTCCCGAGTGGGAGTCCCGAAATCGCACCAAATGGGACTCCCACGACTTTGGAGCCCCATAACTTTGGCGAGCAAACCTCAGATTGCAATGCAATCTAAAGCAAAGTTTTTGCTCTTGTCGAGAGCTTTCCAACAGTATGTTGCACGCCCCCTGCAGTTAAGTAAATCGAGTTGATTCATGACTTTTTCTGGTCAGGGGTCAAACTAGTAGTTTGACTTCCAACCCTTCTTTTGGCCATAACTTGTGTTTCAAATGTTCAAATGAGCAATGCGAACCCATTTTAGACATCTAAGTTTTAAGAGATTTCTAATGATATAAAGAATGTCACAAGCCATTGAGTTTTCATCCCTGAAATCGCTTTTTAAATTCTAATAGTCCACTAGGACCATCTCCCAAAGTGGGAGTTGCTTTGGGAGTGTGAGGGTTCACTCCCTCATACTCCCTCACACTTTCCTACACTCCCGGGAGTATGTGATGTGACTCTCGGCTCTTCTTCTTGGCCCACACCCTTGTAAGCCCCTTTGACTTAACTCCTGGGCTTTTTTTTGGCTCGCAACCTTGTAACCCCTTTGCCTTGGTTGCGAGCCCAAAGCTAGGCTTGCGACAAGTGGATTGCCAAACAAAACTTGTATTCATTGATTTTACCTCTAACCATTCATGTACTTCTTCATGCACACAAAATACCTCCTTGGATCTATACATATTACCATGTCTTTGGGATGACAAACTCATCTCTATTTTTCCATGTACATTTTGTTACATATATGTAGGGTTAACCCTAATTACATTGTTTCCCCATCCCTTTGGTTTAACTTTTGAAATATTACTTTCTATGATAATATCTTTCAGATATTACCACATTATTCTACCATTATTTTTAATGTATTTTTAATAATCCAAAATTAAGTAATAACAAAATTCCATTGATTTTTGCAACTTTTGGTGAATAATAACAACTTATGGTTGTGTGATGTTGACATGGCATGCCACATGGCAACGAGGTTGATTAGTAGTCGCAACACCTCACAACTTGGACATTAACTTCACATCATGATTTGTGTAATTGTTTTGATGAATTAATCTCATTTATTAGCTAGTTGACAATATTGTTGTTGTTTGTGATTATGTTTTCGGTCTTCCATGGATGATGACATGACATGCCATGCCATTTTGCAACAAGGTGTCATAAATTTTCATGGCAATCCATGATTTTTTATGACACTATAAGTTTTTGTGTGTCTTGAATTTATGGCACCAATATTTGTCATGGCATGCCATAATTTTTTATGTGCCATGAGGTTTTTGAAGTCATGAATTCACATGCATGTGTATGTGTACTAAACAATCAATTGTTAACTTGTAATTATGACTACAATATTAATAGTCACTTTGAAAAAGGTGACACATAACTCTTTAATTTTTTTACTACTTTACACATTAGTTAACTTAGGTTAACACACCTATTAAGTTAACCTATGTATGTAGGTTATTTAATAAAACCTATTTCATAATATAGGCTACCTTATAAGTTATTTAACTAGACATAATAAATTTACTACATCTAGTATGTTTAAATATACTTATAATAGGTTACCCTACTAATAGGTTAACCTAGGTAGGCTTGTATAGGTTCTTAACTTTAGATTTCTTGTCAAGTTTGTAATCACTTCAACTTTGTGCAACTAGATGTAATTATGATGCAACTAGATGTGATTAGATGCGACATAATTATCCTAGGTTTTTTTTTTAACCTGAAAGTGCCTAGGTTAACCTAGGTTAAACTAGTAGCTAATATATATTGACAAACTAGTTCATCTTAAGTCAATTTAAGGAGGTCTAGGTTAAGTTGGTAGGTAGTAGGTAGGTTAACCTAAGTCAACTTTTAAAGTGGTCATGGTTAATTAAAGGCTAAATTTTTGGAGCTTTATAACATTGTGTTAAATATTATTAGTAAAAAAAAATGTGATAGTGCAATGGATGAGGACTTGAACCTTAAAGTGAAAGTGAGGGGTTCAAATCCTTACTTTTGCAACTTATGATACTTAAGCCATTTGGCTTAGGTTAGGTGGCCTAATTTAAGTTTATTGGATTAAGAATTTGACGTTTATTTTTAATTTAGGCCATTTAGCTTAGGTTAGGTAGCCTAGGTTGCATAACATAAGTACCTTAGCTAGGTTAAACTAAGTTGATTTTTGGCTAGGTGAGTTAGGCTAAGTTATTTAACCTAACCAAGTTAGGTTAAGTTGATTTTTGGTTACGTTAACTACATGGGCTAAACTAAATTGACTTTTGGTCATGTGCAATGATTCATAACGTGTTTATAGATTTTGACACATGTCAACCATCCATCAAGGCATTTTTCTAACACTTAGTCGAATAAAATGACTAAATTGAGATGGTATGCATTTTACATGTCATACCAAAGTTACCGATGACATGGAATTTCATAATTATAAGAAAATTTAAAAATCATAATCGTTAAAATGACTGGGCTTTGCAACTAAATGTCCGTTGTGACTAAATGGGTGAAACAACATGGGTTTAACAACTCACTAATCACTAATCGCATATGTCATTTTTGACTAGTATGTGAAAGTTAGTCACAAAACCCAAAATGTGTTATTATCACTTGTAGTATATTACGTTTTTTATGGAATGTGAAACTGAACATCTTCATTCAACAATCACGGTTTTGTTTTGACGCACCCCCAAATTCCTTCAAAGATTCAAATATGAATTCGAAAATGAAAACAACAGAAGAAAAAGGAGTTGGGGTATGCTCTTTAACACACATCATTTCGAGGTAAGGGTGGCATTCTGGAGTTCTGAGATGCGGACAAGGATGAGTGACAAGTGGGTCAATTATTCATATGGACCTGCACAAACCAAACAACAAATTGGTTAGTGTATAGTTGAAGCAATTTTTGTGCACAGACAAGTCACGAACATACACGGACTCACAAGATAATTCATCGCGACCCAAATTTGGGGGTAGCCACCACCTTCCCCTTTATAATATTCTTTATGATTAGCTATAGCGGCTACACCTAAATGTCATTTTTCTTGGGATTCCCAAGTTGGGAGTCCCAAAATTCCCAAAATTGAAATTCTCACCACTTTAGAAGCCCATAACTTATTGTGCAAACCTCCGATTGAGGTGAGGTTTAAAGTAAAATTGTATTCCTCATTAAGATCTTTTCAACAATATGTGACATGCCACTTGAACGCACATAATTAAGGGTGATCCCTGAATTTTAGTGGTTGGGAGTCAAATTGACACTTTGATTTTTGACCTTTCTTTCAGCCATAACTTGTGTTGTAAATACTCAAATGGATCATAAGATCCCATTTTAGACATCTATGTTTTAAAAGCTTTCCAATGGTATAAGGAAATCCTTAATCCAATGAGTTTTGACATTTCAAATTACTCTTTGAAGATTCGAAACTTCATAGGGACTCCAACTCCCAAAGTGGGAGTCCACCTGGGAGTGTGTGGGTTCATTCCCTCACATTCTTTCACATTCCTGGGAATGTGAGTGTGATTCTTGGGTTGTAGTCTTGGCTTGCACCTTTCTGTGCCTTTGCTTTTCCATGTCCTTGTCTTGGTCACGAGCCCAAGGTTAGGGTTTTGATAATTTTTTAAAATCCTTTTATTCATTCTATTGAATTGCATTCACCTTAATTGTTTATGTAGACTTTGAATCACCATGCAATTCATGTTCATCCCCATTCCACCTCTCTTGTTTGTAAAATAATTGTTGCAAATTTAAATCCTTAAAACAATCATTTTGTTCATATTTCAATCCTAACATTTGAATCTCAACAACCTTTCAACCAATTTTGAATCTATAGATTCAAAGAATACTTTTTTCCACACAATAACCTTTTTGTGCTTATAATAGAAATAATAAAAACAAAATAATTCATAGTTTTTAATTTTCTACCCCAAATTCATTCTCAAGGATGGTCATAAATAATAATATTCTTTTGTGCTATTATATTATTTAATTATGTATTTAAACATATCATTATTCAAACTATCAAAGTCTATAATAACAATAAAATATAGAAAATAAAGAATAAAATAAAATCAAAATGTTCCAAAATCCATATTTAAACCATAATTATATCTATAATAATTTTAAAATAGGATTCAAAGTAGTATGGAATTGAAAAAAAATAAATCAAAACCAAGTACAATGTCTTCAAAATTGTTCATTTCCTTCAAAACTTTTCATCTTACTCTAACATGAACTTCATCAACAGTAAAATTACAATACAATTAATCCTCTAAAATTCAAAACTCCTCCAATGTCATTCCCGATTTCTTGCCATGAAAACTAATTCAAATTGTTCACTATTTAATCCTAATCAACCCAATTTCATTCTGCCTTATAGTGACAACACATGTTTGTCCATTTTGTCCTATAATGATCACACATGTATGCCTTTAATATAGTCATTTGGTCTACTCTTGAATGCCACTTGGAGGTGGAGTTCCCCAAGTCTTGTAATTTAGGGTATTAAAAGTTATGAATGCCTTGTGGTTTTAATAACCAATTTGGTATGAGTACCAAAGCTGAATACTCAATGTGGTTTGAGTACTATAGTGGTTGGTTAAAATGCTTCATGTGTTCAAAATATCTTAATGTATAGATATAATACCATGCAATTGGGATAATGTATTATATTTTCTCTAAAGTACCTTATGCATTCATAATACAATCTATGTTTTAAATGTGCATGGTGTGTCAAAATATCATGAAGGTGGGCGGGCATACCTCCAATGGTCAAAATACTTTATTGTGTTTTTAACCAAAGTACCTTATGTATTCATAATACCATTTGAGTCTTGAGTATCAATGATGTTTCAAAATACCATGAAGGTGAGAGAATTCCTTTGATGGTTAGAATATATACCCCCTTAAAGTCTTGTTCAAAATACTTTATGTGTTGAAAATATTGTTTGAATTCTAAATGTGCATGATGTATTAGAATGTTATCATGGTGAAAATGCCTTTCGTTGTCAAAATACCTCATATCATCTCTGATTAGAATACATTACATATCAACTGATGCACACAAGACTTCTTTTGGTTTCTTGGAAACCAACTAAACATATGGTAATCTAAAATTAGGGCAAAATACATCCACAAATCACTTTGAACCCATGTAATGGAAAATATTTATGAAATGGGCATTATACATGTTAAAAATCTTACAAATTCCCATTGGTGCCACTTGTTACACTCATGATTGAACAACCTAACTAATGCATAGTTTCAACAACATCATTGAAGGGGTAGTTGCAAGAGCACAAATTGATAGGGTAAATGTATAATCAAGTGTTTTACTATTGTGACGAAACAATGTTTTTTCCTAGGTACCCTTTATTCAAATGTATATGGTGATTAATATATCCTTAGATTTATTCGTTGGGATTTGGACTTAAACTAAAAATAATTATTATGAAGAGAACTGTGTGGTTATTTATTGATAAAAAACTCATTTGTTAGTAGTAATGGACTTTTGAAGTTGAAAAATATGGATTGGTCGTCTGATTGGACCATTACAAAATGGAAAAAATTATATTGATTCACATTCCAAATTTGTTATTGGGATTCAATATATGATATAATACAAGATGATAAATTCATACGAGGAATCTTTTATTTAAAAACCTTAATCATTTGATAGTTAAAAACTTTCAAATGATTAAAATTTGACCATATTTTCATAAGTCCATATGAATTGCAATTTTTATTTGTTTTTCAACTTTTTTGTTCTAAAAAAATATGTTTTTGAAAATTTAGATGGGGCAATATTCCAAAAAACTTTGTGGGTTTTCCTTTTACTTTGTGGGACTTCCAAATTCAAAAATGACATTAGCTACATTAAATACAAGTTCGCACATGTATTTGGGAAGGTTTGTAAGTGATTAAACATGCATTATTCAAATATTAGAATAATAACATTTTAAAAAGTAAAAACCATGTCCATTTGAATCATTTTAAAGAGTTTTATATGGACTTATAGGGAGAGCAATTTTTGACAATATTGAAACATTCAATTGTGCATTCACCCAATAATAATGTGGCAACAAGATGAATTATTTATCTCTAATTCAAGTTGTTTACATGCAATTAACACACTTAACTGTCCAACAAGAAAAACATTTACAAGCACTTTGCTGGAATAAAAATGTCGTTTTGACAGTTTGAAAATGGTCATAGAAGCATATTGTTTTTGTATATATTACAACAGAACATTAGTTCCCTTGGACATTTATACATAAACAAGTGAACGCATTATATTTCCAAGGTGAAATCAAATGCTTTACTTGGACCCTTTTTTGTTTTAGGTGAGGTTTATTAATAGTGACACATATGTTTGTTCCTCACATAATAGGTTGAAGATCAAACATTTTTACATTGTCCATTTATATGATTGTAAAAACTTTTGCATAAACATCAACACTAATTCAACAAGTTATTTTTAAAACCAAGACCTAAGATTTTACAATATGAGATGTTGAGGACCAATTTTGAATGCTATAACAATAGATTAGACCAAAATTTGCATCCCAATTTGTGATTTTATATGTTCAAGAAAGGTGTCCACTTTTGAAACTTAGGATAATCATCTATAATTTTAATTAATAACACATCAACAATGTTGGTTAATCCATTGGATCAACATCCACAGTCGTTCCACAATTTCCATGGGTAGATGCAAGTTAAGGTGGCTCGAATCGACAAGAGTCTTAATCCCAAAATCCATATTTTAACACTAGAATTGAAAAAATAGTTAAATACCAAAATTTGAGTGGGTCTTATGTGATGATTAATAAACTAATAAAGTCCATATGAAAGGTTGTCCATTTAGAGAACTTTTTGATAAACATGTTAGGGAAAAAAAAAATCAATCCAATAAAAAATGACTAAAATAGGGACTTATTAAAATAAGGTCCAAATTTGGTCATTTAAAAGTCCATAGTTATTTGTTGGTTAAAATTTTTGTTGTAATTTTTTTCAATCCATTTGTTTTTCCATCATGTATCATACATCGAGTCCCTGTAAATTTTTTTTGAGGTGAAATCATAACAAATGCATTTGAATGTTAATGCAAAATCGAAAACATAATCAATATGCTAATTTTAAAAGTTCATTATTATATGATTGGTGTATGTTTATTGAGTTTCACCCTTCAATAAATATTCTTATTCAAGTTGAAAATTTTAATTCATAAATATTTTTGTCAAATTGATGATTTTACAATGCATTTATGGCATTTGAATAGAATACACATTGCAAAAAATCGAAAAAATGACAAAAAATGAGCCACCTTAACTTGCAAAGTTCCCCATCTCCAACTTTGCTATCCCAATCATTCAATGAAGCTTGAAGATCAAGTACCACCATTGCACTTGCCTAGATGGTTGCGTCCAGTTTCCGACCTTGGGAGGTCAATTCTTGTGTATGACTTGGACTTTACATACCCCACCACATATAATGAAAAGACAATGTTATTCAATGCAACATGAGCATAGGAGCCTATTTTTCCAACCATATGTTGACATAAAAAAAGATGATAAAATGTAATTTGTTGTCTTGAAAACATGACAAAAAAAACTACTAAAAAACCATGGGTGGTGGATAAATATTTTGTACAAAATATGAAGTTCTAATCCACAATAAAAATAAAGAGCTTTTGGTACAAGTACTTTACATGCCTCCCAATAAAATGAGGATTGTAAGAAACCTTAAGCAAGCGTAATATCTTGTATTGATAAAATAACATGTTAAATTCACAATAATACAAAATACAATTGATTAGTTTGACAAAGAAATTGTCACAAGAGATGCTTCAGGTAGAGTACCTTGTTCAAGTGTTGTGGTGTAATTGGCCGTGCAACATGTAATGTTGTCAGTGGGCATGGTCCTAGAGGCCAAAAACAAAAAGGCCAAAAGGGATATTCCATGGAAGGGGCAATAAAATACATGTATGATTATTCTGACACAAGCACTAGTGCCAAAGTTCATTATCTTATGTGAGGAAATGGGTTACTTGCCATGTTTAGAGATGTCATGAAAAAAATATATATACATGCTCAATTGCCATGCCATGTTCTAATTGTAGTTGTGCAATTGCTTTTCATGCTGCAATCATCAATTCCATCAAAATAGTTGCTCCCAAACTATTCACATACAAAAAAAATTAAGTTGGAATGGGGCAATATACACCTTGTAGCTTGGTGAAAGCTTTCTGTCTCCATTTGGAGTGAATAGACATGAAGTACAAACTACAAATCAAGAGTGCCAAACTCAACACACCAGACTACTATTGGATGCCTCTCTACTTGACATTACCTTATGCATAACATTTCCAATGTACAAATACATTTGTAGTAGTGTTGTGTAGGAACTTGATTGGAACTTGGCAAGGAATAATAGTTAACTTACTACTTTGCTAAGGCACCCAAGCTTCAACAATTTTTTTACTTTTACTTTTGGTTACTAATGCATGATAATTTTATTATTTCAACATTAATTTTTTTTCATAATTTCTAAAAAAATCCAAGAAAAAAAGGTGCTAGAATTCTAAACAATTTGAACATCTTTAATGTATATAAGTACAAAATATTCTTATGAATCCAATGAAACTTAGATATTCAAGTTAACAAAATATATCTTCAAATCTGGGGGGGAGGGGGGCTCTTTGTATAAGAAACCTAAAGTCACATGTCATTCATTATTCATCAATTCACTTATCCACTATTAAGGATGTTAAGGTGCTTTGTCAACATCAAGCTTGATCATAGCCATCACTTGATCAAATTAATCATTGTTTTGTAAGTCAATAATTTCACTGGGATCTTGTATCCTATTGAAGTAGCAAATGAAGTTTTGCATGACTTAATTATTGTCTTATTGGTCAATAATTTCATCAAGATTTCATAACTTATTGAAATAGCAAAATGAAAAATTTAATGACTTTTAGTTATTGTTTTGTAAATCAATAATCTCATTGAGATTTGATAACCCTATGCAAGAAAAATGAAGTTTTGCATGAGTTAAATGATTTTTGTGTTGGTTGATAACCTTATTGGGACTTATAATCTATTAACGTAGCAAATAATGGTGATGATGACCCAACAATTTAAAGATTCGAAACACATGTTGTGTAACAACTTTGAAAAGTTGGGAAAATATGCCATGTGTCACAAGCTTTTCATCTCTTTTACATACAACGATTTTTGAAAATAAGTTGAATTGACATTAAACAACGTTCGATTAATCCAAAGCTTTTTCCTTGGTGATAAGATTGTAGCACTCAATAATTTGTGAAAATAAATTGAATTAACATTAAATAATGGAAAATTTTAAATTCACACCTTTCGCGTGTCCGATTTTATGCAGATTAAACTTTAAGAATATGTTCCTTTATCAGTTCAATTACTTATGCGGGCAAGTTCTCGAATTGTGCCCTGATTGACCACAGACCCCACAATTGCATCCTTCCACGTATTCACAGTGAGACTTGTCTCTGGTCGTGCTTGTCTTGTTCTTAGAGCTTGCAAGTCTGTCGCGTTTCTTGACCACGACCAAGGGTTCTTGAACTTGAACATGAAGCGTATCCAAGACCTAATTCTATCTCTTATTGCGTTGCGCGTACTATTTACAGGGGGGTGAGGCAGACACACTCAAATTTAATCTGCATATAATCGGACGCATGAAGAAAAGGTGTGAATTTAACCAAAAAAGGTGTGAATTTAAAAATCTCCTAAATAACCTTCTGTTGTTAATCCAAAGCTTTTTCCCCCGGTCACAGGGTTTTAGTACTCATCTTGAAAGAGAGAGATGGATAGGTAAAGGGTTGGTATATGGACTGAAGGTAGAGCCCAAGGGTTTGTAGTGTAATGCCACAGCCTTGTGTAATAAATGAGGTGGGCTTGTATGGCAAGCATTTTGCAGCTGATAAGTCTTGAGGTGCAACTCATAGCCTAAGGGGGCAACTTCCTTGGAGTGAAAGATTGTGGGCTTATTATGCTAATGTGAACCAGAGCACTGCAGCAGCAATGCAACATTAGTTCTGCAGAATTTGGCTTTGTGATTGATGTAGCCAAACTAGTGATCATCTATAAGAGCAATTAGCCAAATTTGGCTACAAGTCAGATACAAAAAGTAAAAAATAAATAAGGATTCTTCTATATATGGTGGTGACATGTTGGAACCTATTGTCTAGATATGGTCATTTCAGACTAGATTATAATAAAAGGAGGCAAATTGGGGATCATAGAAAATATAATAAGTGCCAAAAAAGTTGTTACTTTGTGGTATATTTAGAGTTCATTTAGAGTTGAACCTAGTGTTTTTAGATAAAAAAATCTGTAGTCTTCTTAATTGGTCAACTGGCCAAATACATAGTAATCCTATGAGCATCATATATGCTACTTGCCAAAAAGACTAAAAACATTTTGTGTGGGAGTAGTAAAGCCTGATGGGAGGCAAGTTTTCCTGGGCACTAACTCCCAACCCCCTTTTAGGATAGTGCTTGTTCATGGGGGGGGGGGGGGTTCAAAGGTTCATAGGGGTTGCAAAGGTGATTCATAGATGGTTCAAATTTTTTTTGATATAAGAAAATGTTAGGAAATTTATTAGATTTTACACAAGGAAAAAAAAATCTTAATTTTTTTTCAAATTGTTTTTGAAATTGTTTTTGGTTGATGAAACGACAAATTTTTTTTGGGGGGGGGGACATTGCTACTTACTTGTTACTAAGCTAGATACTATTTACATTTTACCCAGTGTGAATTAAGAACTAAGGAGTAAAAGTGGAAGCTTAGGTGGCGGGTACGGTACGCCTTTATGTCACCTCCACGCTGGCAAATTTACCTGCCTCGCTTGCCTTCCCAGCGTGCTTGCAGAGGTGGCATGTATGGATTGGTTGGAGTGTACGGTCGTCCGGGTCCTTGGCTGGCTGGCTTGCTTCCTTCCTTCCTTCCCATGTGCATCTCGCCCGTCCTCCCATTTTCGCTCTTCTCACGCAAACGCCGCCTCTCGTTTGCTTCCGTGCCGCACTTTTGCGCTCGCCCTATCTGCTCCCCTTTCTCTCTCGCTACCCTTCCCTTCCGTTTCTTTCCCTTGCGTGCTCCCGTCGCATCGCAGCTCTATATCTGTTGTTGGAAGCCTTTGCCTTCTCTGTATTTGGGTGGTGGGATTCAGATATAGACGAAGGAGGAGGAGGAGGAGGAGGAGGAGAGGGAGAGTCAAGAAGAAGAAGAAGAAGAAGAAGAAGAAAGGGGGGAAGTTTTTGTTTGTTGGATACCTAGCAGGCGGGTGTTTTTCGTGTGGAAAAAGCAGTTCAGGGTTCATGTCAGATCACGATATTCAGATCCCTGGCGCCTTTGGTGAGTCTTTCTTCTTCTTTCTCTTGAAACCCTCTTTTGTGTGGCCCTCTGTGTTGGGGTGCGTCTTTCCCCTTTTGTTTTTGTGTGGCATGGGTTTCTTTTTTTCGTTTTGTTGTGTGCAGGAGGCGGGCTCTTGGAGTTGTTTGTTTGTTTTTTCCTGTTAGAAGCTCAGAGCTCGCTATGCTGCTTTGTGGGAAGTTCTGTCATGTGGTAACGCATCAGTCTTGATGTTATTGTCGAAGATTCCGTTTTGTGTGTGTGTGTGTGTGTGTGTGGATGTTCATGAATCGCGTGCTTTGCGTTTGCACTTTTTCTTTTTTTTGTTGGATCAGTCATGAGATCGTTTGGTGATTGATTTCTCGGCGGCAGCTTCCCCGATGACCTAGTTCTTCCTGAACCAGAGTTCTGGCAAAAGAAGAATCGTCTTGTGTTGATCGTAGGAAGAAACTTGTCGATTATTACAGGCGGATTATGCCTCGTTCAAGGCTGAATATGACTCTGTTTTTTTCTTTTTTTTACCAGCGGTGTTTTGGTATTGCTTTATGACCTCCTGGACCCTGCTGCAGTTCAAGCTTCTCATCATGTCCACTTAGGAGTTCAGTTTTTTTTTGATTTCTGGTTGGGTTGCTTGTGAGCATTGCAGTAGTTTATGTCCATTTGGTTCATGTGTTGGAATATGTGATCGAAGTATTGAAGTTTGGCTGTTGGTTGAGTATTCTTTTTTTGTTTGTCTGTGCAGATCCGTTCGCAGACGCAAATGCTGAGGACTCTGGGGCAGGGTCCAAGGACTATGTCCATGTGCGGGTACAGCAACGCAATGGACGAAAAAGCCTGACAACTGTTCAGGGCCTCAAAAAGGAGTTCAATTACAACAAAATCCTTAAGGATTTTAAAAAGGTATTACCATAGTCACTGGGATAATGGATTGACTGTCCATTCCTCCTCATGATTTGTGTTGCCTCAAAGGTATCTAAATATGTGTTGCAACATATGGTGTGTTTATGTGGTTGGACTAGGGTACAGTTACTTTGTTCTTGTGATGCCCTTAGGGTTTTGAAGGATGTTTGTGCTATCTTTGTATGCAGGAATTTTGTTGCAATGGGACTGTTGTCCAAGACCCTGAGCTGGGTCAGGTATGTCACAGTTTCTTTATTCCTTGTGCCGAGTGTACTTGCCAGGCAAGCATAGGAACATACTTGTTCTTGAGCTTTTGGACAATTTTGATGCAGTTAAAGAGATATTTTACTGTGCACGGTTAGTACATAATGGCAGGAACATAGGATGTCATGATGGTGTGATGTTGTGTAGGATCTTGTGAGAAATGATTTGGAGATAAATTATCCTTTGTAGGGAATCTTGAAGATTGCTCAGGGTTGGATGTGGTCATTCTAATTTAATTGCAGAAATTCTCTAATGTCTACTGCTATGTGGATACAGGTGATTCAGTTGCAAGGCGATCAGCGCAAGAATGTTTCCCAGTTTCTGGTACAAGCAGGAGTGGTTAAGAAGGATTTGATCAAGATCCATGGATTTTGAGGCCAATGTTATTACATTTTCCCTTCACCTCAGCATTCATGTGGTGGCCAGGTCAACCAGGCAGTTGATATTGTCCTATATCTTTATTTGTAGGCCTTAATAGTGGGATGTGGGTGCCTTGTAGTAGTGAAGAACAAGAATGCATCTGGAAGGGCTCATGTGGGAGGTAGCAGGGGTATTTTTAGGAGCTCTCAGATTCTCACAAACAATACCCTTGTATAATTTTTCCTGAAGCCTCATTGACAGTTTATTGATCAATATGGAAGACAACTTTACCAGAGATGTCCTATTAAACTTGTGCCTCTGACGCTTTGGCTGTCCAGTATTATTTTTATTGCTTGGACCAGTGTCTCTTCCAACATTGTAACTGAGTCTTGCTCTTGTGTCCAGTAATGTGACAGAGACTCAGAACCCGAATAATTCTTTGCCTGAAACTCTGGACAGATTTTTGTATGCATATCTACATGCACTGTTGGGAGCTGATGAAGGCTTTGGGTATCATGGCAGTGTGTTATGGCTATTATTCGTGATGAATGTGATGGATTGTTACTTTGTGGGTCACTGTCATAAGGTTGTGAATGAACTCATTGTTGTGCTACCTTCAATGTTTTGTTGTGGCGTTGCATCTGCAAACTCATAGATATGCAGGGCCATTGGTGTTTCTTAAAGGACATGACCAGGGTGCAGGAATCCTGAGCCACTGCTACCCTCTCTATAGGGCAATCTATATGCCTTAAAAAACTTAGATGCCTGCTTGTATATGGGCATGCAAACATGCAATGAAGCTGAACATCACAAGCTTTTTGCAGCTTCACTGAATATATTATTGCCTGAGGACCACAGTTGGGATATGCCCACCAGTGTTCACTTGTCCTTGCTTGTGTCTCTGATGAGTAAACTCATTATCCAGTGAAAACCAATTCTGCAGGTGTTGCAAATGATCACCCGAGAGAGGAATGGCTTCCTGAGGGATTTTGTGCATTTATACCATTCTCCCTAACTGGAAAAACATTAACTCTTCTTAGGCCTGTAATAGATGTATCTTCAGACACTCTATGGAATGCACAAAAATGACAAGTATAGGCACATTGTGAATGAATGTATACTTGTGGGCCTCCTCACCCATGTCAGAGCTTCTGAGTCCTGAATGTGAGCAAATCTCTAAACAATATAAGCAGAAATCATAGTTGCTCAAATGATTAACCATAAAGAGAACCCCAATCCACTGCTTTCGTCAATTGATCATCACCAGCCCATCTCAAAACCAACAGCTGCTGCTTCTTACACCTTGAAAAGTGCGGGGGCCATTAATCTTGGTAAAAGCATCGTCTTTTCAAAGTGACATCGGTGGTAAAGAACCTCCCGATTCCGATTGTTGTGGGAGTTATTGTGACGCAACAGCCAGAAACAAAGTTACCATGGCCTCCTCTGATACAACGAGAAATCGACAACGTTCACACATGGTTAAGACACATGATCAAAGAGCACAACACCAAATCAAAAAACCAATATGCTCCATCTGCGCTCCCTCATGCTCCTCGCCGCATCGAACACAAGAATCGAATCCGTGAAGCAACCGACACAACAGCACACTAACAAACAAAGACGAAACGAACAGATTAGGATTAGGATTTCAGATCTCTTACCACAGACAAAAAGATACCAAAAAGTGGTATCTGGGGATTTTGAGCTTCCGGGGTATTGAACCCGACGTGAATCGAACACGCAACCTTCTGATCTGGAGTCAGACGCGCTACCATTGCGCCACGGATCCCCTCATACACACTGCATCGCGCACAACTTACTTTACCAAATGAAGAACATTAGGGTTAGGGTTTAAGGATCAAATCTTTTGGAAGGTGAAGAAAGGGAAAGCGTCAAATGCAGTTGTTGTCCATGGCGTTGGTTTATTAGTGTTATGTGACATTATGCCGCGGCCAAAGCTGATCAGCTTGCAAGCATTCCGAAGACTTCTTGCTTCGCCCTGTCTTGTTCCCCATCACCCTCTTGAACCTGCATCTTTTTATTCTTCTACTTCTTCATCTCGTCCTTTTACTCCTGGGTTCTTCTTCTCCAGAGTTAGTCATGGGAATGATTTACAGATTTCTCTTAGGTCCTGCTTTTCGTCAAAAAGTGGAGCGGCATTTTTTCCTGGTTCTTTCCGCCATTTGAAGGATTTTGAGTATCCACATTTCTATGAGCTGGATTCTCCTGTTGCAGCTCCCGAAGAGGCAGAAGGTGAAGAAAGTGGGCTGGAGCAAGCTGAAGGAGGACGGCTTTTGCCGTTTGTAAGGGAGCTCTGATCCTGCTTCTGAATCTTGAATGCTTTAGTGCAGAGTCTTGAATGTTTCCAAGGATGTGAGGCACTCGAATCCACTGGCTGAAACAATTTCCTCTGATCGCAAAGACCTTGTGAAGTCTTTTTCCAGAGGGTTAAGGTTAGGATGCTTCTGTTGTATTTGTTAACATTTCACGTTGATGTTGCGTCTGACAATTGTAGGTTGAATGCAGGGTGTTGAGGATGATGGAAATCAAGTTCTGCTGGAAGATGGAGAGCCCTACCTTGACATGGACAGTCTCACCTACCTCCATGTTTTGAGCGTGGACGAAGTGTGCAAGGTTCTCGAGAGAGTTAGGGCAAATGACGTTAAGGTGCTTCCGGTACAGGATCGTTGTGAATGGGCTGACAATTTGATCATTGCATCTGCACACTCTACAAGACATCTGCGAGGCATTGCAGATTCCATTGTCTATGAGGTGAAATCTAAACCAAAATCCCCAACTATTTGTTGGCAGTTTAGTGTTGTGATTCTCAATAACCTAAAATTACTTGCATCAGGGCTTGGCACTCAGATGATGTTTAACATGAATAAATTGACCTTTTTATGAGCATTTTAACTTGCTGCCTGGGAGATGCTTGAATGCTCATCCAGAACTTAATAATTGATCATGATTCTTAAGACTTTTGTTTGTAGCAGGTGAAAAAGCGCTCAACTAATGTAGGGCCCAACCTGTATCCAACAGTGGAGGGCAGAGACAGTGATCAATGGATGGTTGTTGATTGTGGTACTTTGCTAAAACACACTGTTCAAGATCCTGCTATGTCCATCGAGTTGTTACCAAGACTTGCTATCAGTCACTGTTATTCTGCTTTCTGAATTTTTGACTACAATTTGCAGGCAATCTGGTAGTGCATGTGTTCAGGGAAGATGTAAGAAGTTACTACAATCTGGAGGAGCTTTGGCAGCGCAACAAGACCATGAGGTTGCTAGAGTAGAATCACTTTCTCTGTGCTCAGGTTCCACAATACCTGTACCATTTTAACACTGTCTATGTTTCTACTGCATTTCACTGTTCATTCGTTACACTGTCTATTTTTTTTATCGAGTATGGAATGGATGTTTTGTATATTTTTCATCATGAATATTTTTAGCAGCAAAACTATGAGAAACCATATTTTTGTGCTGTGTTTATCTGCCAAGCATCAGCTATTGTGATCTGGATGATCTAATCTCACCCATCTGTGACACTTCAAGATGAAAACCCTGTGATGGCCAGAGTAAACTGTGAAAACAGCTGAAAATCTGTACAAATAAGTCTTCTGTAATTTTTTTTTCAAAGCTGAATATTTGTTTGATGATTTCATGAGAACTAGGTCTCAATTTGGGTGAATTATTGATCACATCTGTAGTGGCTGCAATATAGTTGCATTTGTCTGTGGATTGAGACTCAGAAGAAGAGTTATATGTGGTGAACCCTTCTGTAGCAGCGAGGTAGCTTAGTGCCCTGATAAAACTGCTCCATATGAGATTTTGATCCAAAGATTATAGGCTTCATCTTCCTGCTGGCTCCATAAGTGTTGGTAGCTAATGACTCTGCACTGACATTTTTGAAGTACTTGATTTGCTGAATTCTTATCTCTGTCTCGCATGAAGTGATCTTGCAACTAATGGGATTACAAAGTATGTAGGGCTAGCATCTCCTGCTAATGCAACTACCACTACCACACCTAGTGGTAACATGCTGGTAAGTTTGGTGTTACATGATGTCTAAAATTGGAGGTGTGCAGACCTAAAATGTTCTCCACCATTTTTTCACTGTGGAATTTGACATGAAGCTTTGAGTATTTGCAATGTCAATCCTGGAACTATATTATAACTGAGAGATAACATGTGTGATATTCTTTATACCAAATACTGATGTTAATTACCTTTGAAATATGACTAGATGAGTTGATGCTATGATGCCATCAACTCAAACTTTGAATTTCACTCGATTACCACTCCTTGTAGCATCTTGTCCATCACTTGCACCTTGCATTGTTAGTGCTCAATAGTAGCTGCAAGCAGTGAAAGAGGATGGAAATGAAGCAAGCAAAGAGGACCTAGCAAGCTTGGATGCAACATTAGTGTAGAACTTGCAAAATGGTTTTGTCTGAGTAGAAGGCTTGTCTTTTAGAATCAAACGAAAAAAGAAACATGGGGGCGGGGGAGAGACTTGAGGGTATAGAGTAAATGAGAGATTTCAACATGGATCATCTCTTATATTTTTGTGCTAAGGGAGACGGTTCTAATAGAGTTATCACCTCCAAAGCATGCTTGAGTAGAAAATCCATGTGCTGATGTATGTTTGTAAGTTACAGATGAGTGCTTGTGTTCTGTTTTTGTCTGTTGGGTGTGGTTGATAGCCTATGGTTTATGGATTGTGAGAAATGTGACTGATTGTGTTGGTCTTCGTAAAGTTTGTTAAAATTCAAGTGACTATGTTCATCTTCATAAAGTTTGTTGGGTTAAACCCTATTGAGGAGGGCAGAGTGAACCGGCACCCACTAGCACACCAGTTGGACTATTCTGTGCACTGGTTGGGCTGGATGGGGGTGTTTTTATTCATCTTACTTTGGACCTCTGTTCATCCCTTATGCACCAAGGTCAGCTCATTTTGCTGCCGACCATCTCCTTAGATTTTATTTTTTCTTGATACTAAAGTGATTTGATAGCTTTGTTTGAGAAGAGATGCAGTTTTTAATTTTCTATTGGCTAAATTGAATATCTAAGAGGAAAATAGTATTTTCAAGCCATCTAACTTTTGATGTTGATTATATTTCACCCTAACTTAGATTTACAAGGCGAAATCCAATTACTGATTTATGGAGAAGAAAAACTCATTATTTTGAATACAACATGTGGTCATTCCAAGGTTGGTTTGCACAATATTGCAAGTATTACAAACTTTTTACAATCAAACATCAAGGTTTGTGCAAACATTATGGATATATTATGATTTGTTTTTTAATCTTTTAATGCAGGCAACACCATTTGTGTTCTTCAACCATGGGAAGGTTCCCAAAGACGTAATCAATTCACATCCACAAAACCTCTTCACATCCAAGTCACGATTTGCAAACACGGACTTGGTGTGGACCATTCAACACAAAGCTCCAAACAAAGTGTCAACTAAATGTGCTTATATTTCATGTGTTCATGTCTTAGATTTCTAACAAGGTGAACGAGGGGATTTGGGCATTCTGATATAATGGAACATACATAAGAACTTAGCACGACAAAAGTGGGTAAGGTTCCAAATATCAAGAACCACCTTGAGCATGCGAGGTAAATGTCCCACTGCACGTTTTTTTTCACATCGTTTTGTCATACTTCACACATGGATTTGAGGATTAAATTTGGTGTAGGTGTGGATATGCGCATGGACTAAATGATCACCACAACAACCCAAACCACCCTTGTTTACCAAAAGAGGTTGTCTAATCCAATTTCCAATCAAGTATTGTATGTTTGATCCACTTTAGTGGAAATAACTTTCCATCACAAAACACATACATGAGCGAATGGGTAACCTAACACATGGCCAATAGGACCCCAAATCCATGGGCCGTATGTCCTGCGATGGTCTTCATATGTCATATTGGCCCACCTTCATGATGGCTATTTGAAGGCTAAAAACATTTGCAAATGGAAGAACAACCCAGTAATGTTGGGAAGGTATCATATACTTTAAAAAAAAGGTTTCTGCTCCATGTATTAATTAACTATAAAAGTTTTGTGACATTACAACCAAGAAACTGGTTTGAGGGTTTTTATCTAATGTTGGTTGGATATCATTTTTTTCAATATTTGGCAGGGAAAATATTTTGCCAAATAAAATCCCAGTAACACAAAGGGTATTAATTACTTGATTTTTGGAAAATTTGGAGACCCGCATTTATTGATTTTCATATCTCAATAGAACCCACCAATTATCAATTTTCCCAATTACATTCCATGCAATACCTGCATGTTATGGACAAGGGTTGGGTTTTGGAATACCCAACCTAATACATACTTAATTATGTTCTAGTTTGGTTTCATTTGTAATTTGCTTGCCCCATGAACAACTCAATCAATCCTTGAATGCATTTGTTCACCATACATTCAAACCACAAACACATGCATTAACCCCAACTATTGAACATGCCTCATAGGCACAAAATTTATAAACCATTACCTATTGATAAGAACACAAAGTTCCTTATAGATTAATTGTGTTCCAAAAATGGTGTTAATAAAGTAATATCCCATCAACATTGTTAGAAGTTAGATGTGAGATCCATCAAACAAATCCTCATGTTTGAGTCGTGATTTTACATTTGTAGCACCTCCCCATATTTGTCATTTGAATGATGATTTCTTCTACAAGACCTTTGACATTTAAAAAAAAATTCATATCTGACCTACATCACTTCCTTTTAACACTAAACAATTTTTATAGAACACTCCAACAAGACACAAATAATTACATATTCACAATGTACAACAAAACTCCTATTATACGGCACCCAACCTTAACACATCAAACATGTCATCATAAAAACCACTCAAAGCTGTAATTCTCAATACTTATCATGAACATTACTATGTAAGAAAGGAATTTTTTAGAAAGATTATTAAGGAATATGTTTTTTTTTTAAAATTTCAAAAATATTCTTGAAAAATATGCATAAATTTTTTTAGAGATTTTTAGAATGATCTTTGAAAAAGATGTTTAAGTTTTTTTAGAAGTTTCCAATTTTTTTTTGAAGAATATGCATAAATTTTTTAAAATGATTTTTGGGGAATATGAAAATTTCAAAAATATATTTGAAAAAAAATGTTCAGAAGTTTTTTAAAGATGTAAAATTAATGAAAGCTTTTAGAAAAAGTTTCTAGTCATTGATAAAAGTTTTTAGAAGATTTTGTTAATAAAAGCTTTTAGAAGATGATGTTGACAATTTAAAATTCAAAAAAAAGTTGGTTGAAACTTTTAAAAGACATGGTTAGTGAAAGATTTTAAAATATCATTTATTAAAAAATTATTAAAAAAATCAGTTGATAAATTTTTTTTTAGAAGGTTGATGAATGTTTAGAAAATTTCATTGAATAATATAAATAGAGGTTTGAAGGATATCACCACTCAATCTTGACAACATAAATAATGACCCTTGTATTTTTTAATTCATGTCATGTTTAGCTTATATTATGTTTTGTTTAACAATAAAACCACTTAATTTTTATAAATTTTAATAGATTTATTTATAAATCAAATTTAAATTTAAAAGAAAATTAATAATTTAAAAACCGTATTGGTTAAGATATTAAGGTATTAGAGCCAACAGTTAAGTACCAGGTAACCTCAGTTCCAGTTAGTTAACTAGCACAAGAATCTGAGCGCGTGGTTTGGGAAAGTGGTGATCCGGTCTGCACGTGGCAGCCCGTGATTGTGTAGCTGTCCGGGAGCAAGATAGCCTTTAGTGTCAGTGGACGCTTTGATTGGCTTAAATTCGACTCGTTTGGATAAAATTGCGCTCCCAAGGAAACGGGGCTGCCCGTGAAAGGAAAATTGGACTCCTCCTCGTCTCTCAATGTCTCTCATCCCAGCACGCTCACAACCTTTGCAGAGTGTATGTGGTCAGTGTTTGCGTCCCCGGAGCTCCTTCCTTCGGTTTTCTGAAGCTCGGAATCTGTTGCATTAGGGAGCTTGGAATTCCTTGGTAAGATGGCAAACGCAGTGGCATCGATGGCCGGTCTTCGCGGAGCTTCTCAGGTGGTTTTGGAGGGAGCTTTTGTTATCTCGTCCAGCACGCGTGTTCCTAGTAGGAGCAACAGTAGCGGCAGAAGAGTCGGTGCCTCTGGAAAGCCCGGTGTAGTTGCCGTCCGGGCGCAGCAGAGTGAAGAGGGGGAGATTTCTGCCCAGAGTCGTCGCTCTGTCCTGGGTCTACTGGCAGCTTCAGTCGCTGCCTCGGCTTTGGTGAAGGAAGCGCAAGCCGCGGCTACCTTGATCAAGATAGAAGGCCCTCCTCCACTATCTGGCGGTCTACGTACGTCTTGACGTTGCCCTTCAGAGACTCATTGTCTTTCTTTGTTGCCGTATTATGATTCTTCTCTGATGGTAGCCTTATTTGGAGACATGGAGATTGTGCGCACTTCTCAGGCCTTGAGAGCCTTCATCATGCTGATGTATATTGTTCTTGGGGGTTTGCTTTTGGCTTTCATCTTGCGTTTGGAAGCGCTCTCACTAGATTTATGCACACACCTCTTCTGATGTGTTGACATTTTGGGGAGACTATAACAGCCGGTACTGATAATGCTGACGAAGCACGAGACACGGACCTCCCACAGAAACAGCGATTCTTCATTCAGTACTTGCCCCCGGCTGAGGCAGCGAAACGTGCCAAGGAAGCTGCCGACGCCATTGTGGGTGTGAAAAGCCTTATCGACAAGAAGGCGTGGCCGTATGTGCAGAACGGGCTTCGTGACTATGCCGGATCTTTGCGCTTTGACCTGAACACTATCATTGGCTCGAAATCCAAGGAAGAGAAAAAGTCTCTGAAGAAAATCACAGCTAGCCTCTACGATTCGCTCAATAAAGTGCGTTTCATGATTTACTGTGCAAGATCCCTCCTCGCTTTGTTGCTGTCCAATAATTGCAGTGCCAAACAAACAGACATGTTCTCATCATTCTTGAAGTTCTTCATTTCATCACCAGCTGCAAGGCTATCAGCCACAATTCATGTTTCCACTCAGACATAGCATTCTAAGAATCACTGCACGTTTGTACTTCACCTGATACAGTCAATCTGACGCAGTGGCATTCTTGCTTGTTTTTGTTGCAGTTGGATTATGCAGCCAGGTCAAAGAGCCCTTCAGAAGCGAGCAAGTACTATACAGAGACTGTTGGGCTGCTCAAGGATGTCATCACCAAAATAGCTTAGGTTGGTTTTCCAAAATATGATTGTAAATGTGCTGTTGCAGTTGCTAATTTTATGCTATTTTCAGCCTGCTTATTCCTCATCATTACAGTTGAGTTTGTACTTGATATTCATGACTCGAACTTCATTTAAGTGTGGGGGCGGGGGTGAACCAACCCATTTTTGCTGTTGGGACTCCTGGTTTTGAACGTTATCAAATGCACAAATTTTCATTTTCTCACAAAGCACACACCTATCTACATGATGTAGAAACGCACAGGCCAAAGCGGTGTTCAATCACTCTTCTGCCACAGAGGTTGGCATCCAACTGGTTTTGGAAAATAGGCTTGCTGTTATGACTGACTTTGAATCTTGTCCTTGAACATTCAGATTGCCTTGAGCTAATAATACACTGTTAAACTTGTTGCATACTCTGTCCAAGACATTCCACTTTGCTGCTTTTCCAGTATTGAAAATGAAACTGATATTCCTCCACTTGCTAGGCAGCTTGATTCTTGAATGTAGTAGGGTCTAGATTTGCACCTCATTAGATGGTCTACAGCTTGGACTGTGACTGAGATGGTTGAGTAGCATGTGAAATACAACAGGGCAATGTAAGGTCTTTATTAGCATAGAATTAGAATTGCAGCCATAGAAACCTCCCTCTAGACTCCAACAAATTGTGTGACATACTTGAATTTTCTTTAAAACTTTAGGAAGCAGATTCCACCCTCACCCTACTCCGTCCTCTCTTCATCCGATTATTACACTACATCTGAAACATTCTTTATTGAGATCCTGATTTCAAGGAACAAGAAAAGGGGGCTAAGGAAGACATCCTTAGACCTATGACAGAAATATCATCAGAGGTAAGTAAATATATTCCGGCTTTGTGAAAACCTCTTCATTGCAGAGGTTTGATCCTGAGACAACTTTGCCCATACCAGATGTGAAATTGGCATCATGGATAGATGCAAAGAGAATTACAATATCCCGAGACCATAACAATGAGAGAATGAAGCTGACAAAATCAACATCTGGTTGAACAAAATCTAGCATCCCACAAAAGAAGGCAATTCAATCTTTGAAGTGTGCAAATTGTAATTCTGAATTCTACACTTGAAGTTGACCAGATTCCCTATTGTGCAAACAACCGTGCACTATTGTTCCTATTGCTGATGGATGCTTGTTATGATGAACCTGGAGTTTGATTGATCAACAACATAATAAATACACCCACCACCACCCCTTCATGGCTGTGCAAAAGAATCAGAAATAAAATGAAATTTGTTTCTGCTCCTCCCAACAGCCTCTTGAAGCCTGCTTTCTGCTCTGTGATGAGTCTGATTGGAAACTTGATATCAAATTTGATCCTCAAGTTGCCTCTCCTCCCAGGCACCTTGGAAATTGGCATTCCCTCCTTGGGTGACAGCTTCTCATAACCAGGACTGATCACATCCGGGATGGAGATGTTAAGCGTTCTACCATCAAGGGTAGTGAGAGATATAATGGTACCTGTAAGAGCCTCCACCAGGGGCAATCAGGTCGTTACCATCTCGTTTAAACACATCATTGGCTCTCTCATCTATCACAAACACAAGGTCTGCAGCAACGAGATTGGGTTGCTCATTTCCTTTCTCAGGAAACGTGATCTTGGTGCCCTTCTTCCAGCCAGGCTTCACCTGATGGTTAGAATATCTTCAACAGGCATTGTCTTGCCGCTTTCATTTGCAATGGTTCTTGAGATCTTCATCTTCCGTTCCTTTGTACAGTTCCTCTAGGCTGCACAGCAGTTTGTTTTCCACCGGTGCAGTTTTTCGAGGCTGTTGCTGCTGTGTCATGTGCGAAGGTGGTCCTTCGCTGAAAGTACAGATCGTCTGTGTTTTATCTGTACTAGTGCGAAACGCATTCTCACCTCCACCGAAACCCCCGAGCATGCCATCGGCGAAGGACCCTCTTGATGATCTACCACCTCCCATGCTATAGAACGGGCTTGCGCCACCGAAAAACTCTGCAAAGATATCTTCTGCATCCCTTGGGTTAAAACTAAAGGCGTTGGCCGCGCCATTGCCAAATCCTTGCGCTGCTGCACCCGGAGGTGGAACCTTTCCTTTCAAGCCTTCCTCCCCTCCTGGTCGTAAATTTGCCTCTTCTGTGGATCGCTCAGCACCTCATATGCCTCCGAAATCTGTTTGAACTTCGCCTCTGCTTCCTTCTTATTAGTTGGATTCTTATCAGGATGCCACTTCACGGCCAACTTCCGGCATTTTCTTCAGCTCATCTTCCGTTGCTGTCTTCCCGACCTTCAGAATGTCGTAATAATCGATTCCCATGATCTCCTCCTCTCCCCCCTACGCACCGTAAGCGACAACTTTTGCGCTATTACGCTTCTCCCTGCTAATGTTACCCACCCCTTCGTTCTCCCTTCTTGTTCATAGCCCTTTCCTCTTGCTCCGGCTCTTCCACTTGTCTAACCTGTATTCCTCATATCCCGTATATTCTCCACTTCGTCTCCTCCTTTCTTTCTCCTACTATCATGTCCATACTTTTCCTTGCAGCTTTTCTTCACACAGCTCTATTTATTTTCCCATCTGTTGGTTCTCCCGACTGAGTTTCTTCATTATGTGGTTTCTGCGAAGAAAATCGCCTCCACTACGATATAATGAAAATAGCCTGCAAGCAACAAAAGCGACAAGGTGACGCACAACAAAGGCATTGGGGAGGCGAGAGAAAGAGACTCCGCCGGTCCTTGTCCCGTCCGGAGCTTTTCTGAGCCTCTACAGGACAGCCTTCATCCTCAAGGTTTAGGGTTTAGGATTTCACAACTAAGCGGGAGGGATCGGTCGATGTCGTGACTCAGGAATCCGTTAAAGAGCCACTTTACACGATGGTCCAGGGTCCAAAATCTCAGGGAGCAAAATTTAAAACAAATTGAATCCTTGAATTGGAGCCTTCTTCACATTATTTATTATTATTAATTTTTTAAAAAAAAGTTAGAATGAGTGTGTTTAAAGGCGTAGGGTCCAATTGGAAAAAATGTGGAATTCACATGTGAGAGGATTAGGTTGACATTTTTTTAAAAATTTTATTTGGTTTTATTTGGTTTTATTTTTGATTCTTGCTTCCTATTATAACTAGTGTGAACTTGGTGCATAATGCACCTGTCGAACTTCCCCTGGCCCGGTCCTTCCCCGCCTGTGCCCCCCTGGCCCGCGATGGCCTCCCCCACCCGATCCTTTTTCGCTCGTCCCTCCCTTGCCCATGCTGACCCTCCCCTGTTGGCCCCCGCCACTTGTGTTGGCCCCCCCCTCGTC
>Ga0116227_10005582_pt1 | contig 26353 bp, 21 predicted proteins | sample S1TSphgellanicum_FD_89693 | JGI IMG/M metagenome (GOLD analysis project Ga0116227, IMG submission 89693) | Host-associated microbial communities from peat moss isolated from Minnesota, USA - S1T2_Fb - Sphagnum magellanicum MG | ecosystem: Host-associated > Plants > Peat moss > Unclassified...
ATAATGAAGGAAAATGAGGGCAAGAAGAAGCTAGAACTTGCTTACATCAGTAATGACAATTTCTTTTGTGAGCAGGTGAAGGTGATAGTGTTTTCTAACACAGGTGAAAGCGCAGCACCATACATTCGACAGATTGCCAAGCAATATTGGGATTATGCAGTCTTTGCTATGGTGCTTTGGCAGGAGCAAAACAACACATTTTGGGAGAACGAGTTGTTTGTTTGCACTAGCACATTATGTTTTCTTTTTCTTTATTGTACACTGCAGAACTTAGCTGATTTCTAGAACTCTCAAGAATCTTCTCCTTTTATTTCTTCATAAAGTCTTGCATCACCTTCAACATGTGCAATTATACACTTACTTGGTACGCACAAAGAAAGCAATCAACATATGGTGATGATTGGGTTGTTGTGGATAGAGTTGGAGTGAAGTCAACACCTACTATAATGTTGTGAAGGACCCTGGCCTGGAACTTGCCATTTATCATGGCATAAATTCCCTACCTTCTGTTCCACTTTTGATACTATGATTTTCCTTCAAGAAAAATAGCAATAGCCTTAAATGTTCTACTCAATCATCTCAAGGTCAACATTCATTATCTCCTTTGTATTGTGTAACTACTTCTTTTTGTGGTCTTGTGATCCGAAATTATGACAATTTAAGAAGTCGTCACAATTCTTGCATGAGAATTATGTTCATGGTCTATGGATGTATTTTAGGGGGCTACACACAGGTCACATGAATAGCTCGGTTCATCAAGCAATGGATAAGCACAAAACTTTTGGTAATGCATTGATGCACAAATGATGTTGAGAATAGCTCTATGAAGATATTATTTTATTTTTGTTGTCATGGAATCTAAAGGGTGTGTGATGATAGACAAATAGTGAACAGGGGTGAAGTAATATGTGGCCAACAGAACAAAAAAGATTTGGGTAAGCTAATTTCTTAACAATTTGAGAGGGAGGGTGGAATGAGGTGCAGAGTTGCCACGGCTACGAAGCATAACTGCCGTAGAACTTGGTTGTGATGCCTCTGGGTATTGAAAGGTAGGTAGGTAGTTCTTACTTCTCTCAATGACAATACATGCCTCTAGTTGGATCTCAAGATTTGTGAGCAATTTTGGTTGGTTTGTTGATTGTTCTATTTGGATTCCAGTACTTGAACGAAAACCTCCAGTATAAGCATGTATGTAACTGCTTTTTTCAACTTGTAGCTTCAGACAAAAGGGATCCATAGTGCTTTCACTATCTATTGTGAACTCAGTGGGGGGAAACCAGAGAATAAGGTGAGATGGACAAGTAGCAATAGACACCATTCGGTTCTTCATTTCGTGTTTGGGGTTAAAGACATCGTCATGCTCTCTATTCAATTTGCTAGATTTGGATCTAGAGGTGTTTTAGAACTGATGCAATATAGATGGTTGGGGACTCCCCCAACATTGTAAAATCTTATATATGGAATGTTGAAATCATGTTTCTACAGATTGTGGACATGGTGACGCAATCACTAGCATACAAAAACAAGATGAAAACATTTGAGCTGGAGCATAGCCAAGCTAGGACCAACAAGAAGAAGGGTTCCAAAAATAAGATTCGGTTACTCTTTTTTAAATTCCACATGAAGAAAAAAATGCCTCCTAAGGGAAGGGTTTTAGCTTTTATGATGAAATTTTCCATGGGAAATTTTTTTCCGTGTTGGGTTTGTGAAGTGTATTGAATTCAAGTTTGCAATGGTTAACTGCTACTAGTACAATGAATCTCGACCTTACTATTGGTGTTTTGACTACAGAAAGTGGATGATCGGCTTGAAATCAACAAGGAGTTGGAATTGCAAATCACAGGGGCATATAAGCTGAGTTTATAGCGGTTGCTTGGCATTCAATTCATTCTCCTCCCTTATACCCTTGGGAAGGTTTGTTCCTTGTGATTCACATGCAGTACTTTCACCTATTGATGGTTAGTCAAAGTAGCTAACCAATAGGTGACATATTTTGTGTATCATCTTAATTGGTTTCTTCTGGACAATTTTAATGAATGATTGACTAATGATGCAGCTTACAACCTAGCAAAGTTGGTGGATCTAGTAGTACTGGATAAATAAAAAATCCTATATTTGGGAAGATGTTGCATTCATTACATGAAACTATATCAAGATCCAGAGCAAAAGTCTTGATCATGGTGAGTGTATTTGTCAAAGTAGACAAAGTAGTCATTGGATTGATGTTTTGGAACTTCATTGGCGTGCTTCTTAACGTGTTCCTTGGATATCTGGAGCTTGTTGCAAGAAATAATGCAATATAAATTGGTTTTTTTTATTGTGATTATGTGCAGATGTTGAAATTTTGTGAATTAGACCAAATTTCATTTTTGGATGAAGTGGCAAGTGGTGCATGAACCATGCAGCTTGTTGAGCAAGTTGCAATTGAGGTTTGAACCAAGGTGGAATATGTTCTAAACCATCAAAGAGGTACCCTATAGGTACAAGAAGTTGTCTATAGGAAATTTTGTAATTCCATAACTGGAGTTGTATTTTTGTTTGACCATATGAGGTGTGCCCTGTGAACTGGGTCAGTGGAACATTTTCCAATAGCACTATTTATCAATACTATCCAATATTGATTATCATTTACTAAATCAATACCAATACAAAGTTTGTAAACATGTTGCAATATCATATCTCTTGCAACTAATGGTGCCTATGCAATTTCTAAATGCTTTTGTTATGGTGTGCCTATAACACATTACAACATCATAATAAACATGAATACAACATTGATTCAGTATTGAATATACAATTTGCAATTGTGTTATTGCAACATTACATCACCTACCTTTAACAACACATAAGCCATATAAATACAATGTTGGGAAAGTATGATTATAACATATATACAATAACATAAGCAACAAGAATACAACATTGAGTCAATATTGAATATCTAGTTTGTAGCTATGTTGTTACAACATTGCATCCCCTACGTTTAACAATGCACATGCAATGCAAATATGATGTTGAAAAAAAATGAGTACAACATAAATACCAAATATAGACAACATGAATACAATATAGAATCAATATAATAATAGAATTTGTAACCATATTGTAACAACATTGTATCATTTACAATTAAAAATGCATATCCAATATAATCATAATACTAATGCAATATCATTGCAATATGGACATAATGTGAATACAACATGTTAAACAACATAAATACAATGCAAATATAGTGTTACATCAATTATCATTGAAACAATACCAGTTGTTTGAGCTGGGAATGGATGCCTAGCTTGCTTCCGCAATTGGCGTGTTTCACAAACTTTTGACGTCACCTTTTCTGTTCCAAATTTGGGAAGACCTCCAACAAGATTTTATTTTTCCATCAGCTTAAGACGTTAGAAATTAACATGGCCAACCCGCTTGTGCCAAATTCCAATGTCTCCACCTCCTTTTCCATGTGTGAATAACATGGAATTAACCTCAAGCATGTTCACATCCAAGGTGAACATTCATCCATTTTTTCCCCCTTTTGCAATCAATTTGTTTTGGTTCTTCATGTTTTCCACAAAACATCCATTTGGGTTGAATGTCACCTGTAAACCTTGTTACACCATTTGGCCTACGGAGACCAAATTTTTTGTTATGGTTGGAACATGAAGTACATCTTTCAAATATTTTGTTTGCCCATCTTGTATGGACAATGGCACCTTGCCAATTTGTGTGATGGGATATGTAGTGTCATCACCAGTTTCCACAAACCTTGGTGTCTTCAAATCCTTTGTGTTTCTAAACCATTCTCCATGACTAGTCATATGGTTTGAAGTTCCAAAATCCACATACTAGACATTATTATTTGATACACCTCCTATCATTGAATTTGCCATGTGTTACATCATAAACAGTTGTTCATCACCTTGATTATTAGTTGATGCATAATTCCCTTGTTATAGTTTTCCATTTCATGCATCATGTTCCTTTTGATAATAGTTTTTTGCCATGTGCCCATGTTTCCTGCAGTAGTAGGAATTTGAATCACTATTTGGTTGTTGACCGATGACTTCTTCCACAACTTCCTCTTCCTCCAAAGTTTCCTCGTCCACCTCCATGAACTTGACCTTCATGTTGATGATGTCCACCATGCGAGCTTTTGTGTTGACCTCAAAATGAAGTTTTACCACCTTTACCTTTGCCTCTATTGGTATTTGAGTAGAAAACATTTTCTTGTGATTTTCCATTGAATGAAGTACCGACAATTTTCATCTCTTCACTTATAAGTAATGTTATTAAGTCTTGGAAATTAGGAAATGTTTTTTGAACTGTAATTAAAATATGAAACTAGCTATAATCTTTTCCAAATCCATTCAAGGTGTGAGCCACTAAATCTTCATCATCTATAGGGGGCTTCTATAAATGTAAGAACATTTGCAAGTTTTTTCACATTTGTAGAATAGTCATTACTGTTCATTTTGTTTTTCTATAAATTACGCAACTCTTGCTTGATCTGCATTTTGCGGGCTTGTGTATTGGTGTTGTACATCTTCACTAATGTATCCCAAGCTTGCTTGGGTGATTTTGCATCTTGAATATGCATAATCATGGAATCGAACACACTCATAGAAAACCAATACAAGATTTTCCTTATTTTTTCATGCCAAGTTTTATTGGCTTGAATTTGTAATTGTGTGGGGTTTTATGGGAGAAAAGTTTTTTCTCATCACCAGTTATGATTTCCCTGTAGCGTTTCCCCATCAAGAAATTCATAATCTTAAATTTCTGCACCTTCTTAATGTCGGGACAAGCCATAGGTTACCTTGGACTCACTCGACTCACCATGGCCCAGATTCGGGGGAAGCCACCACCTTCCCCCATATAGTATTTTCTGTAGCTCTCCGTCGCACTTGCATCCAAATGGCTCTTTTTCCCGGGACTCCCAAAATGGAGTCCCGAAACTATCCCGGTTTGGACTTTCAGGACTTTGGACACTCATAACTCTTCGCCCCAAACTTGGATTAGGACGAAGTCTAAACCAAAGTTGTAGCTCTCTTCAAGAGCTTTCCAACGGTGTGCTGCATTTCACCTGCACGCACCGGAATCGGGTCGATTTGCAACTTTGAGTGGTCAGGAGTCAAATTGCTAATTTGACTCCCGGCCCTTCTTTCGACCATAACTTGTGCTGCAGATGTCCAAATGGTTCATGCGAAGCCATTTTGGACATCTACACTTCAAGACCTTTCCAATGGTATAAAGAATGCTTCAATGCGAGATCTTTTTATCTTTACAATTGTGCTCTGAGTTTTTGGGAGTCCCGGAGGACTCCCAAGTCCCATTTTCGGGAGTGAGTGGCGACCTCACACTTCCCTCAAAGTGGGGTTGCGACATTCAATGTCTTCTTGGGGTTTCACAAATGATTTTAATTCTTTCCTTGGGTTTGTAGGATTAGGATTAGGGTTTTCCTTCCTTAGGTTTTTAAAATTAGCGTTAGGTTAGGGTTGAACAAGATGGACCTTGCATATGTATATATGTTTTGAATATTTTATATTATACATGGGTTTTACGTATATGTACATATTTCGTATAACATTTCATATGGTATTAAATACATGATTACATACCACACTTTTGTATGAAGGTCTTGATAATGTATTTGCACTTCCCAATTTTCAAATTCCCTTCAAGTTTTCCCAAGTTGTATTTGTTCAACTTCAAAAATTTGTTTTGATGTCTTCTCAAAACAAACTTTTGTCACAACAACTTTGCAAAGCTACACCGCTCACATATGACCTTGGATCGCTCTAAAATTTTGATGAAAGTGAACAACTATGTCTACTACCATCTCTCAAAAATTAAGCTGATTTAACTTCATAAAATGAGAGATCTTGCTACTTCCTTGAAATCACCTCAAAATGGGACTTGAACACAAAATGATTTACAACTCACTCTCAACAACTCCAATTTTTTTTAAATTTTGGGAAACAAATTAAATATATGTCTTCTATATATGTTCAAAATTTCAACTCTATTAATGGTGACCATAAAGAGTTATCACTTTCAAAAGAAATTAACTTCAAAACTAAGACTGAAAATTTTAGATGCTTTGATCTCTCTCAATACAAATCCAAATTATATGAATTTCTCTCACATATATATTTATTTATGATCTATAAGATCTCAAAGCTACAAATCCAAAAATGCACAAACAAAGGAGATATGACCAAAAAACCAGATCTGGCACAAAGTTTTCAAAAGCTCATAACTTTCGCAAAACATATCCTTTTCTTTTGACAATTTGAGAATAGAAGTGTTTTATAGTCTTCTATAATCTCTCCAAGTTTCACTTCAAGATCTTTTCATAGTAGATCTAAATATAGATTTAAAGATCTGACTTCCACAGCTCTTGATATGTTGATCTCCTTTCACTTCTTTTCTTTTCTTTTCTTTCTCTTCACATTCTTTCCTTTCCCCGTTTCTTTTTTGCACTTGACAAACTCCTATGATATTACTAGAGACTCTTAAGTTCTAGTTCTAGAAACTTTCTAGCTTTAGATCTTTTTCAACTTTCTCATCAACCAACCTATGTTCTGATACCATGTTAACAAATAGGAGATCTACTCAAGTGCAAACATAAATCTTTATTGAAAGGAAACTACAACATGATGCTCACAACACGAAACATAACATTAAGATTTCCCCAAGGTTCTTGTCACATGAAATACACAAACTTGTGCAATGAAAAAAAAAAAACCAAACCATCAACACCAAGGTATTTAACTAAAAAACTAAACCACAAATAACCAAACTAATATAAGTAAAAATAATAATTCAACATTGTGAGAGTAACCTAATTACTTTCCTACTCCAATAACTAATGAAACCTAATTAGTTGAACTTGAATTCTCAACAAAAAAATAATCACAAATGATTAATCATCACATGTAATCACAAATATAGTGGTTACATTTTTGCCAATTTCTATTAATGTGAGTTGTTTCCATGATTTGTTTCTTTGGGCTAATCCTTTAATGAAGAGATGTGCAAGTAAGGCATTTTTTTACACTATAGGGTCAATGATTCCTAGGCCTCCCATTGATGTCAGTATCATAATGGTAGACAATTTTGTCTTCGTTCTTATGTGGCCTTCCTTATTGCTCCATATGAAGTTACGAATAAGGGCTTTAAGATGGTTGCCCATCTAGGGGGTGGGGCTTTAGCATGCAATGGTGTACAAGGCTATTGCTAAAAGGACCTAGTTGGCCAACATGATGCACCTAATTAAGGATAGTATGTTCATAGACCGATTGAACAACTTACCTTTAATCATTTTCATTAATTTGTTGAAATTATCTTGTGCTAGTAGGTGGTGGCCTACGATTATGCTTAGGTATTAGACTTTTTCATCTAGGGGGATCCACTTTATAGTCTAGACCTTCTTCTTCACCCTAGGTGATGTGCTTCGGTGTGAGGAGGCCCAAATGGCCATAAATTTGTGTAGTTTATCCTTGCCCCTGATGTGAGGGATAAGTGTTTGAGGACCATCTTGGTTCATTCAAGGTTGTCAATTTTTTACCCCTTGTCACTTTGGGGTATTTTTTGGTTTGAAAATCTAGTTTGAAAAACTTGGAATTCTAATAATGTAGCTTGCTTTCCTTGAAAACTATGAATCCCAAGATCATTCATGAAAATAACATGAAAACACATTTTTAAGGTTTAGGTTGATATCGTACTCCCTGCATTTGAAAAAACATAACCTTAACTTGGACACATGTGTGTGTCTATATCATTGTAAAAAATTAAATCTTCCAAAACAATCTTCATGAATTGATCCAAGTGATTTTTAAATATTTGACTTATTATTTGTTAGTAGGTATTCCATGTCCATTCCTCACTTTAAAGGGCATGACTAACCACACAAACACTCCCCAATCCGTTACGAAAGTCATTTTGTACATGTCTTCCAATGCAATGGATATCTAGTGATACCCATTATAGCCATCTAGAAATGAATATGCTTCATGTTTAGCCATTGCGTTGAGTACATCATTAGTAAATGACAATGGGTACGAATCCTTCCTTGTTACAACATTCAACTTATGAAAATCTACATAGATCTGCAACTTCATGTTTTTTGTTGGTACCACTACAATTAGAGAAAGCAATTTTGCATCCTCTACTCATTGAATAAAACATGTTGCTAACAACTTGTCAATGTCATTTTTTACTACAATAAGATAATTTGGATTCATGTGATACTTGGCTTCATGAGTTAGTGGACTTGGCTTCATGAGTTAGTGGAATTGTAGTGTCTAATTCAATTTTATATTGTTGTGTTAATTCATGTATAATCCCCCTTCAAATCCTTGTAAATCCATGTAAATATGTTTTTGAACTCACATGTAACAAGCTATTTAAAAATCATGTTTGTGTTGTTATCAATTGTGAATTACGCTTCATGTATTGCAATTGTTCAAGGGTGCCCAAGTTTAGTTTGGTGAATTATTCTTCCTTTGTCAATGTCCATCTTGCCACCTACATCTACTACACCCACTTTTGAACAAGTGTTTCATCCACATGTATGTCACCAACAATATGGCGATAATAGGTTTTTGGGTACACCATGTCCCCATGCTTGCTATAAATTATGTTCCTACCAACTCCAGAATACATGTTGCATTAATGCTTGGTATTGAACTAATCGATTATGGAATAACATTTGGTTCCACATGTGATTTAAGTAGTATTCAAGCCTCCTCCAATAGTACCAATGGAAAACAATGTTAATTTTGTTATGAAAATCACCTCCACTTCATCATTTGTGATTCCATGTTGGAAATCATAACACATTAGCACCTCCAATCATTTAATGTCACTACCCAAGTGTTTTGTTACAACAATTGTTCTAATTGTACCACTACCGTAAATAATACTTGGTTGTTGCCCTAATCATGTGAGACTTTGGCATCACACAACCACCGTCTACCCAACAACATCGAGTAATTAACCTCCACTACACTATTATGTAGTATTATAAAAGTCACTACATATGGTATCCCATCCACCAAAATCCTCATATTCCAAATTAAAGTTATTGGTTTAATGATGGTTTGATAACCATTCTTAGGTTATAAAGTATTGGTTTGGGTTTTGGTAACCTTAGTTTATTGTGAAGTTGTTTTATAATAATGTTAACTCCAAATCCACCATCCAATAGAACATCCTCTATGATGTCTTTTACCCACATGTACCTGTATCACCACCATGTGATTATCATTTGTTATTACAGCAAGACCTATTTCTAGTGTTGTTCCATTAGTTCTAATATTTGCATTCTCCAAAGTTGGTTTTGCCGCCTTGGTGTTCTTGATCGGTTTCATCTTGTCACATGTAGCATTTTAAATTAGAAGTTGTTTTTAACAACTATCCCAAGTCCAAAGTATATTTGGTTTCTAACATCTACTTATTTATATCTTAGAATATTTCCTCCATGGTTTTCATCGGTGCACTCCCTTCCTTATAAGTCTTTGATGTAACATGTACTTCAACCTGTACCACCATATTAGGTAATCCAACCCAAGTAACTACTGTTCCAAGATATACATGTTTATCCTATTCCAATGTAGTTACATGTAATTGTAAATTTTTTTCCACGAATGTCTTCTTCATTTTCTTTTTTTTTGTCTAGTATGTAGCAGTTTTTTTTTTCAACAACTCCTTCTCCTTGAACACATGTTCCTCATTCTTCTAACTTCAAATCGCCACTGCAACCATGTTGATTAAAGTAATCAATCATTTATTCTTCAATGTTGTTGAAGTTTTTGCAAGTTTGGCATTTGTATCTTTAAACATCTTTTACATCTTAACAAATCATGGACAATCCACCAACCTATGCCCCATTGAACCACACATGTGATGAGGATATCACATTGGTTTCACATTTTTTTGAGTTGTTACCTCAATAATACTTGTAACTACTTCCTCCTCATTGTGACAAGTCTTTGGATTGTGTGATTTGTATGCTTACAATATGTACAAAACATGCTGGTTTTAACATCATTTGTTAATGAAGTCATAATGGTAAACTATTTTGGAATAATTAGTTGGATATATCCTTCCGCCTTAGGGATGCTTTCTTCATATGTCATTGTAATTTTTTTGTGTTGTTATAAGGTAGCCATTAACATACATGTTGTAGCAATTTTTAGGTTCGATTGTAATCTAGACTTGAAAATTATAATAAAAAATTTATTAGTTGTTTTTGTTTGTAGACTATTGGCCAATTTCATCAAATGTTCGGGTAGGTGTGTAAAGGGGTGGGCCAATTTGCCACAGATCCAAAATCCCTACTTATTTAAAATCTTGATCAAAAATTGGAAATTACAACTAGTTTACATTGAATTCCTCCATATTTTTTCCATATCATTAATGTCTCATCTAGAGTTTATTTTTCCTTAAACATGTAAGCAAAAATACCATAAAACACATATTCTTTTAATATGACACGGACTTATAAAAAAATGCCCCTAATTACGATTCAAAAGTCCATGAGTATAATTCTAAAATTCAATTTTATTTATTTTTACCCTTAGCTTTCTTATTATGATCTCTTACTAATTTCAAGTCCCTACCACACACCCCATCAATCAATGGACTGTATCATAGTCCACAAAGAAATGGTAGTTGGAAGTATAGTCCATGAGATTTGAGTTCAAAAGTCCATGGCTTTTAAGATTTTTTAAAATTTGTAAAATGATTTTGTGCATCATGTAGATATCCAAGTTAAGATATTTAAACCAAGTTCATTTAATAAATTTCAAGAATTATATAGTAACATGGGCATTGCAATGGCAACCACAAGGTAGAATTGGCTTATGTGACACCCAAATTGGTCCACCCATTTGTGCATGCACCCATTTGTAATACACCTCCATTTTCTTTATGTGGCCTTCTTTGAACATCTTTAGCTACATGTATACATGTTCATCATTATTCACAAATCTAAACTATTTACATATATAGTTGTGACAATGTTGGCGAATTCTTTAGGTGGCCTTAGGACATAAGTGCAATGTAAACATCTATATCACATCTTGCAATCAAGTGTGTTCTATGGGCTCACAAAAGACTTCATTCATTATTGCAAGTGGAGTTGGGATGAAGTTCAACATTTGTTACAACACTCTAAAGTCTTAGGACTCCAATGATATTACATGACAATTATATTTGTATCAAATCGGTTATGATTTTTTCATTCACGAAGCTTGTAATAAAACTTTTGACAGTCATAACATGCTTATTTGTATATTGTCTCTTTGTGTATAATATCATAGAATCTTGACCATTTCACAAATATTTTTCAACCATGTAGTTTCCACCCATTTTAGCAGTTTTTAAAATCAAATAATTTTTTTGACCCTTAGACATTTTGAATATTGATTGCACTAGGGATTATGAAATGCATATTTCTATTTTCTTTTGTCTTCAAGCCTTCACATGAGGTTGCACTTGAAAAGTCTAGTCGCCAAGCCCATGTTCAAAGTCAATAAACCTTTATTGATTCTAAAAAATATTTTGGTGACATGGTTGAATATTCCATGACATGTCATCAAATAATCTGCCACGTCACTCAAAATTTGCCACGTAAAAATGAATATTCCATGACATAGCATGGAATATTTTTGAAGATTTTGTCATGTTCATGTGAACATGTTCACTTGTTCACCCGCTAATGTTGTTACTTTGGAATAATCCTTATAGTACAAAAATAGCTAGTGGTGTTTTGCAATGTTGAACACTAAACATGCAAGGTGGGTGGACTTCGTTTTATATGCCAAACTGCATAACTGTAAGGAGCTTCAAAGGCCTCAGCATTCCATCAATGGTATCCACAACTTCATATGGATCAATGTAATAGAAACGCCACTCACATTATGAGTGTGATTTTCCAATCTAGGTGTTGACACATGGGTGAGAAAAATTGACACAATCGCGCCTATGTGAATCCCTTTTGATCCTAAAGGTAAGTTGGACTTCCATTTGCAAGAGCCAAAAATCTCATCCCTTTCCATATGTGTGATTCTTGTTGTGAAAGAAAAGCTAAGTCCATATTTCAAAATTACGTTTATAAGTTGCTTCAAGTCACCATATTGGGTTGTTTTATGGAGGAAAAGCTCACTCCTATCAAGCCCCTAACCTAATGGACCACCCTCCTTATGGTACTACAATGTCGTTTGCTTGAAAGCTCAAACATGATCATTTGACGTTGCAGTGCATAAGCAAGCTCCCCCTTTCCCAAATTTTTGAAGCCATATGTTATGCATTGTTTCTAAAAGGTTGTAGGTGGGCATGTTTGGAAGCTCCTCTGGAGTGAATTTCTAGAAAACATAATATATGTTTAATAATGTCATTCTCAAGTGAGTTGTGCACCACACAAAACCACCCATAGGATCACTAATGAGTACACTTGCTACTAAAAAAACAAAAAAGAAACCTTGAACCAAACCACCTAGTTGCATATTCGATAGTTTCCTTATCTCAGTGGGGACCAACCACTACCCTAAACCACTAAGCCTATTGGAAATTCATTATAGCACTTGGTATCACTGCAAAATGAATGGTTTGCACAATCTAACCACATGTTTTCTAGTAGTATATGATCTAAAATGATTTTGTTTACCCTTAATGTATATACAAATTTTTACAACATTACCTCCAAAGTAAAGGGAATGCATCTCAATATATTTTTAAATATTTTAAAAGGAAAAGGTATATATGATTTTTTAAATTTTTGAACTTGTTCATAATAAATGTCTTGGATGTTGAATACATCAAGAAGATGAAGGGAAAATAAGGGTAATAATACAATAGGTTCCCCTCATGGAGACCTCTAGGCAAATATGAAAGGTACAAATGTTTTAATGTTCGTGTTTAGAATTGAAATTTGTGCAATCACAATCATTTAATTACATTATTCTTGTTTAAAACATAAATTTCAATTATTGTTTACCTATTGTTAAAGTTTAAATAATTTTTTTTAAATTTTGAAACTTAAACATTGTGCATGTTGTCTTATAACAAAACAAAATTTTGCACAAATTTTGTAGAAAATTAAACATTATACAACTATATAAACATTTTTTGTGTTTCAACATTTTTCATTATGTCGTTAGGTATGTTTACTTGTAATCAAGCAAGATGTGTTGAAAAGTTGCTGCCTAAACATGACATAAATGGAATTGTTGATGAAATGATTGTTGAACATGAAGAACACATGGAGGAAAATAGTTCAATAATAAGTCCATTGTCCTTAGTAGTGGATAAAAAGGGAAAGCAAGAAGTAAAAGATGAGCACGCAAGTATTTAACAATGTAATGTAACATATAATGGAAATGGAATGAATCAATTATTGATCGGTCTCAACCCTTATTGAATTCATTGTAAACATTTCCAACTTTGGATCCTATTGAAAAGATGTTGCAAATGTTGCAAATGTTTTGATTACTGAAAGGAATCGTAGCATAGCTACGATAATGCAATTCAACCTTCCCCACATGAATGTTAAACAAAAGGAAGATGCAATTGCAACTTTGCTAACTAAAACAACCCAATTTTAGTAGCGCCTTCAAATTCATCTTCTTTGGATTTTATGGATATTGTGGACAAACTAAACATGGGTATGGATAATTTTTATTTTTTCCTTTGTCTCAACCATTTGTGTTTACATAAACTCAAACCCAAACCATCACTATATTGATAGACATTCCAACCACATCTATAGCAATATTATGGTAGCCAATATGAAGAAGTTTCCATGGATAATAGTAACCAAAGTCATTTTTAGTAATGCAACTATCGAAACAACATCTATTTTGAAAGAAATTATGTTTATTTCAATAGTTGTAGAGAGACCTAATCATGTTACATCTTTTCCTCCTTATAAAGAAGGAATATACTATCATTATTTTCCTTCAAGAAGCAAGGGGCCAACATGGCATGTACCAATGATGAAAAGTGCAACAACCATAAGGGGTAGCAATGGATCTTCATCAAAACACATGCATCCCTTAGGTCAAGGTAATAATTTTTCACAAGGGGGTAATATAATGGTCTTCCAAGAGGCCTTTTTGGAATAATAAATTAAAGTTTGTTAGGTCCAAGTGTAGAACCAAGTGGATGACCTAGTGGTGAACCAACAAATGGGCCTTTTGGAGGTGGACCATAGAATGAACTATTAGGGGAATAATTAGGTAGCATAAAGGTTGGACATGTTTGGCAATGTAAGGGTTGGACAAGTAGGTAAAATGGAATTGGAGAAGTAAGTAGGTTAAGGCTAAACATGTAAGCAACTTGACAACTAGTTCAAATTTAGACATGAGCTTGTTTTTGAATTTTTGTGGTTCCAAATGGGGTTTTCATTGTGTATCACCGTAAACCCTAACATTTCCTTTCCTTTTTTGGTTGTGTATCACTTTCTTTTCAAGTTTTTATGTTTTGAAAGCATTGAACTATGTGGTAGAATAGGAAGAGGTTGAATGTAAGAAACTAAAAAGAACTAAAGTTTGTAGAGAGAAATTTGGTCACTACTTTCAAGTAGAGGACATGTTATAACTATTGTCAAAACATATTGTTTTGAAGTTAATATTTAAACTACAAAACTAGTTTGCATACATATATGTGTTTTGAAGTTAATACCTACCATTTGGTGACCATCTTTAGGATTTGGATTTGGGGGAACTTTTGTAGTCATTTTTTTGCGTGTGTTTTTTTCAAGAATTAGAGATGTTGTGTGCAAGTCTATGTCCCACTATTTTTGTAGAACGTAATAACCATATTTGATTGTTGTTTATAGGTATTATTGAATTAATTTTTGAAACAATGTTAGGATTTGGATTCTACCCGACAATTTTTGTAATGAATTTAGTTTACAATTGGCTGAGCAAATTGGTTTGGGAATATACTATATGCAGTATGTCAAAAATAGTAACTAAAAGTTTATAAAAATAATTGGAGCAAGCAAGTGAACAAGATGTGCAAGGTGTAAAAGTGATCCAAGTGCAGACAATAGCAAAGAAGTTGCAAGCACTCTTGGAAACATGCATCAAAGTATTCATGTTGTACCAAGATTTGGAACAAGACTCGTTAAAGATATTGGACCTTCTATAGCAAGTGATTAACAACATGAAACCTAAACAATGGGTGGCAAATTGATACAACATTACCCACAAAACGTTCTTATAAGGGCAAAGAATAGTAGATGGTAGGTAGGGGAAAAACATGTTGAATTAACATTTCAACAAATTGAGTTTCCATGAAAACAAAATGTAATCAAGTGGTTGTAGACTTAGCCGAGACAAACACCAAGATTAGAAGGAAGGTAACCTATTGGTTTGGAAGACTTACTAGAACAAGATGGAAAAAAGAAAACAAGGTTCCTTTTCAATTAGTTGGTAATCCATCATATTTTCAAGGAAAACCACATGTTACATGGTATTTAGTGAATGAAAACGACCTAGATGATGCAAAAATGGTGCTAAGATTACTAAAGGTGCATGTTCTTCAAACAATTAAAAATATCCAATAGATCAATTGGTGTAAATTTTGCAACAATGACTAGTTGGATTGAAACAAATGATTATTCAAACAAATGCAATTACAACAAGGAAAACCATGTTTATTGGTAAGAATGCCAATTATTTGTCATGTTGTTTTCCATGATACTAAACTTTTACATCGAACTCCAATAGAGATGTTTACGAACACATTTTTAAAAAGGTTCCAACCAACATTTGTTTCAAGATTGGTTAAAACACATGACCATGAACAATGTTCCTCCTACAAGCAAGAGCAACTATTTTATGAACTTGTCCATTCATACATGATGATTTGCAACTAATGATAGCCAATGACTTGATGGAACAATTTGCCAACCATGTGGTCATGTATAATGAGTCATAAATAACAAGAATACTAGAATACGTATAGGTTAGCGAGGTGGGCTATTTAAGGGAAGAAATTCCTAGGCTAATTAGTGCCATGGGCATCCTAGTAACTAATGGGTTACTAATGATAATAACTTATCATCTTTCACTAGAGGATGAAACTAATGGGATTAATTAGATGAATGGTTGGTGGTAATCCACCAATCATGTGGGGATTTCTAGGAAGGATAAATATTGGTATTTGTTATTTAATCAACTAATGGGATGTGTGGAAGATATTAAGATACTTGGAGAAGAAGATTAAAACAAACCCACATGAATGGTGGGCAACCTTTTTTAATTCTTTATTTATCCCCTGAAGAGGAAGGAGGGGCATTAACATTATCTCTGTTAACATTATCATTCTCAAAATTACCAAATTACAAATTACAAAATACAAAATTACAAAGTTACAAATTGCAAAATTGCATGTGCATGCTTATAAGTTTTAAATCTATAAAATTAAAAGCTTCTCAATTTAAAACAATAATAATAACTAAAATTGCAAGTACATGTTTGCAAATATGCAAAATTACCAAATTACCAAAATTACAAATTGCAAGTGTGTTTTTGCATATTTACAAGTAAATGCACATGTTCAATTAACATGTTTTCAGACTTGCATGTACTACAAAATTATAAAATTATAAACGTACAAATTTTTAGGATTTGCAAGTTATAAATTATAAAATTACAAATGAAAAATGAAAAATTGCAACCTACAATTACAATGTTTCCAACTTTACAAGTAAATAGAACACATGCAAGTAGTGCACAAAATTACAAATTACAAGTTTGCAAGTTCCAAGTAACAAAATAAATAAAAATAAAATCACTTATTATAAATTACAAAGTTAGAAATTTACACATTACAATATTACAATTTATTTTCTATTTTGTAATTAAAAAGTCTATAAGTTTACAACATGACAATATGACAAATTGCAAAGGTAATATATGCAAATGCACATTTGTAAATTTTCAAATTTTCAAATGTGAAAATCTACATATAAATAATTTTGTAACTTGGTAATTTGTGCACATTAAAAATTAAAAAATTACAAAATTGTAAATCTCAAATTGCAAGAAAGCAACTTGTAACTTTGTAAATTCGTAGATTTCCAAGTTATAAATCATTGATCATAAACTTTCAAGTGCATAGTTTGCATAAACTAACCAAAAACCAATGGGCATTTTATGGATCCCATGTGTGTATCGTAGCATAAACCACAAAAGATTAGTTCATATTTAGGGTGCCCTATTCGGGTATTGCAACCTATATCCTAAAACTAATCCTTATTTTGCGGACCTTTATGTGAGTATTGCATAATTTGGTAATGTTTTTCGAAGATTGACTAGATCAAAATTGAGTCCTATAATACAATACCCAAATATGAAAATGATATATCAAATGCAAGAAACATGTAAGTCAATATATGATTAATGACCTAAACATGGGTATTACATTTTTTTCACAAAAAACCAATCCCTCTTTTATGGACCTACATGTGGATATTACATAATTTGGTAAATGATATTCAAAGATTGACTAGTTTAAGACCCAATCCAAAAATGTAATACCCAAATACAAATATGATATATCAAATGCAAGAAACATGTGAATCAGTATCTAGTTATTGACCTAAACACAAGTATTTCATTTTGTTCAACAAAAACAAGTCAAGGTCTTTTGCATACTTATATGTGGGTATTGCAAAAATTGGCAAATGTTGTGGCATTGTTCATTTTGGGACTCATGTGTAGGTATTGCTTTTGTGGAGAAAATCCAATCATTTTTTAATGCCTATATGCATCTATTGCAAATGTGGGTAAAACAAACACATATCGGTCACAAATGACAAGTACATGGTTCACAAAACATATGATACACAAAACATAAGCATATGGGTCACAACACATATGGTACACAAAATAATCAATATATTATGTTAATCTTTACATCATTTAGTACCTGATATTTTTTACATATAAAAAATCACGACAGAATTTAGTACCAACTACAAAATTGGTTTCAATCTTTAGGTCAAAACACACTAAAATGAACCAACGAGATTACTTTGTAAAAACATTATGCCCAATACATCACATTTTTTGTATTAATCTTTGTTGAATAACTATGAATTTAATAAAGTATGCAAATTTTGCTAAATTTTGCATTTCACTTTGAAAAATTATCATAATTTCAATTCATTCCAATACATGTCAATTATTTTAGGATTTAGTTTTTTGGATCGTAAACTTAACTTTGTTTTATGTCATGTGCATTACACCTCATTTACATTTGGTAAAGGACTCTTGAAATTCAAAAATGAATGTTGAATTTTGAAACATACAATGATTTTTTAAAAATTTCAAATTCCATAATTTTTTAATTGTCAGTAATAGATTACTATCCTCTTAAGTTTTTTACTATCAAAATTCCTTTACTATGATAGTCCTTGGCGTAGTCCTTTGAAAAATTGAAAAATCTAATGTAATTATTGTTCAAGTTGAAAAGTCCTTTTACTAGACCCAAAACTCAAAACTAAATTAAATGAATTTTTAATTTGAACTCCATAACACTCATATTAGTCATTTAACACAACTTGGAATGATTACCATAACTTTTAAATGTTTAAAAAAAGATATCTACAAAAGTTTGAAATTTCAAAGACTACATAACATCCTTTTTGGCTAGTTTTAACATGTTTTGAACCTTCTTGAAATTAATAGAAAACTTAATTTTTTAAAATCAAGGCATCCAATTTTGAGTTGTAGTGGAGTAAATTTGTTAATTGATGTTTCTTTGTTGACTATTTTTCAAGTGTTTGATTTTCTAACATGTTCCCCAAGTTCCTAATTGGATTCCCAACAAGCTCCCAATAACACCTTATTGTATCCCATATACTAAGTGCATAAAAGAAAATGTGGGAATGTGGGGAGCTCAATGACATCTAGTTGGTACAAATTCTTGAACTAACATATTTTGTAAAACCCCAAAACCTTAAATCCTATCAAGCCCTAACCCATAACAAAAAAATTGTTCACACATAAAAGGATCAGTGGGTAACATGGGGAGCGATAACATCTAGTTGGTAGTAATTATGGAACAAACCCATTTCATAAAACCCCGAACCCTAAACCCTAGTCAAGTTTTAAACCTTCTAGCCCATAACTTTGAAAGTTGTAGCCACATAAATGTAAATATGGAAATGTGGGGCACAATGACATCTAATCAATACCAATCTTTGAACAAACACATTTCCTAAAGCCCCAAAACCCTAAACCCTATCAAACCCATTAAATGTTGTCATTGTTCATGGAATGCAAACCATAAATCACTAGCATGACACTTGTTTAACAAAAATTTGTCTTGTTGTTTGAATGTTTTTCATTAATGAGCTTGTAACTATGATCAACTCCCAAATTGAGCCAAAAAAAAGTTGCTTTAAGTTATGCTCAATTTACCAAGTACTAACCAACATTGTCAGGATATTGATTTTTTTTCATTACTAAGCAAGGCAATTATTGCAAAATTTTGGAATTCAACTTACACATAAGGTATCAATTATTTTTTCTTATAATTTTCGGACCAACTAGGTATCAATTTGTTGGAATGGCTACTACATTAAAACATTAATATATTTTTTGGGACATATGGATTAATAATTGTTGGGTATGCATAAAGGTTAGTTTTTGCAATAACCTACCTTGAATTGGACTCAATATGATTATACATATAGGCCTTTATTTTGTAAAGCTTGAAATGAATATGGTGGCCATTAAAGGGAAAAAGGCCTTAAACCAAGTGATCACTCAATCAATGTCCATTATTGACAAAAGACAATTAGTTGTCAATAATACTATTGTCAAAGTTGAAAGGGAGTGACTTTGCATAGAAGGGCATGAACAAGATGATATAAGGTTCAATTTTGGGCAAAAGATAAAAGAGAAAATTACCACCAAATGGATGGAAGATCTATTAATATAAATCTATCTTGCTATTCATGTTTTTCATCTAGCAATTTGATAATATGTTTAATTAATATAAATTTATATTTTGTTGTTATTGTTTTTCACCTAACATTTTGAGGATATTTACTTAATATCAATATGTTATATATTAACTTCACTTCATTTTTTCTTGAGTTTACATCTTTAAAATGAAAATATTTAACTCATTCCAATTTGATTTAAAACCACATTGGGACCACATTATGAAAATTCACCCCAACAATTCATTGGTGTTAAAACCCCCAAGTAAATAACTTAGGGGTTTAGGTTCAAGAAAGAGTCTTGAGTAGCTAATAGCATCTATTGTTGCAACTTGGATACTTATTTTTTATAATCTCAAAATATTAGAGTTTTAAACAAACACTTTAACATCTAAAATAAAACAACAATTCTAATCCAAAACGATACACAAAAAGGCAATGTTTCACAAAGAAAAATTTAATTTAGAAACAAAATCTCAGTCCAATTCACCCAAAAAAAAAAGTTGTTACAAACATCGGATTCCTTCTATAAATATTTTTTAGAAAACAGTGGAACTCTAAGAAAATCTCAAAAATATTTCTTAAACAATCAAGATAAATTTAATTGGTGTCAGAAAAACCTTCTAAAATGTTGGTTCTAAATATAAACATCTAAATTATTTTGGTACTCCTTTTCGGTTCCTAATAAATTGGTACTAAAAATCGATTATGGGAAATCGGTAATTAGAAATCAATAATGGGAATTGGTAGTCAAAAATCGGAAATTAGAAATTGGTAATGGGAATCGGTAGTTAGAAATCAATAGTAAAAACCCTTGAGTTTTTACAAGATGAGTTTTTTGGCTGATAATAGTTAGGATTCTTGTTCAAAGATTTATTTTGATGAATATCTTTCTTGAACTTTTTGACATTAAATAATGATATATAGTCCTCTTAATTATGTCCAAAGGGTGAAAACACACTATAGTGGACCACTCCCAACTCCTTGAAAGACTCAAATGTGAGTCCAAGTAGAAGACAACGGAAGAGGGAGGAGTTAGGGCATGCTCCTTAGTTCACAACACTTTAAGGGGTAAAGGGGCGTGTTGGAGTTCTGGGATGGGACTAGGAAGAGTTGACAAGCTTCGCTCACTCACATAGGCCTACACACAACCCACACAAAGTGGTTAGTGCATAGTTGGAGCACCTTTGGTGCTAGGACGAACCACGAGCAACACAAACACATTAAATTCACCACCGCCTAAACTTGGGGGAAGCCACCACCTTCCCCCTTATAGTATACTCTGTGGTTGGCCACAGAGCCTACATCCAAATGACTTTTCTCTCCCATGACTCTCTAGTGGGAGTCCCGAAATTGCGCCAGTTGGGACTCCCGCAATTTTGGAGCCCCATAACTTTGCGAGCAAACCTCGGATCGCGATGCGATCTAAAGAAAAGTTGTAGCTCTCATTGAAAGCTTTCCAACAATATGTCGCAAACCCTCCGCAGCTAAGTAAATCGGATCGATTCCTGATTTTTTCTAGTCGGGAGTCAAACTGCCAATTTGACTCCCGACCTTTCTTTTGGCCATAACTTATGTTTCAGATGTCCAAATGAGCAATGCGAGCCCAATTTAGACATCTACATTCCAAGAACTTTTCAATGATATAAAGAATGCCACAAGCTATTGAGTTTTGATTCTTGAAATTACTCTTTGAAGTTTTGGGACTCCATCTCCCAAAGTGGGAGTTGCCTTGGGAGTGTGAGGGTTCACTCCCTCATACTCCTTCACACTTTCTTACACTCCCTTACGTTCCCGGGAGTATGTGATGTGACTCCCGAGCTTCTTCTTGGCTCGCACCTTTGCGACCTTTTTGCCTTAACTCCCGAGCTTCTTCTTGGCCCGCAACCTTGCAACCTTTTTGCCTTGATCGCGAACCCCAAAGCTAGGGTTGCGACAAGTTTTTTAGCTGATAATAGTTGGGACTCTTACTCAAAGATTTATTTTGATGAATATATTTCTTGAATTTTTTGACATTAAATAATGATACATAATCCTCTTAATTATGTCCAAAGGGTGAAAACACATTATGGTGGACCAAAAATGGTGGATGTGATGTTCATAATTAGTTTTTTTCACAATGTAAAACTAGAGTCATTATTTTAGTCAAATTACTTTATATATTTCAGAAATAAGTTTATAAATGTGTGTTAATATTGCTTTTTAGGGGCTTGGCAAGTACCAACTAACTTGCCTAGAAACAATTGTAAAAATAACATCACACCAAATTAGGACTTTCATGACTAAAATATTAAACAACTATGTCATGTGTATAATCATTTTTACTTTGGGCATGCACAAGGTTAATCATGAATCCAACTATATGACCATGAACAATAAGTATAACAATTTTTAGTCATTTACATGATTATAGGACTAAAAAATTATGACTTCATGACTACTTAAGAATACAATTACAGCATAAGGTGGTCCCTCGACAATATGTAATTAATTCAAACGACATATTCAATGAATGTTTTTGGTTATCAATTAAGTACACCAAGAAAGTTCAATGAATACATAATCTTAGGGTTTAGGGTTATAATAATTAAATTAGAAAAACCAATAACAAAAATGGGAGGTTAATTACAATTTACACGTTAATTATTAAAAAATTACATTTATATAATAAAATTTAGGGTTGGCACTAGATATTTTACAAGTGGGCCTAGCTTAGGGAAATCTAAAAATGAGCAGAAATTACTTCAAAGGGTTTTTTTTTTAATTTATAAAATTTTTAAAAAGGCAAAAAAAGTAGGGAAGTAAATTTAAATTCACCTCATTCAAACTTGTTCTTCCTACAAGTAACCAAAAAATGGCAAGACTTTGGAAAAAAAACTCCTATCTATCTTGTAGGGCTAGTTGTGGTTAAAATCGTCCTATGGATGATTCCCAATGTGGCTACACCACAAATTAATTTTTTTGTAAAAATTTAAAAGAATTAAAAATAACATTAGAAGCCCATGGTCCCCTACCAATGGAGGAGTTCCATTAAGGTTTAGAGTGGTTTTCCTTGCCTTAAAGAAAATCTACATGCGAGCATTCATGAGGAGGCACACAAAGGTGTGAAAGAGCCAACCAAGAAAAGAAGCTCATTTTTGGTTTGAAAGGTGAATTCTTCTTCAAACTTATGTTTTTCTTTTTCAAAATTTTTCAAACTTTTTCTTTCATCTATGTCTTCTTCTTCAAATGTTGTGTGCATTTTTGGCAAATATTGAATTCTGATTTATGCTTATGGACAAATTTATACTAATAGAATCTACACAATTTGATTTACTAAAATTCATGATCAAAACAAAAATTCAAATAATGCAAACAACAAAACCATGCAAAAACATAATTTGGCTTGAAGTTTTTTAGAAACAAAACAAAACTTTTGAAGTACATAATGATTCAAAGATAGAACAAGAAAAAGAACATAAGCAAGTTCAAAATCAAAACAATGTTTGACAAAAAAGTTTAACTGGTAACTAATCATTAAGTAATTAAGTAATTAACTGAAGTTAACCTTGCCCCTTTAACAACTTCTTACAAAAATCTATTATAATGTCAATTGTGAACATTTGTAGAGGGACCCCCCTAGGGGCCATTTCTTAAAAGTTGTGAAAACAAAATAAATGGGAAGTAAATTGTGTTATAATTTGGTTATTTGGGTCGAACCATGTTAGTAAGAGCCACACTTGCCCCCTCAGACCATTGCTTTTTGGGTGTTTTTTTAAGGAATATTCTTGGAATTTTTAAATACATATTTCAAAAAAATATTTCAAATTAAAATTTTTTATTGATATTATTATGTTAAGGTGTATATAAAAAATCAAAAAATGTCATTACACTATAATAAATCACAGCTTTTCAAAAGGTCAACTTGCCCAAAATGTCCACATTGACCAAAAGGTATGTCCGTTTTGATTAAAAATTTGGGGCATGAAAAACACATGTCACATTTAATCAATACATTTGATTGAAGCAACATTTTTGACCAAATGTCAAGTTAAAATTTGATAAAAAAGGATAAACGTCCATAAAAAATAGCCATGGTTTAGTCAAATTGGCCATATTGAATGGATAAGGTTTAGTTAAATTGAGCATCTTGATTTGATATGATCAAATTGACCATTCTAATTTGACACATAGTCAAATGAACCATATTCATTTGATGACTTAGCTTATTTTTAAGCCTACACTACCTACCTAACCTAACATAGCTATTAGTTAGGCTAAGCTTACTACCTATCTAGCCTAACATAACTAATAGGCTAGTAGGTTATTTGTTAAATAATAACCTAGCTAATAACCTAACTAAGTAGCCTAGCCTAAATCTATCTAATAAGTTACCTAGAACGTAATTTAGGCTTATTAAGTAACCTCTTAAGTATTGTAGACCTTCTAGGTAGGTATCCTAGATGACCTAGGTTTATTAATTAGACATATTAACTATTTAGGTAGCCTATTAACCTAGGCCTAATATAGGTATGTAGCCTAGGCTTATTAAGTAAATAACATGGGCCATTTAAGCCTAGTAGGTAAATAGCCTATTTTATTACCTAGGTGAATAGCTTAGGCACCTAGGCCTACTAGGTAGGTAGCCTAATCTAGCCTACTAAAGTCTACTTGATAGGTATGTAGTTAGGTAGGCCATGACGCACTTTCAAGTTCCTTGATAGACTCAAATGTGAATCTAAATAATAACATAAGGATCAAGAATTGGGGCACGTTCTTTAGCTCACAACATTTTGGGGATAGAGGGTTATGCTCGAGCTTCGAGATGAGGATTAGGAAGAATGATAAGCAAAAGTTGGTTAGTGCATAGTTGAAGCACTTTTCATGCACGAACAAGCCACAAGCCAACACGAACTCATAAGACTCACCATGACCCAGACTTGGGGGAAACCACCACTTCCTCCTTATAGTATTTTCTGTCCTTGGCCATGAGGCTAGCACCCAAATGTCATTTTGTCTAGGGAATCCCAAGTTGGAGTCCCAAATTTTTTGAAATTAGGACTTCCATGACTTTGGAGGCCCATAACTTTATGTGCAAATCTAAGATTGAGGTGAGGCTTAAAGTAAAATTGTAGCCTTCGTTGAGAGCTTTTCAATGGTATGTCACACGCCACTTGCACACAAGGAAATCAGGGGGATTCTTGACTTTTAGTGGTTGAGAGTCAAATTGACAATTTGACTCCCGACTTTTTTATTGGCCATAACTTATGTTTTAAGAACCCAAATGGGTCATGTGAGCCCATTTTGGACTTCTATGTTCTAAAAAATTTCTAATGATGTAAGGAATTTTTCAATCCAATGAGTTTTGATTCTTAAATTGGCCCTTTGAAAATTCAGGAGTCCATTGGGACTCTAACTCCCTAAGTGGGAGCTCATTTGAGAGTGTGGAAATTCATTCCCTCACACTCTTTTACATTCCCAAGAGCATGAAATGTGATTCTTGGACTCACTTTTGGCCCGCACCTTTACAAGCCCTTGCTTTGGTCGCAAGCCCAAGGTTAGGGTTATGATAGGCCACCTAGGCCTACTAGGTATGTGTTTACTTTTGACCACCTAGACCTATTAGGTAGGTAGCCTAGGCCTAAACCTACATAATAGGCTAGGCTACCTATTTAGTATGCCTTTAAGTTAGGTCTATTAATAGGCTAGTATCTACATAACCTACTAAATATCATAGGCATAGGTAGTTTACTATGTAGGTAGCCTAACCTAGGGAACTTAAGCTTATTAAGTAGATAGCCTAGGCCTAGACCTATTTAATAAACTAGGTTTTTAATTTAATATGCCTAGGCTAGGTCTATTGATAGGCTAGTAGGTATCTACATAACTTACTAAATAACATAGACATAAATAACTTACTAAATAAATATAAACATAGACCTAATAGGTACTTATAAAGCCTAGTAGACTATAACCTACATGTCACCTAAGTACATGCATTTATTAATAACTACATCTACCTATATGGGTTAACCTACATATAACCTACCTATTTATGTAAGCAATGAAAAAAATTAAAGTTCATTTAATATAACATGTTGAAAAAATAAATAGGTGAATATATATATATAGATAATTCAAAAATACTTTTAGACTTATAGGCCAACGGGTCACACTAATTTTGCACCTTTTAGCATAATTATTTTATTTTTATTTTTATCAAAACAATGACCATTCAAGGGTTGATCAATTGAAATGGGGCGTCTTGCGACTTTCTGGTTGTGAAGATTTCAGGAAAGTTGATGCATTGACCTTGGGGGGGGGGGGGGGGGGGGGGCAACCACCCCCACATAAATATTCTTCTTAAAACAAAATAAAACAAATTTTATAAAAAAAAAACACCCC
>Ga0116227_10005583_pt1 | contig 26350 bp, 17 predicted proteins | sample S1TSphgellanicum_FD_89693 | JGI IMG/M metagenome (GOLD analysis project Ga0116227, IMG submission 89693) | Host-associated microbial communities from peat moss isolated from Minnesota, USA - S1T2_Fb - Sphagnum magellanicum MG | ecosystem: Host-associated > Plants > Peat moss > Unclassified...
CCCCCCCCCCCCAAAACTTTCACAAATCCATTTTTTGAGGAAAAACTTTGCAAAATTTTGAAATAGTTTTTTTTTGGGGAAATTTTTCAGTGACATTGCAAGTTGGATTTTGGTTTGGTTGCATGTTTCAAGCAGTTTTTATTATTTTTTTATTATTTAGATGTGTTCATGTAGTGATTTTTTTAAATTTATTTTTGGTGGAAAAATTTCACCATTAAATTGCCAAAAAAAATATTTAAAGAATATTTTGTCGTAAACTTCATTTTTTTTAAAACCACCAAAATTTTGTCACAATTGCCTACAATATGATGGGGGGTGCTTCAGATTTTATGCTTTCATAATTTGAATATCACCAAATTTGGCTAAATATATTTGTGAACTTTTGGCACTCGAGCAACATAATGAAATTGAAAAATAAATAAAATATTGCACATTTGTTGGTCCCACATGTTTCAATAGGTGTTGTTATTTTGTCACACTATGAATTCATCTTTTGGGAATTTCATGGAACACAAGTGAACCCTTGTACCATTGGCCCAAGTACGTCAAACCTTTCAAAAGGTTACCCATCTCAATACTATTCCAATGAAATTGAGCTTAGCTTTAACGTTTTTAGGAAAAAAAATTCAATTGATTTGAGAATGATTTTTGTATTTGAAAATTGGGTTTTTCAAATTATTACTTTTTTGAAGTGATTTAAATTGCTAAGTGATTTAACCATTTGAAAAATGATTTTTTCCATTGCTTTGAAAATTATGAATTGACACAAATGTGCACATCACCTATCAAGGCCTTTCTAGAGGTATCAAAGAAGAGGGATGGAGGGTGGGTGGGGGTCCATAATTTGGGAAAGTTATGTGGTGATTGTGTCCAAACAAAAAAAAAACATACAAATAATCACCTAGAGGTAGCTACACACCAAGAGTTTGAATTATGGTAGTATAATTTTGCAAACATTTTTTGTTCCAATTCACATCATTCAAAAATTGTCATCTCACATTGAAATGTTATGTAATTTTAAATCCATTATTCACACTTTGTGTTAGAATAATGGAGTTAATTTTTATGACTAAGATAACACCAAAACTATTCACACCTAGTATGGATTGTTACATAGCACCTTCTTTGTTTGTGTAATTTCATTTCTTCCCTTTCTATCTTTTCATTTTTACATTTTCATGTCTTTGTTTTCACACTTGTTTCTACATCTTTGGTTGTTGATTCTCATTTTTGTGTGTGCACCGCACATTATTGCTATACCTTTTTGCATGTGCTCTTCTTGTCAATCACTTATGCTTGCACAAATCAATCAAATTGCATTTTGATGTGTGTTTAATTTGCAATTCAATTTTGGTTTTCAACATCAGTGAGTGGAATAGTATGAGAAAACATCACATTCGACATTACATTTTTTGTTTTTCTTATGGAAATGAACCAAAAGTTGATCAAGTCGTCATACTACTCCACAGTTCTTTTTCTTGTAAATTTTTAATAACTTATTGAGCCTTGAGCTTGGACATTGGGTCAAACCTTGGAGTACTACATGTGGGTTTCAAATTTTTATTCACAAAATTTGATGAAGAACATTGTATCCAGAATTTTTGCATGTCAAAGGAAAATGTCTTTTACATTTGTGAGGATTAATCAAGAAACAAGATACTAATTGTAGAAATGAGAATGTCATGTGTTCTTTTCAAATTAGCTCAAATAGTAAACCTTTTGTTTTGTAGCAAAATGTTTGCAATTGGACAATCTATAACGCCATTTGTGATTCATGAAATAATTTGATTAGTCAACATTGTGTTCATTGTTTAGCCTATTCCAAGAAAAATGGAAATTGTTATGGTTGAATTCAAGCAATGGTGTAGTTTATTTAACATTCAAGAGTCGATTGACTATGCACATTGCAATAGATAAACCACCTGGATTAGTCTCTAAAATGTAAAGTAGTTGTATTTAATATATCTATATTTATGTATATCTATCATTATAACATATAGCTAAGTATATGTTTAGCTATAACTATATAACTACATCGTATATTTTTATAATTATTATTTCAAATCTAGAGGTTTTTCAATGGTTGCCTAAAGCATTATGGATGTAGACAAGATGTTCATTGATGTGTACATGGGAATGCTTAAAAACATAAATCATTTTCATGTATTCAAAATTTCAAGACTTTATTGAAAAACACAATATGAAGGTTTGTTCAATGATGACAAAAGCTCAAAAGAAGATTTTCTTTCATATATATGAGGTGACAAATGTTATCCATGTAGCATCACTTAGATAATGATTCCTTACTAAAAGACTAGCAATCACACTATCTTTGAATTGTTATAGTATGATTGTAAGCACAAGTGAAAAAGGTTAGTTTGTAGAAAATAGGCTTGGAATCTTGAAGGAAACATTTAAAGAAATACTTCCCAAGATTAACTTGCACATTTCAATAATTCCAAGTGTATTTGCAGCTTATTGCATCTTTGATAATTTGATTAAAGATAGGAAAAAAGATGACCTTGAAAAATTGATGAGGATGATTGAAACATAAATGGAAAAATTAACAAGACCAATAGATTTGGATAGCCAAGTTGAAACAACACAAAACATGCAACCAATAATTTTTGATCAAGAACGATTTGGTGATGCAAAACGAATTGAGTTGGGCATCTATCTTGGTCATTGAAATGCAACATAACACAAGGTTTGTCATCTTTCAATTGCCACTCACAAAATCAAGACTAACCTTGGAAATTATTTATGTAATATACTATCTATAGAAATTATTAATTAGAAATTAGTCACATAAATTATCAATGCATGCATAAAATAAAAAATGAATAGCTATACATAAGAAATTTTTTCCCCATCACTAGATGTTGCTTTAAGACCTTGGTTGACAAGAATAAGATCCAAACTCCTTGTGACAAATACACACCCTATGATTGTTGTCAAATCACTAATAGCCTTCACCATATCTTGTTGAGTGTGATTCAACTTTTTGTCATTCAATTTGAAATATTCAAGCTAGTGTGGAGAAGAAATTCTTGAGCATTGTTTTGTTTTTCTTTTATTGTCAATTTGGTCATGTGTATGTAATCAATGGGCTTCGCCAATTTTCCATTATTTATGGCTTTTACCATTAAAACATGTAGTTAAGAATGTTTGCATTATCTATTTGTGTTCCCATGAGTATTGAAATTAGGAAGGGTAGGGGTGAAGAAAATGTTCTTTGTTGTGAAGGAGGTGGAGGTGTTTTTTTGTTGTAATAAGAACTTGCACTTGGGAGGATTAATTGATGCTTCATCTCGCCTTACATAAAAAAGAAGTTTTTTACTAAATTTTTTGATAAGAAAAGCTCAAATTGATAGGCATAAAAAGATCACCATGTCAATTTAGACGAGTTGATTTGGACCCATTGATGCTGTGATTGGGGTGGTCATTTTGATAATTGGTAGGGTAGGAGATTATTTGACTAATCATTTTGATTAACAAACAAAGGACCATTTAAATAGTCGAATTTTCACCTAAATTGAAATCATTATTATTATTATTATTATTGTAGATAGGTAGATAGTAAATAGGTTGAAGTTATAAAAAAGTAAGCAAGTAGGTAGGTGGCAAACTTAACCTAGCTTAACCTAACCTATCTAGCTACTTTAACTAAGCTACCTACCTTAGTCCTTTAAATATGCACATATGTTACAAGTATAAGGAATTGTAACCTTCACTTTCACAATAATAAACCAAAGCTTTACCATTGGAATACACTTGCAAAAGATGACAAGTTTTGTCAAGTTTATTTACTTCACATGTTTATTTCACATCACTATTTATATATGTAGGTAATTAGTAAGTAGCCTGAAGGTAGGTAGGTAGAGGAAGTAAAAGATAGGTATGTAGGTCTGTAGAAAGTAAAAGGGAAGTAGGGAAATAGGTAGGTACACATAGGTAGGTAAATAAGCCTTACCTACCTACCTATTTAGGTCTACCTACCTAGCTTAAGTAATAGCTAAGTGGGTAGGAAAGCTATTAATTTTGAGTTAGTTTTTTTATCTTTTACTTAAAAGGTTAAGGGTGAAAGCACACTACAATGATCCCCTAGGTGTCACATTATATTACTTTTTAAAGGTACTATGCACGTTTAAGTGTATCCCATTTCAAACTTTTGAAAAAAATTCACAATGTTTTTGCATATTATGTTAGAATATAACCTAGGCAAGATATTAAAAAAAAATATTTTAATTTCATTTTATAAAGTGGGAGATTGGAGTATATTTGTGGAAACAAATGTAGTGTACCTATGTATTCAAAAACACAAATGTATTTTAAAATTTTTTAAAAATGATTTTTAATTTTTATGAAAGTTGAAAGTATATTGAACCATGTCATTTCACATAGTTTGAACCATGTTTGCATACTAGGTGACTAATTTGAAAATTTTTATTTTAAAAAATGAGTTTTTTAGCAAAAATGCAATAAATGTGTGGTAGTTTATTGAAATTTTAACAAGTAATCACATTCACATGGAAGATGACAAGCATGGCTAGATGGCCATTTTTGAAATGCCATTAATTTTTTTTATTTGAATGATTGATGCAGCATATTATACCAATGTATATTATAAATATACCCATGGATCTTTCAACATAGATAATGATTTTTTTATTATCTTAAAATAATATTACATAACATTAGTTTTGTAAAAATAATAATTTTAAGGCCCAAAAAACCAAAATTGATACCCAAAATTAAATGTGTCATACTTTTGGAACAATTATGTTGTATGTATTATAATACTAAACCCAAAAGTGCCCCAAAAGGGTCACCATAGTGTGTTTTCACCCTTATGATTTAGTGGGGCATCCTAGTTATTTTTATTACCCATAATTGCTATTGGGGGATAAGGCCCAATAGTTAACTTCTAAGGATGGTAGGTAAAAAGTTAATCACCTACCTTTTACACAATGGTAGTAGGCTAACTAGTTGCTTGAAAGGTAGGAGGTAACTAAATTGAATGAATCTAGGAGGACCAACTAGTTTGATGGGAATTTTAATGGTGGTCTTTTTGGGTAAAGACTTGGGGGAAGATTTAGGGGGTGAAAAGGCTATTTATTCCATGAGTTTCTCCCTTTGTTTGTTTAGATTTTTAGTTTGGAATGTGGATTTTTTCTTTGTTTTTCCCTTTTATTGTCTCATTTATTGTCCCTTTTTATATTTTATTTATTTCATTATTTTTTTTTCTCTTAATTAAGAAGATAATTCAATTGATTTTGGGAGTAAAAGAAGGGAAGGACAACCATCCCTAGATGTACTTGAATGGGATAAAGAAGGCAATAAACAAAGGCCACTATTAAGTATTTACATAGGCTTAAGTACATAGGTAAACTTACTTATCTAAGTAGTAGCTAGTCAACTTGGTTTATTAATTAACATAAAATGTCCAATTTCATAAAAAAACCATTGGTTATTTTGACCAAACATGTCATTTTTCTTTGTTCAACTTGATTAAAACCCATGTAGCCATTTTGATTAAGCTGGTCAAATTGTTTTTCAACTTGATTGGATGCTCAATTTGATAGATAATTGAATAAGTCATTTTAATCAAATTCACTCATCAAAAGATACACATATTGTTCATGCCACAGGTTTTTAATTAAAATGGACATGTTCATTAGTTAAGGTGGACAAATAGTCAACTTGGACAATTTAAAACCAATTTATAGTAATGGATTGCAAGTGGTGGATGGGGACAAAGAGGTGGCATGGTTAGTTTCAGGTATAGTTAGGGTTTATAGTTTTTAATTAAAATGATAAAATGCTTAAAAAAAATTCCATGAATATAATTTTTTTATTCATAATGTGAAATTGATCATTAAAAACATCCCATAAGTTTTAGTCAAGTGTTGAAGCATTAATAGGCTATGGTTTTCTCATTACAAATTACATGCAAAATTTGATGTTTCCTCAAAATGGGCATCTTGATTTGGGGCAAAGGCAAATTACATTGTCCATTTTTGCATGTCACAAAAAAAAAATTGAATAACTCTTATTGTGGCAATGTCTCCTAATTCAATTTGGGTGTGATCACAATCAAATGAACCAATGGTGACAAAGGATTCAAGGACTGAAATCCTTTTTGTGGTCATTTTCATTTTCTCATAGAAAGGATTTTTGGGATGAAATCTTTTGCAATATGTTACTAAAAATACATATAATTTTTTCAATACATCACATTTTTTGTATTAACTTTTCATGAATAACTAAGATTTTTTTAAAAATGTATAGATTATACCAAATTTTGCGTTTCATTTTGAAAAATTATCTTAATTTCAAATTATATGAAAATATGTTAATTATTTAATGCTTTATTTTATTTTTTCATAAAATAAAACTTTGTTTTAGATGTCATGTACATTACACCCATTTTACATGTGGTAAACAATTCTTGAAATTTTAAAATTTTGTTCGATAGATTTTTCATTAAAAAAATTTCAAAGTTCATAACTTTCAAATTATGAATGTTTTTTGAGTGTGGATAATCATTTAACATCATTTCAATCTTTTTCTCATCAAAATTCCTTTTTAAAGAGAGTCTTTAGTTTAGTAATTTACAAAATTGACTGGTTTTGATGCAATTGTTGTTTGAGTTCAAAGGTCCTTTACTAAAACCAAAACCCAAATTTAAAATAAATAAATGAATAAATAAATATATAATTTGAATTCTTCAACACTCATATTAATCATTTAACACAACATTCCATGATTAACATGTCATTAAAGTGGCACCACAAACATATATCTAACAAAATTATAGTTTTTATAGAATTTTGGCGGCCGCTTAATGTGTTTTTTGGTTCCTTTGATTGTGACTACACCCATTTATAAAGAAATTTATAAAAAGTGACTCATATTTATAATACACATTGTTATAAGAAGCTAATAGCAAAAAAATAAAAACCAAATGATCATCCTATGGTCTTTGGGGGACTTTTAAATTTGTGTTTCATCTTGTGTCACAATCCATACACATTTCTAAATGGATTCATAACTCTTGGAATATTAAACAAAATATGTTATGGTATTCTTCCATAAGTTGTATGAAAACAAAATTCTTATTGGGACTTACTAAGGATGTGATTACAAATGGGAATAAACATTTAGCTACTTTTGAGAGCCCTATAATTCATTATCCCATTTTCAATGTCAAAAATTTGAATTTGATGGAATTTTTTTCATTCAAAGTATTCAATAATTTATTAAGAAAGGAAGGCAAATAATAGTTATCGCAAAAGAATGATTTTTTATTGACATATTTATTGTGAAAGTTTTAATAACACTAAAAACTATTCAAAAATGGACTTCTATTGTGTCACTTTTGGTCCACCTTAGCTTGCTTTCACCTTTTGGGTCATATCATTCCCACAACTAGAACCTAATACATTTTGTTAGTTTTTCCCCATATCAACACAACCACACAAAAACTTCAAACATTGACATAACCACAAGAATAACAAAAGATTTGTTGGTTGTTGCCTCCACACATCAAGGGCAAAAACATGGTTAGGTGTCTCAAAAGTGGCATTTGAAAGTCCATAATCTAACATTAACAATTTTTTTGTAGTTTTAATAATTATCAAACCATAAATCCTATAATTATCCCCTATGCTTTTAATCATAAATATTAATAAACCAACCTATGAATATACCTAAATATGTAATTGATCAAAAAATCCAAGCAAAAGATTAAAAAATTTAATGTGAAATGGACTGCCAAGGATAAAATTTATAATAATCATGTTATTTAAAATTTTTAAAAATTAGAAAAATATATATTAGGAAAATTTCAATGCACTTCATTAATCAATTCTTCATTTGATGATGTTTTATGTTTTTATTTTTATTTTGACACTACTTTGATGTATTTTTTGAGTCCACATTTTTCATTTTCTTTATGTGACAAGCATAGTGTTGTTGTTTCAAAAGTCCAATACAAGTCCATAATCTTCTTATAATTCATCTAAATTTTTTATGATGATTTCCATTAAAGTCTATGACAACATGAATAATTAAGAATTTGATCATGTTAATTTTGAATATGGTTTTAAATTTTACATTTGTATGTAATCTAGAATAATTACAAGTGTGATAGTCCAAATAGTCTTCCTATTCATGCTTTCACCCTCAATATAACCACAAAGGTCCTTAAGCAATTGAATTGTTGCCCCCACACATTAATAAAAGCTTTAGAAAAGAAAAAAACCTTTAGAATAACTTTTGACCTTTTACCTCCACACATCAAAATAACCACTTTAACATGCCTTAACAAAACCAAAAAATTCCAAAGAACTTATGAATTACTTCCCCCATGGATCAACGAAATGTCCAATTCCAAAATTGAACCCCCATGCATCAAAAGAATTACAAGTCAAATTTTCATGCATTAATAGAACCACAAAAAACCTAAAAGCTTCTAAAAATGAAACCCCCATGCATCAAGTTGTTGCCCCACACATCAACAAAACCACACAAAATATCAACTTGAACTTCTAGAAATCAAATGTCAAATCCCATAACATCAACAAAACCAAAAAGAAGGAAATTTAATTTGTTACCCCCATGTAATAACAAAACCCACAACAACAAAGAAAAATTGGAAACTAGATCTTTAAACATCAAACATAACCAAAAATCCCAAAACCCACACATCAACATTAAAAAGAAAACAACAAAACCCCCAAAAAAACCACAACACTTATAAATTATTGCCCAAACCTATCAACAAAACCAGGTCAAAGATGCATGTGTAGGGTCATTTAAACCTTTTTCAAGACTAGAACTATCTTCTTGCCCACTTCATCATTGGAAAATTGCAACATAAGAATCATAAATAAGTTCAAAAGAACTTGAGTTATCACTTACTCATTCAATCAAAGTCTAAGTTTTAAAAAAGAAGACCTTTATCTTCAATGAACTTTTTATGCTCCTCAATCAATTGGTGGGCAACACATTTGGTTTCTATTAATTGTATAAATAAGCATTGACAAAACTATATAGTTCATTTTTCAATATTCACCTAATGGCATCATCAACATAAACAATATACTCAAAGAAACAACCATCATTTTCAAGTGTTGTTGGCACTATTGTTTCTTCATAGAAATCAAGCATAGGTAAACCTACAACAATAGTAGGTACACAGTTCGGGTATCACAGCAAGAACCATGACACCCATTTGGCCTATGTTTTAAATCTAAAACAAAGACTCAGCAAAATGAATGTTTTGAAATGCTAAACAATGAAAGAGGGGATATCTATATATAAGCTTTCAACCAATAAATGATATAATGAACGATTCAAATCAATTGAATGAATTTTGAATGTCATGTTTAAGTATAACTAAAAAGGAATGTAACACAATTTGAACATTCTAGAAAGACATATTTTTAGTTGGAGTGTTAAAACCCTATTAAAACATCAAATAATGTCCTTTTTTTAACACCCACATCTATATTTTTTTCCAAACCTTTGGAATGTAAATTTGTAATTAACAAAATCAATTTGATTATTTTTATTAACACATCCTTTTATGGAAAAATCCAAAGATTCCAACATCAATTCCACAAAACGTGATGATTTATCATATTGAAAACTATGCCATCATATAAAACATACTTTATTCTCTTTGTGGTTAGAATATGAAGCAATTTGAACAAATATTGTTAGTCTTATTGAATCCTTTTTGATAAAATTACATCATGGGACACAATTCTTTAACCATTTTCAAGGCACTTGAGGATACATTTTAATCATCCATATTGCAAAAAATCACCACCATTTTAATCAAGAAATACATGAATATGTAATTAAAAAATATTCATTAAATAGATTATTTCATATATGTAATGGTCATCAAAGTAGTGTCTTGAGAGTGATTTTGGGGTGAGATATGTTTTTGTGTACCCCAACCATGAATGGACCCACCACTTTAACATCGTATTTTGTAACAACATCATCAACAACTACATTGCCCACATAATCTTATATGACCTTCATGTTTTAAAATTCAAATCCAACACGATAGACAACATATTATGTGCCTTGACATTAATGTAAAAGTCAACGAATGTTAGAAATGGTGCTAATAAGTTGATCATTTGTGAGTTCATCCTCAATTTGAACTCCAACAATTTTGTATCAAAGTCATTTCAAATCAAAGGTTGATTCAAATTATGAATTTTAGACAATTCAAATTTCGTTGAAATACATAAGATGAAAGTAGGCACAATACATTTAATAACAACCAAAACATTTGAATTTGATTTAAAACACATTATTTCACCATTGGCAATAAGGTATCCATAATGGCTTGATTAATAACCCAAGTTTGACACATTGGGACTCGTGATGACAAGGCCAAAGATTGTTGCCACCCATAGCAAATGGAAATTACATTTTGATATTCCAACATCTTTTGGAATAGAATGACTCGTGATGTAAATTGTGTCATCATAAGAGATTTTAGCATCCTTGTTGGTAGCCTTGCAATAATACTAGAATCCTTTCACTCTTGTTTCCCCTTCCCAAAATTTTTAATCCAAGTTATAGTCTTTTGTAACGATGTTTAAACATTTTTCAAATTTACTTTTGAAAAATCTAACATGGGTGAAAGCATGGTAAAAAATATACACAAAAGTAGTGTAAGCAACAAAATATTGGGGTCCTTAAATAAAATGACTAACAAGTAGATGATTTTATGGGGATAATAATATTTTTTGGGGTACATTATTTCTTAACTTTTGTTTGTATGGACTTCAAAAATAAAATTGTTATAATCATATTTTAAAAAACTACTTGTAAGTATTTGAATTCGACCTAAAATTTATGGCAGTTTGAAAAATCAAGTTCAAGTACTTGAAAGTAGGTGAAATATTTTACAAGTATTTGGTTTTTTTTCAAGCATCTCAATATTGATGTGGTGTACATTTTAATATAATTTTTTTGGTTAATCAAGTTTTTTTCATCCCCAACCCCTAAAAATGATGTAATTGTTGAGGATACTTTTGGGGCATTTTTTCAAGTTCAAATGATATGATACAAATTACTTTGAAAAGCTAGAAGGAGGTTAGAGATGAAAAAAACTAAAAGTTTCATTTGTTTTGAAATATTAAAGGAAGGTTAGAAATTTGAAAGATTATTTTTTCATGTTTTCAAGTAGAAAAAAATGTAACAAGTATGTACAAAATATCTTGTTTGGACCCACACACACTTTAGAATCATCAAAAGATATTAACATTCCTTTGAAATGGCATGGCTAAAACATGATGCCACAAATGGACTTGTTAATTGAAGAGGAAAACAAATAATAAAATTTGTCAATGCTAACGTCAAGGTATTTAAATTCAACCTTTTTGTCCTTGACATAAGGAATGACTTATTAAGTAAACCAAAAGAGTTTAATTAGACCTTCAATACTTGGTTTGCCATGGCTGCATTTGTTGTGTTATGCACACCAAAATTCCCATTGAAACATGTGTGGGCTCCTATAAATCATTGGTAAAATTAACAACCATGGCAAAGGTGTCATGTGCACCATAAGACATCCAAAGTTCAAAAGATGTTATGCATGTAACACATGAAACAAGTGAAGGTAAAACATATATTTCCCTGGTTTCTTACATAATGTTTGGCATCACATCTATCACCAATTGATGTTGAGATGGAAACACAACATGTGAAAATTGTTTTAAAACCATGTGCCTAAGCCATGGATTCTTAATAGAAGACAATGGATGGTAACCTTTTGGAATTTGAAAAAAGGCATGTTATGCAATGTGAGCTTTGTTATTTAAAGGTGATGGTTGCCAAAAGACTCAATGATTAAAGAAGGAGGGATATTCTTTTTTTTTTGGTTGTTTCCCATTGATTTCCATCTCTAGGTCAAAACACGCTACTAGGACCCACACCTGCTTCCTTGGTGCTTTGTTTAATGATTGTTTATTCCAAAATATTCTTAAAATATCTTAGGATATTCCATTTGTAAATTTTTAAAAAACTTTAAAAAGTCCTTTTGACTCACAAAAATGTTGCATTATACTATCATAGTAAAGTTTGATTTATATAATGTTCTTAAAATATGTCATTTTAAATCCATGAAGATAAATCATTTATGAGTTTTTCAAGTGCTAAAAACATTCATTACACTGCTAAAAAAATGTTTTTGGGTATTCAATATTCATAAGATTTGTTTCAAACTTTTCCAAGTGTTTTCATAATGTATTAGAAACATTGTTATATACATTTACCAAACGTTTTAAATATTGACTTGACTTAGTTCACTTAAAAAAACGTAAAATTAAACAATTGTTACACTTGAAGTGGGTCCTAGTAGTGTGTTTGGACCCTTCTTTGATCTTTTTGCACCGACAACAAGTCGCACCTCTTGCCCTCTTCCACATGTTCATGAGATACATATTTTTCCAAAGTAGATGTCCCATGGTCTTTGTTATATTTCATATAAGGCCTTTATTTTTCTCATGCGAAACATTATGAACATTATTAACATCAACTATATTGGAATGGCAAACAATACATCACATTATTGGTGGTTTTACTATTGTTGGGTGGGTATCCATTTTTTTAATACTTGTCAGGCCCAATTATGACCTAATTTTTTTAATGAAAGATTTGGTTTTCTATAATTTTTTAATTTCTTATTCTTATCCCAGGCCAAGGTATCAATATTTTTGAAAAAATAATTTAAATTGATTCTCACAAGGTTGATTTTTTCAAATTTGATAATAGTTGGTTATCTTTAGTCGGTTCTCAAAAATTGGATATCATTTTTGAGTTTTTTTAACAATTAAAAAAAAATTAACTTAAGTTTTTAAATAATTTTAACATGGTGGCAAAAGTTGTCATTTCATATATTTAAAGTTCAAAAATTTCATCTCTTTTAAAATTGTCTTCAAATTGCTCTAATTCTTCTTCTAAATCTTGATCCATTTCAATAAATTCTACTAAATTAAATGGAGATTTGCATCCTACTCTAAGGTCATTGGGCTAATTTTTGCTCACAAAAATCAACTTTTCTAAATTTTTAGTTTGCAACCTACGTCTTTTAATATTAGTATAAATTCATGCTAATGAAAATAGCCCTTCTATTTGTATTTGTAAACCAACTATCCTTAGAATTTGTCAAACAAGGAAAAAAATAGTAGGAAACATTCCTTCATGCTTTTCCCATCAAAGAAATGAACATTTAATGTCCTTCACATTTAATTGGTAACATTTGAAAAATATTAGTTCGTTCTTCACTAGTTATTCTGCAAGTTCATTTGTATTTGCAGTTTGCTTGAAAATGTCCAAATTATAGTCTTAATTAAAAATACCTTCATTAGCAAGTCTTCTCATAGAAAGATGCAAGTGTTCATATCATTTTATCAACATAGGATATAGAGACTTTTTGTCATAATTTTGCACAATAGCAACTCCTTGGTCCCTTCTAATAGATGAATACATTACATGAAGGTTTTAAAACTTAAGATCTAACATTAAAGAAACCATATTGTGGGTTTTGTTTTCTTCATATTTCTTTAGGAATGAAAGGAAGGAATATAGTACACCACAACCTTCCTTTCTAATGTTAGAGGCTAACAAGGTTAACTCTTTAGCAAGACTATATTCATCTTCCATTAAATGTTCAAAAGAGGGTAAAGGTTCACTATCCCTTTTCAATTTCAAACTCAAGGAAATTATAGAATTTAGAGCATTAGTAAGTAGTCAATGTCCAAGGGATTGGTTTAGAACATAGGCTATAACAATGGGAGACAAATAGTTTATAATAATTTGTGAATTATGCCACGTTAAAGGAAGTGGCACTCGTTTAGTAACTTTCATAGTAGTTTGTCTACTATAACAGAACACAATAGCAACTCGAAACTATAATACCACTTGAAACATTATTATTTTACTTGTAAACTTGCAATGCAATAATAAGCATATATTAGTACCAAAATTCAACTTTAAAATATAAAAAAGATGATCAAATCTAGAAACATTATATCGACTAAACAATAAACAATACCTTGTTTCCATTATTATGTTCAGTTTTCTTAGGCATAAACCAACTTCAATACAAGCCTTTTCCCACTATTGCTTGCCCTTTCCAAAAAAAATGGGCCCTGTAATGCACTTTTGCAAATTTTCTTGTGCAAATTTAATAGAAACATATTTGAAATTCTTGCATATTTTCTCATTTGACGTGCCATATTTGGCATGCCTTGGAAAAACATGACCAAAACAACTACCTTGAAAACTTTCCTCCAAACCATGACCTTCACAACAACAAATTTCAATGCATTAATCATTCCATTCAAGTTTGATCTTTCATCTTTAACATAAGTAATGATTTTTTTCTTAAGGCATACTTGTTTAACAATTCTGTCAAATTTCGAGCTTATACTTTCTCTATAGTTGTTGTCCCTTCAAATAGGCCAATGGTCACATGTTTGGGCTACCTTGATCATTTCCCAACAAGTTAATGATTAAAGCAAACACATCATATGCCCCTTTAGACATCCAAAGATCAAAACTGGTAGTTGTAGAATAACATTTTGCTAATGTAGGAAGAACAAAAAGTTGTTTTGTTTTCTCCACTAGTCCTGGTAATACCTATTGTGAAAATTTCCTTTTGGAAAGAAAATTAATTTTTGGACATAGATGCAAAAGTAGACGTTTTAGTCAGACACTCTCAACAAATTAAATAGGTAAATTACTTTTCACAATTAATAGACCAAGATCTTCCAAAAAAAAATTTCGTTGCGCATCATCCTTCTTGAAGAAAATTTTTGTAGCAAAAAAATTAAAGATTGAATTTCTAGACAAATTTGCCCTCTTCTTTGTTGGTTTTCTCATGCTTTATTCTCAATGAACTATTCACTTCCTTTTAAAATATTTTGGCAATTTGATCATGATTTGCATCCACATTTTTTTTTAATGATGTTATTCCATTTGTCTTATAATATGAAATAAACCTTTTTTGGACTATGTTATTAGATTTGTAACATTTATTAAACTGTCATAACAAAGTATACAACACATAATTTATGGATTCTTAATATTAACATTTATATCATCATTAACACAATAGAAAGACCAACACAAAAGATTTTTCTAGGGTTTCCAAGCCTTTCTTTGCACAATGTGTAATTTTTTAATGTTTATTTGCATTAGTTATTCATTTTCACTTTCTAGATTTTTGTTCATTTCTATCTACATAGTTGGGTTTTTCTCATTTGTTTTTCCATTATCACATCATTCAAAAAAAATTCACATTTTTCATTTGCACTTACTTTATTTTTGTTCTTAGATGACTATTCCATATTGGTAGTTTTTAGAAGATAGTATACATAGGATGGAGAAGACAAAAAACTATTATCCTACTAAAGATCAAAATAAAATGAAACAATCACAACTTAGTAGGTGAGAAAACATTTACAAAAAATTACAAAGCTTAAGAAACAATGTTTATAAGAAAAAGGTTTAAGGTAAGAAGTTTGTGGATTTGGGTTTAGAAATTTAATACAAAATTAAATTCATTTTTTCCTTCCAACATCATGCAAAAAGAGAATTGTTGGATTTTTGTTATGGTATAAGTTTTATCAAAAATTGTTAATTGTACGAATGTTGTACAATATAAAGAGTTCTTGCAACACAAAATCAAAACACTTCATTGAAAAACAATAGACAAAGATACCCAAAAAAAAAATTCAAAAAAAAGAAAAAAAAAAAAGAAAAAGAAGAAAAGTTGAAAAAAACATTCATTAAAAAATGCTCCACACTCCCTCACATTCACACCCGGAACATGGGTGGAAATACCGTCTACATTTCAAGCCAAAAAACAAGTAACAAAACACCAAAGTAAGTGACAAAGCAACAAAGGAAGGGGTAGAGGGGGGTGGGTAATAGGTACTTGAATTGCAAATGGCAACGCAATAGAGCAAACGACAAAGCACTAAAGTGGCGAAAACACCAAAGTGAGTGATGAAACACTAAAAGTCACGAAACACCAAAGCTAATGGCAAAGCACTAGAGCCATTGTCAAAACACCAAAACAAGTTAAACACCAGAATAAGTCACAAAGCAGTACAGCAAGTGCCCAGACAACGAAGAAGTGGTGAAGCAACAAAACAAGCAATGATGTGACAATGAAGCAACAAAGCAAGTGGAGGCACAATAGAGTAAAAACAAATGCAAGAACAATGAAAAAAACCTATAACTTGAGTGATACAAAGAAAGTTAAAAAATCCAAGATTGCAAGACCACAAACAATAAACATCACAATCATGAACTAGGAAAGCCTGCAAGTGGTGCTCCTTTTTATTTTAGGGTAAAGAGTAAGGAGCCATTGTAAGTGGTACCACCAAGAAGGTTAAACCTTAAACCTTATGTACTCTTGGTTTTGGATTTTTAAACTAGACATTAGATGCCTTTAACCTGGAACTTAGGCCCCACTTTGAGAATTAGTCTTAAGAAATCTCCCCCCCCCCTTGGTTTTTAGTGTTGAAAAACCTAAAGTTGTCATTGGACCTCAACATTCCTGGTTCTCATTTGTTGGATCTCAACATGAGAACAAATGATTAGGGTAGTAGAAAGGGTATCACCTGGGTAGATGTTCGAAGGGGTTTAGATTGGGATACCCGAATGATGCCTAGGTGATATCCAGGGGAATTTTTTATACTTGCCCAACATTGGTTCCCCAGATAAAAATTCCCTGACATTTTTATTCGCCTAGTCAGACCTCAACCGGCATTGGTTGTAACAATTTGTAGGTCCCATATTTAATATCTTGTTTAATGGAAATAATATTTTTGGACAAATGGATTATATCATAAACATCATTACATAACATGATTTTTATGATTGAAATTTTAATCACAATGATACTGGATAATTTTTTTTTAGTTGAAATAGATTAATCATTTGTGACGTAGTTAAAATATGACTAAGTTTGTTTTGAGTAAAATGACTAATGATGATGGAGATGACTAAAAATGTTAATTAATGTGGCAATATTAATTTTATTTAAAAATAAATGTAAAAATTTATATTAAAAAGTTATAAATGTTAATATTCAAAATTTTGATTCTTGAAATTAAACTAACTTGAACAAATTTGAAACATGATTGTACTAAACTTATGATTTCAACACCAAAAGAAATTAAAAGTCCTTTTTGTGTTCACTATGGATAGTTTAAAAAACCAATGACATGTCATCATGATGATATCATGATCAGAACATGCCCAAAGTGGGGTTTGAACGTTCAATTCCTTGGTCACAACCCAAGGTCTTTACCATTCAACCATCATATCTATTGAAAAAATATAAACACACATATTTTTTGAACATTTTACATTATACATTCGTTATATTACTAAAAAATTTCATAATGAAATTGATTATTTCATGTAAAATGTACATTTTTATTATCATTATTCAATTCAATTCATTTTTCAGTTTTTTAATTACATTGACATTTATAATTCCTTTTAATTTCAAAATGTAAAATTTATTAATTAAATATTAAATATTTTAATTGAAATTTATTTATTTTCATTTTCGTTTAATTGAATTCTATAATTTTTCAAATTCCAAAGTTTAAACCATCAAATTAATTTTCTTATCTTAATTAGGGAAAAAGTAAGTGAAAATAATCTATTAAACATTATTTTACGAAATTTTTCAACAAAATGAATTTCATTATTGAAATTATGTGATTAAAATCCACATGTATATATATTGGATTTTTAATTTCAAGTTCAAAGACATTAAATTAATCCAATTTTCACATGTACATTAAGTAAATTTTATTTTTGGTAGTAAACAAAGAATAAATAAAAAAATTGATCTTCCATTTTTTCCATGTCATTTTGTTATATTTCAATTGAACTATCCTTTATTTTTATGTGAATTAATACAAACAATAAATGAGAACACGACATCCATGATCTACTTTCATTTGTTTTGTTCATTTAGTTCCAAAATTAATTAATTATTATTTTAACATTGTCACATCATAAAAAGGTAATAATACAATAAAGTTGGACAATTCCATGTGAGTGCCATATATAGCGCATGTCCCACATTATGTTTGTTTGGATTAAATAACTAGATTCAAAAATCAAAGCAAACATATTTAGTTTTGATTTTAATTAAATTAGACATTGGAAAGGAAAAAATGGATTTGATTTGATGGTCACAATGCTCTTGGTGAAAAGAACATGCTTTTGTAATATCATAGTACCCTTTTAGGTTCGATAGGTGCTTGCTAAATAATTATTTTATTTTGCAAAATGAGTTTTGACCCAAAATTTTTATTTGTTTTGAATTTTCAACAAATTAATATTTTAATTTTATCAGCAATGACTTGAAATTGTGTACAATACATGTATAATACATGTAGAATATGTATTGAAAATACATTCCAGATTCAACAACTTGTTTTCTTCCAAAAATTTATTTTGTTGAAAATTTGTGGTTTTTTGGTTTCTTGAGGTTTCATCCTTTAACTTTGTTGATTTGTGGATTTTGTGGGAGGACTTGTTTGTAGATATGGTGAGAAAGGAGCGAAAGAAAAACATAGAAGTTTTTGTCATATGTTATTTTATGTGCATGCTTAAAGAGTGAAAATGGGTGTAGAAAAATTGCAACAAAATTTGCTCACTAGTTTATTCAAAACTATCACAAGAGAAGAACGAAAAGAAGTTTTGCAAAAAGAAGTTGAAGAATTCTACAATGAGAGTGGTAATCAAGACGGTTCCATATTACCAAAGTGTAGAAAAATGCCATGTTGGTCATTCAAAAAAGTTTGTTGCAACTTTACAATTTGAAAGATAGATTAAGAAAGAGGCCAACAAAAAGGAAGATGTAGACAATCAACAAGGAAGCAAGCCCAAATGCCAAAAATAAAAGGATAATACATAAATTGGTTTTAGCCACATTTATGGCCACCCATAATGGCAGTAGTTCAGAAATATGGAGGAAATTTTGATGTTGTTCATTATTTTTGAACCACTTATTAAACTTTAGGAGTTCCAATTTCGTATGAAAAATTGGCTAAGAATAGCTTGTGGACTTAATTTACACCAAAAGGAGAATTCTGACCAAATTACTTACAAGTAGTTGAATAAGGTATTATACTGAGACATTTGAAACAACATTTGCCAATTTTAGATATTATCCTACACTTTGAGATGAACTTGTCACAATGCTACAAAAGATGAGAAGTGTTAAATAACCATTATCTACCTTTGTGTTTCAACCAATTTTAAGAGGTATGATTGAATCCCTGGCTCCTAAGATTTTCTGTAATGGTCATGGAGGATTTTTTGTCACAAGGGAATGGACCACACAATTTTTAAAACATTATATGAATTGGTCTTTTCGCATGGCAACAACAACAACTAGGAAAATGCCAGCAAATTGGCATGAATAAGGATGGAACATGGTGTACAAAATAACTTACCTAGTGAAACTTTACTTGATTCCTGCATGCCTTGTGGTCAACACTGACAAAACTGGGATCCGTCCTGTTCCAACTATTGGAGAAAGAGCGTGGGAAAGCAAAGTTTCAAAAGACATTCAAATATTAGGGGTGGAAGAGAAGAGACAAGTAACTCTTGTGGTATATTCTACAACAAATGGAAACCTACTTCTTGGACAAGTTGTTTTCACAAGTACAACACATAGGTGTTTACCTCCTTCAAATGAAGGAAAACAAAAATGTATAAACTCAGGTTGGGATTTTACATTTAATGAAAATCATTGGTCCACACTAGAGACAACGAAGGATTTTGTTCGTAAGGTTTTGTTGGCCTACCTCCATAAGCAAATCTAACAACTCGACTTACAAACAAATCAAAAGCTTGTATGGTTGATTGATTGTTGGAGTGTACACAAGAATAAGGAATTTCTTGATTGGATTAAGAAAGAGCACCCAAACATACTTGTGTTTGTTTTGGCCAATTGTGTTAGTGAATTACAACCTGTAGATGTCATTATCCAATGACCTTTAAAACATGCGTTCAAAGTCAATTTCAACAAATGAATTATAGATGTTATCAAACATCAAATTTGTGATGGGAAGGAGCCATTCATTGATTTCAAGATGAGCAATCTCAAACTTCAAATTTCTAGATAGTTGCATTCAGGGCATGGATGGAATGATTGCCAAAGGTTGGGAAAAAACATGGATCACAAAAGCTTTCACATTTGATTTCCAAGTAGAAGCCATGGAGGCTAATGCACTCACCCCTCTCTTCACATTTACTTTATAAGTTGAAGAATACAATGATGAAGAAGACAACGAAGCAGATCCAACAAATTCCATTACAGTGGTTATTAAGAATTGTTTATAGCCTAATTCTACTCCACTTGGAGTGGCAACTATAGGTGGATTTGCATCAACTTCAAGTAATGTCAAACTATCCGAATTAAAACAACAAGCTAGATTGAAGCAAAAGAAACTAAACTAAAGCAAAAAAAATTAAGACATTTTGGAAACATTTTAATATTTCAGATTAGGTCACACACCAATTTTGTTGGATATGATGTGTTCACCTCTAGTAATTGCAATAACTTTAGATAGCCTTTTTGATTAGGTTTCTTTTGCTAGGTTAACTTTGGATCCATCCTTGCTAGTGGCATCCATAGAACAAAAACCCTTTAGAATCCACAAAACAAAAGCCTTAGCAACAATATGTTTTTTTTGTTTGTTATGAGGAAACTTTGATTGACGAAGGTGATTACAGATTGCAATAAATTTTGTTTTGGATTAAGATTTTTTTTGGGAGATGGTTTGGAACCTAAATGTCCAACTGGAAGTTGATATCGCCACTAGACGTTCCACAAACATGTTAAAGGAAGCATGTGCATTAGTGGCTAGAAATCAAAAAGCTATGAGAAAAAGAGGAAAATGATATAAAAGAGGACCAATACAAGTGAGTATTTCCACTCCTATGTGAACCATTTCTCTCTCCATTATAGTTAACTATTTGCCCACAAACTCCCAGGTTGCCTGGTGGTTTGTAGACAATAATGTTAGAGATTAGTAAAGCTATAAAGGACATCAATAATGGTAGCTCTAAGAAGAGCTCTCTTCAATACCATAGGAAAGATATCTTCACCTGCAACAGAGATGGCTTGCCTTTTGAATGCGGGCTAATTTAGCAACTTCTATGAAAGGTGTTAGTGGCAACGAGGTAGTAGGGACCAATAAAGCTTGGTGGTTTGAAAATGTAAGTACACAAGCATCAATGTTCTAAATAGCTATGTATTTTGCTACTTCCAAGCCATCTACTCTTAGCCTAGGACTTTCACTAAACGTTGGGCCAAAAACAACCTCATTTGTCCTGTTTGAGTCATCCTAATATCATATCAATAGTTTATTCAACAAGAAGTTTTCTTCAAAAACTACAATTCAATTTGATCATTACTACGATAGTAGTTAGAAATGATAAAACAATCACACATAAAGTGAAGTTGTAACAATTAAGTGACAAATGTAGATCACAATTCCATGTGCAACCTAGTGCAAACATGTTGGTAGAGACAAGAGAATCTTCTTGTGTAAATGAAATGAATTTGTAATTGTTTCAGCAATTGATCAAATTAACTGGAACTTCCTAATGTAAGGTGTTATGATAATAGACTAGTCATCAATTCACAATCACATGGAATTATGAGGGAAAGAACATTATGGACACTCATGTTCTTAGGTATTAAAAAGGATGTATATATGCACCTACCATCAAACATGTAAACAAGTGCTAGAGTAGCCATGAAGTGAGCCATTTTAGATTGTGATGAATAGCACAAATGCACCAATGCTGGCACCCCTTCTTCTTCCACTATGAGCAATGCATTGTTGGGATTGAAGGCAAGATTCCACAGGGCTCCAACAACAATTTCATGTACATCCTACAAACATAATGCATCATTAGGGCAACCCTACCATTGTTCCTGTTTAGATCCTATAGAACGGAAAGCTACTATAACATGTCAGCTAGGTACACATGCATCCCCCAAAAAAATATTATGAACTTTTTATATTTACAAAAATTGTGAGATAGTTTAATACCAAGGATAATGTGATTCATGAAAAAACAAAAAAAGATTGTAAGTATAAAGCCACACTAAATAGATGCCTGAACTAACCTAGTGGTCATATTCCACAAACAATATACTTAACAACATGTTGCAGAGCTTTTAAGATGCATCATCCATCAATTTCTGCTTTGTTGCATGCCAAGAGATAATTTGCACCAAGTTGAAGGAATTGGACTTACAACTGCAAATAGGCAGTGTACAGAAATGATAAGAATCATGAAGCAAATTCTAGTTTTGTGAGGATTGATAGAATCACCTCCAAAAAGCAGAACTTTCGTGGCACGTGATGAAAACTTGTTAATAGTCTAAGAAGCTCATAAGGAGCTCATAATTATGTGAATGGCAATAGCAACATAATCCCTAATTGGTAGACCATGGTGATCTCCTTTAATAAGCTTGAAATGTAAGAGAATTCAAAGCAAGAGCTTCCAAATTTGAAGGCAATGAAGAAGAAGACTCTTCTCTAGTTAGTGCCGTGTTTCCAAAAGTAATCATGTAAGAGAAACTTTCTGAAGCTAATCCCTCATGCTCCCAAGTCCTAGTGAAACATAGCTTGTAAACTTGTGACCACTGTAGGACCTTGTGGCGGTGGCAGTGCAACAATAGAAGTTGAAGTGGAAAGCAGTAGGTGTAAGGATGTTGATGAGAAGAAAAAATCATGGGAAGGAGCCATGCCCATTGTTTCCTTGTCATTAATTTCCTTTGATGAATGTATTGAAGAAAACTACATGAAAACATTGATGCATTAAAAGCTTGCAAAAAAAAAATGTGACAAAGAAGAAAAGGTTAAATTAGGTATCTTAGGAATCCTATGTAATTTCGGCATAATTTTAAAAAAAAAAAACTTTCGGTGAGAATTGTAAATAATTTTCTAAAATTTCAGAATTTTGAAAAATAATTTAATTTCTGCCAAACCTGAAAAGGTACTGTAGTAGTGAGAATTTATCAACATGATTCATCAAATCCCTTGTGTGAGGTGACCAGAAAATAGGTTTGGCTCCCATTTTCATTTCATACAACTTTTTGTTGATAGATTTGGGTAGGTTTAATGCAACCTTGTCTTGCAAACTGAGATCCCCATACATTTGATTTGATTTATTTCCATATATTGCTACTTGATTATCCTTGCACCTCAAGCCATTTTTCATGTGAATGGAATGGTTGTCCTTGTTCATGGTTGCAATAATTTTCTTCCATTTCATGATAAGTGATTCAAACATGTGTTTGGAATCCACTTTGTCAACGGATACAAGATTCTCATTTTGCTTCACCATAATAAGAGAAACCTTTTTTGTGTATTCCCAATTTGCTTGGTAAAGCTTTTTAAGCTTCACTTCTAGGCTTGAGTTTGAAGACACATTGATCTCCTTCCCTTGCCTCCTTCCTCTACTTCTGGGAATTGGTATTTTGTGACCTCGAGAAGGACCAAAACCCTTTGAATTTGTAGTAACAAAATCAACAAAAAAAAATACAATAAAAATTATTGAAATGATGATATTTTGATTAAAAAAAGCATCATATGAATGAATGTTCATTATGATGGGTGTTCTTGTCATTCATTGGATTTTCATGATTGTCATTTTCTTCATGCCGTGACTTGAAATCTTCCATGTGTCTAAACAAACCGAGCAAGCAAACTCATGTGGCTAGTGTTATGAAAAAATGACATTAACAATTACATGAAGATGTATGAACCTTTGCAAATGTGGATGATGAAGTGGAGGTGGGAAGGTAAAATGGCGCATGAAGTGGAGGTGGGAAGGTAAAATGGCGCATGAATTGGAGTTGATGAAATGAATGACTAGATGTTTCATAAAACATCAAGTTATTTCTTCACTTTTGGTTCTTTTAAGTTAACACTCTGTTTTGTATTATAATTTTAGCCCATTATGATTTCTTCGTTTTAACTACCAACACCACTAACATTTGTGATAACATTCCATGCCATGGCAGATTTTTAATTGTTGCTGATTTTAAGCTTTGAACCTGCCATGGCCCAACACTACTTTTAACCTTAGTGTTATGCTGTGTATATTGGCCACAGCTTTGAACCAGCACACCATCCACTGGATGCCCCTTATAACTCAGTTGTGGATGAATCTCAGCTGAGTTAGTCTTTGTTTTCATCTTGGTAACCAATTCTGTAAGAAGTAGGTCTCATATATAGGTAGATAGGTAGGAAAATAGGTAAGTAGATGGTTTATACATAGGTAAGGGCTGTTTTTTACTACCAACAACCCACTTGAAGTGGGTTGGTTATTTGTAGGCAGGTAGTAAAGAAAAACATTCAGCTAACCACCATGATTAGCTAGGGAACTGGAACCTAACAGAAAATTGTTTCATGATCATTTATCATTCATCCTTCATGACAGTGTGCTAGTGGGTGTTGGTTCATTATGGTCAGGCATATTAAATTAGTTTTTTGGAGTTATTTTTTGTAACTTTTTGATCATGTAATGTATGTTTTTGAATGATTTTCATGTCTATTATGATCACCTTTTAGGGCATCAAACATTAAGGTGACTCTGCTTACAATATGCTCATATGGGGGGTGGGCCACTTACTTCTTGATCATTTAGTAATACCTAGTTGCCATGGATTCTTTCTTTTGTCTTCTTTTTTTCCTTTTAACCTATGACGTTGGGGATTACATACCGTGAGCTAGAATCAAGGTGGTGTTTCCCCGGAAGCAAAGTCACATATTGCTCATGATTGAAAGAATCTCATGGTAAAAGAAAAGTCCGGATACCATGGTACCTTGGTAGCTTTGACAATAATATAATATATTAGAGATATATCCGCAAAATCACCCTGTTTTCACCCTGTCTTTGGGCCTCCTTCCACCCCCTAACCCCTGTTTTAGTGGTATCCTTAAAGTAAGGAAATTTTACTAAATCTCAGTATGAAATGCTGAAACTGCTTACGAAATGCTGAATGTCAGCATTTTAATGCACAAGGTTCGAGAGGAATTATAGTAGCTGGACAGGCAGGAGCAGTGAAAGTCTATGTAGCAGCAATGGATGGAGCCGCTCAGGAAAAAAGAAAGACAGGGTGAAACTCGGGAACCATCAAAATTGATGGTTTTTCTAAGTTTGACCCCTCTTTGAATGCTAATGCAGTTTTTCGCAGGTTTTTTTTTTTTTTTGAATTTCACCGTGTGTATGACGAAACTCAGGGTACTGGTGCTGGCTTTTCCTGCCTTTACGGATATCTCTATTATTTGTCAGAAATGACGAAGTTTTCAAAAAAAAACTTTTTTCAAAGAACAAAAGTATTGTGAAGAAATTTTTTTGTGCATCTTTTATAATAATTTATTTTAATTATGGGATCTTCAAATTTAATTAATTATTTGACAAGCATTTGTTATATATATATATATAAAACAAATGCTTGTCAAATAATTAATTATATATATATATATATGTGAATTCCATTAGCACCTCTGGAGCCAACAACCTGAGCAATTTGAGTGCCTGGAGTATATGCATAATCATCATCAGCCTTTTGACGGTTTGGGGGCGTATGGGGATTTGAAGATGGCGAGTGGGTGAGTGACTGTTGTGTGAGAAGGCATCCGACCCACACTTTCCGGACGCCTTCTCACACTTGCCTTCCTTCCATGGTGAGGACGGCAAGTGGAGTTTGTGCCCAGTGGGTTGCGGGGATATTAATTCCCCCTTCACCCGGCAGCCCCCCCATGTGTTATTTGTATGAGTGGGTGGAGTGTTTTTCAGATTCTGTCGAGCAAGGAAAGTCGGTCAATGCCTTGTGGAAGGCAAGGCATATTAAACTCGGCATGTGCTAGGTTGAGTAGAGTAGGGCGGTGCCTCCCTTGAGAAATAATTATTTGATGTGTAGGATTGAAAAACCGGTGAAGGGAAAAACCGGTGAAGTCTCTCCCGGGTTTCCCCCCCCCCCCTCCCCCCCTTCCTTTGCACATGGGATGGGTAGGAATTTTATGGAATTTTTATTACTAGAGAGCATTATCGGTTGTAACTTGTAACTGATGGGGCACGGGTACCCGCTTTCGTGGTTGAGTGGGGTGGTGTCTCCCTTGAGAAATAATTATTTGATGTGTAGGATTGAAAAATCGGTGAAGTCACGCCTCCCCCCCCCCCCCACCCCCCCCCCCCCCCCCCCCCCCCCCCCCCCCCCCCGTCCGCATGGCACAACACGACA
>Ga0116227_10005585_pt1 | contig 26347 bp, 22 predicted proteins | sample S1TSphgellanicum_FD_89693 | JGI IMG/M metagenome (GOLD analysis project Ga0116227, IMG submission 89693) | Host-associated microbial communities from peat moss isolated from Minnesota, USA - S1T2_Fb - Sphagnum magellanicum MG | ecosystem: Host-associated > Plants > Peat moss > Unclassified...
AATAAAAATTATGATAATAAAAACAACGAATGAAAAAAAACCGACGCGGAGGGGGGAAAGGAAGTGAGGGAGAAGGGGGGGGGGGGGGGGGGGGGGGGGGGTTGGCGAAGGAGGGTTAAGTAGTTGGCGGCGCCTGCAATTTGTCTGTTTGCATTTGATTGCAAATGTGCCGTTTTGGGGGCCGATAATGAGCTTGACAATAATAATAATAATAATAATAATTATTATTAAAAAAAAAGACTCCAAGTAGGTACCTCACTTCGGGAAGCTAGACATTAGTTTGTTAAGAATCTAACAACCTTAGTTTGTTATTGTTGTTGTTTGTAGGTACACTTATTATTATTATTCATACTTAATAATAAAAAATATTATTGTAGTATGAATAAATAATAATAATAAATAATAAATAAAAAATAAAAAAATAAAAAATATTTTTGTGGCTAAAACTTGCATTTCATTTTTTGATTTGTTAATTTCTTATGGTTCTCTGGTTGTGTTTTGATGGGTCTGTGTGTATGTGTGTTTCTTGGGCCCGTTTGTCACCAAAACTTGATTTGTGGCATTCTTGAGTTATGGAGCTTATTCTTTGCTGCTGCCCATTTTTCGTTTTCGGCTGTCGTGTGTTGTCGTCGCCGTTGGCCGAAGGTAGCCTTTCTCTTCGTCGTCGTCATCGTTGATTCTTGGTGTTTCATTTTCTCTCCTCTTTGGAGAATCAACTGTGGTTTTGTTTCGTTTGTGTTTCCACGGCCGGAGGAGAAGGAGTTGGAGCCGCCGACTTATATTTTCTTTTTTCTTGGTTTCTTGTCGCAGTCTAGTGGATTGCACAATTGCTGATGAAGCACGCAAGCAAGGAATCAAGCTCGACGTTTTTGTGGCGAGCGGTGGGTTTTGTTGACAGCTGAATCTTGAAAGGAGAGGGAAAAAAAAAGAATGGACTTTTGTTTAACGTAGCGACCGTAATGTTGCATTTGATGTTCACCCATGTATCTACTCGATAGTTGTTATAGTGGCTTTTTCTTCTTCTTCGGTGTCTTTAGTAATGTTCTTGCACCTTGACGAAGTTCTTAATGTTACGCAAGCAGAAGTTTCCCCTACAAGATTGAGCAGAACAAAGAGCTCATCTTGCTGAAATTTATGACTTGGGGTGAAGTCTCAAGGGCTTGAAGCATTCAATCATTCATTCCCGTCGCTTCCGTTTGCTCTGATCGCTGCTGGCGTCTTTTGTGTCTTGATGGGGTCGCTGAGGAACTGCTGCTGCTGCACTCTTGATACAATTCTCTTACACGTGAAAAATAGTCTCTTGATCTTGTTGCAAGGAAGCTTGCTTTTTCTGATCTTCAGCCTTGCAGCCCACATGCTCCTCCAAATGTCAATTTTGTGATGTACCCAACGCACCAGTTTTTTGATCAAATTGGAGCTCCTTCATCTGCAAATCCGTAATAGAGAGAGAGAGAGAGTTGCAGCAGCAGCTCAATAGCAATCAATGACGGTATCGTTTTCCAAGTCGCAGCATCGCTCGTCGCAGTCTCTGGCATCCCTTTCGCTGGAGAACAAGGTGGCTACTTCAACAACAACTACTACCTATCAACGATCAGCTTCAAAGGAGGCACTTGTTGCTCCTGCTGCCGCAGAAAAACACACTATCATAGCTGCTTCTTTGGGTGAGTCTTCGAGGGCTGCAGCAATGGCAACTCATGTAGTAAATGGGAGGACAACGACCAGATCAAGGAGGGCGAGGCCGTCATCACTGGGAGGAAGTTCAGACGACTTCGCCTCCAAAGGTCTTCAGATGGATCAAGTGATGGCTGCTACTTCGCCAGCTGAAGAAAGAAAGCTCACTAGCAAGGCAAGCTCCAGAGGTACTAATGTAGTTCCTGTCACAACGGCGTCCTTCAGTGGGGTGCCTATTCATTTGGGTTTGTAAAAGTTGGGTTCTCTTTAAGAATGTCAAGCACTGACTGTGTAGAAGAAGAAGAAGAATCTGACATTGCAAAAATCTTCTGTGACTTCTGTTGTGTTCCATAGCTCCAAGACCCCATCACAAGCTTTGTACCGGATCCGCACCTGCAAGTCCTCGGCCACAGCAGCTGCAGCAGTCTTCAGCAGCATTAGTATCAAAGCATCATCCCCAGGTGCACCCAGCTGCTGGGGATGAAAGACTGGGAAACCAGCTTGGTACAGCTGCATCACTCTATGTGTTTTCCAAGACTGCGCTTGAAAGATCGTTCTCCAACAAATCAGTTCATGCAAAGGTAGCAAAGGCAGACGCCCTTGTGATAGATCAAGCTTCTAAGCTCCAACCCACGGTAGCAAGCAGCAGCAACAGCAGTCCGAATTCAGCTTGTAGGCAGAATGAGGCAATTGTTCCAGGTGCTGAGCAATCGGGACAGGAACTTCAACAAAATGACCAGGAACCGGCTGAAGGTTTGACATGCGTGCTCTCCTTCATATGCACCTTGCTTCAATGCAATTCCTTTGTTGACTTTGCTGTGTAAGGTGGGGTTGTAGAGTGAAAATGGTTTTGCTTTGTCCCTTATTGCAGATTCTTCTATCTTGCAAATCGTCGAGCAAAACATGCAGCAGGACATGGACGCAGCTGGAATTGTCTCTATGGTGGAGGACAATGTTGACAAGCAGTCATTAGAGACATGCAGGTCCAATCGACCAGCTTCTGCAGATGCATCCACCTGCAAAGTATCAGAGACACAATCTGCAGAAGGAAAAACTGGCTTGTTGGAGACCTCATTTGTTACTGTTGAAAGCACAGCCTCAACTGCGCAGGATTTGGTGAATGTGGTTGTATCTGGCCGCCTTTCAGCTCCAAGTCTAGAGATGTCAACTGAGCCTGATGATGCAGATGGTGAGCCAAGTGTGATCTCCACCGTGATCTCCTCTTCAATTCCCAGAATCTTACAATCAAGGGGCTCTTCTTTCTCATTGGATGCAGAAAGGTGTGTACTTCCACTTGGTTTACAGAAGCCAAGTTTGATTCTGCCACATGGAAGTAGAGAGGCAAAACCTGCCATGGACTCAACAGTTGCTTCTTTATTCCCTGTTGAGAAAGTCACAGAGGAAGAACTCACCGAGGCTGCATTCTTATCAAGTGTTGGCTGGAGTTACAAGGACATGAGCATCACTGGTGAAAAAGACTGTCTGGAGGAGAAGCTCTGTCAACATCCTCTGCCTGTGATTTCAAGCAGATGTGGATCCAACAAATACATGAGAGAGATTCAGTATGTATCAGAGGTCACTAGTACTAGACAGCATTCTGTGGAAGCAAACTGTTTCAGCAGCACTGGTGGGCATACCAATTCTGAGGCAGAAGTGCATGAGGAGGAAGCTCCTCCAGGTGTGGTGGAGTCAGGATCATCTGTTGCAAGCAGGACCTCAAACACATGTCCTGATCCCAACAACAGGGTTCAAGTCCCTTCTGATACCATCCAGTGGAACAAGATCAGGGTAGGTGGCTGTTGAACTCCTTTTGCTGCATGATAAATGCTCCTTCACATCATTGACAATTCTCTTTGCAGAACAGAACCCTGAAGTGAGTAAGAAAATATTTTTTAAAACTCTAAACGTTGCTGTTTTGTTGCTTGTGATGGTTGACAGGGGAGGAACCTATCGAGAAAGTTTCCTGGGATGATTGCAGTAGGAAAGTCAGGACAGAATGTCCCTTTCAAGAAGCAACCCATGTTTGATACTAGCCTTGTTAACTTGTCTGACACTGCTCTTAGCTACCTGGCGGACAAAGCAGCAGTGCACTACAACCTTGACCTACACCCTGAAAAGGAGAATATGGAGAACAGTAACAATTGTGAAGGACAGAGGATTGGAGACGTAGTTCCAGGAGTTCTAGTCCCTGGATTTCGGGCTTTTGCTGCTGCTACTCAAATGACCAAGAAATCAGGTCAATCAGAGGATCTGCACCATGGTGGTCAGGCATGGCAAGAGAAAGGTAAAAACCCAGCTTCTGATTTTCTGCACAATCATTAACGTACTGAACCCCAAATTCATTCCTTTATCTTTGATTCTTCACAAGTGAGTTTGGGTTTATCCATGAATGAAGTTGCCTTTGTTAGATATGTGTGGAGGATTTAGGAGTCTTAACATGAATTTCTTCCAGTACATGGTATTTGAACTCTCTTCTATTGCAGATCTACTACCATCTATGAGAGATTTGGGTTCATATGTTTGGCAGCTACTGTTGAGTAACCACTTGCCTTTGATATTCTGGCAATTGCAGGATGCCAATCTAAGAAAGCAGGTCATATTAATCTGAGCAATGGAACAGGAATATTAACAAGTAGATCTGTGTGCAAACGAGCCCCGAGGCTTATGCTGGGAAGTAGAACTGTACCAGAGGTGGCGTATGAGAAGACATCACCACCACCACCACCACCACCATCACTACAGAGCAATAGTAGTATGTCAATGCTGCAATTATACGCTCAACAGACTGTTGAGGTGTATCATGAAGCTCCAACTTCTTTTTCACTTCTTGGTAACCCTTCATTTTCAAGCTCTCATCAAGATAGAATATGGGAAGAGCAAGCTGAAGCTTATTCCAGTGGGGGAAGAGGGAGTCCAGCTCATGAAGATTATGGCCCCGGAGTGTTTCAATCTGCTTCTTCACTTGCAGCTGGTGCCATCTCATCTGTGGAGTCACTTCATTCTGCATCGGGTTCCTTAAGAAAGCACCCATTAGAGTGGACTCTAACAGTCTCCCCAAGCACACTTGCTGCTGCTACTGATCACGAGACATGCAATAGCAGCCATGATGAGAAGAGCAACAGTAAGAGGAATGGCAGACCTCGCACCCCACTTCGCACTCTGCTTGCTCAAGACAATAATGGCAAACTAATGTCTGGCAACAATGATATTGTCAACCGCTCCCGACCACTTGGCAATCCAAAGCGAAGCATCTGGAGTAGCTGCATTAATTGCTGCTCTAATTGTGTAGTAAACTAAGTACTGGTGAGGAGGTTGTTCAATGCCTACAAACAATACTGAACCCTAAACCCTAAACAATGCTCTTTGATTTTGTCTTGTTTCTTGTATTTATTTGCCTTATAAATCTCTCCTGCAGCTTACCATGAATCTTGTGTGTGAAGTTAGTTATCTGTGCATGAGACAATCACAAACTAGTATCTTATTTTGGATGTTTGGGACCATTGCATAATTGTTTGGGATGTCATATTCCATATTGCCATCTCCACGGGTCAAGGATGAAGGGTTATTCGAAAAAATCCTATAGCAGTTGTAGTGGCCTGTTTGCCATTGTTGCATACTGTATCTATGACTGATGTTTGGCACAAAATAATTTGCAATATGTCTCGGCAAAAAAAGAAAAAAGAGATAGAAATTTTAGTGAAATTTGTCAAAATTGAAAGCCATTGAGCTACTATTACAAAACGCACATCACAAGATTGTATTCCTCAACAGTTGAATTCTGAAATATTCAGCAATAGGTTTGGCAATTTCAAATTTTATTGCTGAAAATCTATTTTCAAATTCAGCAAAGAAGTGTCAAACATGAGTTATAGGAGGTAATCTTCCTACTTAGAGGTGATTCTAGTCACCACATTGGGCTTGCAAGGAAAATTGTTGATTGTACGACTCGTGAAATTGAGAAAGAATTATGTGTGAAGAGGTTCTCCTTGGGGTGATGCTGCTATGCTTCCGGTTAATGTAAAACTTCCACAAAATCTACAGGCTCCAAGTTGAGCATCCCTTGTCCATTTGTAATCTCAAATGTTTTCCCCAAATTCTGAGACCTGTCACCATTATGATGAGAATCAGAGGAGGGGAAAGTATTAGGTATTATTATTACCTTCTGCCCTTTCCACTCTGCTCTGGAAATCTTGGAAGAGGTACAGCAGTCGAATCCAGTGGATTCACAGGAAGATTGCTCTGAGAGCCTGAAAAAAGATACTCAGCTTTCAGAGCTCATCCAGGCAGGTCCGTCCAGGAAGCTTTGGAAGAGTCTAATAACTAAACAGTTAGATCATATTTGTTGGCTGCTCCTTGTTTTCAATTGGCTAGATAGTTTGGTTGTTGATCTACATGAGTTGTTATTACCAGTTTCCCACCTACTCTGCAGTCAAGTCCGAGGTTCAGTTTTATGGGTGGGGTTGGGAAAAAGTAAATATCGTAACAGCTAAGTTTCAGGTTTGGCAAAAATTATATTATTTTTTAAAATGCTGAAAATTTAGAAAATTAAGGTTCCTCCTTGCTGAAAATTTTGAAAAAATGTTGTTTACTGATTGCTGTAATTTCATATAATTCAGGAAGTTGTCATAGGGTAGTTTTAGGGTTTTAATATGCATATTATTGCATGTGTTTTAAGTGATTTCAGGCTGTTGTCAAATATTTTTTAATTTAAATAAAGTTTGCCAAAAATTCAAAAAAAAAACTTTTTATGTCAAAAAATTAATTTTTCAAAATAAAATGATTATTCGGCAGTGAGATGAAAAGGTACTAAAGGTACCTAATTAAAACTTGGATGTGAGAAATATTTTTTCGGGGTCACACACTACTGGAGATGCTCTGAATGGTCATATTAAGCTTAGGAAATGTTAGATCTGAACTCAGAGACTCTGATTTAGTGTAAGCAAGGTATATTTGTAATGTTTAGAAACAAGTTAAAAGACACTTTAGGGTTTTGACCATGGTGTTAGTGTGGGCGCTGCTGGTTCGCCCAAGGAGTTACCCAAGGTACTGGAACTCAACAGAATGTTTTTTTCGTGACCACTTATCATCCATCCTTCCTGGCGCGTCGGTGGGGGTGCCGGTCCACTCTCGGCACACTGAGGTTTCGAGGTACTCCACTCTACCACAACACGAAGCCCCCACAAGGTTAGGCGGGAACCGGTACTGCTTGCAAGCTTTCATGGATTACAGCGGCGATGAGCATCGTCTGGCGAACGGCGAGCTGCATGCCGCAATTGCACAAGGTGGCGAAGAGCAGCAGCAAAAACATGTGAACTCTGCTGATGCTGTGCCTAGCGATGTGGCAGAGCTTCTGGTAGTACGCCATGGCGAGACCACCTGGAACGCTGAGGCACGACTTCAGGTACGAGCTTACAACACTCTCCCAAAATTCTCTAACCCTAATTGCTTTCTCACCGCAAGGCAATCACAGGAAGATGATGCAAGAATTATCTTCTATGGGTGTCGATGGATACCATAGAAACCCAGCCATGGCCGGGAAAAAAAAAACAAAGCTCTGTATTAATCCAAGAGTATATACTGCCAATTCGAAAATTCTCTAATCATACTTTCTTGAAAGTAAGCCAAATATTATGGTTCCACTTGTATTAGCTCTTACTTTCATTATTTAGAGCAACTCCATCTGTGCTCAGTATGTGATCCTGCAAATTAAAATTGGATGAAGAAAAGTGAAAACATGGTAGTTTGGCTCAGCAAAATGGTTTTGACCCAGCATTTTTGCACAGTTTGCTGAGGTGGTAAAAGGCCCAGCAAAGCCTAACAGCAGCTGCCAGAGAAGAGTGTAATAAATATGCTGTGGCTGCTGATCCCTGTTTCTGATTGGCCAATCATAATGATTGGTCCAGGTGGTTTGGTATTAGTAGTCTCCCCCCTATCTGCAGTCCCAGTTTTAGTTTCGTGGGTGGGGTTGGAAAGAAGTAAATAACTGATCTTGGATGAGAGAAATATTTTTGCCGAGTCATACGCTGAGCATTGCTGGAGATGCTCTTATACCTGTAATTTATATGTTGTTCAAAACCAATGGAATAAATTAGATAAATTATTCTTAAACACCTACAATGGCAGAGAATGTAATGCAAGAACTAGCTTCTATGGGGTGGGCAGTTACCATAAACTAGGGTTTCATAAACCGGGGTTTTGGGAGACATGAACAACCGTTGTTCTTGGATCAGTTTTGTGAGTAACTTCAAACTCAATTGGATGCCATGTTTGGTTTGTTTGTTTGTTTTGTTTGTGTAGGGCCATGCAGAATCAGACCTCAATGATGTGGGCAAGCAGCAGGCGGTGGCAGTTAAGTGTTGTAGCATCCATTTTTTGTTGGCATTTGAGCTGCTCCAATATTGCAAAACCCATCTAGGTTTTCCTGATGGAGATGAACAGTGTTGTATCTTTGGTTTTTGCTCTGTACAATTTTGTTTACACAGCAGTTCAATCATGTCCTTTTTCTTCTTCTCTGGTTTTTGAGATCTTTCACTGAATTTCTGTGTTCAAGCATATTTTGTGGGGCTTCTATCCTCCATGCAGGCCTCTCTATGCCACAAGCCTAGATGCTTGATTGTACAGGGACAAGTTCAATTCTCTCACAAACTTGTGGCAGCTTGAATTTACGGCTTAGGGTTTATATTGAATCTTTTTGGTTCCCTTTTGTCTCTTGAGTGCTAGCCAACACCATGGCTGAGTCATCCCATTGCTTTGGGAAATGCAACAGAAAAATTGGATGTAGATTTGATATAGTGGGTGGCCTCAAATTTTGGGCTGATTATTATATGCTTATCTTCACCAGCTGTTGGGAGCAGATGTAGCATGTGGATAGTCATGGCAGCACATCACTGCTATTCCTGATCAATGTGATTGATGGTTTGACACTTTGCGAGCAACCTCATAAGGTTGTGACCATGATGTTTGTTGTGTTATCTTCAAAGTGCTGTTGTAGAGATTTCTCTGCAATCTCATAGATATGCATGGGACTTCTAACCCTAGATTTGTATGTGTTTCTTGAAGAAGACTACTCGATTTTGTCCTTGGTTGCTTCATGAGACAACATTATTCCTAATTGTGATTTTTGTATGTATAGGTGGCAGACAGATTAGCAAGTTCAGGGATGAATTTTGCAGCTGTGTACTCTTCTGATCTTCGCAGGGCAGCAGAAACTGCTCAAGCAATCGCAAACAGATGTCAATGCTCTAAGGTAAGTTCATGCTTGCACTGGAATGCTGTCATTCTAATCCAGGCACTAGGAATTTGACTAAAAGGACTTGGATGGCAAGTGAAGATGAATCAGCGCAGATGAGAACTGGCCCATTCTAATGTTGTTTGCAGATTGCAGTGGACTATGACACAACTTGGCTACTTTCATGCAGGTTGTGCTCAAAGAAGCTCTGAGAGAGAGAAATTTAGGCTGTTTGCAAGGCCTTACAAGAGCTGAGGCACGTGTGCAAGAGCCCAAAGCCTACAAGGCCTTTGTGTCTTCGGATGAAACCCGTGACATCCCAGTATGACCGCCCTTCCCCATGGATTCTTCTATTGCATAGAGTCTTTTGTTGCAAGGGGCTGTGCTGATGAGTAATGTCTTATTCTAGAATGAATCATTCTGTATATGTTCAAATGCATGTCTGAGTGGATCATGGTAGCACATCTTATGACTAAGCAGTAGCACTCGCTGCAGTATGTTTGTGATGCTTGAGGGAGTTTAGGGTTTAGGATTTAGAGTTTTAAACCCTAAACCCTCATGAGCTTGATCTGTTTCTATTCGATACAGGGGGGAGGGGAGAGCTTGGAGCAGCTGTATATCCGTGCTCAGTCTGTTATGGAAGAAATTGCTGAGAAGCACCATGGTATGTCCTCCTCCACTACCTGCCATGTTTGGGAACTCCAACCAAGTTCATCAGGAAGTAGAAATAGACGAGAACTCTACTTCTTTGAGACTTCCATAGAGGACTTGAACATGTCCAATGATGATGATGAGGAAGAGGGGAAGGGAACTTTGCAGGGCAACGAGTGGTTGTCGTGAGTCATGGTGGGATATTGAGATCACTACACATAATTGCAACGGGTTTGCCATCCCGTGGCAAGGTGCTGAATGCCTCCATCAACACTTTTCGCATCTCAGACACCAAGGATTGGACCATATGCTCTTTTGGAGACGTTCAACACTTGCAAGATGTTGGTTATCTTTCTTCTGCATTTGGTGGAGATCCGGAGTCTGGTTGACATTTTATTTTCTTTCAGGTACCTGCTTGTGGGGGGGAGGGGGGAGGAGATTCCATTGTTTGGGGGCTCAATTCATGTCAATATGGGCTATGATTAATGAAGCCTTGAAAATCTAGGCATGTGGGGTATAGTGATTGGTTGCGAATTGAGATAGTCTTGGTTATGTCTTTGTTTTATTTGGGAAGATGTACAATTTCTTTGAAGTGGCTTTTGTGTTTGTCTTATTGCAATGTGGGTTATCTAGTTTCAAGATTACCCAAGAAATTCATAACTCTCAAATGAAATTACAACACAATTAATAAGGTTTTGCACGATCAACACTTCCATGTTGGCTTTTTTGGAAATTCTCATTGTTTATGCACATCTTGCCTGTGGGAAAAATTGCCAGCTACAAGAATTGCCACAAACAAGTTAGATGCATGAATTCTTTTTGCTTGGTCCACTTGAGAATCTGAAATGAATCTGAAAACCTTTAACATGATTGGTATATATTTGAGGTTTATGCTTATGTTAGGAGGGGGGGTTGCATCTACCCGACCATTGAATGTCCTGTGCAGCAGAGATAAGGGAGATTGATGCCCAAGTATATATCACCTCACACCAGGGCATTCTTCCCTTCAATGAGGCTACAATGTAGATCACAACCAATGCAAAACATCCATCTTACTAAAAGAACCAAGATGCCCAGTGAGGACTCAGCTTCTCAAAGACCAGCAACTTATTCTAGTCATCCACCGGCCTTGCTCCAACAATGGTGCGAATTGCAACCACAAACAAAATAAACAAACAACAAGCTAGACCAATCCCAAAAACATCACTCCATAAGTCAGTGCCATTACTGTCACAGCCTTTACAAATCGTAGCACACTCTAGTGAAGATAAAAGACAAAACAAGAGGTGGTTTCCAGTGCTTGGACAAGGACAAGTGAGTCCTTTTCACACCGCAAACCCTACAAGAGTAGCTAGAGACAATTCTGGGCTATGGGAGTGAGAGATTTGCCTTCTATAACATTCTATAAAACTTCCAGTTCTTTGCCAGTTATTTGATGAAAACTGCTGGTTCTTTTTTTGAGGGTTTTTGGAAAATCTGGAACTGGAGGTTTTCTGGTCCAAAGTGGTGAGATGATGTGGACCACGTCGAATTCAGCCAGGATGTGCACCAATTGCTGGTGTGATTATGGAACCCAATATGCCAAGCCACCTTGGGCCAAATCCATGGGGAGGAGGGCGAACAACACATGAACCGGCACCCAGATAATATGGTGGGTGTTGGGTAGGGTGCTGCGAGTATGGAGTATGAACCAGTGTTGTGCAGCTCTTTGAATTTTTAAAGAATTGCTGGTTCTGGTTCTTTAAGGATTCCCGAATCAGAGAACTCTCAGTTCTGGTTCTTTGAAAGCTCTTTAGGATCAAATAACCATCGGTTATTTCAAAATCCTTAAAGAACTGGCAGTTTTCACGAATGTTCCTGACAAAGAACCGATGGTTCTCTGGCTGGTTCTCTGGCTCTTTTGTATTTTTTGAGAACTGTAGTTACATACCAAAAAACTGATCTTTGAATCTTTTGAGAACTGATGATAAGTGGGTGTGTACCTAGGTTGATAACTGATGGGTATCTATCCCTCATTCGAAGAACCCCTCAATGTTGGGTGGGTACCAAGCTGAAACCATGGCATATAGACTAATACTGGTCCTGGTATTAAAGACCCAACTAGATTGCTATGAGGCAATACTAGCCTCCTATGTACCCGTATGAGCTTGGTAGGGACTTGAAGAGACATCAACCTCATACTTTCTGGAAGGTACTTGAGGTAATATCAGTTTAATGCAAGGACTATATTAATCCCAATACCAAGTGTATACCAGTGTGGAGTGGTTCTTCCTTTCTTGAGAGAACCTCTGGTCAGGTTTCGACATTTAAAAATTTATGTGAAGGTTTCTCCAGGTAGGGGTTTGAGCCAGGTTCTTCCAGAATTTGAACCCTTCAGTTCTGCTTCTATCACCTTTTTTCAAATTCAAGAACCTCCAGGCCTGGTTTTTGAACTGGGTACAATTTCATGTACACATTGCTCAATGCTAAAGATTATGTGAGTATAAAGTTTTACAACAAATTAAAATAGGGGTGTATGTAAATATAGAGTTGAGCAACTAATTAAAATTAATATTTAATTATAAAGTTCAGTTTATTTATTAAGTTTTTTACATATATATATATCTTGACTCTGTTTTCAAATATTTTTTCACTGTTCTGGTTTTGGATCTAACAAAACATTTTCTCCACAATCCAGTTCTGATGTCCATTCCAACAAAATGATGTCAAGCTGAGTCTGGACTCTGAGTCACAAGAACCTGACCCTGAACCTCCGATTTTTACCCTTCAAACCAGATAACCTCCCAACACAGTTGCCTTCAGGAAATGCCCATGTGGGACTCATGTCAGAATCCACGACGGGCATTTCCTGAAGACAAAAAAAGACAAGAGCAAACTCAAAAATTGCTCTTCAACTCAGGATTAAAGGAGTTTCCTCTTGTATCCCATGTTTATTTTTTACAATGCGAGTGTCATGACTGAAGCAAGTGTTTTTTGCGAGAAAGGTCCCCAACTAGTTTGTGAGGAAGGTTTGAAACGAGACCAATTTGTGAGAAAGATCTAGGGCGGAAGTAGTTTGTGAAGAAGGTCTTAGGGTTTAGAAGGGTCTGCTTTGAGTTTTGAGCAAGTTGTGAGGTTTGAGTTTCGCAGGTGTTGTGGTCTTCATGGTGAGCTTTTAGCATTGTGGTTTGTGGTTCTGACAGTGAGTTGCAACTTTTTTAGCAAGGATCTTCGACAATAGTTGCAACTTTGATAGTGAGGAGCTTTCACAATGACCTTTGCGTAACGTTTCTATACCTAAATTTCTTTCCTCTTGCTCCCAACCAAATGGTCTTCATTTCCAGATTAGGGGAAGGTGAGGATGTTTTTTCCGACACTTTAGACTAAGACCTAACTCTACGGGAGGCATTCTTCTTGTTTTGCTAGTCTCTTTTTGTCTTTTGCCTTAAGTTTTGTGAATTAATCCCATCTGTAATTACATCCCTTTTGTTGTAATCTTTGAAGCTCATACTGCAACCTAGGGTTCCAGATTCTTCCACTCCCAATTTTCAGAACCTCCAGTAGCTTTTCATCACACCAATTGTTGATGATGCTTGCCTTCTTCTACCACCTTTCACAGACAATGTTGTGGTTGCATACATTCTTCCATGCTTACCCATGACCCTATCCATGCTTTGGTGTCTTCGTTGAGTAAACTAGGGGTGGTGTAAAGTAGTGCGGGAAATAACTACATGGAATGCTTTGGAACTTGTTAAAATCAATAATCAGGCTTACTAGAAATTTGTAGCCATGCATGGTCTCAAGAGACGTTCTTTTCATGAATGACTTCAAATTGAAATAGATTACTTACAAATTTTTTTGGAATGGTATGATACATTTGAATCCTCTGAAAATGTGGAATCAAATGCAAATACATTTTTTGTTTCTTCTTCATTAGGGTTGTTAGTTTAACTTGTGCTATGCACATTTTGTTATTTAATTGAATTGGAATCTATAAAGTTTTTTACTTTTATGATTTGTTGGAATTTGCTTTCCTACTGAGGTCATATTCATCTATTGTGGCTATTTGCTTCAACCCAGTGAGCCCAAGGAATTGGTTGCTCAACATATAAACCTAGATAGTCTAGAAATGTTATTTTGTTAATAAAGGTGGGGTTTAAGGTTTTGTTTGATCAAGGTCCAGGAAATCCATTTGGTTGTTTATTTCCATCCAATTAGGTCATCATTTCATCTACCTATTTGCTTGAACATAATGTACCCAGTGAACTAACTGTTGTTCATAATTTCAATTTGAAAGACATTTTATGTTTTTGCAGCAATGTTTTTTTGTTGACTCATGAAAGGTAATATAAAGTTTTGTTTGATCAAGGTTGTTGAAATCTAGATGGTTATTCATTTGAACCTTTTAAAGTCAACATGTCATCTAATTGCTGACTTGAAACCAAGGAGCTGGTGGTTCAACATATAACTTGGACATTCATCAAATGTTCTGACAGAATGGATAGAGTTAAATATGCAAGTAAAATGCATGTAAGAGAGTGCCACATATTTATGGTTTAGGGTATCAAAATTTAGTGCATCTTCTTGTAGCTCAAATTGTTTTTTCAACTTGATCAAAGGTAAGTTTTTGCAGTTGAATATACAAGACATCCTTCTTGGCTTTAAAATAGGTGGAAATTATTGTTCAACATGTGGGTTTCTAGTAGCTCTAGATCACATGATAGGTAAAATTTGCCACGTACTTTTATAATCAAGGTCGCTGCAAAGCCCATTCTATTTCAAAGTTTGAATGATTTCTTTTTGTGCAAGAGAAATAGTCCTAGACAAACCCTAGGCCCATATGTAATTTGTTTAAATAAGATTATGCCCTTCACCCACCTTAAATTTTTTAGGGTCAACCATGTTTTCAAGTGTCATAGAAGACATCATGAGGTCCAATAGGCACACACGTTGCTAACAAAGTGGTAGACTTTCTCTTGAATACTAATTACAACTATATAATGGGCATTAGTTAGGCTTCAATTACCATTTGGAACAAACCCTGATAAAAATCATGTTTCCATGAGGACAAAATGATGATTGCCCAAGTGGAACATGATTTATGGGCAAATGATTATGCATTGATGGGTTTGTGTTTATGGATGTGGGGATTCATGTTCTGTTTGATCAATGTTTAGGAGATTGAGAGCATTGTTCACTTCAACCCATTGAACTAATTATTTCATCTTGTTCATTTGCACCTAATGAACTGAAGAAACTAGTTGTTCAACATATAAATTTAAACCTCCAACAATCATCAAATGGATATGTCATGATGGGTTTTGGTTTATGAATGTGGGGATTAGGGTTTTGTTTGATCAATGTTCAGGAGATCCAACCAGTTATTCACATTAACTCATCTAGGTCATCATTTCATCTACTTGCCATCTTGAACAAAATGAACCCCATAAATTAAATTAACTGCTACTCATGAATTCAATTTGGACACTTATATCATGTTCTTCCATTGATGTTATTATGTTGATCACTGTGTTAAATTTAAGGTCCTATTTGATCAAGGTTCAAGATATCCAAAACATTTATCATTTGAACTTAATGAACTCACCATTTCATGTAGTTGTTGCTTTGAACCTAATGAACCCAAGGAGTTGGTTGTTCGATATACAAACTAAGACAGTCATCAAACCAATTAGGTCGTCATTTCATCTGCTTACTCATTTGAACATAATACACATAATGAACTAGTTAGTCTCATCTACCTAGATTTTGAACACAATGAACTAGTGTCGTAACCCTAGCCTTGGGCTTGTGACCAAGGGCTTGCAAAGGTGCGGTCCAAGAGTGAAGCCTGGGAGTTACATTTGATGTTTTCGGGAGTGTAGGAGAGTGTGAGGGAATGAACCCACACACTTTCAAACGGGCTCCCACTTTGGGAGCTAGAGTTCTAATGGATTTCCGAATTTTCAAAAGGCGATTATAGGGGTCAAAATTCATTGGATTGAAGAGTTCTTTATACCATTGAAAAGCTCTTTGAACATAAATGTTTAAAATGAGCTTGAATGACCCATTTGGGTACTTGAAACATAAATTATGGCCAAAAGAAGGGTCGGGAGTCAAAATGCCAATTTGACTCCCGACCATTAAAAATCTAGAATCGCCTTGATACTTGCGTCTAGGTGACGTGTGACATACCATTGAAAAGTTCTCGACAAGAAATACAACTTTGCTTTAGACCTCACTTCAATTGGAGGTCTACACAAGAAGTTATGGGCCTCCAAAGTTGTGGGAGTCCTAGGACAAAATGACATTTGGGTGTAGGCCCTATGGCCAGGCACACAAAGAATACTAAAAGGGGGAAGGTGGTGGCTTCCTTCAAGTCTGGGCCATGATGAGTCTTGTGAGTCCGTGTTTGCCCATGGTTCATTCGTGCATCAAAAGTGTTACAACCATGCATTAACCAACTTGTTGTTTGGTTTGCGTAAGTTCGTGTGAATAATTAACTCACTTGTCATTTGTCCTAGTCCCCCGGAACTCTAACACACCCTTTTACCCCTGAAGTGCTACAAACTAGGGAACGTATTCCAACTTTTTATCCTTCCGCTGTTTTTCACCTTTGGACTCGTAGTTGAGTCCATCAAGGAGTTTGGGGGTGCATTAACTAGTGAACCTAGTGAGCTACTTGATATTCATTAATTGAAGTTGGAGTGCCATCTCATGATTTTATATTAACCTTTTTTTGATGACGAATGGTGGGTTTAGGGATGCGGTGTCGAAACAACCATAGTGTAGCCAAATAAGGAAGGAATCTGCAAATTTACGAGATTTTGAATCAAATACATCTACACTACAAGTATTGTGACGGGTTTTAATCCAAGGTTAATCATCTTTCATCTAATTCTAATAATCCTTTTTGAACTCATATATTTATTGCCATTTTTGGTTTAGGATTTAGTATCACCTAGGTTGGGTAGTTACTTAGAAAGGCATAGAGAGAAAGAGAGACAAAAACAGAAAAACAAATAGAGAGAAAAAAAAGACAGAGAGAAAAAGAGATGGAAAGAAATAGAGGCATAAAGAAAGAGATAAAGAAATAAAGATGGAGAGACTTAGAGAGAGAGAGAGAGAGAGAAAGAAAGAATCCTTAGGTGGTACCATTAGTAACCATTTTAAGGAATGAAAAAAGAACAAAAAATAGCCAAATCATTTTCTTAGGCCTTTTGCTTTAAATGTTTTCACAATTATAAATTATTATTTTTCTCATGTTTATCAATTGCATGCACTAATATATGGCTTGAAGTTTATTTTGGAATCAATTTTTTTTGAATTGTTAAAAATTTGTATTCTTAATTAAAATGGCTCTTTCATAAATTGATAGCCTTACCTTTGGAAATTCATAATTAAATTATTTTTATTCAATTAATTTACTACTATAAAAATAATGACTTTTAAGTTACTTTAGGAAAAAAAATCAATTTTTTTTTAACTAAAAAGTTTAAGGAAAGGAACCGATGTTACATTCTTGAAACTTTTTCTAAATGAAATGATTAGAAACATCAAAACACAAAATATTCTTAATATTATTGAAATTTCAAAATCTATGGAACCTAATAAATGTATTCATCAAGAAAAATTATGAAAATATTTATTTAAGTGTTTTGTATGATTTTTCAAAGTTCAATGGGTCCAAAAAATCAAGGTGTGACAATTCCTAGTGGTACACCCAAGGAAATTCTTACTTAGAGAAACAAGGAAATAAAAAAATGGAGAGAAACATGGAGAAAGAGAGAGGCAGAGAAAGAGAGATAGAAACAAAGACAAAAAAAAAGCAAGATGGAAAGAAATAGAGGCAAAAAGAAAGATGAAGAGAGAGAGAAATGGAGAGAAAGAAAGAATGATAGAAAGAGAGAGAGATGGACAAACTCAGAGAGGTGTAGAGAAGAGAGATAGAACATAGAGAGAAAAAAGAAATGGAGAGACTAAGAGGGGTGAAGAGAGAGACATAGAGAGATAGAGAGAGCAATGGAGATAGAAAGATAGAGAGATAGAAAGAAAGAAAGAGAGAGATGGACAAACTTAGAGAGGCTTAGAGAGAGAGACATATAGAAAAAAAGAGAGATGGAGAGACTCAGAGAGGCATAAATAAAGAGACTTAAAAAAATAAACAAAGAGATGGAGACAAAATAAATAAATTGAAAGAGGTGTAGAAAGAGAAACAAATAAATAGAGAGAGAGATGGAGAGAAATAAAAAGACTTAGAGAGAGAGGCAAAGATATACATAAAGAGATTGAGAGAAAGAAAAAAATAGAGACTCAAAGAGAGGTAGAAATAAAGATAAAGAGGCAGAGAGAGACTGAAAGAGATAGATAAAGACATAAAGGTAAAGAGAGAGAGAGATAGAAAGACGGAAGGAGATACGTAGAAGCACAGAAAGAAAGAGATAGAGGCAAAGCAAGAGACAAATAAAATGATGTGGAGGGTTTAGGGTTTTTCAGGTATGGATGGGCCTATTTATGTTGGGGTGAAAGGTTTTCCACACAAAGATAACTTCTTGAGTATGCATGTGTCAAAGGCACCACGACAAGAAAAGGAAACCATGCCATTGTGGAGTCCACTCACTTTGCTATCTATAGCAAAAACAAGTCCAAAAATACACAACTCATTTCTAATACAGTGTGGAAGGCTGTTTATGCTTCATATAAGTTGGACTACCTAGAATCAGACTTCCAGGAAGAAACCTTGAAAGAAAGGTTGTGGGGAACATTGCGGGAGTTGAAAATAGGGACATCAAATGAGGAAGGATTAGACATAGTGGTTTTGTAGAATGAAGAAGTGTTGGTACACTTAAAATCAATAGATGGGTATGCCATACACAATGTTTTGAAATGTTGACAAAATCTCATTGATGGTATTAATAATCCAGCAATCCCATTTACTTCAAACTCTATTCCTGGATTTGTTCCTCCATTTGTTCCTACATCCATTCTATGGATTTAGATCCTCCATTAGTTGGGCTTATTATAAATTTAGGCCCCTCATCTATTTCCACTCTAGGTCCAACAAATGAGGGGAGGATGAAGGGCTAATATTTGCAACAATAATCACAAAACATTAAACGTATGGCATCCACCATGGAAGTGGATTTATAACAAGGCCTAACTTTGATGCAAACACATATGCAAATTATTATTGGCAAAACAAATAAAGTTAAAATTAACAACCTAAAAATTGCTAGGAAGTTAAGGGTCATTAATGAAAAGGAATTCAAAACTAAAGTTAAGTAGATTTTAGACTTGTGGAATTAGAGGTCTCTATCTCACCTGTGTGCAATAGTGTTGGATAGCTATTCACCTATGATTTCACATGTGAAGTCCATTCAATGTTTATGCAGAAAGTTTATCAATACAGTTATAGTTCTCAACAAAATTGTGTACTTTGGTTTTGTGGAATTAAACCTTTTCATTAACCGTCTCCATTTCCTTTTCAATCCACCAATCCCTCATTCCATCCGCACTTTATACCCAACATGCATTTTGTTGTAGGTTCTGATAGCATTTTGGTCAACATTAAAACCTATGTCACACCTCCCAATCCTCTTCATGATGAACATATCTTCACCTAGGTAGCCAAGATCTCCCAACAAGTACTCAAAATATTCATCACCATGCAAAAAAATTGACTCTAATCCTTATGTAGCTTAGACTAGTGTAAAATGGTGATGTCATGGTAAGAATTTGGATACCCAAAGTCTAGCTAAATGAATAAACCACGATGATCAGGAACCACGGTGCTATTCATTGAGTAATCTTCTATCACCCATTGAACCAAACCTTGTGGGCCCCATCATTCCAATGTTTGCAAATCTTGATGAATGTGCCATTAATGAGCCTAATGCAACCTTGGAATTCCACCAAATTCATGCCTAGCGCAACCTGTTCATGTGTTGTGGGCCATCAAATCTCATTTTCAATTACATCATTAATGTAAGATGCAATGAAAATGACATTATCACAAATTGCACTCTTTGACCAATTCCATACAAATGCATCATATCATGTTTCATATACAAAATGAATTGTAGAAGGGGTTGCTCCGGGGTCAATTTTGAAAGACGTTTAATCTAAATGTGGTGATCACCTATAAATCCCAATTTTTAATTGTAAGACTAAACCTTAATCCAAACTTTAAATCCAAATTAAAACCCTAATCTAAAATGCTAAAACAAAAACTGGATCCAAATCTTAAATTTAAACCTTAAAACCCTAACCTAAAACACTAAACCTTAAAACTTTAATGCAAAGTATAAAACCCTAAACCTTAACCCAAAGCCCTAAATCCAAAGCCTTAAAACTAAAATCCTAATCTAAAGCGTTAAAACAAAAACTTAATTCAAACTTTAAATCTAAACCCTAAAATTCTAATGCAAAGTACAAAACCCTAACTCAAAACCCTAAATCCAAAGCCTTAAAACTAAAACCCTAATCTAAAACGTTAAAAAAAAAACTTAATTCAAACCCTAAATCTAAACCTACAACTCCAATGCAAAGCATAAAACCCTACACCTTAATCTAAAGCCTAAAACTAAAACCTTAATCTAAAGCATTAAAACAAAAACTTAATCCAAACTCTAAATTTAAACCCTAAAACTTTAATGCAAAGCACAAAGCCCTAAACCCTAATCCAAACCCTAAATCCAAAGCCTTAAAACTAAAACCTTAATTTAAAGTGTTAAAACAAAAACTTAATTCAAACCTTAAATGCAAACCCTAAAATTCTAATGCAATGCACAAAACCCAACACCCTAATTTAAATTCTAAATCCAAAACCCTAAATCTAAGGACCTAAAATTAAAACCCTAATCTAAAGCATTAAAAAAAAAACTTAATCCAAACCCTACATCTAAACCTTAAAACTCGAATGCAAAGCACAAAACCTTAAACTGTAACCCAAACCTTGAATCCAAAGTCATGAAACTAAAACCTTAATTTAAAGCATTAAAATATATGCTTAATTCAAACTCTAAAACCCTAATCCAAAACACAAAACGTTAAACCCTAATCCAAAACCTTGAATCCAAAGCCTTAAAACTATAAATACTAAAATTGAAATTGAAACCCTAATTTAAAGTGGCTATTTTTTTTATAATCCAAACCCTAAATCTAACACCAAAACCCTAAACCCTAATCCAAAGCCTTAAAACCTTAAATCCTAAACCTTAAAACTAAACCCTAACATATGGGTTTGAAGCAAAGGTTATGAAAACCCTTTTTACACAAGGTTAAAAACTTAGGTTTTGGATGACACTTTTGGTTGAGGGGTTTGATTATGAGTGGGGGTTTTGATTATGACGTTAAACTAAAATTTTAATAGCCCTTATGATAAGTTCTATGTAGGACCCTAGGCACCCTTTCATCTAAGTCAAATTTGCTTAAGTAACTCCCTATGTAATCCCTAAATAATCTCTTATGTGAGCCCATAAGTAGTCCCTTAAGTATCCCTTTACTTACAAAGTCCCTACACATCCCAACCAAGGTAGGCAATTAGGTAGTCTCTAAGTATTCCCTAAATAGTCCTTTATGGAACCCCAAAAATAATCCCTAAAATATTCCTAAACTCTTCAAAAGCCCTTAGGTAATCCCCTAAATAAGCCCTATGTAACTCCCTATAAATAGTCCCTAGATATCTCCTAAGATAAAAAAATCACTAGTTAGCCCCTAAATAGTTCCTTCGGTAACTCCCGACAACTCTCTAGGTAACCCGTACTCAAACCCATGGCTAGGCAGGTTGATAGTCCATATATAACTAACTAGGTAGGTGCACCTAACCTATTTCACCCCCAAATAGCCCCTGGCCTGTGGCCACAAAGGTAGACTGTTGTGTGGTTGAAAAAGTGACCAGAGTAGTAACTTTTGAAGACTAAATATATGCTGTGTTTTCAGGGTTGGTCCTGACTTTTTATGCACTTTACTAATAGCTGAAAAACACAGGATGAGAGGGAAAGGCAGGATCAAAGGCAGGATCAAAGGCAGGCTGAAACGCAAGATTACATTAGGGATAACTTTAGTACCAGCTAGTATGTTCCAAAGGTGATAGCCACCCAACATTGGTATGGACTATGTTCTTCGTTGGGCTCGACTGGATTATAACTTATAACCCAAAGGATATGGGAGGGCACATTGCTGTTTGGTGCCATGGATTTAGAGGCCACAGATAATAGCCCCGGTTGCATTGGACCAGGTTGAATTAGAGCTCCACCAAGCTTTAAAGAATGTGCAATATCCCTTGACAATTTCTTGATGGTCTTAATGTGTGTGTTTATAGGAGGTGCACAAACAAGGTAAATTTCAGTGGTTCTTTACTATGATGCTTGCAAAGCTACACCGAGTCACAAGGGCTCTCTACACTTGTATGCATGTGTATCATTGATACACTGGTAATTGGGTTTGGCTTCATATATATACCTTCTTCCCCTTGCATTTGTTGAGAGGTGAGAGACCATGTTAATGCTCTTCACCTTTGCCCATATCAGAAGTCCCAAGATCATGGCACTCCAAGAGACCATCATCATGCATGACCAAGCAACGCATTTGTGTGGATAGAATTTGAGTAACTATTCTTGTGAATAATGAATTTTATGTATAGCTATTCCATTAGTTTTGAAACTTGGGTTAGTGATTTGAAATGAAGAATTAACAAAGATAAGGATTTTGGAATTTAAGGGTATTTTTCAAAACAAATTCATACATGTCACAAGGTCAAAAAATTTAGAATTGTATTTCAAAAGTGAGGTTATGGCTAGTATTTTCACAAAATACTTTGGATGATGAATAATAAGATTGACATAACTCAACAAAAATTACTTATATTGAGAAGTTTGTTGAATTTGCCTAATAATCTAATCATCAAATGACTGTGCATTTTCCCATTCAGAAGGCATCAAGGCATTTCTTTGGTTCATACAATAAACAATTTAATACAAAAACACAACATTTGCTCCTAATGACAATCCATATGTCTCTGGCATTTTGTGTAGAACTCTCAAGGTCCTAGAATAATGCAAACCAAGAATTTCATTTCAAAGGTGTACTGACCCATGTACAGCAACAAGAAGAATATCAGAGGAATAGGGTTAAATGCGGTTTCTGTCAATAATGATATATGCTTCCAGCTTCTGACTTGTTCATAATATTATGAAACAATTTCAGATAATTGGGTTGCTTTGTGTATTTCTTTGGAAAGTGGGAAAATCAAATTTTTGATCCGGACATAAATCAAATCTGCTTCAATGTGATTTCCCAATGAAATAAAATAAATGGGTGAATTGGGTGAAAATAATTGGCAGAGATTGTCAAAGTACAATTCTGCACCTACTTCCCTTGTGTCAATTCTTGGATGCATGTGAAGAATGCAAAAATGGTGAGAGGCTGGGAGAGGAAGTGGCAGGTATCAACACTCCACCAGCTTGACATAAGTCTGAGTACTTTTTCTGTTTGATCTTCTTAGAAGAAATAGACTTGGTACGATATCGCATCATATATGAATGGACGAGTGGTTGAAAGTCTTCATTCAGCTTGATGCAGATGAAAAACAGGAGTCGGTACATGAAGATCATGCCCAACAGGATGCCAAGGTCCATCCACTTCCCGCGCTTGGTTTGGATGCCATACATTTGTTCCACCACATAATATCCAGGAATCTTTGGAGTTATGGCCTCTCCATTCAACATAAAGCTGCCAAATGTGAGCCCAAGAAAGTCATTCTTGAACATTCCCTGCACCCAGAATTAATGCTGCCCATCATGTGATGATGAAATGGAATTGCAGTATAATTCTTTCATTCTGTTGCTTGCTTGTCCAAGCACTGCATAGAATATTCAAGATGCAAAAAAAGCATGCTGGGGCAGCAGCTGGAGGACCTACTGAGAGATGGAAGTTGCTAATTGATGATACCTGCATTGCATACATGTGGAAAGCCAAATATGATGTTGGATAACGCCAAACAGGTTTTGGTAAATCATTGGGTAAGCGGAAAAATCCAGACATCAGCATGAATACCCCCTGCTCATGCAACCCACCAGTAGATTTTTTTTTTCAGCAAGTTCTGAGCTATCCCACCAGCTTACAAGTTACATGTTACTTCTTCACCAGCTATGATCAAATGGTTGTCCATCATCTGCCAAAACCCAAAACTCTAAACCCCCAAATTCCACAGATGGGTGGAGAACATGTAACACATAAGAAAAAGAGTGCAGCATGGGTGGATTAGAAAGGTCTTGATGTGGTGGCATATTGACATACCTGAATGCCAGATCCAATTAAAATGCCAACCAGAAAACTTGGACACACACTGGCAACTGCCATCATCAGGCTGTCGGCACATGCTAGCTCGACAAACAGGAGAAGGACAAAGTAGATGTAGTGCTCAAATCCATGGTGCAATTGCACCATCAAGTAGATGATTGAGCCTGAAACAAAGGCTATGAAGAAGAGGAAAGGCAATGACGAAAGACTGTTGCTTATCACAAACACCATCACTCCATAGTGTCCATTCATTCTCTCCCGACTAAACACCTGGGCATAAACAAAATCTCACCTCAGAAATTCACATCTATATATATGATGGTGATGAACATCATCTTCCATGAGTGAGCGGCAGGCTGTGTTTTTGAAGTTAAGTTTTGGAAGAAAAATGAATAACAGCAAGAGTGATGCATGTGTCACCTTCATGTCCTCAACAAATGATGGGAAACTCCCAATTGACATGAATGTCAAGAATCCTCCAACAAAGGCCATACATCCTGCCCTTCCCTGCCAGATGTTGCCATCATTACCAATTTCATCAGTAACAAACACACAAGAAGACTATGTAACCATTTGCACAAGAATCAAATCTTTCAAGTTACTCATGAGTCTAACTGCCACTGATTTTTCCCATAATCCCCAAAACCCAGCACATGCTACTGCTACTATTTGCATCTGCAATAAACAGACTGGAAGTTGATTCTCCTCTGTTGCTGACTGGGTCATCAGATCATAAAATGTGACTTGTACTGGTTCAAGTCCAAGACAAAAAAATGCTTACCAAGATGGAGCTGTATTGGAAGCCAATCCTCCAATAGATGGTACCAAGGCAAATAGAAAGCAGAAAGTATATAATGGAACGTAGCCAGTAATATCCTATGTCTCTTTTCATGTTTGTGAAGGAACGTCTAGTCAAGCTCCAACATTGTGTCCAGAAGTTTGCATGCTGCTGCCAGTTTCTACTAGAAGTCTTGACCTCCTGGAACCCTTCCTGCACAAAATCACATAATTTGCAAGATTTCTTTCATCCCCCTGTATCAATTGATGTCAAATCTGGAAGGCTAAGAAAAAAACCAAACCTGACAACCCAATTGTTACAAAGTGGTTTTGAACAGATGCCTGCAGGATGTGTTGTTGACCACAGCAGCTGCTGCAGTTGCACAGATTGGGTAAGAACCAGGAGAGAAATATGTACTGTTTTTGCAGTCTGTAATTGAATCCTTGACATTGTGGCTGCTGCATAGTCACTCTTCTGGTACACTTCTGCTAGTATCTCCACCACTTGCTTGGCAGTCATCCTGTCCAGGGGGTCCATGCTACTACTTTCCATATCCTGCGAGCAAGAAATTGATAACAAGATTGATGGTTAGGTTAAGCGGGGTACTCGTTGGAGCAACCAAAATAGGTTTAGGGTTTAGAGTGGAAGATCCTTGATGTATCATTGCATTGTGTGCCCAGATGAACTGCAACTTGGAGCAATCGAGTTCAGACTTACTGCACAGGTTGAATTAGAGCCTTGTTGGAGAGCAGTCTTGAGTTGATCAAAGTCTGTATTCACAGCTCGCAAGTAGTGGTCTGATGGGTTTTGGAGTTCTGGGCATGGAAACCCGGCTGTTGCAAAGTGCTGCACAAAACAAAACAATTCATTAATAATCAATCAACTTCATGGAATGAGTTTTCAAGAATCTCAGGGACTAGTCTTGATCATCATGATGCATCAATATACATACATGTGCATTGATGATGATGATCATCCCCACCTTTGCAATGGTGAGCCCCCAAGATAAATACAGACCCCAATTATGCATGTTGTGCACTCCCAAGATCAAAACAAACCTAGGCTCATTGTGCATTTGTGAGTTCAAGACTTCTTCAGAGTGTTGGTATTGTATGTATGATGTAAGATCTTACCTGACAAGCATCTGTGGCCACCCCAAAGTACATGCAACGTCCACCTGATAGAAGTGTCAAATTGTCAAAGAGCTCAAAGACTTCGCTGCTGGGTTGATGGATAGAGGAGATGACAGTTCTCCCATCTCTGGCTAGATTCCTCAATGTCGTCACTACAAAAAAAGCTGCAGCACTACAATAGCCAACCCACCAGGACAATCATCCATTGACAATATATCGAAAGAGCAACTAGAAAAAGTTCTCAATGTGACAGAAACAATATTGCAGGTGCAATCACACTAACAAGAATCATAGGATGTGTACAAACTAGTGAAGCTTTGTTTTTCATGTTTTAGTGTGGCTGCACTCAAAGCAAAGTGTTGTTGTTGATCTGCATGGAGTACTGATCTGCAGCCTTGCAAGATGGATTGATCAACGTGCCTGCAGCAAGTAGTACCTGTCCAAGCCGGTGGTGGGTTCATCGAGGAAGAGCAAGCGAGGACGCGTGAGAATCTCGAGAGCAATGCTGAGACGGCGTTTCTCACCCCCACTGAGTCCCCTCAAGTGCCAATTGCCGACATGGGTGTTGGCGCATTCCTGCAAACCCATCTGCTGAATGGTGTTGTTCAC
>Ga0116227_10005586_pt1 | contig 26345 bp, 21 predicted proteins | sample S1TSphgellanicum_FD_89693 | JGI IMG/M metagenome (GOLD analysis project Ga0116227, IMG submission 89693) | Host-associated microbial communities from peat moss isolated from Minnesota, USA - S1T2_Fb - Sphagnum magellanicum MG | ecosystem: Host-associated > Plants > Peat moss > Unclassified...
AGAATTTTAAATGAGTTTTGTAAAAAATTTCACAATGAAGTTTCCATGTAAGAGGAACCTCTAGTAGAGACTTTAGAAAAAAAACTTAATTCACAAATAAAAACTAATTCTATTCATGAAATGATGCAAGTGAATCTTGAAAAATTGTATACTCAAAGAGTTTTGTCAAGACCTCATAACAGATCCCCATTATGTTGGGCTTCTTATTGTGTAAATGATAAAAAAGAAGTGGATGGAAAAGTTCTTCAAGTTATGTGTTGCATGTTTTGTTACAATAATCTAATTAATGCATCTAGTTTGGTAAGAACTCAAGCAATGAAAGGAATAATATCAAATTATAAACCAATGAAATAAAAACCTTGAAAAAACATGTGGATGTAAACCATGTTGTGATTGCAATTTGTTTCAAGAAGGATGTAAATAATCCTATGAGGGGGGTATAGGAAAAACAACTAGCAAAGAAAAACCTAATGTGTCTTGTAATGTAATATTTTAAAAAATTGATGTAAAAGATCATTTTAAAAGGGAATTTGTGCAAAAACAATAATTTTTACAAGACCTTGGTGTTACCTTTTGGTTATTAGTAATACCTATCTATTCAATTTGTGAAAAATACATGGTTGAAGTGCTTTGCAATGCATTTATGTTAAGGAGTTGTGTTTCCTTCAAAAAAGGTTTTTTCACAATAATTGTTGCCTAATTTGGTGGAGATGATGAAATAAGGATAAGTTTTGGCAAAACTTATAAAATGTTATTTCACCACAAGTTTTGACTTATGGATGTCAAAAAAAACACATGACATTTTTGCCTTGGTGATAAATATTTTGGGGGTTGATTGGCAACCAAAACATATCATAAGAGGTTTGATTCACACAAGTGAAACTACAAGACAAGTTTTGGCAAGAAACTTAATTACATTGTTAGATGAATATGGATTTAAAAAAAACATTGTTGCTTTCGTTAAAGATGGAGGGGAAAACTTTAATGTATTGGCAATGGCACTAAAGTTTGTTGTTAGTTGTGAAATTTTTGGTTTGGATGAAAGTTTTTAAGGTACATGCTTTGAGCATGTGTTTTCCAAAGCATGCCAATATGGGACAACAAAGGAATAAAAACTTGAATTATGTGTCCATTAAGGTTGTTTAACCAAATGTGCAAAAATGCATAACATGGCCCAAAAAATCTAGAAAAGGTAGACAAAAATGGAACAAAACTTGTATGGATTTTGAAATTTGCCCAAGAATGTTGAACATTCTAATTAATATAAGGTAAATTATTTTTTTGCCAATTTTTCTATCAATGTTCATTTTAACTTTTTTTATAGTTTTTTTCATAGTTTTAAACTTATTTCAATGTTATTTTGTTCCAAGATGCCTTATTATTTTAGCAACTATCCTTTGCTACTACAAATAGATTGATAGTTCAAGTTTCTAACCAAGTTTCACCTCTTCTTGCTTGAAATTGTTGATTGTTTGTTTGTAGTTGTGATTGCTTGTGTTTTAAATTAATTTGGTGGTCATTGTTTACTTAGTGACGTTTAATTTTTTTTTGTATGAATAAGTTTGAAAATGAGGGAAGAAATTGAAATTTCACCAAGCCTAAACAATTTTATGGATGATGATTTTAGAGTTGCTCTTGAATTTATTTTTTTCAATATCTAACATCAAAAAGGGAGTGTTGTGTTGTGTATTGCATTATTTCCTTTCAATTTTTTAAAATATGAAAAAAAGGTTCACAACATGTTTTCTTTAATGTTAGATCCAAGATTTAAAATTTTTTGTTTGTTACCTTCAATGCTCATGAATAAAGTTGTTTTATTGTTGAAGAATATGACCAAAAATCATTATATCTTATGCTTGTGAAATTTTATTATCACTTGCATCCATTGGTAAATAATGGAAGCGCTTTTGCAAAAGAAAAGGACAATACAAGCTTGTCCCATTCAATGTTGGGTGAATGCATATTGAAATGGGGACATGTTTTGTGAATGTGAAAAAGATAGTCCTTTGAAATGGTGGCAAAAACATGAATTCATGTTCCTTATAGTGGGTTTTTTTCCTTGTTAAATATTAGGTGTTGTGGGGTGACACATAAAAACTCAAAGAATCTTTTCTTTAACTAGTATACTAACCAATCTTAAAGGATGTCAATTACAATTAGAAAACTTTAAAAACTTAATATTTGTTAACAAGAATTGACTTAATGATCCAAGAATTGGTTGCAAAACATCTTCTAATTTAGTAGAGTTCATTAAAACGAATTTAGATTTTAAAAAGGAGTTGGAAGAATTTGAGAGTGAATTTGAAAAGGAGGGAATTGTGGACATGTGAAAGTTTGAATAAACTTGATTTCCCCATTTTCCATCTTTTCTTGGTTAATAATTTTGATTTTTTTTGTGAATTACAAGAAAAATATTTCAATTTATTTATTTTTGGATAATTGCGTTCTAAGAACCACTTTGAGAACTATTGGTTAACAAATTTGTGAAAATTGGACAATGCAAAAATTGGGTAGGGGTTTTTAAAAAAAAAAATTAATCAAAAAAAAATTGCATAGTTCATTAAAACTAGGTTAATAATTGGAATCAACAATTCTTATGGGAAAATGAATACTACCTAACATTAGTACTAACCAAACCACATGTATTCACTACCAAGTGCCCCACCTACTTATATACATAATAAATCTTTACATTACCTACATACTTACTTATGATATTTATCTCTCATTCACACGTGCCAATAGTGCAATTACTAATTGCCACAATAATTGTTGCAGTTCAAATTTATACACATGGAGTTTATAGATAGTTTTGGTGGCATGCCAATGTGGCATTTCTATTTATTTTGCTATTGACAATGATAAGGTTGTCATAACTTATTTCAGGTTTATCAAAGATCTTTCAAAGATGAAAATTCAAAACCCTAATGACAATATTAAATTATCAACCTTAAAACAAGGCACAAAAACTACCAACCATCATCAAACTAGTAGTGACAAAGTTTTGCAATGGCTTAAACCCTAAACCCTTAAATCTTAAAGTTGCTCAACATTGCCATCCCACGACTAGTAATAACAAGCATAAATGCAAAGTATCTTTTGGCGTTATCATGCTTTTGCTACTTGTGAATATAACCTAGAGAATAAGTATTGTGAATGATGATAAGAGGCAAAGGTTACTAGGTATGCTTAAGAAAAAAAAGAAGTAAATGTTGCTCCTCCACTAGGGTAGACTAACTCATCATCGATCGCCTGCCTATGACCAAACACTTATTTATATCTTCATCATATGTGTTTCATTTTGAGTGAATTAAAATGTGAAGGGAGTGTTACTTCAAGCTTTAGAAATCATCTTTGAAGTCCAAAAGACAAGAAATAATGAAAAAATAACAAGGAAAAAAAAAAGCTTTCCAACTTAGAAAGTAGTTGGACCCTTTGGGACCTAGAATGGAGGTAGGCTAGTGTCCAATATCAAGAAAGGTAGGCCTAAAAGGTATTGGATGCTAAACGTAAACCATCATTGTTACAATAACATGGTGACAATTGTAATTGAACTTGTTGGATTATTTCTCCTATCAATGTAATTCAAGACTGTCCATATAATTATGGCAAAATCATTCAAGTGTTGTGAAAGGTGCTTGAAATGATGCCACATGGTGTTCTGAACTTGGAGATTGCATTTTGAACCCTCAAGTCTACCTTCACTAAACATGTTTTTTTTTTTTTTTTTCCTTCTTTTTGGACCCCTCTGCTTTCAAACCTCATAACTTTTTAATTTCTTATTCATTTTAAACGATTTAAAGTGCTATAAGAACACCACCTGAAGTTCTACAAATCATCTTGGAAATCTAATAGCAAACAAGCAACATACAAGGAATTTTTTCGGTGTTCAAGGACCAGCCTTTGTAGTGTTTAGTGGTTTTTTTTTGGAATTCTTGACTCACTTTAATTTGCGGGCCATAACTTTCTCATTTTTAATTCGTTTTCAACAATTTTTAGCATCTCAAAAGGAGGGATTCAAGTTTTGTTTCGACACCAAAAATAACAGAGGCCTCCTTTTGGATCTGACCTGCCATGAGGGCTGAAGTGTTTGGTCATTGGCCGGTCTATCCTACAAGTAAACAAAGAATGAACCACTTATTTTGATTGGACACATTGAGGACTGACATAAACATTAAAATAATTAAAATAATTGCTGAACATTTCATTAAATTTTTAATGATTTTGTCAAAATCTTAGGAAAAGTTTTGTTAAAATTTTGACATTAAATTGTCAAACATGCTATGCTGTTATAGTTCAAAATACAAAGTGAAGATGAAGGGTCGATTGTCAACCTATTGACTTAACATTAAACCCTAAACCATAAATTTGAACCTTCTCTCATTTATGACCATGTTAGATTAGATTTACATTTTGCCTATCTCAAACTAATAACTTGTCAGGTTCTTGATTTCAAAAGAAACCTTTGGTCCTAGTTCTAAACTTCTTTTATCTAATTTTTTTTTCTTTTGATGGAACCTCCAATCCGATCTTGAGGATAGTTTTTTTAATTTCTAAAACCTTTGGTTCTTGCCATTTTCATGATGAATTTAGAATCAGTCCATTTAAGACCAAATCTAATTCCATCTCCATTATACACAACTAATTTTTAAAAAAAATTTGATGTAACGTTAATTTATTCAACTAATGTACACAGTTCAAGATAGAGACATAGCAAATTATGTAAAACCAATCAAATACAATAACTTGCTTACAATCTAAGGTTAGGCTTATACTTTTCTAGAATAAAGTTGTACTTCTCTACCTAGAGAACCTTTTAAAAGAGGCTAGCACCCTTCATTCAGATTCAAAATTTGGTTATCTTGGATTTCCAAGAAGACTCAAGAGAGAGAAAATGAGATTTGAATACGTCTTGGATTTCAAAGAAGAAAATCATGTCCAAATTGTAGACAGCATGGGAAGTTCCTAATTTGCAACAAGTTTGTAGTTTGTACCTATTTGATAATTTCTAACCAAAAGAATTTTGCATTTGGCCTGTACTGCGGGGGCCTTGCACCCTGCACAGGAGCATTTCAGAATTAAAAACCCCACCCCCCAGGTCATTATGCACACAGATTTGAGTTTGATTAGAGTTTAGTGTTAGTGACCAGGCCTTAATTGATTTGGTATAGATAGAATGCTCAGAATGTGCAGATATGAAAATTGCAAAAGACACAAAAGAAATTGCTCACCATAGTTGAAAGTCCGAATGGGTGAAAGAAAACAAGTCACCAAATTGAAGACTGAATCTAAATACACCCACAAAACAGCTGATTGACATATGAAAACACCTACACCTTGTAGGTGATGGGTATCAATGTTTCTTGCAAAGGGCTGATCTGCTCCTCTACACGCTTTGCAGCCTTGAGACGAAGTTGGATGAGCTGCTTCTTGCGCTCATAAAACACCTTGGACTTGGCCTTACGGTTTTCCTCCAATTCCTACATACAAATGAATGTAAAAAGGTTATCACAAATTTCAAGCAAAATCCTGAGCACTCTGCTTACAGCCAGTCTTGAGTGATATCCAGTCCCAACCATTGCTCTGTAACTAGGTCTACAACCCCAAGACCAATTGACTAACCAGGGATTCATCATCGAATTTGAACTGCACAACCTGGCCTTCCAACAACCAAATATCTTCTTCACCTCACACAGATCAACAGAGGTACAAATCAACATACCTTGATGGTGTCATAATGATGCCAGCCAACTTCGGTGGACAAACGGCCCAACAAACAGAACTTATGCCCTGGCTGCAACCTCAATACCCTGTATAATACACCCACCAAAAGGAGGGGTTCCCAATGTTGACAACATCATCAGAAATGGAGATCAAAATGCATAACAGAAAACAATAAGATCGAGCAAGGCTTTGAGGATCCCAATTACACCTGGACAACTCATTCATTATGAAGTGATGGCATGTCTGCAGCAAAAGGGTAATTACAACTATGTATCTATGAAATTATAGAGAACTCTTCACAAAATGTTTTTGAAGATAATAGGACTAAGAGTGCAGTCATAACCTTATGACAGTTGCTCACAAAGTGTCAGACCATCACATTCATCTGAAGAGCAGCAACAAGCTGGCATGCCTACCTACTGACTTCACCAGATCCCTGATAAGAGCAGCAACAAGCCACCATGCCTACTACCCACTGACTTCATCAGCTCCCTGACAGTGGGTGTAGATAAGTATGCCTTTATCCACCCAAAATGTGAGGTAAACCATTGTACAAAATCAGCATCCTGAGTTTCTGATGAATTTCTGGAAGCAACATGGGAAGGCTCAGTCATGATGTTGGCCAGCACTCAAGAGTGATGCACTCAGCAACAGCAGGAACTCACTTCAGTGCGTCTGGAATCACCATTCTCTTCATTTTATCATATGGAGCAGGAATACCCTCAAAAGCCTTCAGTCGCTCCAATGCAGCTGCTCCCCGCTTTGTCTTGTGTGGAATCATTCTGCAAGCAACACAACAACAACACAAAAATATCACATCAAAAGCAGAGTAGTCCAACACACAAAGCTTAACTTCAAACAGGATGCAAGTCCACCAAACTCTACAAAGTGCTGTGCAGATTCCAAATCTCCAGAATAACACAGGATGCAAGTCCTTGAAGTATCTATGAAACTGCAGAGAAATCTCCACAATAACAACAATGTGAAGATAACATGAGAATGACTGCAATTGTGATCTTAAGAGCATCACATACATAGTGCCAGACCATCAGCTTCATCAGGGCATTGGCAGAGAGTCCACAAACACCAAAACACATGCATCAATCCATGTATCTCCATGCTCCTTGTGCGAGGAAATCTCCCTTCCAATAATGGCAATCCAGAAAACTCTTGATGTGAAATACAATCTTCAATTAGGGTTTGTAGATATCCTCCTCCTCCTCCTCACTCCAGGAGCAAACTTTTACAAAGGAAAAAGCTCTCTCTTCCTGAAAGGAATCCTGAGAAAAACTACTCACCCTCTGATGGTTCTCCACAGAATGCGTGCTGGTGCACGGAAATGAATAGGACCCTTGCTGGGCTTGGTGTTCATCCTCTTCCTCAAGAACCGCAAGTACTTCATCTTTTGCCTGACGAGGCCGCCTGACAAACAGATCTCCTCGCATCGCACTACCACCTGTGTCCCACACCGAACTCTCTCTCTCTCAACTCCAGACACAAACAGACAGGGGAACGAAGACCTTCTCTAGTGCACAAAACAACAAACACATCGTGAAAGGAAGAAAACTCAGAATGAATTGCCGCAAGGGAAGGAGGAGAAGCAGCAGCAAGAGGAGGAGACACACAAGGAAGAAGGCGATGGAAAATAAAACCAAAAGACGTACCACACGCTGGCCATTGAGAAGCTCCTTGGCAAGGATCGATGCCAAACGCCCCAGCATGTGATGGCGCGCATCCACCACCACCACCTTAGCACACAGACCGGATCCCGTCACCATTTCTTCGCGTCACAAGCGCTTGCTTGCTTGCGAGCTGCCTGTCCCTCTTCTTCTTCTTCTTCTTCTGCAGCTGGCGACGATGATGATGCCGCGAGAAGCAGGCGACGACGATCATCATCATAATCGACTCCTTCTCGCCGCCTTTGTTGTGGCTCCCCGAATCCTCGGTTCCCAACCCTAGTCGCCGAACGTCGCTCGGACCTGATCATTCTCCCGCGAAGATCGCGATCAAGCCTGTTGTTTCTCCACCGAACCTCGTGTCCCGTGTCATCATCCTCGTTTGCATCTATGCGTTTTCCATTAAAGCTGTGCCAGTGACAGAGGGAAGCTTTTGCCACACAAGCAAGCAAGCAAAGGGAGCAAGCAATCGACGCACAACGCTCGCGGGTAAAAACCAGCACCGACCGCTCACGACAATAGTAGTGTGGGCACGGGGGCAGAGAGGAGAAAGGGATCTGTGAGAGAGAGTGTGTGTGTGTGTGAGTTTTCTTCTTCTTTTTCCGTTGGTTTGTTTCTGTTTTCTCCTTGCCTGCTTGCGCGCGCCACGCGAGAGGACCTAGCGTTACTGCGTTTTGTTCTAGCTCTCTCTCGGGGCTTGTCTCTCTCGTTCTCGCTTGTGTTCTCGCTTGTTTGCGCCGTTCCTTGCAGCACTAGTTGTTTTTTGTGTCCTGCTTTGTGTTTTTTCTGGTCTCGTATTTCGGCTTCAGAATAGTTCTGACTTTGTCTCTGCTTTCTTTCTTTCTTTCTGTCGAGGTTGTATGACTAGTGCGCTGCTCCTTGGTCGCTCTGTTTTTTTCTCTTGCAGTAATAGGAGTTTCTATCGTCTCTTTCTTGTGCCGTGTATCGCGTTTTGAAACCTTTCAGGGTTCGTCTTTCGGTCTCTTGCTTGCGTTGTTGCGCCATCGCTCGCACGGAAGAAGGAGCTTGCCTGTGGAATCTATCATCGTTGACGACCCGGCAGCAGTGAACACTCCTTCGGTGTTTTGCGCTGCGACGTTGCGGTTTCCCGGAGTGTGAGGAGGAGCGTCAGTAGTTCCTGAAGTGTGGAGAAATGGATCCGTTTGGACCACCGCGGAAGAGGCCCAGACCGGAGACGGTGCCTTACAATGGCGTCAATGGCCATGGACTAGCAGCAGGCCAAGCAGGTGACCCTGATTGTAAGCTCCTCCTCTCATTGCACCGCGGTCGTGATCTTCTTTACGTCTTTTCGTTGCATACTATTTTGGCTCTACAGTCTGGGCAAACTTCTTCTCCATGCAGCTGGTTCCAATGGTGGAAAACAACATGGTAATGTTTCTAGAGTTCTAGGTCCTGCTGTGATTGTGAAGAGGAAAGACAAACAAATGGGAAAGACAAAGTTTGGATATCAGAGACGGACATGATAATGTGGCTGTTGCCACATTCTTCCTCTGCTCATAGTCTCTTGAAAAGTGGAGAACTGCAGTCTGCATATTGAGGACTGAATAAGTCACCAACCAGACCTAGGGTTGTTTTCATTGGAGTTGGGAAAGCATACTCCTCCTAGCTAGGAGATCGAAATAATCTGCTAGGGTAGAGTTGAGACTCATCAGTTCAGTTGCACACATGCTGCACATCAGCAACTCCATTGCTGTAAGATTCCTGAACACTACTGATCATAATGAGCTGCTTCTGCTTCTGAGTTTTGTGTAGACAAGCAGGATGGCTCTGGAAACAGGACAAAGCCTTGCACAAAGTTTTTCAGGTATCATAAACATTGACCACCCTTGTTCCATTGCTTGTCATTGTTCACATTTTTGAAGTGAAGTAGCTAGCTGGTGTGTTGTTATTGATTGTTGCTATGATGTCTGGAGTATTATTGCTTTACTAGGTGAGTAGCTACCAATCTCTTGGAAAAGCTTCCAATAGTGGATCTCACTGTTTGTTTGCTGGAGAAAACGTCCATTGTGAGGGCCAAATGGGTCTTCACATCTCAGGTTTTTTCCTGGAAAGGACTGTAGTGAAAAGGTGTATAGCTCACTGTTCCAACAAAGCTCTGGAAATTCCATTATTCCTGTAAAGGGGAAGTGTTTTTGGTGATGGTCATCGGTATTGTTATCGCTATGATTCTGAGCTAACTAAGCATGACTGTCATGATCCTATTGTTGCTGGCATTGCTCTTCTGGGTTGCAGTGTTAGCTTTCTCCCAGGAAACTGTAACATGGTGGAAAGCAAATGGACATTCTAGGGGTTGTTGAAGAGATGAATGACTTTAATAGATGGTTGTGTGTCTCCTTAGGCTTAGATGCTTGCTTGCATTCTAGATGGGGCAAGAGAAAACTGAAATGAAGCAAACCCCTCACAAGATTGTTGCAACTTGAATTGTGAATTTTTTAATATTAGTTATGTCTCATGAGTGCTAGCCAGCATCATTACTGAGTCTTCCTGTTGCTTTAATTAATGTGACCAAAACCCAGGACTCAGATTGTGTTATAAGAATTGCTTGCCTGGAATTTTGGGCAGATAATTGTGTAGTTATCTTCACCAACGTTGGGAGCTGGTGAAGTCAGTTGAGAATCATGGCAGCTAAATTGCTGCTATTCATGCTGAAGTTGATTATTTGATACTTTGTGAATGACACACAATCATGTTGTCAATTTATGACTGCATTCATGCATGTTATGAGGTTGTGGCTGCACTCATTCTTGGCACAATGTGTACCTCGAAAGAGGTATTGTGCAGATTGCAGAGATATGCAAGTCTCTGTTTCTCACATGGCCTTGGCATGTGTGGTCTCTAACATGGAAGAATATGGTTGTGTGGAAATGCAGCACATCAGGGTGTCCATATGGAGAAGGCTGCCACTTTTTGCACTTCGTACCTGGAGGCATCCAAGGTATTGGAATGGGGGCCCTGGCACCACTGTCTAATGTTGGCAGCATGGGCAGCACAGGCACTCGTAAGGTTGTTGGGGGTTTAGGACCGGATGATCAGGGAGCCAATCTTGGAGGGTTTAAGACACGTCTCTGCAACCGCTTTGATACAGCAGAAGGCTGCCGTTTTGGAGAGAAGTGTCACTTTGCACATGGTGAAATGGAGCTTCGCAAATCAAACAGTTCAACCTTACCACCCCTTGACCGTGATGTGTACTCTTCAGTTGACCACAACAGAGACCGAGGATCTGGTGGGTATAGAGGTGGCATGTATGGATCAGATGGTGGCAGGTTTGGAGCTGGTCGGGAAAGGGATGGTGGAGGCCGCTTTAGCAGTGGCGCTGGTATGGGTTCGTACCGTGAGCCTACACCCCCAGGCATGGCTGCAGCTGCTTCTTTTGGAGCTTCTTCCACTGCCAAGATTAGTATTGAAGCATCACTTGCAGGTGCGATTATAGGCAAGGGAGGCATCAATGCAAAGCAGATTTGCCGCCTCACAGGAGCTAAAATCTCTATCAGGGAGCATGAGTCAGATCCTACACTAAGGAATGTGGAGATGGAGGGTTCATTTGAGCAGATTAAGCAGGCTAGCCAAATGGTTCGTGAGGTACTGATGCATCGGGACAATGTACCTTCTCGACCTGCTAGTGGATTTGGGTCCCACAATTTCAAGACAAAACTGTGTGAAAATTATTCCAAGGGGACCTGCACATTTGGTGATCGCTGCCATTTTGCACATGGTTCTGCTGAGCTGAGGGAGCCTCTTCGAGTTTAAGAGGACATCGGCTTGCCTGCCAGCCAGGTAATGGTACAGGTGAAAGGGATTGTTTTGCAGGCTGATGTGTCCTGTCCTTGTCTCATTAACCTATGCTGGAAAATGAAGCAAGGAACAGAATGAAATTGAGGGGGGAATCTCAAATGCACGAATGAGGAACCTCAGAAGGAAGAGCAAACTGCACTCGCACAAGTCACTAGGAGGAGACACCTAAAAAGTTCTGCATGCTGTGAAGTAGTATGAAGCAGAGAGGTAGTGAACATAATTTTGCGAAGCTAAGGTTAACTAGAGGTGTCTTCTTTTTGTTCAAGTGGTGTCAATGTGGTCTAAATGGGGTCAACACCACCGAATTTGAATGCTCTCCAGTTAATTGGGTCTTTGTGTAATTAACGCAAGGTCACTAGTAGTGTTGCAAAAGTGATTTAGCAAGTTTTTGTTTAATTTGTGTAATTTCTGCAACCCGTGCTGGAAGTCATCTTATAAAGTTTGTAATTGTGGAGAAAAACCCTCAAAAAGTAAGAAAAAGAATGAGTTGCATCACTTCAAGAATCAGTTAATCCAAGACAAAGACCCACTAATGAAGTCAGGTCTCTTCCATCTCATTAGGCTGTCAACAATTTGCAGTTCGCTGTAACACACTGGGGAAATCTATCTTACTAAATTGTGAAGGCTATTAACCAAGTATTCATGAAATTACCTGAAGCAATAGAATTTGATTCATGAAGATACCTGAAGCAATTGAAGCGATGAGAGATACAGGATATTTGCAGCTGTTAGTGTTTCATTATGTCAATTTGTTTCTCTGTACTGAAACTGAATGCATTGAAGAAATCTGAGAGGTGATTGCATGGGAAACAGTCTAAAGGGTATTGGTAACAGGATATTGGTTTGGTCTGACAATTTATTAGAGAGTCCATTCTTGCAGGTGGAAAGCTTTGGTTGCAGGGCCATTGTGGTTGAATATCTGACACTCGTGAACCACACATGTCTAACTGAAAATTTTAGTAACACCTGACTGTTTTCGCATGGTCAATGGGTAAATGTTGTACTGTTCTTTGACATGGACTGGAATCCAGTTTTCCTTCACCTTGGAATAATTAGACAAATAGAAGGAATTGCACAAAAAAAGTTAGTTCAAGGGTTTTGGTTGTGCTTCATCAGTCTGATTTCTTGGGGCCAAAACTGACAGAATGAAATCTTGGAAGATTGAGTAGCTCTAACAGCTGATGTTGAGGTTTTGGGTAATGTTCCTTTTTGTGTACAGTCTGAACAAGAATGCATTTGCTCTAGAACAATCTCAGTTTATCGGTGCATGATGGAGTGTTGGGAACTCTGGACTTGGAGTAAAAATTGTTCAAACCTCATAAAGGGTTGCAAGATCCTTGTAGTTCCTAACCATGGTCTGTTGCTGCCAGTTGGTAGGCATGTATTAATTACAAAAAGAATTTACAAAACCAAAAATCCAAAGGAGGAAATAGGGTCTGTCAGAGGATTGCAGGGTTCTGAGTTCTGACGGTTAGTGACTGAATTGTGGTGGGAACAGTTTAAGTGGTTGGTTTGTTTACAGGTTTATTGCCTTCTGTGCCACCAATCTCTGCATTGCAGCTGGTATGGAGCTTACATGTGACATCAGGGGTCTTTCGGTTGGGTATCTAGGTTGAGTTTTGTTATAGGTGTAGTGAGATAGACTTTGAAGAGATTAGATCCATCAGGTTGATTTTGAAGAGAGGCTTATCATTGTTTAGTTGTAGAGATATATTCATTAGTTTGTGAGTGTAACATACGGTACTAGTTTAGATGATTCTGGTGCTATGTTGTCTCAATTTTTTCTAATGTACGAGTGCACCTGTTGCTTTTGTGCTATCTGCAATTTGTGGGAGGCTCTTGCTTTTTCTGCCCTTTTTGTGTGCTAGCTCAAATCTCTTAACAGGTTGGAAACCAACTGTCAAAATACATTGCAGATGAATTAATCAACTAGGAGGTGCAGCTCTCAAATTAATGAAGCGTCTTTATGAATTTTTTTTGGCTGTACACTCTGGAGTCAAACAGACACCTGGTAGAGTGCAGATTGCACACAAGTTTTGAGAACAATTGAATTCCCATGCCTGAATGGGCACATTCAGATGATACTAGAATGATTCAACAGCTTTTTGGAGGTGATTTTAAGGGGAAGTTTCTTCCTTGATTGAGCTCACATTTTCTGAGAATGCTTGCCGAAAATGCAATTCTCCACTAACCATCAGTGAAACAGGTATATAGAGACTGGGACTATCACTTTGGATCTTATTGTGCAGGCAATTAGAGCAGATGCACAGTTGCAGACCAAAGTGGGGGTTTGACATTTGGGACACCAGAGCTTTCGCTGATAAGAGTTGATGATTGATTGCCTGTTTTCAGCTCAGAATCCTTAGGGGTAAGTTACCTGTGCATGCATCCTTCAAGGTGGGGGGAAGTTGATGAGTATTTTGCAATTTATCACAGGGATTGATGACAGTGGTGGTTTTAGTTTGTTTCTGTTTGGCTTGTTTCTTTGCATGTTGAAGCTTTCAGTAACAGAAATCTGCACCAAATTGCCCATTGGAATGATGTGTTTGTCTGGATGGCTCGTTGGCATGAGTCAATGAAATGACAGTTAGACAATTGAAACATGCTTTCATTCCTGTGGGTTAAATTACTGCAATAGATACATGAAGATAAATGACTTAGTACTTTTGTTTCACAAAAAATTAGCATAATTGTAATGTATTGTATTAATTTCAAATGTGTACTTTTACTTATTATGCCACAACCTGACTTGATCTATGTGTTGAACTTCAAATATATATAAATATATACATACGAGTAATGAGACACCTTGTTAATGAGCAATGGTTATGGAAAGTTGGTCATGTCAATCTATGGTTGACTACTAATTGATTTGATTATAGCTAGATTTGGTAGAACAGGAAATCTCCTTGACTGTGTGTTATCTCTTACTAAACCTCTAAATTAAGAGCATCTATTTCTTTGATTCCAGAAATGAATCTGAAAATAGGAGTGTCCTCAAAAGTAAGAGATACTTACATGCTGTGTGTTTGTCCCAGTTATAAAAAATTGCAAGGAGTCGGTTCAGAAATTTAGCATCTCATGGTTGTAGTTATAGATCAGAAATCTGAAGCTCCACTTGAATAGAAAATCTATTCATTTTTTGTGCATGTTAGTTGTTGTTGGATCTGACAATGCTGTGTGTTGATGAGTCTGTATCTGAAAAAAAAGACACTCAATTGCTCAAGTCCATCCACCCTGTAGCTGCTTTCCCTTGAGATCTTTATTGGAAAGAAAGCAGTAAACTCCAAATTGTTGGAGAAAAACAGTTCCAAGACAACAATCAAGAGAGCTTTTGAAGAGACACCAAACTGCTGCAGCATGAACTCAAGAATTTCATCACCAAGAAATCATGATCTTAATCAAGGATTTGATGATCATCCAGAACCAATCATGAAATAATTAACCAATCATCACCCAGAAATCATGATCTTAATCAAGGATTTGATGATCGCCCAGAATCAATCATCACCTCAACTAAGGATTTGATGATCACCCAGAATCATGACCTCAAGCAAGGATTTGATGGTCACCCAGAATGATGGGCTCAAGGATTTTAAGTTTTCACTGAGAATTACAAGCTCAAGGATTTGATGATCATAAAGAATTATGAGCTCAAGCGTTTGATGATCACCCAGAATTATGAGGTGAAGGATGTGATTATTGTTAGGAGCGATTTGATGATCAGCCTGCATCATGCAACTTTCATTGTGCTTACCCACCAGAGAGAATTATGCCTAAAAATGCTCCATTGCTGATAATCAAACTCCAGTTTTCAAATTTGTATACCAGAAAAAGAACACAAAAATTGGAGATCCAATGTGGTCCATGTGCAGCAGAAAATGAAATTTACCAAAATGGAGATCCATGTGCACAACCCACCACAAAAAGAATACCGAGAGAGAGAGAGAGAGAGAGAGAGAACTGTAGCTGAAAATTGAGGATTGTTCATAGCAGATTCTTCTGCAACACCCACAAGCATCATCATGCATGCAGGCACACTGTGAACATGCAAAACCTTGTACAGAAAGTAGAAAACAAAAAGGGAAGAAGCACATTCAGTAAAGATTAGAATATATTCAAGCTCAGTGAATCTCATGCCTAAAATCCCTTATTTCTCTTCCGAATTCCAATACCAAACTTGCTGTGAGCATCTTCAAACTGAAGAAAGTACAAGCAATTGAATTACAAAAACATCCCCAACTGCCCCCCCCAAAAAAAAAAATGGTTCTGACATCTCACTTGAGCAAGCATCCTGTACAGAGAAAAACAAAAACCAAAAAGCACCGGCAAGAAGAAGAAAGAAGGAGAAGAGGAAGAGGAAGAAGAATAGAAGAAATCACAGAGAAAAGGGGAGGTAGAAAGGAGTTCAAACAAGAAGGAGAAGACGGAGAAGGAGGAGAGAAAGAAGAAGGAGAAGAAATCACAGAGAATAGAGGAGGTAGAAAGTTGCTCAAAGTCTTGAAGCAGCAGCAGTAGCTTGCAACCAAAAAACACACCAGTTTTGGGAATTGCAAAACTGTCTTGACACAGATGCTCGCTGCGAATGTCCAAAGAAAGCAAAGACAAAATCTGTCAGAAAGTCTTGGTGCAGTGAAAAGCTATAGCTAGCTTGCAGAGACTCCAGAGAGTCCGTCCTTTGCACGTGGTAGTCGCCATAGGGGTAGATGGGTTTGCAGCATGCCAAGGACGCTGGTGAGAATCGAGATGGGAAGGTCAGTCAGACAGACAGTGTACTTCTCTGCGTGCACGAGATTCCAAGAACGCTTTCTCTTTCTTTCTTTCTTTCAAGTCTGCTGCCGCGAGTACCTAGGTACTTGCAGAGCGCACTTGTTAGGGTTTGTTCTTTTCATTTCTTTGTCAGGCTCTTCGCGCGCGGCGCGCCGGTACTTTTTTTTGGCTCTTTGACGAGCACAGCACAACCCTAACACTATCGACACGCGCCCCATTTCGACGCGTCCATTTCCAGCTGCTGATCGCTAGCTTTCATCCTTGACTGGAGCTCGGAAGCTGTGAAAAGAGCTTGTGGAGAAGGACCCACCTAGAGAGTATGCTCTGAGAGAGAGAGAGATGATGCAGCAGCAAATGGCAGCTTATGCAAGCACCACCATTACAACCGAGCTCATACAGAAGGTACTCTCTCAACTCTTTCTGTAGCAGAGGAGAAGATGGTAGAGTTCCATCTGCACATACACTCTCAGTCTCTCTGTCTCTCTCCAGTTCGTCCAGACACCATCTGATGCAGCAGATTCAAAGCTGTTTTTGGCATTTTTTCTTGGAGATTGTCCTGGCATTACATTCTGCAGTTCGATGGAACCCAGGCTAATGAAACAGAGACTCCTCCTCCTCCTCCTCCTCCTCCCCCTGCAGGCAGGCAGGCTCTCTCTTGAGTTTGATAGAGGTTTGATAGAATGTGTGTGTCTCTTTCTCTCTGTGGATGTCTGTTTATTTTGTGACATGGGTGTGCATTGCAAGCTTGTAGCTGAGAAATTCTTGCTGCACGGAATTCAGTTCTGCTCAGCCACAAACCCTCCCATCTCTGCAGCGGTTTTTTGCTGAAATCTTTCCATTGAGAGGAGGACGCTCTGGAGTTTTGCTTGTATTTTGCCTTACAAAAATCTGGTCAAAGTTTCCTGGATTCTGGGGAAGCCACTCTGTGATGCTTGTGCAGAAATTGTGAGGCATCATCATCATCATCATCACCACCATTGTTGCACATGGATTGAGCTGCCCTTGTACCAAAACCCTAAACCCTGGATGTAATGCAAGGAATTTATTGCAACCTTCTTGTGGTTTTGATCTGCTCTGGTTTGAAAGAAAGATATACACTGCAAGTATCATCATTCTGATTGATGTGGAAGATGGGGGGAGGTGGATGGGTGCAGTATTTGGATGAAAACAAGCAGCTCATTCTTGCAATTCTTGACAATCAAAACCTTGGAAAGCTCAACGAATGTGCTACGTGAGTAAATTATGGTGCTTCATTTTGTAAATACACCATCTGTATATTCATCTGATTCTCGGGATTCAGATTTCATATGGGAAATGTGAGTGAATGACATTCATGAAACGCATCTATTTATGTCAGTTTGGGTTGGGTGAGCTTGCAGGTACCAAGCAAAGCTGCAGCAGAATCTCATGTATTTGGCAGCCATAGCTGATGCACAGCCACAATCAGTCCAGAATTCATCTCAGGTACCTTACCTTTCCTGTATATCAAAACTCTCTTATTGCAAGACAAATCTTCTAAGTTTCAAATCCTTCATGTACGGTTGGAAAGAATGGTTCAGAGATTGATTCACTCTTGCAGAATGTTTGTTTGACACCTGGGTGTCTAACTTGTTGAATCTTCAGAAAGCTTATTATGTGGATACAATTTTTGCCTCCTCATTTTAAGCTTGACTAACTGCAGCTGAAGTGAGGCATGCAGGCTGGTCCAGCACCATCAATGCAACCAGCACAGCAATACCTGCAGCAACAGCAACTCATGATGAGCCAAAGGACTTCAATTCCACCATATTTGCAACAAGGCCCACAGGTTTCACCCCATCTGTCGCAACATTCGTATCATAGCCAACAAGGAATGGTGTCAAGTGAGAATGCAGAAATGCATTTGATGTCTACTGATAATGACCCTCAGTCAATGGGAGGATTATCAGATTATGGAAAACCACCTGGATCTATGGACAGGAATCAGACAATGGGCATTGGAGGAGGGTTTTCAGGCTCATCACCACTTGGACATCCTGGAAGAGATGGAGGAACTGTGCAGCAGGGTGGTGGAGATGAATCAGAGGTCTCATATTTAAAAGGCTCCGAAGATGATGGACCATGACTATAATTCCTTCTTTGGGATTCTGCTAGTTGCGGGTTGTTGCTGTTTTCCCGCTGTTTTTTTTCCAAATGGTAACCTAGAATCAATGTCAGCAGCTTACAACCCCCTGCAGCCAATCCAGTTGATTATAATTTATGTCTGGAGTTTTTGAGGGGTCATGAAGCATGCGGTTTTCAAGTTTCAGGTCAGCTTCACATGTAGAGGTGGGGATGTGGGTAGACTCTCTTTTAGGGTGAAACAGGAGATCTGAATCCGAAAGGGGATATCAAATCCAGTTTCACTACTACCCAACACTGCTCAAGCTTTCTTTTAGGGTCCTTGGCTTGTAACAACATGATATGGATTGGATGACAAGGTCTTAGCTTTTTAGATGGTAGCTATCTTTTGTTACATATCGGCAGTCATATCTAATGCTAATTTATGATTCTTTTGGTGATGTACAAACTTTCTCCTCTCTCGAGTTCTCCACTTGAGGTATAATTGGAAGATTGCTCATGAGATCTTTTATTTTAGGAGTGTGCATAGTGTGAGTATTTTTTTATGTGAAAGGCCAATGAAAGGAAGCCCATCAATCTCCACCCAAGATGTCCTTTTACTAATCCAAATTGCAATGCTTTTTAGCAACGATTAGTTAATTACTTGATAGCATTTGTATTCATATCTCATAAAATATAGGCAACGTTTTTATTGTCTTCTTACATAATATTGTATATTTGTCCTTAAGGTGCAAAAGGTTTGCTCTAATCCATAGGTGTGAAACACATTTAAGAATTTGAAAGTTTCTATATTACCAACCATGGAAGTTGTTAATGCTTGTCCTAATTTGATAAACAAGTAAATTAATCAAGTTTTTTTGGGGGTTTCCTCTTCCCATATTCTTCCTCTTCCTCACACAAAAACCAACACAATAATTGCTCATCTAATTCCAATCTCAACGACTAACCAACTATGAATTGCCTTTTGCAAGCTCCAGAATTGAAATCAGTACCAAAAAAGAACAAAAAAAAACCTCTTCAACACAAGTTCAAGTTCTTTGGGCAGGCAAGTTGAACTTTTGGTGAAAATATTACAAGTTACTTAAATTTTTATATTTAAGTAATTAGTTTTTGATTAGTTGTAGAACTCCATACCTAGACAATCCCAAATTCTAGTTTGTAATAAAACTCCGTACATATATACAATCTTCAACCTAGTGTTGGTGAGTTGTTGTAGTGTGAACATGAAATTGGACCTGATTTTTGAACTGGGCTCAAACATTCTTGAATTTGAAAAAAATATGCCAAATCCACAACAACCCCATAGTTTACAATTTTGAAGAATCGGGTCAAACTTGCACATAAAGAAGGTCCAAAAGATAAAGAAGCTTTAAGTGTCAAAACTCGGACTCAAGGTTCTCTTATAAAGGCTTTACCGGTCAACAATGGTTGGTATTTTCTTGGGTGCATTTTGGCATTTGTTGGCCTTCATTGAACCCAAAGTGTCCACATGAGTAAAGTGCTCGCACCATCTAAAAAAGTTCTCGTGTGTGGATTTATGTAGGACATTCTTCAAGTCATCACAAAACACTCGAGGTGCTCGATTTCCATGTGTCATCCAAAAGGAAATTGGGTGTGCCCACCCAAATTGTCACTCTAAATGCAATCAAATAATTTTTGGTGCCTTTGGGTTAGGTTCTAGTAAAGGGTACTACTAAGTCCTTGGGTTAGTCATGATGATATGACTTCATTCCCCCTCTTTACTTGACTTGGTTAAGTGCCAATACAAATGAAATGCAAGGGGGAAGTTGGTGAAGTGAAAAAAAAAACATATGAAACATGTGAATGTAGGTTTGTATAAATGTTGTAAGGGGGTGTGTGTATTGGCATGATGGCCCACCCACCCACTCACTCAACACCTTAGTGGTGGCTACCTTAGTTAAGATTTGCATACAAATAGGTAGTGTGGGTTTGGTCATCAACTACCTATTGTTGCCATTTGCACCCTTCCCAAGCCATTACAAATGGCTTGGGGCCTCCCACCAGCTTGATAATTGCCAATCATAATAAGGCCTTTTCACTTGTCAAAAGAAAACAGACTGACTCTTTGTCAAAAGAATGGAATGTAGTGTCATAATTTTTTAATTTCATTTATATGTGACTTGAAAATCTAATGGTGCATTCACACTTGATGTTAAGTCAGTGTTAAATTAAAATCTAGGTGGCATCCTGGTGGCACCCAATGTTCAAAATTTCAGCCTTGACTTTTAGTGTAAAGCAGCCCTTGTGGCTGATTTCAACTTTTGCACCAATAGGAATGCTTGATTTGAGTTGAACATTGGCCTTGACTTCTAGTGTAAAGTGAGCTAAAGAGACATAATATGCATCCTGCTGCTGTCCATTCATGCCCAAAGCATGTATAATAAGACCCCAAAATTTGTGTCTGGGCAGTTCCAAGATGTGTCTGGTCGTCGTCACCAGACACATATCTTGATAGGGGAAATTGGGAGGTCGAGGATAAAAAGAAGCAAGCAATGCTTTTGTACTATCTCCAATAAGGACCCATTGCTGATTTAACATTCTCCCTGGAAAATCCTTAACATTTACATATGCCCAGAGTTGTTAATACAGCGGCAGTTGTTCACCACCCTATCCATGTGCTCCTTTGTGGACTCATCATAAATGCCTAATTGGTCGACCCTATTTCCTTTTCCTTTTTTTACCTTATATGTGCATGTTTGTGCCTACAAGTGAGTGCAAAATTGAAGCAATTCAGTTCAACCATTTTATTGGACTTCATGAGACATTATGAACTTTTCAAAGCAATTGTGGAGTTTCATAGCTTTGGAATGTGGAAACATGGTGGGACAAAAACCAATTGCTACATATGGACTTTTACATATAGAAAAGGCTTTCGATGCATGGGCAAGTTGTCCACCAAAAAAGACTTGTATGAAGACTTGCTCCTAAGGCATAAAAGTTATATCATCTTTTGAGTATTGAAACCTTCAAATTTTGTCATTTACAAATTTCTGTCTAGATTTGTGTACAAAACAATATGATGTTCACTCAAACTTGACATCATTGCCAAAATGAGTATTGTTTTGGTACATATGTAAAACATGGTCTACAATCACAAAAGAAGTGTGCTAGTTGGGTATATTCGACTTTCAAGGAAGAAATGAGCATTCAAGTGAACCCAAACTAGGTTTTATTGGGTACCTTGTGGATTTTGATTTCTAATAGCAATTCTATGTCTTTTTCTTTTTTTTTTTCACAATTTTTTGATGTTGTCACACTCCTGATAACCACAAGGAGATTTAGCCACGTTTGGCCATAGACCAACTATATGAAAGAAGAGATTTATCAAAATCCTTATATATCCTGGTTACTTGCTTGAACAATGTGTAGAAACATGGCGGTCTTTAAGAATTTTGCTATTTTTGGGGATAAAAAAGGCCAAATATTCGACCGAGTATTTATTTGAAAAAAAAATTCTCCACAAGAAAAAAACTCTGAAACTATTTAATTCTCATCACCTGGGCTAATCATCATAGTTGGCCAATGAGAAACAATCATTTATTGCTCAGAAACAATCATTTCCTGCTTCAGGTGCTCTTCCATGGCTCATCTTGGTAACCTATTCTACGAGAAGTAGGTGTAACGTATAGACAGGTAGGTAACAAAATAGGGGACTACTAGGTACATAGATAGTTTATACATAGTAAGTAGGGGCTGTTTTTACTACCTACTGAGTTGGTACATAGTAAATAAACCAACTGAGCTAACCACCATGGTTACCTAGGGAACTGGAACCCAACAGAAAACTGTTTTGTGATCACATATCATCCATCCTTGATGGTGCACTGGTGGGTGCTGCTTCACTGTGGCCCTATTAGAGCATCTCTAGCGGTGCTCAGAATGTTACAATACCAAAAAATTTCTTACATCCAGGTTTAGTTACTTTTTTAGTTTTTTCTATATATTTTTTTAATTGAATGCAATTCATGTTCAAGGTGTGTTTGGTGCAATTTTATAACATGTTTTCTTTTTTCTTTTTGCTTGGCCCCTCCATGTAAAGTTAAGCCCAAAACAAGCCAGAAATTAGAAGGAGAAGGTGGATCAAGGTTTCCTCATATATCTCTTCTTGTTTTGTGGTTACTCTTTATTTTTTTAAGGAGGTTTTTGAGCTTCTATCTTACCATAAAACTTAAGGTTCCTAGTGGGGAGAGTGGAACTTTTAAGGGTTTTTTTTTTCGGAGTTCTTGAAGTTTTTAAAGATTGTGTACTTTTTTCAAGGAATATTGAAATTCCAAAAGATGAGCAATGAAGGTTACAAACCATTATGTGTGTCAAAATTGTGCCAAGTGATAACTAGGAGTTTAGATGTGTGTGTAGATTATCGTGATTGATGTTGGTGTTGTCTAGTAAGTATGTATGTAGGGATTGAAAGTGTGGGTAGAGTTAAATCCATTAAAAATGTTGAATAACCTAAGTAAGTCACTATGTAGCCATAGATAATACACATGAGACAAGAAGAAATTCAAATCCTCTTGAGTTGAGAATAAATTTGAGTTTTCTTCGATATTTTCTTTTGGCATAATCCCACGTTACATTTTGATAATCATTTTCACATTTAATGAAACTTTGGGTTTTGTTCCGAGGTTTTATTGTTCTTGTGGATAATTTGATTATATTATGTATTATGGAATGGGCATGTTCCAATTGGGAACAAGATGAATCGTCATTTTGTTGGGTGGTGGTATTCAACTAGGGCCTTTTCCAAAGTGTAACTAATTGTTCTCAAAATAGATTCATTTAATATATGCATCCTTCAATTGAAAATCAATTGGCTGAACTAAAAGTAAAAATTTTACACACAATTGCTTGTCCCACCTTAAAAAATGGTGGAAATAATGTTGAAATTGGACATCACAACCAATTATGAATGAGAGACAAATTTTATAGAGTGTAAAATTGAGTTTGAACTTATAAATATGCAAACGATATGATGTTTTGCCAAAGGCATGATAAAAGAAATGGTATGCACACTATACTATAAATGAGGAATATAGCCTTTAAGTAATGTGAACTGAATATGAACTTTTGAATATGCAAAGAACACAATGTTATGCAAAAGGCCGGATAAAGGAAAATAATTGGTTTTGATTGGTGGGCCATAATGATTGATTCAAGTGGTGGCATTTAAATATTTTCTCTTGTTTATTCTATCCAACTTTTTACCATTCATGGGTGTGAATGGGCCAAACAATTAACACTCTGTATTGGATGTGATAAACTTGTGTAGATGCTCAAATAAGGTTTTTCGGGGTGGAAATCCTCTTCATCTTCTGAAAGCCAACTCCACAAAAATGGAGAAAGAATGGACCTAAGCCTTATTTTATAATTAAGGGAGAATGTTAGCTTCAAGAAAGCAAAGTCTTATTTTAATTGCTAATTGCCAAATCTCAAACACCATCTACTTATATAAAAAAATGGGTGTCTGCACGTGCTTGATTCGGTAATTCGGGACTGGTGAATCCTTGGGAATGTTCACTCTCATCAACAAACTGTGCCAAAATTCTGGGCCAAAACCAATTTGATTGGCCCATTGCTCCCAAAAAAATGAAACTATGGAGGCTGCTCAAAATAAAAGGTTTTGGTTTGATGTATATAGTTCCTCCCCTTGGGCCCACCTATATAGGTGAAAGTGCCAAAGCATATGGGTTAAAAGTGAGGTGCTTATATGGAGAACATGTTGGGGAGTACATTGTGAACTTGGGGAACATTGTGAGAACCCATAAGGAACTTAAAGGGAACATCGTGAGAACACATTACGAAACAGAAAAACTGAAAAAAAATTCTTCCTTATCCCCTCCCCTAACTTAAAAGGAATAAAAGCAAGGCACCTTAAGCCCTTGTAGACCAATAAAGTTATCCGCAAAGTAACCCTGTCTTCACCCTGTCTTTGGGGCTCCTTTCACCCCTAGAGAGGGTCTCAGTGGTATCCGCAAAGTAAGGACATTTTATTAAATCTCAGTATGAAATGCTGAAACTCAGCATTTAATGCACAAGGTTTGAGAGTAATTATAGTGGTTGTACAGGTAAGAGTAGTGAAAATATCTCTAGCAGCAGTGCAGGCGCTCAGGAAAAAGGAAGTACAGGTACCCTTTGCAATTCTAACTTTAGAGTGTCTGCAAGAGAATGTACAAGGAGAATTATTGGGTTTTTACCTATGATCCCAGATGAAAGTATTTCCTCCTAGCTTATTCACATTTCAAACACTTATACCCTTTTCTGTAAAGTTGGATTTGAACTGAAGACACTGTTAAGCAACCTAGTCTTAAAAGCAAAAGAGGGAAGTTCACAAAATTTTATTCCATACCATGGATCCCCCTCCCCACTTCCAAAGTTACTCCCCGCCCAGCCCACAAGCTCTCTTGCATGACCTTTGACCTAACTTGACACTACAACAAGACCTTTGAAGACCCAAGACCTAAGAGCTTGTGAGTATTACAAAAATCAAATACATACCCCACATTGGTAGACACACCCATGGTTGAACACAAGTCAAACATTTGTCCATACATTTCTCATTTGTTGTCGTGTTCTAAGGATCTTCATTATTAGGAGTGCACCAAGTGAAGGTCTAAAATATTCTGGGAATTCCACATGCAACTAAGCTTAAGAAAAGATGTAAGAAGAGAATAAGCTTAAGTGAGCAAAATGCTTGAAAAAAAAAACATTAAACCTTCCGTAGTTTTAGACCCATATCATTCTCATTTCTTATTTGTTTTGAGCCATAAAATATTGTATGGCTCAAAACAAATAAGAAATGAGAATGATATCAACATGAGCTTTACAATCCCTTTTGTAAACTCCAAAGGGAATCAAATTACATTCAAAGATTTTAAACTCCAAATACTTGCCTTACCAAACCAAGCATTTTTTGTGCCAAAATCAAACCCTACTTCTAAGTCTCATGTTTTCCTCATATTTTGCCCATTTTGAACAATCTTCATGACAATGGGTGCATCAAGTTTAGTTTCACAAATCCCTTTCAACTCCTAAAACAATTGGGCTATGTTTGAGGATTTTATGCTTTGTGTGAGCATAAGTGTGTTTTGACACCAACATATCTACCCTAATTGTTCTTCCTCACCTTGTCAAAATAACATGAATTTTGCATGGCACTTTAGTGTGACACCATTTTAATATATTGGCACTTGGGCCAAAAATTTTGATTGACCAAGTAAAATACAATTCTTTACTCATGTTGCACTTGTGAAAGATTGTGGAATTTTAGCAACAAAAGTTTGATGCCAAAATCAAGTTTTATATTGTACTATTATTCCTCCTCCACTTTAGTCATACAAGTCATGGTTCGATGCTTTTCAAAAGCATGCACAAAAGTAATGAGATTAAAACACCCCGAATCAAACGCTAAGTGATTAGGGTTGGCACATTCATCCTTTTCAAACAAGGGGTGTGTCACACTTTAGTGGCCTTGCCATTTACATTAAAAAGTATCTTAAGGCAAAAGAAGAATTATGGAAACTCAAATATATTTCACCATGCAAAAATATAATCTTTTAAAAAATCCTCTAAAGGAAACCAAAATCCTTCAAGATATTATAACTCTAGAACTAATCTCAAGTTTGAAGACAAGCCAAACTATCATTTTTCAAAAATTTCTCGTATAAAAATAGCCCTATTATTGCCTAGGGGCCAAAATCCCTTAAGCTACTATACTCTATAATGAATCTAAGCACAATAATATCCTTTCCGAGAGGAGGGTCACCTTCTTTATGACCCAAGTCAAAAAAGAGAGATGACCAAAATGACTGCCAAATTGACCAACTTGCTTTGAAACAAAAGGACTTGTATTGTTTGGGTCAAATTTGCCGCAACGTCCGAATGTTCAACTTCACTTTATTAAATGCACCAACTTATTATGAACGACAAGAGTTTCAAATTGTCCCATGAAACTAATTCTTCCCAGAAATTAAATTATTGAAATTTCTTTTATAAATAATTTCCAAAAATAAAATTATTTAAATTTCTTTAAAAAATAATTTCCAAAAATAAAATCAACTAAAAATCTGGGATGGCCAAAACTTACAAAATCCACTCAAAATGAGTCCAAATTCTAAGGGCTCTCTAGTTTTTAAAGGCCACCCCCCCAACTTAATCAAAATTTTTGATCCCACCTACAACCCCTCAGCCCTCCGCCCCCCAACCCCAGCACCACCAAAAAACCCCCAATTGCTCGTCCACAACTTG
>Ga0116227_10005587_pt1 | contig 26343 bp, 25 predicted proteins | sample S1TSphgellanicum_FD_89693 | JGI IMG/M metagenome (GOLD analysis project Ga0116227, IMG submission 89693) | Host-associated microbial communities from peat moss isolated from Minnesota, USA - S1T2_Fb - Sphagnum magellanicum MG | ecosystem: Host-associated > Plants > Peat moss > Unclassified...
GGGAGTGAGGGGGGGGGGGGGGGGGGGGGGGGGGGGGGGGGGGGGTGAAGGAGGAGGGAGAGGGAGGGAGAGAGAGACGCGGAGACTATGGAGAACTTGGGTGGCAAGTTTGTGCATCTCCAATTAATTTGATTTAAATGCGATTCCTTTCTCGAGCTGCTACAGAGTGCAAACTTGTGATCTATGCGAGTTCGGCGTTTTGGAGCTTCTGCAAAATTGTTAATGTTTGTATGAGTGTTTTTTTGTGTTTGTGTGTGTGTGTGTGTGTGTGCGTGCTTTGTTTTTTTTTTTTTGTGTGTCTCTAGAGCTTCTGCAAAATTGTCGTTTTGTGTTATTTTGTCTTTCTGTTTTGTTTGGTTCTCTCATTCCTTCTCTGGAAAGTTGAAATACTTACTAGTCTACTACTTCTTCCGCGAGTTTTTGATTAGCAGGAGCCAATACAAAGGGCGTCGTCGTCGTCGTCGTCGTTGTCGGCTCATATGCGATTGGATTGATAGACATATTTCCTAGTCTATGTGTGTGTGTGTGTGTGTGTGTGCGCGCTCTGGTGATTCTAGAAAAGCTTGAGGTCATTTGCTGCTTTTGGCAACTCTATTTCTGCACATCGCTCTCTTTATACAATCGAATTACTCAGAGAATCCATATCTAAACATGGCCAATTGTTGCACTGTGACGATGAGATTGTGTTGCTGCTGCTCCGGTTTGTTTATAACCGTGTGGATTCTCGAATTGATCATCGCTGGTATCGCTTACTCTGCAACATGGTCTCCCAAGATAGACCTCTATGATGCTCAGCTTATCAGTTTTAAAATTAGCGGGGATTCTTCCGTCTTGAATGCGGATGTCAACTTCACTGTCAGTGCGCGGGAGTTCAGTAGACATCCTAGTAACGAGAAGCTCTCCGTCACAGTCATGCCTTATTTTAGGGATTGGGGACTCGGAAGTTGCAAAATTCCCCGATTTCGTCGTCTCGGCATCGGCTATCATGACACTCTATTGTTGACATGCGAGCTCCAGATCGATGACTACACGTTCGATGATGCCACGGGAGCTGCACTGCAATATCAACTTGACAACGGTATCTTGCTCTTGGATGTGCGTGTGATCATGACAGTCTATCCACGCGTTTATTTGGCGTTTTCAACATTCAAAGACCAGACCTGCAATCTGATTTTTCGGCCCGCTTCAGCATCCAATTCTACAACCACCATCTTGAGGCAATTCTGTACAGCAACACCTCAAACTCCAAGTTATGGATACTATTGATCAATCTTCTTTTTTGCTTCTTCGAGTCTTTAGCAATGTGCAGATCTAGTGATCTCACTTTCCTCTTCTACACATCTTAGGGTTTGAGTACATGGGCTGCTTCCATGACATTCATGGAGTTTTTCTCAAAGAAAGTGACACTTGGAATCAATTTCAACTTTATTTCCTCCTCTTATTCTGTCTCCAGAAAAATTGCCTACACAGGCAGCAGTGGTTGATCACATAGAGATCAAATTGGATTCTCATCAACTTTCTAGGATTGATGTACCCATGTCTGGTGGTGGTTTACAACAAAACCAAATTGGACAATAAACTGCAAGCAATGATTGAGAAAGAAGTTATGGATGTTTCACTCATGGAACAGACATGAAATGCAGCCTGTACAAAATTTGGCACTCCTCATGACTTCTTCTGCTTTTGCTGCTGGGTTGTTGGCATTAGTTGCTGGGAAATTTGCTCTTCCAGTATCATGGTGGGAGCAACCTCTTGATTTGCCTCTGCATCTCCTAAAGACTTGAAATCTTCTTCACGATTCACCAGTCTAGAGTCTCCTTGCTTTTCCTCTACGACTACATCAAGCTTGTCCTTCATTGGGATTTCCTCTAGAGGCTCCTTCTTGCTTTTCTTCCTTTGGCTGTATCAAGTGTTTCATTGAGATTCCATCTATGAGAAAATAAAGTCCCCAACAGATCACCGGTTTCATGAGTTGTGTTGTAAAAGAAGAAATAATGCACAATTATATGGCATACCTGTAGCCAATCCAGTAGTCTTCTCAAGACCTTGAACAACATCAAAAAGCTCTGTAGCAACCTGATTGTCTAAATCAATCTTATCTTCAGCTGCATTGACAAGCTCTTCCTTGTTTACTTCACTGACCTCTGCCCTGGGTTCTTTGTCTGGGGTCATTCCAGCCTACCAATCCCTTCTGTTGCTTCTAAAAGGTCTGCTACAGGCTGGTGGTCAGGAATCATGTCTTGAACTTTTCATCTTCTTGTTTCTTCCTCAAACTCTTTCAGAAGCTTGCTCTTCTGGCAGCCCTGATTTCTTGATCAGTGACACTTTAGATGCAACATAGGTATCATTTTCAAAACATTTCCATTGCATCAACAGATTCTGCATCTCCTTCTGTGTTCTGCAGTGTTGACAAGCTCATTGTTTGTGTCATCAAACTCTGCTCTGGGTTCCTTCATCAGGGGTCATGGCAGCCTTAATTGCATCTTGAGTGACAATATCAATCCATTCTGTTGCTTCCACAAGGTCTGCTACAGGTTGTTGTTGCTCACAAGTTGCATCCTCAACTCTTATCTTTTCTTTCTTCACCAAGCTCAACAGATGCTTTGCTTTTCTGGCAGTGTTAACATCTTGTGTGATGACTCTTCAGATGCAACTTGGGTATCGGTTCCAATCAAGTTTGCAGTTTGGAAGTCAAGTTCTACTGTGTGTGATGCAACCACCAGCTTTATTTTTATTCAAGAGATTTCATGACAACCACTCACTTGATTCATAATCAGAATAACGTCCTCTCACTCAATTTCATCAGTGGAGAAGATTCAAACAGTTTTCGCCTCTTGGCCAAACATGCAACAAAGTTTCCACAGGAACATTCTTGCCTCCCAATGCAATCCTTGAATCCTGTAAAAAGACCCATCCTCACTGTCCAAAAAATCCGCAGATGCTGCAATTTGAATAATGTTCTTCACTATGCCTTGTAAATCTTGACCACAGTGGTGTGATGAACTCTAAAATCACACTTTTGGATCTGCTGCCTGAAGGAAAAAACTTGATCTATGAAAAGAAAAAACTTAGGACAACATGTTTGATGACAAACTTGTCTATGCATAATTGCTTTGTTTAATTTCCAAAAAATACACAACAGACACAATCATGTTACACAACATCCAGTTTGGGAAGAACTTAACTGTGTTTCCAGGTAACAGAGTTAGCAAGCAGGTGAATAGTGCCATCAAACTTCCATCAAAGACACTTACTGACATCTACAACGGACATTCAGTTCCACCAGGACTCGTGTCTTGAGTCCAATACATGAAGGAACAGAAATCTAGATATTTCATTTCTGCAGGGTTGGAAACAGATGTTTATGGAAGTGCTGGTCAGCTCCTGATGAACAATTCATCTTCATAGGTTCTAGGGTTGATGGAACTGAGCTCCCATACAGATTATGCAACCTATTTTGTTTGATAGTTTGACTGAAGCCAAGTGCAAATTGTTGGAGCTACATGTAAGTAACTTGCATAAATGAGCAGGTACAAGGAGAAGGACTGGGATTTGAGGCACTTGTATAGTTCAGGTGGCATGCCATCATCTCACTCAGCCCACTGTCATGGGCCTTGCTGTTGCAATTGGCCTTCGAGATGGCCTTGTTGGACTTGCCATTGCATCTGTGCTGGCTAGTAGGGTATGTCTCTTCACCCTGCTCTTTTAATCCCCCACACAAAAGATGTTCTTACATGTTTGCATGGGGTAATCACTTCAGAATAACCATCTTCTGACACGACATTGTTAGTATCTTGATAGAGTGGCATGCTAGGAGATCCAGATAGCTGATTGTTTGAGGATAGGACTGCAGGTTATTAATGATGCCTACAGTGTTGGACTGCAAGCTGGTCAACAAGCAGATGCCTTTTAAGTCCTCTATTTCTCTCTCTGTCTGCCTTCTGCTACTAAACAAAACTGTCATCAACAACATGCACATAGCCAATTTTGTATTACGACTGAATAGAGCTTCGAATAGAGCTTTGTACCCTATTTAAAAATATCCTTTTATCTCAAATGCTTCCAAAAAGATAGGAGGAATGACTTTCCTGGGGCTTTTCTACTGCTATGAAGGTGTTGATATTGTGCAACTTTTTGACAATTCAAATAGATGGGCTGTTCTGTTTTCCTGTGAGGAGGCACTATTGCGCACAACTTGAGCCATTGGGTTGTGGACTAGGCTAGTTTAGCAAGAAGGGTTTAGTTTCATTACTTCGAGCACCTGGACAGCTTTATTTCTCGCTTTTGTTTCCTTCATGTTTGTCTTGAAGCCACATACAAATCTTGGGTTTGCCTGATGGATGTATTGCAGCTAAGTTGCAATGATAAGCATCACTTTTGGCTTCACCTATGGTCGACTCTCATGGGATTGTCTGTATGAGGTGGTTGGGTAGGCTGTTTGTGATAAATGAATTAAGTCATTGTGAGGTAGTGTTTCAGGAATTCTTGTAGATAGATGTTAGCTAGAGAATCAACATGCCTTCAGGGGAATCAAGATTGAGCATAAAACCTGAATATTGTGGCATTCTTTGGTCAAACCAGCTTACAAGGTAAAAAGGTTCATGTTCTTTAACTTGCAGGACACACAGGTCTGCAATGACTGAAATGAAGTTTGCTGCCCTTGATGATGCAGGTGCTGCATCAAATTATCAATGAGCTGCTAGCAGAGCACCCAATATGATTACCTGAGACACAACCTCTTATTGAGTTCCTTGGACATAACTCCCCCACAGGTGCAGTAGGATATATCTTCTCTTGTTCTTCAACATGCCCCTCATGATTCATGAATTTTGAATGTTGATAGTTGAGTAGTAGCTAGTCATGGGTCACCTTACTGAAACTTGAGGGGGTGTAACTGAGTTTCTTTTCTGGAGTAGCTTAGTGGAATATAAAAACTGTGATGGTGCTTTGATCTCCCAGCCCCTAGAATTTTTGTAAGCTTTTCTTCTTTCGCATAGACTGAGATTGTTGATTTTGTCAGGACTGTTGAGAGCATTGTTATGTTTTGCTGCTGCAGGTGCTCTGCCTTTTTGGGAAGTTCTGATTGCATGCACATTGCACATTCTCTCCTTAATAGCCCAAATTATTGCAATTCTATGCAGAATGCAATCGAATCAAGGGCAACAATATATAAGCATAAGTGTAAAAAGTTTGGACGTGTAAGTGCAAATGATTTACACTTACACAAGATTTACATGCCATATATATACAACTATTGACACTTACACACACAACACTAACTGCAACCCAGTTTGTCATCATCATCTTCTCCGTGTGATCTCTAATTTTGTCACCAATTGTAATGTGAACAATTGCATTCTGCATAGATATTAGTTAGAAGTCGTAACGTTTTCCTGATTCTTGATTTTTCAATAAAGAAATTGGGAATTTTTTGGATTATTTTTTCTAGTGTAAATTTGATTAATTTGGCTAATTTTGGGGGGAAAATCATCAATTTTCGATATCACAAAATTGTGAAAAAAGAACCCCTGCAGCACATATTATCAAGTTGGACCCTAAATTGGACAAGTAATTGTTACCTTGAAATTGCCATCAAATCAATGTAGTATCTCGGTTGCGATAGCTTTCAACATACCAAGGATGGATACAAGTTACCAAAAATTGTAAATACAGAAATATGGTTTTGGACTTCAAACTCATTGAAGTTTCTGGACGTGGGCTATGGCTACTTTGAAGCTCCTAAGATGTGGAACATGGCTTTCTTTCTAAAAAACCTGTTAGTATACACACAAGGCTTATGATATACGGAGGGTGTTGAATAGGCTTGTGTGTAAGTGTGCTGAAAAATGTCATGGCCAATGAAATTGCTCAATTTGGTGATTTGAAATTTCTTTTCCTTCATTATCTTGAGTGAACTAAAGATTAAATAGGTAAGAAGCTTTGCTCAAGCTTAGGTAGGTTTGTAATAATTTTAGAAAACCAATGGAAATGCTAGAAAGGGACTATTATTTTCAATGTTTTGCATAATATGCTTATGTGTAGGCTTGAAGATTTTTTTTTCCAAGCCAAAAAGATTGGTAGATTTTGGTGGTTTGAACTCATTTTCTTAGGTATAGGAGAAGGGCCTTCAGAATTTGAGATCCCCACCCAAGTTTGTTAGGCCAATGGATTGGGTCAAAAATATGGAAGGGCCTATATTCATGCCCTTCCCCTACATAAAGCTCAATTTTTTTTTTTGCAACTTCCGCCATTTTCTTTCCTTTGAAAGTACATTTGATGTTGCGAGATCCCATGTCTTTTTTTCTCCATCAAAATCAGATCCCACAATGCCACCTCTTTGTCATTGCAACTTGCTTTTGCTATATGGTGGATCCCATGATGCCATCACTTTCAAGCTTTTGGCATATTTTGGTGCTCCTTTTTGTGTTTTGAATCGATTGTTTCTTTTCATTTCTTGTTTTTGTGTTTCCTCCTTATGCATCTTTGCATCAATGCTACTTCTATGTTTATTTGCATCAATGCTAATTTTGTGCGTTTTCTTTCCATGGGTGTTTTTTCGATGCTTCATGTGCATCTTCATCACGTTGTTGTGTAATGCCCTCCCTTAGTTGGTTTTGTTGTTGTTGCATTTCAATGTTACACTAGTCTAATATCTATTTTTTCATTTATGTTTGTTTTACATATCGTTTTGTGCTTCTTCGCATCTATGTTAATATTGTCATGTTGCATGGGTGTGGTGCTACACCTATAACTTCATTTTGTTGTCATAGCTCGATGGTTGTTGTTGGCATGTCCTTCATTACATAGTTGTAATGCATATTGATTTAAATTGCAAGGATTTGCAACAATCTCCATGGTTGTTCCTACAGCGTGTCTTCTTCATTATAATTGTTCATGCATCACAATTGTTCATGCATTGTCATTTTTTGTCTCATAGCTACTTGCAACAACTTCTTTGTTGAATCATTCTGTAATTTTTGTTTGTTTTTGCTTATGTAACTTGCAATTTTTTTTATTAGTTTGTTTTTTTAGTGTGTTGTTTATAACCACACAAACATCGGTGATAGTTTTTTACTTTGTTTCTTCAACCGCTTTTCACTTTCTTTTTCTTTATGACTATTTTTATGTTGCAACATTTTATGTGTGGGGATGTCTATAGGAGGAGCTTCGTCATTTTTTTATTTTTTAAAAATTGTTATGATATGTGCAGGGTTTTTGTTTTCTATTTTATGGTGCACATGTTAGAGTTCAATTTTTCATTCTTTCTTTTCATGGCATAGTTTTTTCCACAACAAAGGTGCTTGTGTGGTTACAACCATGAACATGATTTTAGTTTTATAATGTAACTCTTCCTCTATCCCTTATTTTTTTGTGTATTTCTCCCTTGTCTTGTATGTTTGTTTCTAGTTCTTTTGTGTCTATATGTTTGTGTCTTTTGCAATGTCTATTCATCCTAATGTAATTGGTTGTGTTGTTTTTTCAAATGTTGATGATGTTATAAAAGATGTGTTGTTTACATTTAGTATACCTTGTCAATTTGTTCATATTAACATTTCTAGTTCCTCTTCTTGTGTTGGTGATTTGATGAGATCTATAAATGGGTTTGAAGCTTTTGTTCATTGTTTTGGTAGTCATGAATTGACTACTAATTCTTCTATTGATTGTGTCTTTGATATTCCTAAGTTACATCTTCATGAAGCAAATCCCAATTTGTTCAAGGGCATTTTTTAACCCATATATCTTCTTAAACCTTGATGAATTTGGTCGTGATTTTATTATTCATCCTTTTACCTTTCTTTTACATCTTGTTGTCATTTTCCTCCTAGCTTAGATTCTATTATTTGTTCTTCTATTTTTGTTTTTTGTTTTTTCTACATATGATTGTCGTGTGTTTCCTAACTTCGATGTCATGGTTTCTAAATTTGAACATGTTGAGGAGACTTACCATGAATATCCTACCAAGGAGCCTATTCCCAAGAATAGTTTTTTTATCTTGATGGGAAGGGGAGCTTGAAAATATGAATAAAGAGGGTTGGAGAGTCAACAAACATCTTGAGCTTTGGGTGAAGAATGCTTTTGATCAGTGAAGAGTCTTCCATGGTTTTGACACAAAAAAATCCATTATCAATCTTTCAAAAGATGAATCTTATGTTTAAAATCTAATGGACACATGTTGTCTTCTTTTGTTTTGCAAGTTACAAAATAAAATGACAACTTATATCTTCCACTTAAGGATGGTGTCCTGCCATCTTTTGGTTTGCATGCTTTTGTTTGTTTTTGCAAATATTATTTAGGGTTTAAGTTTTCTACATTACTTTAAACCTTAAACCTTAAACCTTAAACCTTATATTTACCCAAAATGATTTTATTTGATTTTCATATATTTTTTTAAAAAAATTCTTTGTTGTTGTTTTGCCTAGAAAACCTAGAAAGGTCTTCCTCTACATAAAGCACAACAATTATTTTCCATTCACATTTTTTTATTTGCAATTTCTTTTCAACTTAATGCAAATTACACTTCTTTGTAACTATGATGTTTTAGCACCTAAATATGAAACCCTAAACTTAATATGTAATTGTTTTCTTATTGTTTTATGCATTTTCATTAGTTGTTCATGCTTTTAAGTGAACTTTTTTGTTTTGTAGCAATTATACGTTGTCTATATTTTGAATTTTTTTGGTAGTATCCAATCTTTTATATAAGGTATTGGAAGGTTGATAAGGTAGAAGCTATAACAATGTATTATGGAATCAAATGAAATGTCTATCGTTCCTTTTTAACATTTTCACAAATGCAAGGTATCATTGTGTGAAAGTTGCGAATGATGAAACAACTCTATGATCTTGGACAGCTAGTCTTGACAAGTCAATCAAAAGTTGAATTTGTTGTTTGTTGAAAAATAGCACAAAATGTTGGCACAAGGGTTTAGGGTTTAGGGTTTAGTGTTAACCCACTTTTCCATGCTCTTGTGGGAGAAGGAGAAAAAGAAGTTTTGTCTCGAGGAGATTTTTTCATTGCAACATAATCAGTGGAGTGTTTTAATTTGATTTCATTTCTAATAGAAATGAATATTTTCTAGGTTGTTTTCCTTCATGGAAGGCCAAGGAACGAAACTATTAGTGAAAATCGACGATCCTTTGATCTCGAATTTTATCATATCATTCTATTTGATTAGGTTGGAAATTTTTTTACTCCAATCCCTCTTTAACTTTTGGGGTACTAGAAGAGAGGAATGGTCTTCTCCTTTACTTGTGATGAAATATTCAAAAAACATTGTCACTATTCAAGGATGAAATTTTTTTCCACTTTGTCAATATCCTACTAGGTTTGTTGTTTCTATATTTGGGGTAATGTGGGTGTAAAAATCACAATGTCAAATAATTTCAAGAATTTGCAAAATTCTTAGAAGTGTGTTGTTGTCAATGTTGTGGTAGTTAGTGTGGGTGTTTATTCTACTACTAGTCTTTCACATAGGCAATGGTAGATGAAAGAATTATGAAGGGGGCAGGGGGAGGGGGGGGAGTAGAAGGGTTTAAAGAAAAGCACACCACACGCATGCATGGAAGAAAACACCACATGGGATCTTGTCAATAACATTGAAAAGATTCGCGAGCATTTGGGCATAAACACATGGCAAGTCAATCATTTACTCGACCATCTACACGACCATGATTTCCTATGAAAATCAAAAGCATAACTTCATGATTCCACATACAAGTATTTCTCTGGTACCTGAATATTTTGCTTTGTTGAAAGGAAAATAATGGCCAAAATGAAATAGCAAAGTTTCAAGTAGTTGATTTTATCGGACATTTTTTTCAAGTTATAAATGCAGTGATGTTTTGTTTTGTGCAAAGAGCTTTCTCTAGGTGAATGAATCATTCTATCACCATGCTTACATATATGTCTCTTGGAACTTGAGATCTTAAAAGTTTTAATTTGAGGTTTGGATATTTTTACCTGAGGATTTTTTTCATACTTGGGGCACTTTGAACTCCATGTTGTGGCTTTTGATGAGTCCAATTTGTTATTATTACCTATTATTGTCATTTTGAGTTTTTTTTAATATATTTCCAAGAACTAGAAGATAGACAAAACACAATTACAAATTGGCTTCAACTTGCTACTATTGCCCAATTTATATTGTGATTGAGAATACAAAGAACTTGTTCATCATCACTTGACTACTTGGCTTACTAATGAACTTAGGCCACATCCATTGTCTTTGCACCCCAAGCTTAAATGGAGGGCTTTTAATGAACTATGGTTTACGACTAGTCCTATTGGTTGGAATTAAATCTATATTATTATGGACAAGTTGATTGTTCATTCCTTAGATTTATTAAAAAACTTATCTAATAAGATGAGCTAAGGTGTTGGAATTATGTGGATGGAGGAGGTGTTTATTTTTCAAAAGTATGGTGTGAAAATAACAAACCACATGGATCTGTTTCCTATGGCAAGTAAGTTTCCAAACTATTTTTCATTTTTTATTTCATTCTTGAATTTGTTTTTACTTGTGTTTGAATGTTTATAAGTTTTGTTTAATGATATGGTTTGTTGTGTTTGTAGGTGCAATCATATCAATAAAAATTTGTGTGATAAAACTATGTAGTGAATTATATCAAGAGAAGAACCTTATGCATGTTCTAGATTTCAATGAAGGTGGATCTAGATGTGCCATGAATTTTGAAGATGCTTTTCCAGATTAACATGTTTCATAAAAAGTTCTAAAGTACAAGGATCACTTTGATGTAATCTTCCCATGTTGCTCGCTTGAAACCACCAATGTGAACATTGTTTTTGGCCACATCTTCAAACATTTAAGTAATTGCCCTATTAACATTACATATGTTGTTGATCCTATGGTTGTTCCCACCTTAGGAACACCAAACAAGCTTTGAGTTTGTTTTTTTTTCATTTTAGATATTTGACACTTTGACAAACATTTTTACTTTGTTTCCATTGCATACCTTGTTGTAACACATGCATAACAAAGGATTTAAGGGAGGATTGTGGATACGATGAAAAATCAAGGTAATGTCTTGGATTTCATGAGGAAGCCCAAGCTTGGGGTTGGGCTTTTTGTAATATTATTTGTGTTGGTTGATCAATGGGTTGGGTGGTTCTTGGGTTTGATTTGCAGACATGGTTGATGGGAGGTTTTCTAAGAACATTGCTTTGAGTTTGATTTGTTTTTGAAAAATGTTGGGATTTCACAGAGATTTCAAATGGGTTAGGTTGTTGAGAGACTAGGGATGCCATGAGGTTGGTTTTTCTGCAATATTATTGGTGTGGGCTGATCAATGGGAGGTTTTTTGGGAGCATTGATTCTTGGGTTTGATTTGTAAATGTGGTTGATGGAAGGTTTTCTGGGAGCATTGCTTTGGGTTTGTTTTTGGAAAGTGTTGGATTTTGATTAGGTGAGTGGAATCCAGACAAGATAACATTGAGAGATTTGATCCATAGTTTTTTTCAAATTATTCCTTTTTGTAAGTGAATTCAACACAGGAGTGCAAACTGAGGATTTTGATCCTCTCACGTTGGCTTTTAGTTTTACTCACCATAGTAGTGCAGATTGAGTATTTTGGTCCTCTAACCTTAGTTTCTATTCAACATAGGAATGCAAATTGAGTATTTGGATCCTTTCAACATGGTTTCTATTTATTTATACAAGTTTTGCTATTTTAAAAAATAAAAGATTTCTGATTTTCCTTTGTTTTATAAATATGCTTTGTTGATTGTATTGATTTGCTGCTTTCTTAAAAAAATCAGAGCCGGAATTTTTTTTTAAATAAATAAATAAGTAATTAAAAAGGAAAAATATGAAAAATATGAAAAAATGAAAAGAAAAAAGTTAATTTTAAATTTTAAATTTTTTTTAAAAAAACAACCTGGCTGGTAACTTCTGATGGGTGGAAGCTCCCCTGCCAGGCTAGTGGGTACATTCAGCGGGCCCGAAGTTACTCTGACAGGCTGTCAGGACAAACCTTTGGCCAGGAGAGGGTCCCCAAAACACAAAGGAAAAAAACTACAAGTCTTTACATATCTTGAGTGTAACTACAATCAATGTGTAATAACTTCTTACAAATTGGGTTTAGCACATTGGGGTTACATGCATGGTTCAACATCCCGCTAGCCTTTACATACACAGCAGCATGCTTCTCCAAGAAAGAGAAAGAGTAGGATGAGGCCCTAACACGGGGGCCTTAACACGGGGGCCTTCCTGAAATACACAGCTTGCACCATCTCCCCCCCAGTGTGCATAGTAGCATGGCAAAAAGAACCAGCTGAAAGAGAACCCAAGAGGCAACACCTTCCACACATGGATGGGCCTTACCCAGCCTAAACAACCAGCTGAATTTTCTTTGATGATGAAGAGACATTCAATGTCATACATAACCTCAGGTCATGGAGCTTCAGTCCAGAGTATTCAGAGCTGATTTTAGCAACAATTACCATACCATTTGCCTGATCCCCTTATTGAAAACATTGCAGAAGGGTATGAGAATTTGGAGAATAAGAAGTGACTATTGTGTAAGAATATCTCCAGAAGTAAGGACACTCCTACAACCTAACAAGATGAAGGGATAAAACCCAGTAGAATCTTTAATTCTAGTAAATCTTTCATTACTAGCAGTTACTACATAGTACTGATGGGGCTGCCCCATGAACTTCACTTTCTAACTGTCAGTCTGCTCCCCCAGACACCGAATTGTACTGCGAACAGTAACTGCACTTGCTGTGCTGCACATCGCAAAAAAAAACCCACCTAAATAAAATGAAATCCATCCTTGAAAAACCTTTGAAGTGCCAATAGGAAGAGGGTACCTTAACATTAACTTTGAGACCCAATATAGCCCATTTATGTGCCTGCTCCTAATATCATGACTCGAATCTCAAAGAAATACTTGGAACATATTACTGCCAACATTTCATGCATGGGGGAGAGAGACATGACAATCATGGATAGGCATATTACATAAGATAATGCTTTCCAGACATCAACTATAAATCATCTCTGCAACTATTATTGAATTCTGTTCAAGTTGCAAAATGTGAAGTGGATTTGTGAAAGTCAACTTACTTGAGTGTGTAGGCACCACCAGCCTTGACTTTCCCACGGTCTTTGCAGTTCCAGATCCCGACAGCCTTCCTCTTCAAACCAAACTGCAGACATGGAAAAAGAACTCTCAGTTAGAATCAATGTACAAGTCAACAATTCAGCAATTCTGAGCAGTGTTGATGTCCAGACTCTAGCCCACTAGCTGCAAAAGTTTTCTATCTGCCCATCTCATACACTTTAACACAGGCAAATAAAAAATAGCTGCCATTTTCACACCTCCAATTCAAGATGCTGATGATGGGCATTCACCTTTTGGTTCAAGACAGGGCTGTTGAGAGATGTAAAACATTCAGCTACATTGTATTGAACTCTAGCTTGACCTAGTTCTCCACTTCCTGAGTTAATCTCAAAACAGAGTTATATTACAGTACTACTTGGCTCAAAGCCATCAATTCTCAATCAATTACTGTACCCACAGTAGAATTCTGACAACAGAAGCACAATTCAAAAACACATCCTGAATAATACATTACAAGCCCATTAAATATGTAGGAAATTGCAGAGAAGACTCCACAATAGAACATCAATTCCATCATTGAGTGCAGTCAAGACCTTGTGAGTGTCACCCATAAAGTATGAGACCATCACCTCCACATCATGAATGGCAGTCACAAGCTGTCATTACTGTGCACTGACTTCGCCAGCTCCAAATGGTGGGGTTTACAGAAGTACATAGAAATTGAATAAAAATCTTAGGTGACCAGTTATAGAAGAATCTTTGTCCTGAGTTTCTGTTGCATTTCATAAGCATTTAGGGCAGACCCAGTTATGATGTTAATTAGCATGAAACCACCCACACTACAAGTCAACCATATATATGAAAGAAAACAAGACTCTTGCACTGTGAGTGTCTTGGGTGGCCTACCTTGGATTCCCAGAAGTACTTTGAATGCTGACTGACTTCCATCTTCTTGATCTGCTTCCTCAAACTGGCACCGTGGTGTTCATCATGAGAGAGGCTACTCGAATCCAAGATAGTCATTGCCAAAGGCTTGAAAATATGCTGCTCTTTGAGATATGATTACTGTTAACCAAAGTGTGAGAGCCAGAAGGATGCATCAAAACAAACAAACAAACTCTGAAAATGAAGCATCACCATATTTGCCAACAATTCCAGCTTTCTTGGTGCGTTTCGTCTGTCACCCAACCAGACAGAGTTCAAGTGTCAGCACTCGAACAACAACAATGATTTCACACTAAAAAGGTTGAAATCTAGAACTGAATGATATAGTGTCGTGGAACCTCAAAGCTCCATTTTAGTGAACCAAATGCAGTTTTCACAACTCCACCAGGATTGACTTTTGAGCTTTTCCTGCTGTGTGCAAGAAGAAACCCTAATTACATTCTACAAATCTCTCGACAGAACAAACCCTTGCACCAAGAACTGATGACTGAAGTTCTCATATTATTATTCCTCCAGAATTCCCTGTGCTGCAGCAAATTGAATATTTTTCTAAGTGCTTCCCTTGCTGCTTCCTCGAAGAACTCTCTCCTACGTTCGATTCTCGAGCCTGCGCGGCGCCAGAGATTCTCCCGTTTGGACTTTGGACATCTCAAAGGCCAGACAAGGAAGAGAAGAAGCGAGAGCGAAAAAGCGAGAGGTAGAATTTCCTGTCACATCTCATCTCACCACATGAGACATTGATGATAGAATCCGGGTCCAGTTCTAAAGAAGAAGAAGAAGAAGTTGCGAAGTGCGAAGATCAAGGTGTTTCTGGCTTTGGGAAGTTGAGTGCGGGGCTTAATTCAGAAGTGGAAACATAGGAAAGGATCATCGCAATTCGTGGTAGAGTGGGAAGAAGAAGATCATGCCGGAGAAACTCGCATCGTCGTCGTCATCTGGAGCGAAGAAGACGAAGGAGATCACGGCGACAGTACCGTCCCGGGATCCAACTGGCGGCCAAAGAGAAGATTCAGAAATCTCTACAACAAACTTTTTTCATGGTTCCACTATTCTCGAGTTCATCAATTTTGAAATGGAAATCGTGTCGGAATCTGATCTAAGGGGGTCGTTCATCGTCTCCGAGAAATCTGCTCTGGTGTGTGTGTGTGTTCCTCCTAAAGCTCTTTCCGTCGAGCTTGGGAACTTTTTTTTTGTTTTCGCTCGCGCTCTCTCTCTCTCTCTCTCTCTCTCTCTCTCTCTCTCAGTTCTACGGCCTTGGAGCTACCGCATCTGTCCAGACTGCCCCTTCTTTGCCGAGTTTCCGCATCAAAACTCAAGAATTTTGCTTCCTCTTATTGTAGGCATTTGGAGTTCTACATGGAGGCATTACTACATATATTGCAGATACTATGGGAAGCGTGGGTGCTGCTCTTGTCTCCGAGTGGCCGAGAGTGGCATGCATAGGAATGAATGTTGTGCACTTGAAAGAAGTGCCCCACGGAAACAAGGTTATGGTCAAGGCAGTGCCGCTGAGAATTGGGAAGAGAATTCAGGTATGGGCAAAAGAAGACACGACGACCACCACCCTCTCTTTTGTTGCTTGCTTCATGAAGATCTGCATTTTACTTGATGATCTTGGATGCACACTGTTTGCAAGACTTTCTGCACCAGCTTACTACTGATTTTTCTGCACTCTCAATTCTTTGAGAAACAAACCTGAAGAGAAAACTCAGTTGCTGAGGAGATTAGCTGCAGATGTTGTTTATGAGACTGGTTACAATTTGCATGATTTTTCAATGCAGCACTTCCAATGGATAATTGATGATATGTTTGGAGTTCAGTTTGAGAAATATGCCACAATTTCTTGATGATCAAGTGTTTTGTCACAAATCCACACTGCACAAAGTGTTGTAAAAGTGTGTGAGCAAAATAAAAACATAAGCACATTATTGTAAAGTGAGGACATGATGAAGTCAGTCCATGAAGCAAGATGGTAAATGTCTCTACACTTGCGGTCATAGTAACTGCAGCTTGAAGAAGTTGCTCAGACAGCATGAGATCTATGTGCGATGGTTGCTCACAGAATCTGAGTAGGCAAACATTGTTTACTGTAAAGTATTGCTTGAGCTGCTGCCATCACCTTTTTTGAGTTTAGCACCTGAGTCATGAGATCAAAGGGTTCTTCAGGGTTTGCATTATTGATCACCCCTTGCTTACAGTTCCGGTTTTAGGACTCAAATCTGGACCAGCTTTTATTATTCTTTGCATACAGATATTGATCCACACATGCTTATGATTCCAGTTTGCTTGATGTTTGGGAATCTTTCAGGTCTGGGATGTGACATTTTCAACTGAGGAGAAGAAAATCCCACATTCCACAAAACCAGGTGAAATTGTAACCACTCCAGTTGCAACTGGAAGGGTGACTCTTATGGAGGTCTTGCAAGATCCCCAAAAAGGCAAGATTTTAAATGCTCCATCAACTGCCGTTCCTACAGATGGCAAACAAAAGCCTTTGTCTAAGTTGTAGGACCTTGCATTGTATGTATTTGACGTATGCTGTTTCCATAAGCATAAGCTCTGCTAGCATTCTGTTTGTTTTCACTTGTGGGTATAGAATGTCTGTTTGCAGACTCATCATAGTGTGTGCATAATATGAATAAATGGACTAAAATAACTTTGTGTGCATGTGTGTGTTGTGATAAAGTCAATTGTTGTCAACAATCTATTGGGATAATGGCATGTTTAACAATCCAAATTTTCCTATCATAAATATGTTGAAAAGACGTTTGCACAAATCTCCTATTGAATAAAAATGATCATTCTATGTATTCATGATGGATCAAATTTGTGATCTTTTTATTAGTTTATAAATGTTTATTAACTAAAAATTAAATTGGAACATCATTCATTATATGCGCAAATGACCAACGTTGTTATTGCTACAAATGTCATTGTTTGATGATAAATCCTAATAAACTTACAATATATGAATTAGTGATTTCCTTTTATATGAATCTAAAATATCCTTGCAAACTTATGAAAACCCTTTAAACTATTTAGATTTTACTTGTTACCATTGTACCTTGGCACCTTCGGTCAAAACTAATTATAATATTTGTAGAAATGTTGTAATTTTCCAAAATACTTTTTCCACAAAAAAATTGTGAAGGAAAATTTGTAGTCTTTTTAAATATTCAAGAATATTTCACTCTTGACATGAAATATTCAAAATTAATTAATTATTCTAGAAACATGTGTTGAAGTTACCCTTGTATTACAATAATCAAATGTATTTAAACAATTTTGAAAATACTATGAATTTATTAAATCATTATGTTTTAACATCCCATAAATATGTTGTTAGGGTTGTGGCTTTCTTTCAATGTGTGTTTTTAATTGAATTAAATGCATGGGAGGATGCATGATTTGTTATTGTACTACAAGTTTTACCCAAAAAAAGGAAAGAAAAATGAAAAAAGGAAGAAGAAAAAGAAGTGATCTAATTCATGGTCAATACACCAATCCTTGAAAATTAGTTGCAAATTTGAAATGGGCAAAAAAAATTTAACCATACAAGTTTATCACAATTTTTTTAATTTTGTAGTTAGAATTTTGTTTCATTTTTAATGTAATTGAAACATGTACAATGTGTGGCTCTTGATTTCAAATCCTACATTTCTCAAAGATTTAACATTTTTGTTAAATCAATTACATGTTAACCATAAATTACATTTCTCTCAATCTACTATTACTTTGTATGATCGCTCCAAGGTCCTAAAAACCTTGGGATTCTTTTTTGCATGTTATTATTTAAGAATGCATGATTCACATTCAAATGCATTTGTCTTTCACCTTCTCATTCAACAATTTCACCTTTAGGCTTAATGATGTGTAAATAATACATAGATAATATACATTTTTTGAAAGATGAATCAACAATTATAATTGAAGATCTTGACCTACACATTTTGATTGCAAATTGTAAAAGTTATAAATTCAACATTTGGTTTCATATGAAAATATAACATGTCTTGGTATATTTTAATCCATTTAACCACACTTTGTATCCAATTATATATATATATATATCATCATCATTGTCGTCATTCAACTTTGAAACATGTGTTTAACATCTCACACTTATGAAATCATAACCATTCCAACCCATTATGTTCAAATGTATATATTGATTATGGCCAATGACTTGACGTGTAAAATGAATAATATGTGTAAGCTCACACAAATTTGCCCAAATGATTTATAAAATTTCCTTTAAATTATGTCATTTACTAAGTTTTTTTTAAAACACAAAAAAACCCAAGTTCCAACAAATGTAAAGTTCAAGACTATCATGTTTATCCAAGGTTGCATTGTGCCTCCCAAATAAACCCAAATGAATCCAACAATGTATGTATAATATGTATTAATGTTGGCCAATTCTACTTGTCAACGTCAATTATTAACATGAATAACTCCTTGGTTATCAAAAATTTGTATTTAGAATTTTTGTCATTTCCCATATTTAGAGATATAGGTAATCGACAAATGTAGGTTTGGATGATATCCTTATGTTTATACATATCTACACATTTATGTTTTTTCATTATGCATATATGTCAATACATTTTTTATGAGATCCTAAATATGCATAACTATGTTATGCATATATTTTATATAGCTTGTTTTAAAGGCCCGGATATGCACATGTATATGCATATCCTTGTGTAGGGTTTAAGGTTTCCAAGGTTTTTTGTTTCTTCAATTTCTCCTTTCTTGTTTTTCCTATGGTCTTTTTGTACATCAAAAAGGATTTCGACACACTCACATCACTTAGCATCTCATGATTTAATAATGAAAATCGTGTAAATTAGTTCATTCACAATTGTGTACGTTTCACACACTAATATCATGCATTGAAAACACATTCAACACACAAATTTATAAGAAGACGTGAAATTCAAATGACATTCGTTCATTAATAGGTTTGTACTTCATTTGTCAACACATCTATCTATGTGTCAAATGTGTTTTAATGCATGATATTTTTATGTAAAATATATGAACCTATGAATGAATGAACTTTGCATGATTTTCATTTTTAACTCGTCACATATTAAATTTGTGATGCAAGCACCCAAGCATCAAAACACTCAAATGCAAAAAAAATCTTTTGGATGAAATATGATTTTGTTTATTGTAGGTCAAAGGTTTGAAACATTAAACATCTAAATGTTGGTTTGTCGATTGTTTAATGTTGTTTTATTACAAGTTAGAATAAGTTATGTTATAACTTGTTGGAAGTCTATTATTGTTCATTATAATGAGATTTTTTTGTCACTCATCAAAGTTCATCAACTCATTGGGTTGAATGTAGGGTTGTATCTGGCTACTAATTGTTTAATTAATTAAAATGAATTTTTTTGCAATTCATCAAAGTTAGCTTTTATGTAATTCATTAATTTGTCACTTGTCAAAATGAACTTTTTTACAACTTGTCAGAGCTCTGTTGTAATTCATTACACTACAACAAATCATGGTTTATTTTATTGGAAGATTAGACCAAAAACCAATCATTTCGACATTTGGTCAATTTGATCACTTATCATATTAAACAAGTTAATTTGAACATGTTTGACTTGACAAGTGGTTTTTAAACTAACCATAAGATGGTTTTTTGACTAGTCAAATTAGACAAAAAAATTGGGCAACCAAAAAAAAATAATAAAAAATTAGTTCAATTTTTTAATATAAACATGTAATAAATTTTTAAAATTATAAATGTTTACCCACCTACCCACCATGGCCTTTTACCTACCTATCCACAACCCATTTAAATATTGTACATTTACACATATGTACAAAGTACATATATATAAATATACATATTCCACACAATATATGTTAGTAAGGGGGATTGAACATTGGACTCTTTGGTTCCACACCAATGTCTTAGCCATCAAACCATCACACCATTTTGTAAAACAATGTGATATTTAATGGATTTAACATGTTTCCTTGAACTTTAATGATTTTTTTGTCAATGAGTATATCAACATTTGAATTTCAATCTTTTTCATGAGTAGGTAAATAAGTATCTAACCTAGAAGATGAATAGGTACACATGCCTACCTACCTACCTGTTTGTGTAAAATATAGGTAGGTATGTAGGTAAATAGTAGGTAGGTAGGTATATATAGGTATGTAACTAGATAAATAAATAAGTAAGTAGGTAGATAATAGGTAGGTAGGTAAGTAGGTAGATAAATAGGTAACTTTGGTAAATAATAGGTAGGTAAATAGGTAGGTAGATAATAAGTATGTAAAATTTAAATAAATATGACATATTTTGGTTAGTAGGTAAGAAGGATGTAGATAAACATATGCTAGGTAAATAGGTAAGTAAATAGCTTAGTAGGCATAACAAATAAACTAACTAATTAAATTAATATGGCCAATTTGATTAAACATGGCCATTTAATATGGCCGATTTGACTAAACCATGAGCATGTTGATGGACCATTTTTTACATTTATCCTTCTTGATTAGACGTATGACTTAACATTTGGTCAAAATAGTCAAAAAAATAAACAAAAAAACCATGTGTTTTTCATGCCCCATGCCTTTAGTCAAAGCGGCCATCTTTTTGGTCAATGTGGACATTTTAGTCAAGTTGAACCTTTTGAAAAGCCATGATTTATTATGGTGTTAAAACTATTATATTATTCATCAAAATTTTGTTGCAACTCATCAAAAGTTTTTTACAATTCATCAAAGCTTTGTTACAAGTTGTTTTTTGAGCTCTTAACAACTTGTGACAAGTTCATGAAAGCTATGGTTTTGGGTTTGGGATTTTCAATGATTTTGTTACAAGAATTGGAACCTTGTTGTAAATTTGTCAAAAAAAGTTTATGGTTCATCAGAATTTTATCACAACTCGTCCCATTGAAATTTTGTTGTAACTTTTTGAAATTTTGTTATAGTTTGTCAAAACTCAAAACTTTGTTATAAATCATAAAAATTTAAGTTAAGAGGTTTATGAGAAGTTTAGGTTTGATGAACATGTTCAAAAATAGTTTAAATTTTGAGACTTTTTGTTGTTATTTTGTTATAGGTCAAAGCATTGTTGGAGGTTATTAAAGCTCTATTGTAATTTATAACTCATTGAACTCGTGTTTGTAATTTACAATTTTTTTTCTAGTAGGTCGAACATGTTAAAAGTTTAAAAACTCAACATTTTGCAATATGCACTATGTATTGTGCACTTCATGTTAGTTGGAAAATGGAATGGTAAGGTAAACATATATCCAAAATACCTAATGGGTGAAGTCCCTCCCTATTTGGAGGCTTTTCATTCCACATGCAACTTTGTGTTTACATTTGTGCAGTGCAAACCTTTTGGTATGACACAAAAGATCATTAAAGCAAATACTAAGTTTCAATGACTTTTAGATTCATGTGGCAAACACTATAACTCTTCTTCTTGTAACATGGTGTTAAATGATTGTTTATAATTGAGTTGAAGCTAAACTTGATAATATGCTTCAAAATATTGAATTTATTGATGTGTTGAAAATATTGTATGGAGGTTGTGTAGTCCTATAATTCGTTACTTGGAATTGTTTTAAATATTGAATTTTGCAATATATTCAGGGGAGGGTCTCATATAAGATTAACTTTCTTATTAGTCCTTTATTGACTGGCCAATGAGTTCAAAATCCTTTTTTGGTTTTGAATGAATGAATCTAATCATATTGAATCTTGTTTTTTTCAATTGTGTTTTTTAAATCTTGGGATTGTTTGTTCTAAAAATATGTTTGACTTTTTGAAATTATAGGTTATGGCTTTTGTAGATGGGTCATAATGTGCCGAAAATCAAGTGCAATTAGCCAAAACTATTTCCACAATTGCCTTGGATGAGGTTGATTTGCTTCAAATTAATCCACCTATGAATTTTGTTTCGCAAAAGATTGCAATGACTTCTAGTCTTGGAAGTGACACGTACCAATAAATTGCAACAACTTTAGGTTTTGTAGAAGATAATGGACAAGAATTTACACCATCTTTTTATTTTGTTGAAAGTACTCAACGTGAACAAATTGGAATGAGTTTTGGCTCTTCTAAGCAAACTCAGCCTACAATGGAAATGATTGACTATCATTTGATTTTCAACTTGAATGGTGTTCTTGTGGCGATTAGTGAAAGTCAAATTAGATCTCGCCTTATTGTTTTGAAGTTTGGCTTGAAAGAGTTCTTTTCCACTTGTGTAAAAAAATTCACAATGTACGTATGGTCATTGGCAATGAAAAGGAACTTTTCGAAGCACTTGGACATAATTGCTGAAAAAACAAAAGTTCTCCTTCCAACTTCAAAAATATTAGACTAGATTCTCTATTTTTAAAATGATCATTTTTTGTTGGAAAAGCTTGACAAACCTATTTTACATAAAAACCTAAAGGATTTCTTTCATTTTTTTCCTAGTACAACTTTTGAGAATACTTTGTTAGTAGATGACATGCTTCACAAGAGTATGTTGAACCCTCCTTGTAGTGCCATTTTTTTAAAGACTTTTTATAGGTCTCCCATTTATAGTAATTACTTGTTTGACATTGTTCTCCCATACTTGGAATCATTGCATTTGTCTGGAATGCGGGATTATAAATTTGTAGAATTGAATCCTTTCAGTAGCATTATGGACATGCTTTTCGGTGACCTTCGATATGAAAAATTGGATGCTTGTTATTTTGTGAAATGCAATGAAATTTTTTGTAACAAAGTTAAATCAAGATTTGTAAATAAAAATAAGTGAAACATTTATTGCTTTATTGTTAAATTATTATGCATGAATAGTTTATCTTGAATTAACATGGGTGCATGCTTTGTTTTCATTAATTTTGTTTTCAAGGTTAATTAGTTCCAGTCCAATTTAATGTATTTGTCCATATTATTTGGCCATTCTTAAATGTGGATTGGACCTTCTAATTTGAAAATTGTTGATTTCTAAAACATGTTTCTAGGTTGCCATATCCTGTTCCATGATTTTGTTTACATGTGGCCTAGTGGCCACCATGCGCCTCATGCACATACTTGAATATTTGCCTTATATTTTATTTTTCTAATATCGTTGTGTCACCTAGTGGCCACCAAGTGATTGCCTAGATACAATTATGTTTTTGGTATTTCATATGTAACCAAAAAAATAATTAATATTCTTAGCACATGAATTGATTCTTTTAATTTAGATAACATATTATCATTTCGTGAATGTGTAATTTTTTTTGTTGACAAATTTTGTTGTTATTTTAATTAAATGTGCTTTTGGGCCATGTAGTAATGACGAAAGGTAGTTCAACACGTTCATGTGTACGTTCATCACCTCTTGGACCAAAAAAATTGTTGATTCTCAATGTCAATGGTGTGTTGTGTTATTTCCCACCTTCAACTGTTCTACAAGGGAATGCTAGAATGTTTGGAAGAAATGTTGACAAGGCCAAAGTGGAAGTTAGAGTTGGAATGGAAGATTTTCTTGTGAAGGCATTTGAAAAAAAATTTGTCGCAATTTGATCTTGTATGAAACTTGAGGATGTGTTGAAGGTTCTTCCAATGTTCATGCCTAAAAATTTCATGGATGAATTCATTTTCATTTGGGGACGTGAACAATGCTCCAAGACGATTGGTGAAATTTCACCTAAGTCCCGTTGTTATTTAAAGGATTTGAAAGACGTTTATTATGGTTGTCATGGATTGCTTTATGGGAAGGAGGATCAAACATTATTCATTGACGATGAACTTCACAAGACGCTACGAAATTCCAAATGGAATGGTCTTTTTCTTGAATCATTCAAGGGACAAATATTGTGGAAGAACAAGGTGCAATGGTTGGACCTTGCATCTCATTTGTGGCCACCTTTGGTTGGATGATGTTGGCCACAACAATTCAAGTTCATTATGATTTTATGGTCAAGTATTATAAGCTTCAATTAAGTTCATCTTCGAAGAATTATTATTGGTTCCTCAAGTATATGGGTAGTGATAATGGTGATGTTCGTTATGTCCTGCACTTTTTAGGTATTAACTATTTTGAATCATTTTATTTCATTTTATTCTCATTTTGTAAATCTTTTTTTTTGGCATAAGTTTTTACATGGTTATATCTTGTCATATGCCCTTGTTTTCTAGTATTAACTTTTGTTTGCAGTTGATTTGGATCGTTGTTTGTAGATTATGTGATGTCATTTGTAGCTTTGAAGGGGATAAAAAGATGTTGGCGAGTCAATTTTTTATTTCAAGATGATGCTAATGTTGTTGCATATTTGAGCATGGACAATCACAAGATTAAGAGGATTTGACATTATCTTTCATATTTTATAAAAGCTCTCTTTTAAGGTTTTTTTTTATAAATGATATTTTAATACTGGAGTTTTCATTCCATGATTTTCTTAAAGAAATTAGTTCCAGTGTTTTGACAACCTAGTGACCACCAGGATTGTCCTTTGCGGAGCGTTGGTATTATTCTCAGGGAAAATGTCCAGGCCAAAGCCATTGTGCTGAGCCAAAATTTCCTGTCTGGGGTCATATACCAAGCACCTGTGGAGCTGCTCTTAGGCCCACTTTACACTAGGAGTCGAGGCTGATGTTCAACTCAAATCATGCATTCCTATTGTGCAAAAGTTGAAATCAGCCCCCAGGGCTAATGACACTAGGAGTGATGGCTGAAATAGGAAAAATCTTTTCAATCTGCCCCAAGTTACTAATAATAAATGCTGAACTTTATGGTATTGACCCCAAGGGTAAAGAAAAGGATACCATCAAAATTGGGATGCCAATTTGCAACCCTCAAACTTCGCCCCTAGTTTTTTCAACCCTGACTCCTAGTGTAAAGCGGGCCTTAGACTAAATGAGGGTCTCTGAGTTCAATTTTAACATTTCTTTGATGCGTCTTGGGGTTATTACCGGGGAAAGGGCTCATTCAAGAAGGTGAATGTATTAATGTCGGTGCAGGTTCAGCCTGGCCATTAATTACAGGTTTCCCCAATTCCTTCACAAACAACAGACTGAGTTGTGGGCACCATATACACAAATCAAGTCAGAAAACCAAAAAATGAGCAAAAAGTTACTGGCTTTCCCTAGGCTAATGCCTCAGATTTCGGATCCAACATGTGTGCACTTTGCACCAGATGTCAATCATGCTGATTGTGGTTCTCCGCATAAGGAGTCAAAAGCGTCTTGCAGTAAAACACCATTAGGCCCACTTTAGACCAGGGTCCAGGGTCCAATTTCCTAGGAACCAATTTGGACTCATGTGAAGCAAATTGAATTCTTCAGTTGGAGTGTACCTGGGTCCCTAGCCTGATTCTTGGCTCTCCAAATCAAGAGCTCTCCTTTTAGCACTGTCTTTTGGTCCCAACCAACTGATTTTCCCTCCAAAACAGGTGCCATATTAGCCTCAATTTGCCACTTTTTGGTCTTGGACCCTCATCTAAAGGCTTTGGGACCAATTTAAAGCTTTCGACCAATAAGATTGCTTGAATTCATTGGTCCCTGGACCTTGGACCCTCGTCTAATGTCGCCGTTAGTTTCACAACATGTTTTTCCACCATTTATTTAGAGTGCACACATATATATACCTCTGAACCAGTGTTTTCTTTTTCTTTTTTTCTCAATTGTGCAGTTTGTAAACATTGTCCATTTTTTTCCATTTTTTGAGCATTTTTCTCTCGAACTCAGACTATTAAAACGAATTTTCCCAATTTCTTCAAAAAACATTTGTAGCCACAGTGCGAAAATTCACCAAGAAAAATTCACTGCTCTGTAGAGAATTTCTTTTGTTTTTCCACTCCCGATTTATTTGCTATGACCATCCATGTAATTTTTCATTTTCCTCCCAGCCTCCTCCAATTATAGCCACTGGCCAGGGCGAACCAGCACCTACACTGGTACACTCACCTTCCTGAGTGAGGCCTCTTGGGTTGAGGTTTAGGGTTTCGGGTTGTAGATCCAGAGACCCTGATTTTGTCTAAGGACGCTACATGTATCTATAATGTTTTGAAGCTGCCCCCAAAAACTTTGGGATTTTCACCATGGCTCTAATATAGGCCAGACCAAGGCAAATTGACCCCGCCAAGCCCATTTAAAATGCTCATAAATATTCTAGATATTTATAAATAGCATTTCCCTAGATTAAATCGGACTCCCAAAGTCCAAATCTATAATTTTTGGGGCCTAATATGGCCATTTGAATGGGTTTTGGGGGGGTTTTATTTACGGTGATCCCAATATGGGTGTGAATTCACCCTGGCCGGTTCGCCCAAGGCCCAATTAATCATGCATTAC
>Ga0116227_10005588_pt1 | contig 26342 bp, 16 predicted proteins | sample S1TSphgellanicum_FD_89693 | JGI IMG/M metagenome (GOLD analysis project Ga0116227, IMG submission 89693) | Host-associated microbial communities from peat moss isolated from Minnesota, USA - S1T2_Fb - Sphagnum magellanicum MG | ecosystem: Host-associated > Plants > Peat moss > Unclassified...
AAAAGAACCTCCTCTCTCTTCTTTTTTTTCTTTTTTTTTTGTATTGAAGAAACCCGTTTTTTTTTTTACTGCGGGTTTTTTGTTTTCCCCCCCCCCCCCCCCCCCCCCCCCACAAAAAAAAGTTTGATAGATTTCTGGGAGAGAGAAAGCGAGATCAATGTGACATGGTCTTTGAGGATCGGAGATTACAACAAATTCTCTTTGAAGAACATCCATGTCATCATTTTAAGGTTTCCACATGGTTGCTCTTTCTAGAGCAAAAGAGTATGAGATATATGGAAATGACATTGTGTTTAGAAGGGTATTATTTTGTTCTTGAAGTGGGTTCATCCATTCCATGATGGTGGGATCTTCCATATTCTGAGCAGGCTCTTCTGTTGTTCTTGGAGTGGGACCTTCCATGTTCTGAGCAGACTCTTCTGTTGTTCTTGGAGTGGGATCTTCCATGTTCTGAGCAGACTCTTCTGCTGTTCTTGGAGTGGGATCTTCCATATTCTGAGCAGGCTCTTCTGTTGTTCTTGGAGTGGGTTCTTCCATTTTTTTGCAGATCTTGGCCATTGAAGGAGGAAGAAAATTCGCAGCATCTTTCTGTGGGTAATGCCCTTGGATGAGATGAGGGCATTACAGGAATCAGATCAAAGCTAGACATCTCTATGTGGGGTAATGCCATCAGATGAGGACATTACCAGAATTGGGTCAGGACTAGGCCATCGCCTCATGTGGGCCCTCCTTCCAATAATGCTCTCAACTGAGGGTATTACCCTACACTTTTATATCTGCCAGGTATGGTATTCAAATTTGGTAATGCTCTAGCATGCAATCAAGGATTGAGAACAGTTTGCTTAGGGCTGGGTGAGGTTTGTAGCAGGATGGTGGTCAATTTGAACTTACAATGAGCAAGAAACTGGTGCAAACATATAAATACTTATGATGTACTGTGAGAAATTGTGAACCTCTGATAAACCATGTGTCCCACACTTTGCCCAACTAATTGAAACAGGAATCTGAAGACGGATGAGAGTGTAATTTTGTGATTTCATGCAATTTTATGTAAATCTGCTTGTGACTACAGGAAGCTTGAGATAGGTTTGAATCCACTGCAAAAACACAACAAACAGAACATAAGAAATTAGGTTTTTCTAAACCTTGACAAAGAGAACTGTTTGACAGAATGAGCTGCGTATCTCTGTGCTTGAAGATTTGAATCTTTTTCATTTAAAATTTGGAACTTGGAAAATGTGATCCTGAACAGAGTGTGGTAATTTCTTGCAAGTAGTTTGGTTTCTCAATTTCTTGTAAAATAATTGATATGTGGTTGGATTATTATTCCTTGAATAGATTGGACTTGGTGAGAAAGAGTTTTCAAGCATTGGGTATTCATGATCCCTCTCTACCAATCATGGGGGGCTCCAAGCATAAGAATAAGGACAAATGTAAAAAGCTCAAGATAGAATCGATCCTCAATCATCCATGTACCAAACATTGCAAATGAGATATGCTCCTTGCTTTGACTTGCTGTTTGCACATTTGAGGTGAAATCTTCGCATCACCCCTTTATCATGTCAAGAATTTTATGATGCAGATTGAGTGTTGTAGTGTGTGGGTTGGACCTACTATGGTATTGGAGGTAAATTGTAATCTGAGGTGGTTTTCGTGTACAAACACAATTGAGGAATATGCATATTCATTGTTGTTAAAGAACAGGTGTGTAGTGTGCACTCACATACAATCAAAGGCCACCTTTGGAAAATTTTAACTTGCATTGTTTTGAAACTGTGAAGCACTCCTGGATTTTTCCTTTGTATTTTTAGCTCCCTTACCTGCCTGAAGAAACTTGTTTTCAGCAAGCTGGATCTCCTGCAGTGGAAGGTACCAGCCAGGTTGTACTGGGATCTTCCAGCCTGTCACTATTTCAAAAAAGTGAAAAAATCCCAGCTCTGCTTTAGGGAGGAAAAGGACCTGAGTAGAGGCCCTTCTGTGATTTTCAACCTGTTCCCTGGGATTGTTGTTTGGAGCAATGAATTTGTTTGCCAGGGTCAAACCCGACTAATTATTAGGGTTAGGAGTAAAGCCTGTTTTAGCATTCAGAATGTGTCTCAACATCTGGACCGATGCGGTGTGGTTTAAAGAAAGAACCAGTGGGTAAGGGTCGGGTATATGAACCTTTGATGGGTGGTTCTCCAAAATCAAAGGATTTGGTTTTGGACCCAGACCCACAATTCTCAAAAGGTTCAAAATAACCGTTCAAAGAACCCTACAACCCTGTCCTACCATTAGAGAATAAAGGTGTAAAATAAAGGAGGGCCATGGCATGATGTTTGTATTACTTTGATTTAAGTGTTTAGTTACAATTAGAAAACAATATACATAATAATTCATATTACTAGTATTCTTGTATCTTCATTTGGTTCACCAACAAGTCATTGAAACAAGACACATTTCTATTCTTTAACAAGATGTTGGTACCCAACATTTCTTCTCCTAATGCATCATGTCATCAACCTATAAACAACAAGGGGTGTCTCACACTGTGGCCTTGCCATTTACATTAAAACAGTATCTTAAGGCAAAAGAAGAATTATGGAAACTCAAATATTTCACCATGCAAAAACATAATCTTCCAAAAACCCTCTAAAAACAAACCAAAATCCTTCAAGATTTTGTAACTCTATAACTAATCTCAGGTTTCAACACAAGCCAAAATATCGTCTTTCAAAAATCCTCATATGAAAATAGACCTACTATTACCTAGGGGTGGCGAAAATCCCTTAATTAAGCTACTATACCCTATAATGAATCTAAACACAATATCCTTGCCTTGGTAGGCAAGGCCAATAAAAGAACCCCCAAAAATGATCGAAATTCGTCCAGCTCAATGCCCTCTACACCATGCAAAGCAAGCAATATTCTTTCTCTTATGTAGCTTTTCAAGATAAAGTTGAATGTTTCCAACTGTTTTTGGGAGAATGTTAAAAACCCAACAATCCAACTAGTTACATAGCCAAAGGAATGGTTATAAAATGAAGATTTGACAACCTCAAAAGTTTTCAATTGTCTCTTACCTTGAATACAAAGGAGGAGAGTTTTTTTTTTGCTTCAATAATAGATATTCCCAATCTAATTGTTACCACAAAGGAGGAGAGTTTTATTCTTCAATAATAAGATATTCCCCAATCTAACTTTTACCACTATCATTCTTTACCTCATCATAGATACATGAATGAAACTCTATGAACCATGAATGAACTTTCAAGCATACACCTTCATTGCTCACAATCTCTACTTCTAAGCAAGGAGTGACATTTTATGATGTAATAATATTGGATGAGATAAATATTGATGATGATGCTTCAATGTCATTATTGTTATTATTAATATTATTTTGGCACAAATCAAAGAATTCATTGTGAAGAGAAAAGGAAAAAAATGAACCCCCAAGAAAGGAAAGGGGAGTGCCATCACATGTTCAAGCCACCCAATCAACTAATAAACCTTTACAAGGTCCATCATGATGCCAAACTTGCCAAACATGCCAAACTTGGCACAAATAAACTATTGTCTATCACAACTTTTGTCAAATATATCAAAGAGTTTCCTATTTTCAGTAAGCGAGAGTTTTATTGACCTTAGGCACAACATGGTCATGGGAGCTTTGCCATGGTTGACTAAGGGTTCCCAAATAGTTCCCCGGATCTTAAGGTGGTTCCACCTTTCATTATTGAAGACCAATTCACTCCATTTAATCTAGATGGTCCATATTACAACAATGCCTCTAAGTAAGCAACCATAATTCTTCAACCACTTAAACATGTCTTGGGACTTTGGCAACAAAGATGCAATGTTTCCATTGCATTAGAGTTGTTTGTCATGTTAGCCTAGGACCATGCAATATGCATTACATAATTTCCCTTGCAAAGTCCCACACTTGCAAAAACATGCATTCACTCTCAAAACTTTGCATAACTTTGGTTGATCGAGGTGTTCACCTTTGCTCACCACTTACTTGTTCATTGCAATTACCTTGTTTCAAATTGCCCATATGAATCCCACCTCCTTTTTTGCATTGTCATTTATTCTAGGTGTTGGATAACCTCGACTTGAAGTTGTTGGGAGGGAAATATTTAATGAACATAATAATGTAGGAGTAGTTTGACACACCAAAGAAAGGAGGAATGTGATGCCCTCCTCCTCATATAGACCAATCCATTTCCCAATCCAACATCCCCCACCCATCATGAGATTCAAGAGCCTACCTCACTTCTCTTCTAGTTTGGTGACAATTCTCCCATACCTTGATTGCTATTCTAAGAACATTATGAACTTTTTGCAAATATCATCTTTGGTAGCAAACCTACCTACAACAATTATCTATGAGTCACCAATTGTGTTCCATCCTAACCAAAATGTAATTTGGTGGCTATATCTTTTGAAAAGCCTTCATTCCCAAGGTTGAATTGAATTGCTCCACCCAAAATTTGATGCCAAGATCTTTTCTAAAATGTTTGGGGAATTGGCTTCCAACTCATTGACCATTTCAACCCATGTTTTGCTTATACCCTATATTCAAATGCAAGAGCCTAGGGCTTATTTGTCATTCCTTTTACACACACCACTTTAAATTAGGTAGCCACATGCCTCCTTTGTCATTTTGATATTTTCTTAAGTGATACTTTAAATTTTCTTTCAAATTACAATCCCTAGGTTCAAGCGCATGCAATAACCATTTAGACTCAAATGCATCCATAACCTCAACCAAATTCATTAACCTTAAACCACTTTCTTTTTTCTTCTTGCGACACCAATCCCAAGCCACCTTGAAGTAATAGTTATGTGCAAAGCCAACCCAAAGGTAGTACTTAAACAACTAGGAATATTGAAAGTAAAAATATTATTTTATTCAATGATTAACATATAGTAATCTTTTACTTTATCATAGTAATTTGAAAACCCACATTTTAAAATTACATTTAAGTTTTTTTTTTTTATAGATCTATTTGATAAGATTGTCTCTTTTAAGTTGAGTTGATGTAAATAAATGAAATACTTACAAAAATGTGTTGTAAGTAGAATCTACTTAATAAAAAAAAATTATGTATTTTTAACTTTTGCATATTATAATCATAATATATCGAACTTTTAATATATAAATATGTTTAAACATTGTAAATTGACTTGGTTAGTTTCAAATGTACCTGTTGCTTACTTTTATTTTAATCAAGTTTTTCAATTTTTGTATTCAACTTATCATAAATTAAATGCATTTTATTTTTCTTATGAAATTTAAAAAGATTTTGCCTCTACCTTTTTATTGTTCATGTCAAAAATTATTTCATTTTTCAACTAGATTTTGAAAAGACTACTTTTGATTTTTATTTTTTTACCTTGCTTACAACCCCCTCTTTTGTGTATTAGAGTTATTAGGCCATTGCTAAAATTTTTAAATTAAAAAACATATGTGGACAAAATAATACCAAACAAAAGCAACAAAAAAAAAAAAATCTCAAAAATTTTACAAACTTTGGGAAACATAACCAAATGAAAAACTTTCAATTTATCTATTATTATTGAATGTAAGTAATACATTGTATTTAACTTTAATAAAGTTAATCATAAATAAAGTTGGCTTTATTTGAAAGCTTTTTTGGTGTGTTTGATTGTGTAACACCCAACATCACCTTGAATACAAAAGGGCATGATCACTTTAGGATTTGTCTAGAGTGGTTGATCAACTACCCATCTTTGCATGATTGTAATGCTCATGGACCCCCCAAATTGCATTTTCCTTTTTTTATTTGGGGGAGGGTTTGTTGAAGGAGAAGAAGAGTTGGGGGGAGTCGGCCTGAATTTTTCTTTTCTTTTTTATGAGTATTTTTTAATTTTTTTCTTTTGGTTGTAGAGGTAAAGATTTAGTTGGCCAGAAATTTTCTTTGGTTAGAGGGTTAGGGTTAGGGGAAGTAATGTGAAATTTGGCCTATTTAAGTTTTATTTATTTACAATAGCCAAATTTGGCTAGGCCTTCTTGTAAGTGATCACCAGCCCACCTAGATAGATACCTCACCAAAAATAATAATAATAATAAAATAAAGTAAAATAAAAGCCCCCTTACACTCAAGTAAGTATTAATTATAATACAAAATAATAATAAAGAAATTGGATTCACCATCCAGGTCCTGAAACCCAGATTCCAAATTGAGATACCCAATAGATTCCAGAACCGCTAAGGTTTTGAAAGTTCAATCTAGAATATTCCCGTAACTTTTAAAAGTGTCCCCTCGAACTCGAGGGCCCAAAAACTATTCAGGACCTCACTTACACACTTTTTACTGCTTTACTTCCCGAGTCCCGACCAATCCAGGTCCCAAGTCCCAACACCCAGGCTTCAAATTACTTACTGGGGTGCCTATTGTAAAAGAGCCGAACGGTAAAAAAACCTGGCGCGGGCCGAGCGGCGCCCAGGTGTGTGGAACCGTGGGAGTACGTATTTAACCGGGGCGGTGACGGAGCCCGGTCTCCCCACGAAGACCCGGGTCCCGGGCCATAAACCAAGCTCTTTGCTACGGGTGGACCGGAACCGGGCGTGTGTTTCCGGGGGCTGTCGCGGACGCCGGCCCGGGTACCCGAGCTCGGTCGTCTCTCTCCTTTTGCTCTGTAGCTCGAGAAGGGAAGGGGCTGGCACGTTGCGTTGCGTTTGCAGCGAGCAGAAGCGGCGCTCTGCGACGCCGGGGCCGCCGTTTACACACTTGTTACGCATCCATTTCCAGCCCCAATAAGCGGGTGATACTTAAACCCTGTTTTTGAGAAATTTTCAAAAATCGGATTGCGCTTTTCGAGGCACATGTCGAGTGTATTGACGAGTCTCGGAAGCAAAAGAGGTCGTCGGTGATCCCTGACTGATCTCCGAACCTTTTTTTGTTTTGTTTTTGGCGTGTTCTGAGGAGTGTTGCTTTCGTGGCGTGAGACGTAGTAGACACTAGAAGTGTCGTCGATCACTTTGCGTTGGATTGAGGTTTTGGTTTTCCGTGACGCCAGGAATATTTTGAAGGTGCGGCCCTTTTTATCTCCCCTTTCCTGTGGGACCAATACAGTAGTGGTAGTCTGCGTTTCCCACTTGACTGCAAAGGCCTCGTCCTTCTTGGGTATAGGCTTGGCTGCTGCATTGTCATGTTCTGCTCCTCTGCGCGAGGATGAGAAGACTTCGATGATATGAAGCAAAAATGCTCTTGTTTTAGCGTATCGACGGTTTTTGCTATGCTGAGGTAGCTTGTGTGAATCGGTCTCAGACAGAGGACGGCGAGACATACTACTCGAGGGGATCGTTGACAAAGCGTGGAGTTTTCTTTCCTATGCCAACAGGAGCAGCAGCCTGCATGAATGCAGGCTATGCCATGGGAGGGCAGATGGAGCAGAATGCAGCGGTTCAACACCACCTCCACCACCACAACAACAACCATGCGGCTGCTGCATCGGACAGTGGAGATGCCGTCATGGCACGTTGGCTGCAATCTGCAGGCTTACAGCATCTGGCCGCTCCATTAGCCGCCGCTGCCCTTGACCACCGCTTACTTCCCTCTTTGCTGATGCAGGTGCCTCCCATTCTTCTTCAACCGTCCTGAGCATCGCCCCTTGAGCATGACCTTGTCCCTTGGTCCTTTAGGTCTGTCACATGTGTGCATGTGAACCTACAGTCTCTGGTCCTTCCTGTGCAACCCTAGAACACTTCAACCTCACTCATGGCTCTTCTTTCTCTTCACAAATCCAAGTACGACCATCTGCCAGCATCCCCATGTAGCAATATCCCCATGCAACATGTGCAATGAGCAGGGACTTGTATGAATCCCATGCACAATTCTGTGAATGTGGGTTCTGTTTGTGACTTTTTCCCTTGTATTTGTGAAAGGCTTAGGGATGTGTCTTAGTAGGTGTCTGTGTGCTGGTAGAATTTCTTCAGAATCCAAAGCATAGCGTTGTCAGGTGAATTACTCACTGTCCCTCTTACAGCGTTTGCCCTACGCACCGAGTTGTATGTGCTACTAGAATGAAGGCCAGAATTACATCACATAAAAGTGCAAATCACAGAGCAGGAACAGCCAGCAAATCAGAGCATTGTTCCCTGTCTGGCATTTCAATTGGGAGATTTTCTGTCTCCAGTCCATGCCCAGTGACTTATCCCATTTCCACTAAGTGCCACAATTTTTTTGAGGGCCAGTTTCTGACAAGAGTGTCCTCTCTCTTTCTTCCATCTTGAGCATGTACAAGTCTGTTTGATGTTTGGATCATGATACAAGTTGGATGGGAAGTGTGCTTTGTCAAGCAGGACTATGCAAGGTACGGAGTGCAATCATTGGAAGACAAGCAAAAGCTGTTTAGGTTGATAAAGACAATCAGCGGTGGTGTAGATCCTGCATCTGAGCCAAACACTCCTCCTGCATATTCTCAATCAGCAAGTCAAAGTGGCATGGATGGCTTTTTGTCACCAGAGCTTAGAGGTGACTTTGGTCCAGGACTTTTGGATTTGCATTCAATCGATGATACGGAGTTCTTCCCCGAGGTGAGACAATTCAACTCCTGTTCTTGTATTTTACTTTTGTGATCACTCTGTGTTTGACTGGGCTGCAAAAATTCCAAGCTGTTATAGGTATAGGGTAGTTTTCATGAGAACTCAATTGTTTAACATTCATCTAGATAGAAACAATGATCTTGAATTAATTTTATTCTAAATTTTTGCTGGTGATACTGTGAGTGGCCATAATTGACAATGTTGTAACCCTGATTCAGATTGTGTTTTAAAGCCTTCAGAATTCAATGTGGTATTCAGCATGCTTTTTGTTATGGCTAGGTCTCTCAAGTCCAGACCAGCAGAAGAATGTTTGAGGTCATATCCATGGATTTGTTTGCATCTTAGTAATCTGAACAAAACCATATGCTTGACTGGATGCTGCAGACCTCCATTCCAGAGCCATTCCAATCTTCTCCATCTTTTGTGGCTGTGATTGAAAAGGGATTTGAGAGTGATAATGAGGGAAATTCAACAAACATCAAGCAACAGCACAAGCTGCAGGGTCTTTCTGTAAGCAGTCCACTTAGGTCTGCATCCACTGAAAGAGAAAGGAATGGTAATAGCAATTCTGGCATTGCTCGAATCAAAGTTGTGGTATGTGTTGCTTTTCTCAATGCACTTCTTGTGGAGAAGTCTATGCATGTCTCTTTTTGGTTAGTGAATTTTTTTGTTATTCCGTGCTGCCTCAGTCAGTAGCCAGTTACAACCAAGACTATCGTTGGATTCAAGTGAAACCAGTGAGTTCTAGTTCTCTCCAACATGGGTTTCAATGTGTTGATCAAATGGTGTTCAGTGATCTGCCTGCCAAAAGGTGGGATGAGATATCACCATTTGAGGTTGTCACCTTATGCTTCAGTCTGGAGTAGAGCCTCTTTTAGTCCTGCATGCTTTTGGGATGCACTTCTCCCTGTGCACTGCTGTTGGATATGTTGGCTAGAGCTTTGAGCTCACAAATTGCAGTGTGGTCCCTAGGTTCGCAAACGCCCCCTTAACAAGAAGGAAATGGCACGGAAAGAGGAAGACATTATCACAATAAGAGATGCAGATTTCTTATTAACAGTGCATGAACCCAAAGTGAAGGTGCGTCTGCTCTGAACTTTGGGGTTTAAGGTTCCCTCTCTTGCTTCCTCTGGAAGTAAGGGTTTTGGAGGAATTCCTCACCTCAGTGTTGTCTTGTAGTCTGTTCTATCAAGCTGGCAAGTGTTATGCGGTTTTTGAAGGTTCTTAAGGTCATCCACTGAGTTACCTCACGTCTTCTGACTGTAGCTTATTGGTGATGGTACTCAGTAAACTTGATGGTTTTTTATGGGTACAGGTGGATCTGACAGCTTATGTTGAGAAGCATGAATTTGTGTTTGATGCAGTTCTGGATCAGTATGTTAGCAACGATGAAGTAAGTTACAGATATCCTTTCCTTTAAATGTTGAGTTTAGTTTTTCTACTCATATCCCCTTGCTGATGATAATACCGGGCATGGCAGGTGTACCGTACAACAGTGGAGCCAATTGTACCCACAATCTTTCAGCGAACAAAGGCAACCTGCTTTGCATATGGGCAAACAGGCAAGCATGACAGAACTTCTTTGCTAAACCTCATCATGCCGTGTTCGCTCTGGTTCTAGTTACAAATCTTTCATTGCTTTCCAGGAGGTCCTCATGTTATGCTTGTGGAGGGCACAGTGAGGGCTCCACCTGTTGCATATCTTGTTTGTGTCAGCCATATCTGGTTCTGGTACAACTCTGTGTGCATGCTATCTTATTCTGGTCCTTTGCTAAGGAAATCTTTTTGTCATTGCCTTTCTTATAGGAAGTGGGAAGACATATACAATGCAGCCATTGCCCTTGAGAGCCACTCAAGATATTATGGCCTTGATGCAGCAGCCGACATACCGAAGTCAGCGGCTTCAACTATGGCTAAGCTTCTTTGAGATTTATGGTGGTAAACTCTACGATCTTCTGAATGAAAGGAGGTGCATTTTCAATCCATACAGTTTGCTTGCAGAATGGCAAACTAGGTGATATTATATATCCCCTGGTGAATCTGTCCTAAAGATGGATAGCTGGAGTGTTATCATAGATCAAATATGAAGTCTGGCAATTTCACATAGGCTGCAATCATGAAGCTGAAAATGAACTTTGTCATCCAGTGCACTTCACAGTTGAAGTCATAATATCTAAGGGGATTCAACATTGGATCATGATACAATAAATTTGGATTGTCTGGCCATATCTTTGCAATAATCATTGTTGATCTTCAAGTAGGAGAGAAGTTTATTGCCACCCCCTTGAGAAGTCTGTGAATGATAGCAGGGTGATGGTAGCGCAGAAAACTATGTATGCGAGAGGATGGACGACAGCAAGTATGCATTGTAGGCCTGCAGGAGTATCGAGTGTCAGATGTGGAGCTGGTGAAAGAGTATATTGACAAGGGCAACTTATCTCGCAGCACAGGCTCCACTGGAGCCAATGAGGAGTCATCAAGGTCTCATGCCATTCTTCAGCTTGTGATCAAGAAAGCACAGGAAGGCAATGACACCAAGGGAAATCGTGTTGTTGGTAAGATATCATTTATTGACCTTGCAGGCAGTGAGCGAGGAGCTGATACCACTGACAATGACCGGCAAACCAGGTTAGACCTTAATGAGCTGCTTCCCTAGAATCATAGGTGGTTTCTGATGTCATATCTTAAAGTGCACTGATCTTTAGGTATATCTTAAGTTCAGCTTTTGAGAAAAGATGGCTTTGGCTTGTAGAATGGAAGGAGCAGAAATCAACAAGAGCTTGTTGGCTCTGAAGGAGTGCATACGAGCACTTGACAACGACCAGGGTCACATCCCTTTCCGAGGGAGCAAATTGACAGAGGTGCTCCGTGACTCATTTATGGGCGATTCACGGACAGTCATGATCTCATGCGTGTCTCCAAATGCAGGCTCTTGTGAACATACCCTGAATACACTCAGATATGCAGATAGGTATGCACACTTGTGATGGTCCTCTCCTTTGCTCTATTTGTCCTTCACTGGTTATAGATCTGGTGTCATCTAACTCTATCTGTTGCTGTTGAGTTTGTTTACCATGCCTCTTTGAAGTATCTCCAAATGTAGATTGCTGATGCAATTTCCTCAGGGTGAAGGGACTGTCCAAGAATAACAACTCAAAGAAGGAATCAAGTTCTACAGCATCAATGCAAAGAGATGCTCCATCATCTCCACCACCCCTTCCAGTCCCAGCACAACTAATCCCACAAGTTTCAGATTATGTGCTCGACAATAGGGCAGCAGAAAATGGCAAACGTGTACCCCTTGATCCTGAATGGTATCCACAGCATAGGGAACGTGAGGCACTAAACAATCAATCGAATGAGTATACATTTCCAGGAAGGGATGATAGCAGGGCTTCATCAGCACCTGGTGAAAAGGATAGACCAAGCCATCTTGACATGAGTGATGGGGGAACATATGACATCCATGGGGCAGAGCTTCATGAGGCGGAAAGGGTTCAGGTGGTCTTGCCTTCTCGTCATAAGGCCAGCAGGGAAGAGAAAGTGGAACATCATGTCAGTCGAGATGATATGGCCAAAGCTGAAGGGGTTCCAAACTGGCAGAATGAATCACTTACTAGTGCCGGTGCCTATTCTATGTTAGATTCAGAAGTGGATCTTGTGCAATTTAACCATGAAGGTCACATTAATGCTATTCTGGAGGTAGCTTTCTACAATCTCAAGTGAAAAAGTATTTAGTTCAATATTCACCATATTTGGCATATTGAGAGTTACAAAGATTCTGTTTACAGCAATTCTTTGCCAGCTTGCAAATCCAAAAAGGATCATCACTCTAGTCGTAAATGAGAATTCTTGCTGTCCACTGTGCCAGTAGCCATATTCTGGAGATATACCTGTTGAACTGTTCAATCCCTCTGACTAAAGAGCAAAGAGGTGTTCTGTTAGTCATACCAGATATGGTTTTTAGGGACCAGGATACTTACTACCATTGTCTTTCCCTAAAAACCCCCTCTAATAATTCCCACTAGACCTTGCTGGTCCAATATCAAGGAGATAGGCTTGGTACAGATCAAGAGTGGGATTGAAATCTCTTCTGCATTGTGAAGACTCACCAAGTTCTGTCATTTTGAGAATGTATAGCAAGAGTGGGTGTCTTTATCTTTGATTATTTCCAGGTGCCTGATATCTGATATTTAGGCCTTGAGGATGGTTTGAAATGGGCACCTTAGTCTGCCACTGACTAATGAAGCAGTGGATGGTGCAGGAAGAGGAAGAGGTCATTTCAGCTCATCGGAAGGAGGTGGAGGATACTATGGAGATTGTACGGGAGGTAATAAACTCAACTTGCCAATGGGAACTTCTGCAGATAGGAGGTCTGGAAGTTTGAATAGCTTCCATACCTCCCATCTGCCTCCACCTCTGGTACTTCTGATGTAAAGTAGGTGTATGAATTGTAGGGTGTACTTTGTCATCCACCAACTGTCATTGAATCTTCGGCAATAGTTGACAAAGGGCCTATACCAACAAAATTGTGCGCATGTCCTGTAATCAGTGATGATTATCTCTCTTATCTGCATTGACTGTATCTAGAACCTGGTTTAGAATTTTGTTCCATCAACAAAACAGCAGCAAATGAAATCCGTAACTAGGAGCTTTGCAGTGAGTTTTGGAAGGCTGCTACCTTCCATCTTGGAACCCAGACGTGTGGTGTATTTAGCTCTTGTTGGGGAGTCATGGCAGCTACTCACTGTTGTTCATGATGAAGGTGATGCCTGACACCTTGTGATTACAGTCATAAGGTTATGCCGGAACTGATACAATGATTACCTGCAAAGTGTCATTGTGGAGTTCTCTCTCCAATCTTATAGATATTTATTCAGCCATTGATGGTTATGTATATATGTCCAATACAGAACTGGCAAGTTTATTTTCTCAAGTTAGCCTCTCTGTGCATTTCAGGAGATGAAATTGTTGGCTGAAGTAGACCAGCCTGGCAGTCGAATAGACCGCTATGTATCTCAACTCAATTATGTCCTGTCACGGAAAGCAGCGGGCATTGTGAACTTGCAGGCTCGTTTGGCCAGATTCCAACGACATTTGAAGGAACAGGAGATTTTAAGCCGGACAGGTGGCCTCCGCCAAGTTTAGACAGTTCCATGGTGCTGGGTATAAAAAAGAGCCCATACATCATCAATCGGCTTTTTGCTGCACAAATGGGAAAATGCTACAGAAGCAAATAACAGCCCATTGTTTCCACTTTCTTTGGGTATGCTAGCTTGCATCTCTCATTTCCCTCCTTCTCTAAAGAGTTAGTCTCTCATTGAGGGGGGGAAACAGGGGTAATGAAGTCCATTCTGACTATTGTAAGGCTCAGAGGGCTCTCAACATTGCTTCCATATCTTTAATAGGCTGGGAACAAGGTATGGACAAGGAGAGATTCCTGGAAACAGCTTTAGAAATTGTGGCGTGCAGGGGCTATGCTACTGTAATCATGGTCACAAAAGGCTTTCCATCAATTCCCCACTGTGCTGATCCACGATCTGATCTGTCACTGCAAACTGGGTTTCTTGCTTCAAGGTTTGAGTACTTGGAAGCCAGCAGTTTGCTTTTTCATCTGTATTTTATACAAAAGAACCATGAGCACAAGATCCTGATTCTTTTAATGATTTTTTTTCCTATTCCTGGATTTCTGAATTGAGGATAGACATTTTCACCCTAACTGAACAAGGATCAGATGCACAAATGTGAGCAGAGGAGAGGGATAGGAATCTAGGATCAGTTATTATTTGCATCTGCAATTGTGAATCTCTCTACTAAACTGTAAATGTTGTGTCCACATGAAGGGTGTTTCTGTTTCAATGTTTTTGTTAGTCTATTGTAAGAGCTTCCCCTAAAATCTTTTTGAAAATGATTTGCAGTTCCTAGAGACACTTATAATGCATGCTTCTTGTGACTGGTCGGGGGCTCTGGAACATTATTTGCTCCTTTGCCCCTTTGTTTACCTTGTTTGGGTTTTACTTGTGTGGCTCAGACTTGGGTCCTCTCTCTTTGTTCTTCCTTTCCCCCTTTGCTGGGTGCTTTGTTTAATGGAAGCTTGCCAGGGTTTCATCATCACTTATAATCTTATTTAGACTTTTCTTTTGCAAAGAAACTATTTCTAAGCCCATATAAAACATGTTTTCGTGTTATAGAATCTTATAATAAGACTGGTATTGTTTTAAGGAAATCATCAAACATGAATGTTGAAATGAATAATGACAATTGGAAGGGTTTGAAATTGGGCATTTGATTTCAAATAGGTACAAAGGAAGCATGACAATCTACCTTCAATTAGCCCCTTTTTTAGATTTAAAATTTTTAATGCAGTTTTTTGGGGGAAATATGGAATTCTATACTCAGTTAGCTCTTCGTTTTTGTTTAATTGAATTTTTAATTTGTTCCCAAATCGCCAAATCTTGAGCTAAACTTGGGAACAATAGACAAATCAAACACTTGCCTCCCCTTGCACTTCCCTTCCTTTGGTATTTGGATTTTCACACCCATACACACTCTCTTCTTTGAGACATGCAATGTGATTTGAAGGGGTCATGAATTTATTCTCATTAGCCCAAATGTGAATGAAGGATTGAGTGATTGGGGAACTTGTTCCTTATTGGGACCCAATATGTAAAAAGAGTTAAAAGGGGGGTTGGGGAGGGGGTGAAGAAAAGGGCTTATGTGTTCCATCCCACTTCCAACAAGCTCACCTACTTGCTTCAACCCTTCATCAAAACAAATCTCATGGAGCTTGCCAAGATTGGAGAAGTTGCAACTCAAATGATGAACCCCATGTCCAAGTGCAATAAACTTTGCAAGGGATCCAAGGTTATGTGTGTTACATTTATAGCCATAAATGTTTTTCCTAAATCAACAAATGTATGAAATATTTGGAACATCATGTATTTCACAATGGGCAATTTATTTATGCATGTGGTGTATGGTGGGGGGGGGGGATGAAGGATTTTAATTTAGCAATTGTAATGTGCCAATTCAAATCTAAAATTCAATTCAAATCTAAAATTTACATTCATGAATTCAAATCTAAAATCATATAATGGCAAAAACCATAAGAGGCTCCAAGAAGAGAATAAGAGTAATAGTAGTAGTTTTGAGGAACAAATTTCATGACAAAACCTTTTAAAACATTGAAGTGATTTGAAAAGGTGTGCTTGAAGAGATTTCAAGAAAACATGAGTAATTTAAACCAATTTGAGAAAATAAGGGGCAAAGTTGTAAATGCGGGATAGTTATATTGATATTGTGGTTGATGAATCATGTTATAGGCTTGTTTTGATGAAATTTGGGGAGTGGGTGAGGTTCGAAAAGAGGTTGAAGAGGAGGGTTTATAATTAGACAAGTTGGAAGGTGTAGGAATAGAGAGATGATCATGAAGCGTGACAAATAGAAATGGAACGAATGAAGGAAGACGGATTTTGACATGGAAATACATAAAATAGATAACTATGAAAGGAGGAAAGAGAACTTGTAAATAGGGATCACCATGTTGTTTGTGTGACAAAATGATCAAGAAGAAAAAAGAACAAAGTTGGGGGATGGAAACCCTAATATCAATTTAATCTACAATTGCATGTCATTGTCCCATGCAAATATGTGGCTCTCAAGTTGGTTGTAGTGTCTTTGAACTATTGTACTTGTTTCCCTTTCTATAGATATTAGGTTATGTCAATGATTCAATGTAGAGGTGTTTAACATTTGTGTGCATTAATGGTCACAAGCATTAATATACTTTTGCTCTATCATCTTTCATTACAATAACTCAATATAAGATTAAACAAGCATGATGCAACCCAGTTCCTATTGAAAAACAAATTGTGATTGTATATGCAATTATTGAAGGTTATTTAAATGAAATTCATATAATGATATAGTTGTCAAGCATGGGTATAAATATGGTCAAAAATGATATTAAGGCTATAGATTTGGAACAAAATTATGGTGTTGGAACCCACTTAATGTTTGATACAATCAAAAGTAGAACTTATTAAATGGTTTAAAAAGTTTTCTAGGGGGGAAGTTATTGGATCCAATGTCCATCAATTGACTTTCACACATTACCATATTCATCTTGGTATCTAGACATGAGGATCAAATCACAAGGATCTCTTAAAATGTCTATATTGAATTTCAAATGTAAAGTTCAATTTACCTTTGCATGGTAATTGATAACAATCAAATTTTTATCAAATCCTTAAGTAGGGCAAACATTTAAAATTTTGATTATCATCAATTTGAACTTCGGATCCAACCTATTGAAGATTTTTGCTTAAATTTCATTGGTGAGATCAAGGTATCAAGATATTAATTATCATAATTTGCATATTGGGGTATGGAAATAGAAGGTAATGAAGGATGGGAAAAAGGGTTCAAGATCAAGAAGGAGAAGCAAGAAACAAGCAACCCTTATTGTGGATCTCACAAGTTGCAAGTATGAAGTCCTTCGCATTGTCCTCAAGAAAAATGGGTGGGAGAATAGAATTGATGATGAAAAAAATTGCCACTTGATTTGGACTGGTATGTACATGCAATTTCACTGTGATTGTTTGATAATGATCTAATACAAAAAGCAAGAGCAACTTGCAAACAATGTTTTAAGTAACATTCATCAAATATTATTACTCCAAGTATAAATCAAAGTTCATGTCATCATGATGGGGTTTGAGATGGGAAAAAAATCGGATAGAAATATTTTCTATGTTGATTTTTTATAAAGTTGTATATGAAAACACCCATTCAACCAAGCACATTAAGCAATCCATGCATTATATCAAATTTGAAATGATTTTATTTCCATATGACCATAAAAATTGTGCATGTAGATCTTTCAGTGGGTCCAGATAGGTTGATGTCATTAAAGCAAGGACAAAAGATCAACCACATGTATGGCATGCTTGCAATATGCCGCAAAAAATCACTATTCCAAAGCCTTTCTACTATGCGCAAGTATGTGAACTTCAACAAAATTTCAAGTGTGGTAAAAAATTAGTTGATAATATTCCATCAAATATGATATGCATTCAATTGCTTTGTTCCAAATTGAATGTTCGTAACATTACCACAAGTTTTCATTCACCTAACTTGTGAAGAAAAGTTGGCATGTAGGATGTTTCCAACCCAATATAGATATTTTCCACGTGCCTATATCTTGCCAAATCACCTTCCAAACTTGTTGGCATGTTTCAATTCCCCAAAAGTGAAAACTTTCATACTCAAACCAAACAATGGTAGTCAGGTAACTAAATAGATCTTTACTATAATATTAATTCCAAAGATATAAATTTTCACATCTTAGATCAAAATATGATCAAGACCAAAATTGAAAATTCAACATTAAACACATTGGTAAAAAAACTGTAAGAATCTAACAATAGAGTATGTAAAATTGATAGTTCAACTTTATCTTCGTTAGGACTAAGGTTTGGGAAAATTTTCCTTGAAAACTTATTTGCATTGATTGCAAGTAATGGAATGTAGGATGTTAATCAATTGTAAAGGGAATATTTTTATTTTATTTTTTTCATGCAAGATGGGTGCAAAATACATTATAATATAACTTGTTCAAATGCAATTGTTGACAATAAACAAATAAAGGGTCTTCAAATTTTGTGACAAAAACCTAATGTGACATTTCACTTATCATTCCTTCATATGTTGTATCAACTATTCTCCAAAAATGCAAACCAAATAGGATATAGAATATTACCTCATCAAATTATATGGAAATTTGTGGTTGGCACGTCTCTTCAAATTACCACATCATGCAAAGAATGTGTTCTTATCATAAGATGTAACTTAGATCATACATTGTAGGGAAGAGGGGTTGTCTTGGCACAAAGTGTTGCTGATGTGAAACGAGTTATAGAAGGATATCCAGGATCCAACCTACTTGCACAAAAATACCTCACAAAGCCCATGTTAATTGATGGCTACAAGTTCGACCTACGCATTTATGTACTTATTCTCTCATGTGATCCCCTTCGCCTTTATCTCTACAGGTTTCACATTATATCTTTCCTTGAAATTTTATTTTTATTATTTAAAAAAAATTCAACCTTAATGTTATAAAAAGTTTTCATGAATAAGATTTTCTTTTTTATTTTTGTTGATATATTACTTTGAATTGACATGGTATCTATCATTTTCATGATTAAACTTTCAAAAAAATCATTTTAATGGAATGACTATATCTTATATATACATACATATGTAATGTCATAGTTTCAAATTTTAACATCATTTACTACCCAAAAAAATGTATATTTAATTGAAAATTAGAATAATTAGACTTATGGTGTATGTATTGTTGAAAATAGGGAAGGAATCACTCGATTTTGTACTGAGAAATACCAAAAACCTATTCACGAGAATTTAGCAACAAGTTGCATGCACTTAACAAATTATGCCCTTAACAAATACAATTCCAACTTCAATTTCAATACGAGTGCAATTGAAACTAACAAGGGCCATAAGTGGTCATTGAGCTCATTGTTCAAAGCATTGCAAGATCAAGGATTTGATACAACCAAATTGTTCAATCAAATTAGCCAAATTGTGGTGATGACCATGATTTCTATTGTCCCTCTCTTGATCCATAATTATCATACATATGTAAATGAAGATGACCAAGGTCGTTCATGTTTTGAACTCTTGGGTATGGATGTTTTGATTGACAACAAGTGTATTCCTTGGCTTTTGGAGGTACCATGTATGCTTTATATCATAATTAGTTTTACAAAACTATCAAGTTTATCAATATTGAAAATCCAACATACAAGAAAGTAATTCATTAAATGGAATTGAACACCAACATGTAAACAACATCATACATTAAAATGTCTTTAAAATGCATCCTATTTACACACATCAATCTTGTGACCAACAAGTTTTTAATGAGAGTAATGTGGGTTTAAGCAAGATTTTCCAAAACAATTATAGTTAAGATCACCTCAAACTAGAAAATAGTATTATGATAGGCAATCAATTTAGGTAGCATAAATTTGTGAGGAATTTTTTAATCATGCCAACTTTGAGTATTGTCATTGAACTAAAATTCTATTACCTTGGTGGGGTGTGCTATGATTTTGTCAAAGCTTGCATCTTGTGTAGGTCAATCATTCACCTTCATTTTCAATTGATACACCTTTGGATCTCCAAATCAAAGAATCTCTCTTAACCGACACACTTAAACTATTGCACATGGATCCATTTGAAATCTCAAAAATCCGCATGCGGGTACATAAATAATTTCATCCAAGCTATTTAAGTTCCACTTTAATAACCTTGTAATGTTATTGTTAAAATTTTCAATTATCAATATTTATCAATGAACATGAACAAGTTTTATATTCATGACATAAACATTAAAGATGAAATTGAATATATGTTTACATCTTCAAATGAGTGCAATTACACAAGGAGGTTACGTATTTTGATCATATGACAATTTGTGTTTTTCAAATTTTACTTTTTATTTATTCCAGGAAAAAAAAGGTGCAAAACAACGATTGTATGGCAAGGGCAAAGGGCAAGTAGAAACAAAAGATGAAAGACAAAGTCCTCATAGACCACAACAGTCCATAATGGATTTTGACAACTTTGAAGCATCAAACAAAGGGAAGTATGAAAAGATATATCCACCCAACGACAAACATTTGCACGAAATGTATGATGTATTTCTTGCAGGCTCAAATTCAGCATTCCAACATTCTTTTGATATGAAGGTAAAGGACACCATAGCCAAAGTACGAGAAGATCGGATAAAAGAACAATTGGAAAAAACAAAAGTCAAGAAGGTGCCCCAACAAAAGGCACATTGCCTTCCACAAGGAAATATGATTACAAATTTGATTGAAGAAATCCACAAAAGTAAGAAAGAACTCATGCATATTGATAGTGAAATTGTTGGTGGAGCTACATTAGGAATCAATGAGGCGATATTAGAAGGGATTGAAAGCATAGAATCATATTCGAATGAAACTTTAAACCCAAATTCCAAAAGTGATCCTACCCCTATGGAGACTCTACATTTAGAAGAACAAAACTTTTCCACGGAAGAAAATATTACAACCCAAAAAGCAAGATTGAATATTGAACTAATGGTCTCCAATACAAGTCAAGATTTTTTCAAGACACCAAAATTGAATTTGGGCCTCGACAATATCCAAGATGATCAAACAACCATCAAAGAGTTTTCAAGCATTGAATCAAATAAAGAAATCATTGAATCAACTGGAATCATGGAAACAAAACTTGAAAAAAAAAAATCTACAAAATTAAGCAATAATCAAGTAGGTGATCAAGGATTAATACAAAAGCGAAGTCAAGCATTTACATGTCATCAATGTTCTGCTAAACTTGAAACCAAGAATTGTGATGACTTTATTCTTAAGAAAAACACTTCAAAAGAAAATGTTAAGCAAAACCAATGTGAGTTGATCAAATCAATGAATGGGGTGCCACAAATGTTAGAAAATATAGAGTTCAAACATATATTTGAACATGTTGGGACTCAATGTCATGAAATTCAACAAGATGTTTTCATAAATGAAAATTTGGACGTTGATGAACTTGACATTGTTTCAAGTAAAGAAGAAAAACAAGATGCATTGATTGTGGAAACTAATATGATATTGGAAAGGAACAATACAACACTAGACCTTCAAATAGCTCCACTACAAAAATCCACGATTTCAATGCAAAACAAAGGTTAGTTTTGCATGTTCATACATGTGGAATGCAATTTTTACTACTTGCAAAGGTTCCTATCATCATATGCATGTGACATTGTATTTTCAACTTATGTTTTCATAGGAAGTAATCCATTAACATGCATGAACGTGACATTAAAAGGATGACATGTTTTTAAACATACATGTGGATTTCATGTTAAGAATGTCTATATATGAAATAGATTAATCTATGGACTATATTATTTCAAAGTGGTTGATGGACAAATATATTTACCCAATAGGTGTTTCCAAACTTGATTCGAGATTATATACATCAAGGAGTTGCCCAAAAAGTGTGATAAAGAACCTCCAACCAATTAACCCAAAATTAGATTTGGAAATATCATCATGTTTAATAGCCCCAAATAAAACCTTCTTTGAATCTTCCAATGTACCATCCAAGAAACAACTCATGCTTGTGAACCAAACAATTGTTATGCAACAAAAATGCCCACAAGCTATACAATGTATTGGACTACATACATCCATAGATGGAGGTCATGGAGATCCAACATACCTGGAAGGAGAGTTAAGACCAAATTTGAATGCAACTTTATCAAGACAATATCAAAACCATCCAATGTTTAATTATAAATTTGTAAAGCAAAAACATCAACAAAAATCTTTAATTACTCCTCAACACCATGGCAAGCTTCCTAAACTTCTAAGGAACAATGCATTTTTGGCTCCCCAAAGGTATAATCTTCCTACTTCTTTCACTTGTATTCCACCCAAAATGTCCATATGTCATTCCTTATTTTTTAAAGGCATAACAATGTACAAAAGTGAAATCTATAAAGGAACCTTCCATGGAGTTTGAAGTTCCAATGTTGTGTAAAAAATCAAAATCATTTAAGACCAAAAAAATTCATCTTCTTTTGAAACAATTGCAATAAATTAAAAGGAAGATTAGATTTGCATATTTGTCACACCATGTCAAAATATTCATTGCATGTAATGAAAAGCTCACATTCTCAAAACTGAACCAAAAAATCAACATTCATAACAATTACAAATTATCATGAAAATTCAATATGATTTGTTTTAAACACAATTTCATATGTTGGAAAACTTATCCTTTAGAGGGAACAATGTCCAAAGTGTTCTTTTTAAAGAACACTCTTTTACTAATAACCTTTACACTTTATATATTGTCAAGTCATGGTCATATCATATATGTTAGTTGACTATAAATACATTATTCCCCAAATGGATTAATACCAATTAATCTTGTGTAAATGGTGTGGAAAATGTTTTGTAGATTGTTGAACATGTTTGACATAACATAAATTTTTTTCAAAATGATAAATTATTGTATTGCTATGTTTGTGAACTCATTATTTTGCAGGGTACCAAAACACATTTTCAAAATTTGATCACAAACACAAAATCATTTCAAAATAACATGAAGATGGACAAATTGGTGAAAAGACTCCCAACTCATGCAAAAGAAAAACATAAAAATAACTTGTCTTCAATATTTGTACGAAACCATTTTTAAGACAAATAACTTTTTAGATGTGAGTTGAAGCAAAAGCTTATTTTGCCATGAAGAATAAATTATTGAAGAAAAATTTAAGAATGGGTGTTAATTAAGTGTTCAATGGGTAACATGTTATTGTGTTGTAGTTCTTTTATAATGCTTTTAGGATCTATAACGTAATTTAAAATCCAATGGGACCTTAGTAGATTGAAGCCAATTGATGGCCACTACAATGACTTTGTTTTCAAATTTTCAAAGTAACTTAAGTGGCCCATAGTAATTAGTTGACTTTTGACAAATGGAAACATTGTGTTTCTTCAAGGATGATGAAGTCAATATGTAGAATAAGGATGTGTTGAAACTAATGCATTGAATTTTATTAAAGTAAGGAATTTCTGACAATTAAGGTGTTGGCAATGTAGGCTACAAAAATAACCATATGAAATTTCAAATAAAAAGATGGCAACCATATGAAAGCTATTTTTTAGCCCAAAAGAAACAAAATTGCTAGGTCATTCCATCTTTAGCCACATAAAAGCATTTTTTTCAAAAACCAATGGTATGAAAAATAGAGTCCTAGTGTTTTTCTAACAATGATTTACTATTTGATCATGTGCAATTTGTGAGGCATATCACACACCAAATGTTATATTATTTATTTTTAAATACTTCAAAATGAAAATATTACCCAAATGTTTGTTTTCTATTTGGGAAATAAGAAATAGAGCTTCATTCCATAGTTGTTGAACAAATAAAAATGTGTTGTGTTTTTTTTTTTTTTTGGCTACCCAATTGCCCAACAAAGATGTGTTTGGTCATCACTAGACACATCTTGATGCTGCCCACACAAAAAAAAATGTCTTATTATACACACTTTGGACTTGTAATGTACACTAAAAGGCACATATAATATGCCCTATAGTCTATTACACACCTTGGTGTTACCTAGACAAAATTTGTGTATGGGCATATCCATATTTTTCTTTAAAAGGTGGATTGGGCCAAGGGCAAACAAGGAAAAAAAAAAAAGATAGAGTATGTTTGTACTCTTTGCAATAAGGGCCATTGTTGATTTAAAGTTTTCCATATTTTGAATGTGTTTGTTTCTTTTTGAACTTGTATGGGAGCTTTATTAGCATCAATGCATTCTTGTATAATAATGCACTCATCAATTTGGTATAACAAGTTATGCTTGGTGTTTTTTTGGTGTCAAGTTTTGGCATCATAGGACCAAAACATACAAAAATAAAATATTATATCACTTATTCCCCTTGATTTGCTGAAAACAATCACCATTTTTTACCAAAATATTGAAAATTTTATACAAAAACATCATTTTTTGACACATTTGCTAAATGTTGCAATTAATTGCCACATTTTGATTTGTGGTTATTTTTAGCATTAATTATAATAAGTTCTAGCCATTAACGTGTAATAGCAAAAAAATTGAAAATTAAAAACCCTTGTAATGCTCTAGTTATTACCATTGTTGTGTGGTTTTTAAAAAAAATTTAAAACCACTAGTTTTAGTTCTTTAAATATTCCATCATTAAAGATATATTGATTATGGTTTTTTGAAAATTTTCCAAGATCAAATAATCACTACTTACAATCATTTAAAAAACCTTTAAAAACTAATGGTTTTCATGAAAGAACTATAAAAAAACCTATGGTTTTTTATCCAATTCTTTGATTTTTTCATTTCTTGAAAACCAATAAGAAAGTCAATATATACAAATGTTGAATGAGTACTTGGACTATTGAATAGGAATTGACAGTTCTGAATCCAAGTATGTAGAACCTACTCGAACTTAAGTTCACTTTTGAAAACCAAGTAGAATAAGAACTAAAAGGTTTCATCGATGTTAACCCAATTTTTCATATTATATAATAACTGGTTTACTTAACCAGTAACTAGTAAGGCATTTTGATTGAGAATACTTTAATTTTCTAATTAACAAGTTCAAAGGACAATTGGTTTGTAGGACAATTGGTTTGTTATAAGAACTAGTAACCGAATAGTTGCAGTAATTGGATGGCTAACAGAATAGGAAAATTTGAACTTGTGACCAATAACTTGTTTTAATTTTTTGAATTGTATTGGCTAGTGATTATTTAAGTTACAACAATATTATGAGTCGGTATAATTAGGAGGATTTGAGCATAGAAAGGATCAAAATTCCTTTCCATCATTTTTTGTGTAACTCTTAGAGAAGTGTTGGATTTTTAAATCAATATCGCTAAAGATTCTTTTTGAACATTGTTTCCTTTCTATTTTGAAAATTCTAGCTTGAGATTGTACTTCTTGATGCATAAACAAGAAAAATAAAATATTTTTATGAATTCTTATGTTCAAAACCGGAGTAACCTATTGATGCAAATTAATAAACCAAAGTTATAAACTTGAAAAAGAAAATATAAACCACATAGGGCAAAAAACACCCTTAACATTTGGCGACCATGTAGTGGAACAAAATTGTAAGCAAAAGTTTTTAAAAGAAAAATGCTTACGCTTTTTAATTTTAATAATTGTTTTGTTTAAAATTGTAGGTTTGGATTTGGAATAAGTTTTAGGAGTTTTATAAGAATTTCCTTGTGTCTATTATTTTATTTTTTTTACAAAATAATCATGAGTGTTTTTGGATATACATGTTGAGTTTTGATATTTTCATTAGTAACTTGTTAACCAAAGGGAAACCTAAATAAGTGATTTCAAAAAAATGTCAAGAGTAATCACAAGAGGCCTTAAAAGGCAAATGGAATTAGAAGCACCACAACAATTTGTTCATGAAGGGGTGCAGCCACAAGAACAAACATGTTCTCAAGTTGAGGGAGCACGACCAATTCAACCTCCTAGCAATGAGCCTCAACAACCTATTACAACATAAGTACCTTCTCATCAAATACTTGTAGAGCAGGAGGAAAGAAGGAAACAACAAGTACCTTCAACTTGTCAATTTTTGACACCTCAGTAGTTGTCCCAACAATAGAAGTCAAATGCACAACCGGGTGAACAAAATACCAAACTTGTTCGACATGTTGATGAAGTAACCTTTGCAGGACATAAATGGCAATTTGCAACACCGGATTACTATATTCCCAAAGCAACTACACCCTTTCAATCAATATTGGTTATTAGGTACTATACATCTGAACCAATTCTTATTTTGAATCCAACCATAGTCGATTCAAAATTGGAACGTAATCTAATTTTAACTCGATTGGAATAGCTACAAAACTTGGAGCAAAAACCTTCACACCAATTGAATTCTCAACAACATGCATAATCGATGGAAGCAATAATGGCCCCAGTTGTTGTTCAATAAACAAAACCATTTCATCAAATTGTTTGGTTAAATGCACTTGTCATGAAAACTATCAAATGACCATTGGTTCAATGATGTGTATTGGTTACAACGACCCAACCTACTGTTGAAGCTACATTAACTTGTGCATATTGTCAATAGGTTGGACATGAGTTCAAGAATTGTCCTTTTGTGGATGATAAATTGAAAAA
>Ga0116227_10005589_pt1 | contig 26340 bp, 41 predicted proteins | sample S1TSphgellanicum_FD_89693 | JGI IMG/M metagenome (GOLD analysis project Ga0116227, IMG submission 89693) | Host-associated microbial communities from peat moss isolated from Minnesota, USA - S1T2_Fb - Sphagnum magellanicum MG | ecosystem: Host-associated > Plants > Peat moss > Unclassified...
ACAATTATTTTTATCATCAAAAGAGGCGGGGGGAGGGGGGGGGGGGGGGGGGGAGCAGCCATTCATTCACACATGTTGTTATACCGCTGACTCGTCTGGTTTCTTGTTTATCGGTCGCCAAGTGGCGAAATTTCGGCGCCAGAAAAAACAAAAAAACCCCTCCTGAAAATGTAAGGAAGGTACCATGTTGGAACTCGGTTTTGGTTTTTGGGGGAGTTGGGGATTATTTATTTTTCGGTTATTTTGTGTGCACTGTACTTTGCTGTTGTTGCTTGGTGTGTTTCTGTGGCTGCTTCTGGCCATAACAGAAGACGAGTTGTTTACCTTCTCCTCTTGCTCCTCCTCCTCCTCCCCTTTGCGTAGCAAGCGCGTTGCTGCCACTACTCTCACATGTTACAGCTGCTACAAATGCCACGACTCTTTCTTCCTTCCTCCTCGACATCAGCCACCATCAGCGGGAGCTCTAGTAGTGTATATAGAGAGACTGCTGACTCTGGTTCTTGTATGTGTCTGTCTCGGAAAACCAGAGAAAGAAACAACGAACGAAAGAAAGAAAGAAAGAAAGAAAGAAGAAGAGAGAGAGAGAGAGAGAGAGAGAGAGAGAGAGAGGGGGAGATAGACAGAGAGAGTTTGGTGCTTTGGTTCTGGTTTTGTAGGAGACGAGGCGGGGGGATTGGAGGTCCTGGGGATTTTTGAGTTTTGAGGGACTATGGACGACGATTAGGGGAAACGGGGAAGAAGAGAAGGAAATTACTTGCATCTGGCGGTGGTGGATGTTTTGAGCTCGAATTTTGGAGCTGAGGAGCTTTGGAGCTTTGGAGCAGCAGCTGGGAGCGAGCGAGCGAGCGAGCGAGCAAGCAAGGGAGAGACATTGCTAGATTGGTCTTGTTGTTTCGATCGTCAGCTTTGTGCGTTTTCTTGGACTGTAAAATATTAGGTATTGTGCTGATCCGCTGCTTCGAGTGCTGCTTTGAGTTCTTTGAGTTTCTGTTGCATTCGTCTGTTTTTTTGGTTTTCTTTTTCGTGTTGCTGCAAAGAGTCTGGAGTCGAGACAGCGCTAGCTTGTTTTTCGCTCGTCTGAGCGTAATTAGGACAGGAGGGAGCTGATTCCGGCTCCCCTTCCCTGTACAAGAGCTTGGCAACCATGTTGGTGTGCTGAGCGTGGTGATTCTGAGGGTTGGTTTTTCGAAGGGATGAAGAGCTCTGTCACAAAGAGCCATGTCTAGAGTGTGCAAGACTGCACCTCCTCCTCCTCCTCCTCCGCTGCTGCAGATGTAGTCATAGCTTTGGGACCGCAATAGTAGCCTCAAGAGAAATGCCATTCTTCTTCTTTCAGTGTTTCTTTTTTTTCTCTCCCTCTCAACAGCAACATCATAACACTTCGGCCATGGACCACAGCTTTCAGGTCGAAGGAGTTTGAGGATCAATTGCAGGTTGCAAGCAGCAATTTCTACGTCGATTCAGCTATCTCCTTGAACCTGTGTCGGTCTGAAACTGACGCGAGAAAGAGACACGAAGAGACAGAAAGAGAGCGAGGTTCGAGTTGTAGTGATCATCGGTGCTTCCAGTTTGGAGCGAGAGCTTAGTCTCTCTGCAACATGATGCAGTATCGGCCTGAACTCGGCAGTACTATCGGACTGACACCGCAATACCCAACAGAGAGGAGAGACCGAGACTACTACTTCACCACAGACATTGCCAACAACAGCCGACAAACATCTAGCTATTACACAACAACCGCAACAACCAGGCAAGCTTTTGAAGACGCCCAAAGGGTAGAGACTGCACACTATGCATCTCTGCCAAGACCTAAAGATCACAGATTACCAGTCTCTATTCTCTCGCCACCAAACTTGACAGCAGCAGCAACTGCATTAGAAGCAGCAGCAGCAGTGCCCAACTTGCAGCGCAGCTGGAGCCCTGAGTCTTCACAAAGCAAAGAAGCATCTGAATCTGCAGGTAGTGACGGCTCCTTGGAAAGCCACGAGTCTGACTTGTTCAATGCACATCCATTTCATCACAGTGGCGATCAGCCAACCCTATCCTCTTCACTTCACAATCCTCCTGCATCATCATCCTCCATGAGACCTGTTGCTGTGTCAAATTCTTCCTCAGCAGCCATAGCAGCAGCAGTTGAATCCCATCAAATGATGAACTTCGAACCTAGTCAGAATCACCATTATCATCATCATCATCACTATACGCCAGAAAAACAGTATGAGATGTCTGGTGAAGTCACACAAATGCTGCAGGATCTAGAGAGTGCACTCTTGGAGGATGATGATGATGACAATCTGCCAAGTTCATTTTACCAACAACATTGTGGCGTCACAACATCTGAGAGAAGCTTTTGGGCAGATGCTGCTTTTGATGTAAACATGCTTCATGCTGAGAACACAACCAGTGTACCTCTTGAGTCCCAGCTTATGCCATTGCAAATTCCCCTGAGTACTTCTGGAGCTGCCATTCAACAATCTGCATCAGATGCAACAGATCAGCAGTGTCAGCATCACAACCATCCTCCTGTGAGATCTGTGGAATCTCTGCCAGATGCTCCAAACACAGTACTAAGCCTGATCTCATGAATCCCAAACAATACTGTAGAATTGCTCAAGTTTTTGTGTCCAGATTCATTGATTGCATCTCCTTCTTCTCCATCTCCTATTGTTGTCTGTGTCTTCACAACTTCTTCTATTGGTTGCAATCACTGCCGTTGCAACAGCTTCAGGAGTTTTGTTGATCTTTCCTCTGGCAGAAATGCAGCAGGTTTACAGCTCACACTGTCTGTTTGTTTGTTTGTTTTGTGCTCCAGGGGATAGAAGATTCTGCACAGCCAGGAGTGGAAGTCCCTCCGGAAACCAGGCGTCTCGAGCGGTTGCTGGTAGCATGTGCAGAAGCAGTAGGGGAGAATGATTTTACTCAAGCAAGTGCATTGATAACCAAGCTGAAGCAGGTGGTGTCCATCGTTGGAGATCCAATGCAACGTCTGGCTGCATACATGGTAGAGGGACTTGTTGCAAAGATGGTTTCTTCTGGAGGCAACATTTACAGAACACTCAAATGCAAGGAGCCACTAGTTGGAGACTTTCTCTCAGCGATGCAAGTTCTGTATCAAGTATGCCCATACTTCAAGTTTGGGTACATGGCAGCAAATGGTGCAATTGCAGAAGCTTTTCAAAACGAAGAGCGAGTGCACATTGTCGATTTTGAAATCAATCAAGGTGTTCAATGGTGTACACTGATTCAAGCTTTGGCTGAAAGACCAGGTGGTCCTCCACACTTGCGCATCACAGGGGTGGAAGATCCTCCTTCTTCTTCTTCCTCAGAGTTCATGTCCATGCACCCCACTACTGGTGCAGGAGGTGGTGGTAGTGGTGGTGGACTAGAATCAGTTGGTGATCGTCTTCGGAAGCTTGCTCAATCTGTTGGAGTACCCTTTGTGTTCCATGCAGTGGAAAAGAAAGGCCCCGAAGTGCAGGCCTGGATGTTGGAGCGGCAACATGGAGAAGCTCTTGCCGTCAATTTTGCACTCCAGCTTCATCATATGCCTGATGAGAGTGTGTGTATGATGAATCCTCGGGACCGTCTGCTGCAAATGGTGAAGGGACTAAACCCTAAGGTGGTGACTCTTGTGGAACAAGAAGCAAATACAAATACGGCTCCTTTCCTTCCTCGTTTTATTGAAGCCATGAACTATTATTCGGCAGTCTTTCAATCTCTGGACATAACCTTGCCTCGTGAGAGCCGTGACCGCATCAATGTAGAGCAACAATGTTTAGCTCGTGACATTGTGAATGTGATTGCTTGTGAGGGTGCTGAGCGAGTGGAGAGGCATGAAATGTTGGGGAAATGGCGATCACGAATGACCATGGCAGGATTCCGTCCTCATCCTCTGAGCTCCGCTGTGAATCACACAATCAAGCTGCTGCTGAAAGCTTACAGCAACAATTACAAACTGAAAGAGGAAGAAGGAGCTTTGTTTCTTGGATGGATGAATCGCTCCTTGATTGTTGCATCTGCATGGCACTAAAGATTTCTACAAATTTGTGTCCCTGCTGATTGCTTGATGGCTGTATTGTATAGAAGAAATTTTTCGCTTTCAATTTCATATGCAATGAAAGCTGATTTTCATTCTTTTGCTAGAAAGACAAAACCTGACAGTACATGTGATGATGATAAAACAACAAACCCATCTTTGAGTGGAGCAATTGTAAGAATATCCTGCTTTTTGTGAAAAGATGCATGTTTTTGTCAAATAACAGACTTAGTGTTGTACAGTTCTTCTCTCATTGCACTTCAATCTTCTTGACATTACAGCAAATGGGTGCTGCTAGGAATAAGAGAGATGCTTCTAACCTCTCCAGAAAGAGAAGTAATCATGTTTTTGGTAGTCTCTTGAATGCCATGTATGTTGTGAAGGATGACTTTTTTTGGGCAGGAATTTCATTTCCAGTGTCATCAAGCTTGTGTTTTGACTCTGGAAATCAGATTGGTTAGGCATGTTTGTGTTTCAGTGCTCCGAGGTTTTTTCTTTGCATCAAGGTCCATATCATGGTGTATCTGTTGAATGCAAAGAAGATAGGTAAGTGGAAAGGTCCTATAGAGATGAAAAATGAATTGACCCAAACCATCTGAAGATCTTTTCTACATGAATTCATTATCAAAGCCTGATGACAAAATGGTTGTTCATACAAGAACTATCTCATAAGAGCAGTAAAACAAAAAGAACCAAAAAAAAGGGGTCAAGCCCAAATTACAACATGCAAATTCCTTTGAGATCTATGATCTTTCCACAACAACAATGTGCAATTTTGGGCCTCAAATTTGTGGCAAGCTCAGTGACGTATGTGTTTTTTTGTTTCTGCAAGGGAGAGAAAAGGGACACAAATTTCACATAACAACAAAAGTAAAGTATGAAGGAAAAGTATGAGAGAGCATCATCATCATCACACTTCATTTTGGATTTGGGTCTTTCTTTTCTGTTTTCTTTCTCTTTTTTTACAAGGGCCAAGGATTTCTGACAGACTTGTTGAGTATCATCTAGTTTCTCATCCACTCATCCCCAAAGAAGCATGATTAGTGGATGACTGGGGACCAACTCATCCCCGGGTAAGGATGATGAGTGGATTGGACCCACCAGGGACCAAGTCAGCCAAGAAAAAGCCACTCAAGATGGGTAAAGTAAGGTAAGTAGATAAATTAGTAGCTAGCCTGTTGGTGGGACTCATGAGCACTTTTGAAAGTGGTGGTGGGATCGAACTTCACTAAGTTCAAAAGGAGCAGGAAACGAAGAACTCCCCCCCCGCCCCCCAGAGACTTGGAACTATTGAAGGATTCACAGAGAGGAGCTCCGTGTGTGTGTGCTTATCGCTCATGCGTCGTTGCTGCGTGATCGATCGTTGAGAGAGTTGGGTGGGTAAAGAGATTTGACACAAAGACAGAGGAGGGTGCTGCAGCAGATCACTGAAGGCGGGGGGGTGTGTTTGTTTTGTAAAGGAGATGATGGTGATGATGATGATGATGATGAGTCTAGCGACGGCAGCGGAAGCAGCAGCAGCAGCAGCAGCAGCAGAGGAGGAGCAAGTGTCGTCGTCGGTCTCCAGTCCTCGTCAATGGGACTCATGGAGTAAGCAGCTGCAGCACGAGGAAGTCGCCTTGTTCTTCACTTTTGTTGTTCTGTTCGTGACTCTGGTGTTTTTCTACTTCGGTAAGTTCTTCCTTTCAAGTTCCTCGAGATTCGGTGCTGAAATTCGATGCGCATTAGGTCAATCCAGTGACGCATCCGGACTGCATCAACTCGTCAATCCAAAGATTGAAAAACCAAGGGTTTTTTGTTTATTCTTGCGGGCAGGGAATGCAAAGAAATGTTATGATTTTGTGGATGTTGTTGTTCTTGAGCTGTTTGTGTGTTTTGTTGCACTTATATCACCAGTCACAGATTTTGATTCAGAGGCATGGATGCAATCAATGCCTATGTTGTCTAAGACATCCTCTTCCTAGAATCACAACCTCTTTGAAGAAAAAGAAAGGGTTTCTAGAAACCTTAAAACCCTAGATACCCTTTTTTTTCCCAAATAAACCATCACATTTCATTTTTGTGGATCTTCATGATCAGGTCACCAAAGTTCTGAAGAGATTTTGTGCAGGAGCTGATGTCTTTGGGGACTTATAGCTTTAGTTGTGAGCTTGCTAGTACAAAGGTTCAATCACTCTCCTTCCTAAGGACATGTTTTTAGTGGCGTGCAGTCATCAGAGTGGCATTCAGACGGAAGGTGTCAAACACTATTCTGCTAGTGGGGTTGAGTGATGCTGGAAAAACAACACTCTTTTATCAGGTAGTTGTCGACTATGGATAACATCTTGTGCTTTTTGAAATCTGATGCATTTTTCTGTTGTTGATATTGTGGAGGATCTTTTGGTGTCAAAGACATTGTGATAGTTGAGTAGATTGGTTTGAAAGTAGGTTGGGTTTGACTGCAGTTGCGTGATGGTTCAGCACATCAAGGATCCGTGACTTCTATGGAACCTAATGATGATGAATTTATACTTCACTCAGAGTCCACCAAGGTATCCATCTTGTGTTTCTTAAACAGGCAATGACACAGTCAGTGTTGTCTTTAGAGTTGGATCATCAGCCCTTCCACTCCACATTTTGCATGCTGTGGTTTTTCTTATCGAAACAGAGCTTGTTGCTTGTGCTGCTTGCCTTTCAGTCTGAAGAAAATACATCAGTTTGTACTTCCTTTGGTGTCAGCAATGCTGTGAACTTGTCTGGCGTTGGTGTCAGAAGTTTGTGGGTTGCTGATTTGCAAGATGACTACCTAGTGTTATTGGTGCAGAAGGGGAAGATCAAGCCAGTTCACATTGTTGATGTGCCAGGGCATGCTCGACTGAGGCCCAAACTGGATGATTTCCTGCCTAAGGCCTGTGGGCTTGTGTTTGTAGTGGATGCCCTTGATTTTATGCCCCACCTTCGATCTGCTGCTGAGTACATTCTCTCCTCTTCTTTTCTGCCTTACTGTCTCTGAAGCTTATTGTGCTCTGAAGACAAAAAGAAGTCAGATGGTTGGACAAGATAACTATACTACAAGGATAAATTCTGTTCTAAATGGTGTTCAACATTAACTAGTGTACTTACCGAAAGGGACTGAAATCTCAAGTTGCTTGCATGATACTGACAGTGGCATGAGTGAATGGGTGAAGGTACTTGTATGAGGTGCTCACAAAGACAGTGGTTGCAAGGAAGAAGATCCCTGTTTTGCTAGCTTGCAACAAAATGGACAAAATCACTGCTCATTCCACTGACTTTATCCGAAAGCAACTAGAGAAGGAAATGTAAGTGGGCCTTTCCAGTTGTAGGTAGGTTCATCAGTGAGTAGTTTTGCTATTGCAAATACTTGCAATGTCTTGTAGAAGTTTTGACTGTAATTTATCTCAGGGAAAAATATTTGTTTGCTAGAATTGGTCTCTTCAGAGGTGGTGGCTGATGACGATCACCAACTGACTGGTATGCTTGGGAGTCATCCTGACAGCAACAAGCTTCGATTGACAAGAAGTGCCATTTCATCTGCGGATGTGACAAGTGAGATTTCCCTTGGGGTGGAAGGGGAGCCCTTCAAATTCTCACAGTGCGTTAACCAAGTTTCTACCACAGAGATGTCAGCCTTGAATGGCCAGGTGGAGGAGGTAGAGCGCTTTATTCGTGAACAAGTGAAGCCCTGAAGGTTTCTTGGTTTTAGGTGGAGAGACATTGTGTTCACAGTGATGGTTTGATACCATCAACAACAGGCCATTGTGTTTGCAAATATTTCTGTCCTAATGGGTTTAATGTTGACAAAGGGGGATGGTCTGATGCCTTTCTTTGACTAAAGATTGGCTTCTGGATCAGGTTGTGAAATCCCCAGTGAATGAAGATCTTGGTGGCATTGTATTATGTCCATACTCAATTGTGTTTAGTCATTGGGAAGCACTGCCTTCATGTTGATATCTTGTGCATTGGATGAGTACCATATTGTTTTGGAATTGTCTTGATGGTTGCACAATGTCTGAAGTTGCAAAAGAGTTTACATACAAATCTCCTTGGAAATGATGAAGTTGAGTTGCATCCATTGCAACTATTTCGTGTTCACACCACTTGGAGATGATGATCTTGGTTGCAGTATGACAGAAGAGTCGACAAAACAATTACAGAGATTCTTCTGGACATGGATAACACTGTCGGGAGAAGGGTACTAATCAGTGACCTCTTTCGTTTTGCATCTCAACACATGTGTGCCCTGGTTTTGTCTGCACTCCTCCGTTCTTTTTCAACTTGTACAATGCTGTGTTTTCTAAGAGAAGACCAGAACAAAGCTCCATGACTGCTGCTCATTCCTTTATCTGCAATGTTCAAAGCTCCAAAACGCTGCAGAGTTATGTATAGCTTAATGGACAGAGTCGCTAAAACAATTACAGAGGTTCTTCCAGATGTGGATAACACTGTCAGGAGAGGGGTACTTATCAGTGACTTCTTTCCTTTCAAATCTTAACATACATGTATGTGCCCTGGTTTCTTCTGCATTCCTCTGTCCTTTGTCAACTTGCACAATGCTGGGTCACGACAGAAGACCAGACCAAAGCTTTGTAGCTGCTCATTCTTTTATCTTAAATGTTTTAAAGCTCCAGAACGCAGCTCAGATCCAAAGCCCCAAAGCAGTAAAACAATTGCCTGCATAGGAAACCGCAGAAGTACGCAAACCCTAATGGATGGTCTCATGCGGTAGGAGAAGAGAGCAGCAAGGAGAAGATCTTTACACCTCCGGGCACGCGATGGCGCTCCGTTCCACCGTTGTGGATATGGAGCCAACAAAGCACGTCCCTCCGCAACGGCCGCAACAACAACAACGCAAGCACTCCGTCTTTGATGGCGAGATTCTCAAGTCAGAATTGGAGAGTATTGGTGTCAAACCTCTGCATGTCTTAACCATATGGACGTGAGCATTTTCCCACCCCCTCTGTCCTTCCTTCTTCGCTTTCTCTGTCGTCTTGAATTCTTTTTCTGTCTCCGCCATTTGCAAAGGAAAGATCAGTCTTTCTTTTGATCTCAGCCTTTTTGCATGCAAGAATCGTGCTGTGTCTGGAAGAGCTTTCATGCCTTCTTGTACCATGGCCGGAGATTGGAGAGAAAGAAAGAGTTGCACTTCTTGACTTCTGGAAGAACCTCTGTGCTAGGGTTTTGGGCATTTGGTTGCAATACCTCTCGTAGCAGCAAGTGGAAAATATTTTGTTGTCTTCACTTTGCAGAATTTGATCCTCTGGAGTTTTGCTGCAAAGATGATTCATTGCAAACTCGAGGATTTCTAACAGACATATAGTCAGTCCGTCTGCCAGGTTTTTTTATCTCTTGAAAGGTGTGATTCTGATATTGGATGGGGGATGGACAGATATGTGCTAAGACATGTAGACACAGAAGCACATGATGTGCCCGGGCTGCCATATGCAGCTGTGGAAATGGTGAAGGAGAAATTCAGCACATTGACATCACATGTGCTAACTCAGCAAACTTCTGCTGATGGCTCAACCACCAAGCTGCTGATCAGATTGCAGGTCAGATTATGGCAATTTGGATACAATCCCAGTGCCTCCTATCAAGCATGATTCTGAATACAAATGAATGCAAAATACCAATTACATCATAGAAACTGTGTGCATGAAATTAATATGTTTGAGTTTGTGTTTGCATATGCATGTGATTGAAGTTGTTCATGCACAGTCTGCTACAGAGATGCAGTGGTGACCTTGAATGTGGAGATAGATCATGCAGCAGAAAGGTTGAAGTTGTTGATTCTGTGTATGTATGTATGTTCATAGTGCTGATTGATCCCAATTGTTCATGAGCATCCTGAAGCCAAGTCCTCTGTTGGATGTAAGGTAAGAAAGAATGCAACTGTTGTGGTGAGTTTTTTGTTGTTTTCTGGTATGCAGAGTGGACAGTCAGTGGAAGCAGTAATAATGAGGCATGATGCTGGAGCTGGGAAGTACGCAGGTGGACCTCGACAGGGAGGTCCCCGAGCAACTCTTTGTGTCTCATCACAGGTTCATTGCTATCTCAATGTCATCATGCCACATCTAGATATCCAATTGCCAGTAGATTGCCAGTAATGTAGAAAGATTCTCATGTCATTCACTAGACATTATTCATTATTTGCACTCTGGATGTTGTTATCTTGTGCGATTTGAGCTTGTCTAACATTGTTGTGTGACCACCCTCTTGCTCAGGTGGGATGCCAAATGGGTTGCACATTTTGTGCAACTGGAACCATGGGACTAAAAGGGAACCTGTCAGCTGGTGAGATACTGGAGCAGCTTGTTCACGCATCCCGAATCACTCCAATCCGCAATATTGTATTTATGGTAATCCATTGAAAGCTGTTTTGTTGTGTTCAATTCCAGGTTCAAAGCAGATATGTCAATAGAAAAGAGCTGCCATCACTGGCACCAGACCTTGAAGTGGGAAACGTACAAATCCAAGCTGGAACTGCAAAGTGTTGTTTTATAGTAATTGTGTGTGTGAGATCTAGGAGCAGGATTCTATTCACCGTTTACTTTTGATCTCTTGTCCTCACTTTGTCTGCTATTTCATGTTCAGGGTATGGGTGAACCTTTGAATAATTACAAGTCTGTGGTGGAAGCAGCAAGTGCTATGACTGGGCGCTGCTTCAGTTTGTCGCCAACTCACATCACCATTTCTACTGTATGCAACAAGAAGCATGCTGCCTTCTTTCCAACTTTGCTTGCCACTGAGGACTTAAGTTGGTTCTTCACTGTTTTATTGCCTAACAGTTTTCTATGCCTCTTTGACTGGTAGGTTGTTCATCACTAACTTCTAGGAGTTGCAAGAGGAAGATAGTGACAGTGCTTGAACCTCCTTTCCATGAAAAGATTGAAAGAGTCTTGAGTGTTGCATGTTATTTCCATGGCCTGGTCATACAGTGAGGATGCTAAGTAAGGAAATTGTTGGCATGTTCCTAGGTTGGGGTGGTCCCTCGTATTCTCTCACTGCCAAATGATCTGCCAGGAGTAAACCTTGCAATTTCTCTTCATGCACCAACACAAGAGCTACGCAGCCAAATTGTTCCAACATCACGAGCATATCCTCTTCACAAGCTAATGGCAGCCTCAATTTTTTATCAAAAGACTAGGTACCAATGTTTTGTTGGTTTGCCTTTTGATATGCAGGCACAATTGCTAATCATTCAGGTTATCTTGGGTCATACTGATGTGTGCTCTGGACTTCTCTCAATGTATTTCTTTTCATTATTGCCCAGGTTGATTATCTTTGACTTGAGTGTACTTGTAGCCTGTGAAACCATTTGCTGATTTTCCATGCCAAACTATTCAGACCTATAGTTTGGCATGGAAACTATTCAGATAATCAATCAATCATGAGACAATCAGTTTTTTGAGGAAACTGTGTGTTTATTTCCAAGTCAGTCAGAATCACTTCAATACTTGTCTCCTGGTACAGTGGGCGAAGTGTTCTGGTAGAGTATGTAATGCTTGCGGGTATCAATGATTCTGAAGAAGTTGCTAAGGAGCTTGGTGAACTTCTGAAGGACCAAAAAGTGGTACTTTCTTACTACCTTGGTTTTCACTGCTTTGCAACTGGTACAATGATGGAGTTTGATGCCTACAAATGGATTTTCCAGTGTCCCATTATGTGACCTTCTCTGATCCTTCAAGAATGTACTTAAAAAATGATCATAATTGTGCTGTGTTGAGTCTTTGAGGAAGGGGTCTTAAGGGAACATGTACAATGTGGCTAGCATGTTGCCTTAGTTTACTTCATGAATTTGCATTCATAAATATTCAATGATGCATAGAATGCTCATCAACTATTGGTAGCTAAATGGGATCCTTATCATGCAGCAGCAGCCAAGGCTATTGTGTGATTCTGGTGCATAGTGAATGGCATCAGAAACTGATTTTGCTTGTGGGAGTGGCAGGTGGTCAATTTAATCCCTTATAATCCGATCACTACATCAACTTTCAAGCCCACCTCACAAGAAGATTGCACTCACTTTCAGAGAATTCTACGAGAAAATTATGGCTTAAGGACAACAATTCGGCAAGAAATGGGACAAGATATTAACAGTGCATGTGGGCAGCTGGTGGTTGCCCAAACACCAAAGCCACCTGCATCTTCACTGCTTCATGTGGTGGACATTGAAGAGCTCTGCAAAGCATGATTAATTTCAAGCCTTAACAGCCAAGCAGACTCTACAAATTTTGTATTTTCTGGCTCAAATTTGTAGGATGTAGACACAAGAGAGCTTTCTATGGCAGTTAGTAATAGGTCCAGAAGAAGGATACAAGGTACAACTTGGAGTTATGCTCCATACGAGAAGTATATTGGGTTTAGGGATTAGGGTGGCTTGACTTGATGCTCCATAGTCAGAATTGTTTTTTTTAATTTGCTGCAGCTTTTTTCTATCTTTGCAAGGAAAGAAATGTATATCATTTAAAAAAATTTGTGGAATGTGTAAGGTGCATCAGTTGCAACTCCTAGGTATGTTCACCAGCTCCTAGATCCCTCATCTTCCAGTGGAGAGAAGTTCCAAGTGCAAGATGATGGAGCTGAACTAAAGATTATGTCTTGGCAAACAATTGAAAACTTGTTCCTGCATCTTGAAACAATAATTGTTTTCAATCTCCTGCACTTCAACAAATTCTGTATTTCACCAATTGTTGATGACTCTGTCTGCTATTTCAATAGCTCTGCCTAAAACCCAAAACCCCCATAAATACTGGATAGCATAGAGAAACCACATCTCTCAGAGTGATTGTGGAAACACAGAAGGGTACAGGAGCACCAGACAGGGATCTGATCAAACAGAGTACCTACAACATCCTCTGCATCAATATGCAGCATAGAGTCAGAGGAGGTCCTGTTTACATTCAAGAGGAATAAAACAAGAGCCCCGAGGCAGCAGAAGGGACACAACATACAAGTAGCAGGAAAGAACAAGGCAAACCAGTTGCACATATTTCTGATCCAACTCAAGAAAACATTCAATGCATTTTGTAGAGACAAGAATCACATGACCTTGAGCAGAGAGAAAATGCACAAAGAAAAATCTTGCATTTGTGCAACATCAACTATGAAAGAAACATGATACTCGATGTCCGGTAATCCACTGTCACCAAACTAGAACTGCAAAGTCTCTTTAATGAGGGATTTAAGCCAATTATGAAGTAGATTAGAGTAAATGAAGAGGGGAAAGGAAAAGCTTGGATGGGTGGGTGGAGTTTCCCAGGGACACCAGAAGGTAAGAACGTCGTTCAAGCATCTTTGGTACAGTACTGTCTGCTTGCAGACTTTCACTCACCTAGACAATAGCATGATTGGAGAGAGCCCATCTTCTATAAATTAGTAAAACTGACTACATGCCGGTTTTCAATAATAATGAAACCCGACTAAATTCATATACGCATAAAAGAGAAGCAGGTGCATCTCAATCAAGTCAGCAATATTCACACATGTGAAGCTCAACCCCACTTCTTCCTGCTTCTCTCCTATCATCTTTCTCTCCCTATCATACTGCATTTTAGACAGATTGCCAATGAAGTAAAAAGAAACCTTCACTCTGGTGGCTTTGAGTAGCGCTCTTCCACCACCTCTTCAAGCTCTTCACCCCCGAAGTTACCAGCTTTTTCCTTCCAGTATGATATCTGCTTCTTTAAATGCACAATTTCTTTTGTCGTCAGGTTTTTGCTTGCTTCGTTGATTATTGACCTCACCCGTGTTGCATAGCTGTGCACCCAACAACCATACCCATACGTCAGAACATACCAGCTCATGAATTGATCCCAAGTTCTATCCAGTAGAACAGTGTTCTCCAGATGATGATACAGGATTTTGAAGTAAGCAAATGGCTTCTACCAGCAAGTCACAATTTACAGTTTGAGATGAAGGGGAGGGAGGGATGTACCAGAGGGAGTTGTGAGTCTCATCGAGGTTAGAGTCTGCAGGGGAGATGTTAACAAACATGAGGGTCTTGGCATTGCCACCAAGAGAGTCACTCATGAGCATTGTGAGCTTGTGGTTGCGGTAGGGAATGTGCTGTTCTTCTGTTGCGAGTGCACTAATGACATCACCCAGTGCCGACAAAGACTTGTTGATGCTTTGAGCCTCCTTTAGTTGCTCACCACTGGATCCTGATTTTTTCACCCTCTCAGAACCCGCAAGGTCCACAAAGCTCAACTGCAAGGTAAACCCAGGTAATCCACAACACCTTGCTCAAAATCCACACATGGCATGTCTATGAACATCATGTTACAGGAAAATGCACCAACTTCCCAAAGCATAAAACCTTTGGTGAATGCATACCTTGCCCCTCACAAGGACTTGAGTTTGCAGATTTGTGCTCTCAATGATGATTGACAAGATAAGGTGTGAGCGTGAACTCTCTGCATTCATTTGAGTGCCTGATGTATGACGCTTCTCCAAGCCCTTGGCTACAATGGATTCAAGCTCATCCAGTGACACAATTGGCAACAAAGTCACATTCTCCACCACCACCATACCCTGCCCCAGTTGACCCACAATCAGATGTTGGTTCTAAACTGGAAAACCTTCTGTATTTTTTACAATCCATCTTCTAGAAGTACTGAATTCAGAATAGATGGGGACACTATTTCTGGAACCAATGCTCAAAGGAACTTCACACCATTCCCAAAATGGTCAAAAGAGGAAAAGACAAAGGTGAAAGGATGAGTGACCCAAAAAGAAAATTTCTACCAAACGTGGAAAACAGAGTGAAACAAGTTTTTAGAAGAATTGTCAAGGAAAGAGAGAAGAGTGCACTAATGACTGACAAGAAACAGCAAGATTTCAGTGCTACCTTTGCATCCTTCTTGATCTCTAGTCTTTTCGGCTTTCCACCATTCTTTGGAAGAAGCAAGTCTATCAGAGTATCTTGATATATTTCCAACATGTATACCTGCAGTCCCAAGTCAGGGACATAACAACGCATGCTAAGTCAAAACCAAATCCAAAGGTTGAATAATGTGACTCAAACCATACCCATCAGCAACTGATCTGAACAATCTGAGCAATTGCTGGAAAGTACATGACCCATTGAAGACATTCACCATGCTCTCTGTGTGAGATGAATGCAATACCTTCAAAGCAAAAGAGAACTTTTTTGAATCCCGCTTCATGCAGTGGAAAAGCTCCCGTGTAGCCCGGGGGGTGAGCCCTGGGTCAGTATCTGACCCATAAATTGTAAAAGTCTTTCCTGACCCTGTTTGTCCATATGCAAAGATGCAAACATTGTACCCATCGATAGCCGATTGCACCAGATACTGAACATTCCAACCCCCCCTCACATCAGAGTTCTTTCAACAACCTTCTCCACAACAAAAGAGATTGTCAATACACACAAGGCAACCACAAAAGAGAAAAAGGGACAGATTTTGAGTATATACCTTAGTATCATTAAAAATTTGTTCCTGTGTTGCAAACTGATCAAAGACATGGTCAAATTGATGTTGCTTGGGTTTTTCTTCTTTCCATGGGTGCTCCAGCGTAAACTCATCAGGAGATGATAACACATTACGTTGATTTTCTCGGTGCTCTTTTTCACTTAGTGGCCTCCAGCGAGCATATACCCTTATCTTTCCCTTCATATCTGCATTACCCATCCGCTTTAGATGCATAATCTTGTAACAATATTTGATGGAAGAGTCTTGCTCCCATGACTTTGTATTCAACCACATTGTGTTCCACTATCAAAAGGCACAAAAGATATGAACTAGATTTGCTAGTAAGTGACACGCACAATCCAATTCATCACAGAGGAGTATGAACTTGCCTTCCATCATATTAAAGTAGCGTTTCCTCAGAATTTGTTCCTCCTTGTAGAGGGCCTCTAGCTCTAGAATCTGATCAGCTTGTCGTTTGAGAATAATAGCGGTTTGTTCATTCTTCCTATCTAAGTCCTGCACAGATATTATGCATATAAAATACCCACAAAGATTTTTTGATTGTCAGATTCTACAGCACACCAACCAATGCTGATTTTGATTGTTAACAGAAGACAGGTTGAAAAAAAAATGGAAAGTTATGGGCTAAGCATTGGTTGACTGAAAAACATCAGTTAGGTTAGGGCAAGAATGTAGGGAGAGACATATATGATTGTACTCTATCTCTAATTGGATAACAGACAGTCATTCCCCCTGCCCTGTACCCAAGTTTTTCTTGTTTATGTGCATACCTCTTTCATCTCACGAAGCTCCTCGAGCTCCTTCATATTGGCCTGTAAAGTCTCAAACTCAGATCTGCGAGCAGCTAGTGCTTGCTCGGCAAGACTGAACTCCTGAGTGCGTTCCTGCAGCTTCTTCTCACTGTCTGCTGCTCTAGCTCTTAACTCATCTCGCTCATGCTCAAACTTTTGCTCCAATCCTCTTGTCTGCAGACAAATCGCAAGAACCAAGCTTCAACAATATGCTCAACTTTTGAACCAGTATAGAGCATTAGACAAACTCGCAATTCCCCATTGTGAAAACATACCTCATCTGTCTTGTTCCTTTCAAACCGGGCAAATTTTTGCTCAAGCAGCTGCTTCTCTTTGACTAGACTCTTTGCCCTCTCCTCTTGTCTTCGCAAGTCCTCTGTCTTTGACCTTGTCTCATTCCTTATCTCCTTAATCTAGAAACCACAAATGCAGCATACACTGATGAGAGCCTGACAGTATCCAACTAAAAAGTGTACTCTAGTTCCAATAGGAGGGGAGGAGCCGGAAACATGTGAATAGTGAAACTGAACACCATAACAATTCCATGTATAGTAAGCTACTCAGGAAACAATGGGTTTGGAGATATTGTTAAGCTGAATCATTGACCTGTGCTTCCAAATTGCGAATCTGTTCCTCTTTCTTATCTCTCAGCCCAGCAGGAGGCAAGTCTCTCTCCCTTCTAGAGCTACGAGGAGTTGTGGACCTTTTGGATGGAGTCTCAACATCACCCACTTCGCTCGTGACATCATCACCAGCAAAGCTTCCAGATGCTGATGATGTCAATGATGCTTTCTCAGCAAGGGCTGCCTAATTTTCCACAACATCAAACAAATCAGCTGGGTGTGAATCTATTGTACAAAATGATGAACGGAATCTCAGGACGCAAAAACACACTTTGATCATGAAAGTTTCAGCAAATGCAAATTCAGTACCTGTAAAGCAGCATCCAAATCACCCAGCTGCTTAGTCAGTCGTTCTCTCTCTTCAGAAACCTCAAACCGTGCTTGTTCTTCTGCACGGAGCGAATCTCGAAGGCCTGCCAACTCTTCCAAAACTTGTGTTTCCCTCTTCTCCTTGGCTCGTACCTCTTCTGAAAGCTGCCCCGCACCAAAAATAACACACACACAAAATGCTCTCAGCATTCAAACCAAGACCTTACAGGTTAACATGCTTTGACACCCCACTATCAGAACCAAGAGCTTGAAATGAAGAAGAACATTGTCAAAAAACAGTTGTGTTACTTGCCAGATCTATTTTCCTTTGTGACTCTTCAAGCAGTTTTGACATCTCCTGTACATGCTTCTCATAGACATCAATGCCAGGGGGTTTGGCATTTGGCATCCCGCCTGCATCGACACCGTTTGCCAAATGCCCATTGGGTACATTGCGAGTTCTGGAGTAACGCCTCAACATGACATCATTGATGTGTGTTTGTAATGCCACACAAATGTCTTCCCCCTGTGCTCACAAAAAGACAACCCTATCAGGAACACAAGCACACTACAACGCCCCTCCTATTCGCTTCCTGGAAGCACCCCAAAATCAGATTTCTTTTGCCTCCATAAGATCAAACAACTCCATTTAAATTGCAGTAAAGTCTAAACAATAAATGCCATGCTTCTCAAAACTTTGTGAAGTAGACAAGAGAACCTGCTTTGTCTCAAACTGAAATATGTGAAGAACACCAGCAACACGCATCTTGAAAAACACAGCAGTGTTACTGCTACCAAACTGCATTATATCACGTAGCTCAGCTGAGTGCAAATACTCCTTTGGTACTGGACGAAAGAAGTGCACCTGCAATCCGAGTGCAAGAACACTTAGCCATTGACTGGACTGCAACATCACAATGCCCAACATGAAAATTCTGTGCTGCTGATGATGAGTTGATGCAGAAAGGATTCGAACTACAACACTGATCACAACAAAACAGTCAAAACCCACATACTCCGCGTTTGTTAATGCCAAGGATAATCCGACCCGGGAGCAGTCCAATGGGATCCTCAATTTTGCGCACACTGAAGAACACTGAATTCCCATAGGGAAGTGATCGCAGAATGCAGAGGAATTGTTGTCTGGCATCATCCTTTGACAAATGTGCCTGCTCCAAAAACAACTACGTAATATTACTCCATTGCTGCATTGCTGGATTGCAACAAATTAATTGCTTGCTTTATTGCCACCTACCCTGACTTAGAGATTCTGCACACTTTGCAATTCAATAGGAAATGTAGAAGAGAACCTATCATCCTCTGTGCTACACTTTGCAATTCAGCAGGAAATGTCAAGAAGAACCTACCATGGCATGATACCTATTGAGAACATCAGGCTCCCAGTCTTGTTTTGCTCGAGTAATCGCAACTTGCTTTGGAAGATAGCCCTCAAGCAATGCAGCCCAATCCCTGCACAGAGAGACAAACAGGTATGCGGCAGGCTACATGAAGTGATTCAACACTGGTTCTGGTTACCTGAGATGATTCTTGCATCCAAATGGATGAACCCATTTTTTATCTAAGGATTTTCCTAAAGGCAGCGAAGGGTGCAGCTTACATGCAAGTCTCTGGATTGGGGACAGAGCCAATCTCAGCCAGAATCTGTAGAGCTGCCAACTGCATGGCATCATCCCTCCCAACAGGATAGTTCCCAAGCATATAGTCATGCTGTGACTGCATCCACAAAGACACTAATCCATGTTTAGTGCATGTCACAATGCCACTGGGTTCACAATCACCAGCGCACAGACAGGTCTGAAGGTGTCTGGAACCCTATAATACTGTTTCTACAGAGTTTTGTATGATGAGTACTAGATCATGCTTCACTGCAGTTCAGATGTGTGAACTTTTTGGCTTAAACCATGGCTGTGCAAGAGAATTGGAGGGGACTGACTGTGTGGGTTATTGACTTTTGGCCTCAAATCTCGTCTTTCAACCTACTTTGAGATAAACATTTCAGAAAAGCAGGCCTTACCTGGACATAAGACAACTGTATGAACATGGGCTCTGTTATGGCTTCATCAGATTCCCGAAACAGGCGCTTCTTGAAAAGCAACTTGCATTGCACCAATTCACCTTTGTTCTTTTCTCTAGTGTTTTTGAACTCAGCCACAATGTCACCTATGTATTTGTTATCATCAAGCCCTGTGTAATCTTCTGGAATGCAGACCCCAAAATGCAGACCAGATGAACCAAAAATCAATCTCATTTCACTGAAATCATTGTCACTTCCAATGGGAGAATCATAGCGAGATCCAACAAATTACAGAAACTGCAGTTTGCCAAATTCAAAGCAACACATGCTCCCCTTCTATCAATCACTCTGTACAGAATTGATTCTTATGGGTCTTAGTGATTCCCACTGGTGTTTCAAATTGGATCTTTTCAGAACAAACTTGATGGCAGCAGCAGTCCAAGGTGCCTAGACAAACTGGTACAAAAGCACAAGGCATGAAACGGAACCTTACCCATGACAGTATCAATGGCTTTAGAGCCAGTCACTGCTTTACGGCACTCAAAGAGACTAAATGAGTTGTAGGATGACAGCTTAATGATCCCTGCCAACTCCTGCACATAACCCAAGCACAGAAAACACTTCCTTTTTAACAACCATAAGTACTTTCTTTGATCAAGATCTGCAGCAACCGTTGTTTGCACTTCCTATACATTTGTCTTTCATCACATACACTGGATCTTCTGAGAGCTGTTACAGTAGTTTGTCAATCCCCTAAGAGATATCAAAACTGATTTTCATTATAGCTTGCAAACACACATCATCTTTTGCATGTTTTGATGGCAATTCACTGCATGAACCTTGCTTCAGGATTCTGTTAGTTCCAAACCTCGAATCAGCAATGCATGTAGCTCAGGAGGGAAAAAAAAACCCTAGAGAACTACAATGCTTGCAAGCAGCTTACCGCTACAGCATCAGAGACGGTCGTGGTCATATCATACGACACTTCCTCAAATGTCTCATCAAGAAAGAATGCAATTGTAGTTAGCTTCTTCCCAGACAAGAGGGCCTCTATCTCATCCTGAGTAGGAATCACACGTCGTGGTCCTCCTTTCACTGATCGTTTGAGGGCATTCCATGTGTTTAGAGCCAGCGTCTGGACCTGAGAGTCTCCTGCAGAGCTAGCAACCTCATGTACATACTCAGACAAATGGGCCCCAAACTCTTTGCCAGGAGGCATTGCCGATGCACACAGGTACATCAATTCCCATGCCTTTAATAAGCATGGCCTGTTGAAAACACCGAGCACACCACCACCACCCTGTCAATTTCCTGACCTCTTGTAACCAAGAACCCTCTGAAAGTTTCAAACAACTTGGCAATGCACATGAGGAAGTCATCAATTGCATCACAATTGACCCAATGGTCCACATTTTCATGGCCATCTTTGCTTAGCCTCTCTGTACATGAAGCTGAGGAATAAGGCATATCCCCACCTGTCTGGGTTGTTGCGTGTCTGCTTCAAGAGCTGGGCAAACAGCTCATCACGAAGCTCCACCCGTTTCAAAGTGTGCTTGTAGATCTTCAGCACCATATCTATCTGCTCCTGTGCACTTGCAGCAGTGAATCCTGGTGCCAGATCTGCCCCTGTATACTTCAAAACAACCTGCAAAACAACACATCGTAAGACCCATAGAGAAACAGGAGCATGAAAAAAGAAAACCCAGGCATCCTCTTCTCCCCAAAATCAGACAATATATCTTTCGTAAGAATAGAGAAATCTCCATTCTCACAATGAAGAAAAAACAGCAAGATTAACATTTCCTGAGGAAGCCACAGAAAGAACCAAACTAGGGAAGACAGAACAAACAAAAAACAAAAAACACACACTGGTATGAACAAAAGTGCCAGTCTCACGCCTGTTCAGGGACCATCAACAGTAGTATGTATGATGGTGACTTAACTACCACAACTTCCCCACTCACTTCATCAGCTCCCTACAGTGGGTAAAGGCCAGTGAGAAGCACCAACCTATGAACTGAGTTTCTGCTGCAATTCCAGAAGCAACGGGAAGACTCAACCATACTACTGGCTAGCAACAGACCACAACAAGGACAAGACAAAAAAACAAAGAATGACAGAAAGGGAAAAGAAAAACTAAATGAAAGGACAAACAGGGAAAGACTATGAACAAGTGGGCTTACAAGAAGCTCCCCACTTACAAGACCCAAAGAAAAATCATCTTGAAAATGCCAACAGTGGAAATTCCAAACAGGAATTTTTCTTTAATAAGCAACCCTCTAGTTCACTTTAGAAGAATTTTTGAAGGGTAGCCTTTTACCTTCAGAAAGACAAGAAGACTGACCATCTGAAAGACAAAAAACTTCTTACAACTACAAAGCCTCAAGAATCTGTAAAATTGACTATTGATAAACCCCAGCTTCGCAGTCATTGAGATATTGGAATGAACATGAGGCATTCTAATCATTTCAATACCTGAATACTCTGGCTGAGAGCGTTTGTCAAAATGTCACAGGATAAACCTTGAGGACTTCATCTCACAGCTAGATCCAATAAATTACAAGAGAAACCTTTAGAGGTAATTCAACTCAGAAGATGTTTTTGGGTATATGCTGCTACCAAAAGAGTCTTGTTTAAGGTACATGAAATCTACAAAGTCTGGAAAATCAGGAACAAAAAGATCATCCACAGACCTATGAACCAGGAACAATCTATGAAGCACAACAGGACATGTGCTACTCTTCAAGAGACGCTTAAAAGCTGTTTATTGAACCATCAAAAACTTAAAATGATGAAGCTTCAGCATCCAATTAAACACTTTATGTATCAGAACTCTCATACAAGCTTTTAGACCCACTAGGTCAATCTTAGTGTATAGAGTGAGAAATCAAAAGACTGCAACAAAAGTGGGGAAGCTTTATCAACTTCAGATCTCAAAAGATTAAGTTAATTTATTACCTCCACCACTCCTGTAGAGTCATTGAGATCCAACTACTAACACAAGGAACATCTGCCTTTTTGAGTTTAGACACCCAAATGTCATTGACTGCAGGAAACATAGCTTTGAAGAAAGAACACAGCCACTTAGAAACATCAGTCAGAGAAGTAGAGCTGGCTGCACAAATAAACCTAGGTTTAATTGGGTATTTATGAAACTTCCAAACAGCACAAAGAAACAGGAGACAAGGGCCACACTTAACACCATTAAAATTATGAGCCTTATTAAAAGAGAGATGAAATTTCAGGATATCAGATTGGGCAAGATTGGAGACCACATATGTACCAACAGGAGAATTAAGCTCAGAGAAAACAGAAGAAACATAGAACTTTTTACAAACAAACAAAAAGTTGTTACTACATTTATACATGTAGGTAATGACCAAGGACCATTGGAGAATCTTTAGGTGATCCAGATCTCCTAAAGGAACAGACAAAGAAGAATCAGAAGAGGTTTGAACCACAGAGGAAGTGCAGGTCCTCTTCTGCACAAACAAAAGAACTTTGGCTTTCCACTCACTTCATAACCCTTGAACTCCTAGAAGCTCTTCTTGCTTGTTGACAAACTTCTTAAGACCTTTATCAATAGCTCCTTCAATAGACAACATAGACAAGAAACCTCTTCTGAACTTAGTGCCTCTAGAAAAGAGTTCCATTACACTGGGCCTTGAGAGGATATCTATGCAACTATTGTAGAACTGAAAACTAGTCCTCAATGTGAGAGGATATTTCATGTCTCTAAAACATTTCCAATTGTAAGCAAGAAAAAGGGAACCACTACAAAGTACAATTGCTCACAGATGCAAAGGACAAAGTACCTGAAAGAGTTTCACTGCACGACTAATGGAATCACTGTTCATGCGCAGCAAGGATGTTGGAATTGGCTCCTGCAAGATTCGGTGCATCCTATGAAAAAACCATACGCCAAATGCCAAATGAATAAATAACAAAGGGCTCAACTTGCAAATGCCCCTGAGCGATGGTGATGACCCAGCTATTTTAGAGATTCTATCAACAAATAGTTTGAGATAGTGGGAATGGACCCACAAAATTGCAGGGTAGCAGGAGTAAGAAAGAAGAATATCTATCTGCAGATGAACTTCTAGCCTGTATCCGCTTAGAGGAGAAAAAGAATTTTACCCTCTGGAAAGAAAGCATGTCTTCTAATGTGAATTTGTCTCGACCAGAGGCAGCCATCTTCTTGCCAAAAAATGACCTCCTTCCACCTGTCTGAATTTGCTTTATCATTCCTCGCATAAACGCCTCCACCTGCACACATACATACATCACCAAGCAAATCTTTTAACACTTTCTTGTTGCAACTCATCTCCATCTTTCAATCACTGGGTTCAACCCAACAGCAGGCCCAAGACTAAGAAAATATTATGTACATTGCAATGCAGACAGGAAAGATTACCTGATATTTTTCCAAAATTGGCCCAGTGCCTGCCAGCTCCAGTTCTGCAGCAGCCACCAAGGGACTAGATCTGACACACAGAATATTCAGAAAAAAAAACCCATCACTAAACAGCAGACAAATTCTGGAAACAACACAGTTTTCACAATTCCACAGAAAATTCCCAAAGATGGATCCCAGCAGGTGCACCACAGTGTTGAAGAACTTTGTGTGGCATGAACCTGATCATCAAACCAGATACACTCAAATCAAGAGCACATTTACATATCTAGGGTTCAAGAGGAAGGACGTACTCTCCATTCACAAGGCTGCCACCTCCAACACCACCACCACTTTCATTACTCTCAGGAAGGCCCCCTTCACTGAGCTGACAACTGTCTCCATTCAAAGAATTTCCTCTTGTCTGCAGCTTCCTGCTGACAACATACAATGCCACCTTGTAAGAACAAAAGCATGTAGAACATAGTCCATGCCATGGGTGCAACACAACTTGTTCTGGAGCTGCTTGTATTAGAAAAGGTGCATTGCTGAATGGTTGGAAGACTGCCATTAGTGTAGCAAAGTCCCATGTGGGAAGTACATTTTCTGTGGACTACACAGAGAGAGAGAGAGAGAGAGAGAGAGAGAGAGAGAGAAAGAGAGAAAGGGTTTGAGGACTTACGAAACTGAATTGCCATCACTGTCATGGTCAACACCATTCACACCATGTCCTGAAGTTCTTAAAAGCAAAGGTGCATTGCCACCACTGGCATTCAACTGATTAGGTTTGCTCCTCAAGTATTGCACAGTTACATCTGATGATGCATCTGAGGCCATTCTCAACCTCTGCATCAAAATGCTGGCCTTACTCTTTTGGCGATGATGATGAAGACCTACCCACCACTACAACCACGTCCGACCAGCACTTTCTTCAACACCCATTTTGTTGAAGTCCTCACCTATCCACAAAACATATTCTTCTCCTCTACATGCACATTCTAGACTCCCTTGATCCTCCTCTTATTGCTCCTCCTGCTACTCCTGCTTCTGTTCCTCTTCCTCTTCCTCTTCCTCCTCTTCAAGAAGCACCCATTACTCCTCTGCAAGCATTGGAGAACACAAAACCACAAGATCCAAAACCCATCGAACTACATTTGGAAATAGGCTCAGTCGCTTCATGACCTAGGGCTACACATCGAAGGCATTGAAGAGAATACAAAGCACCGAATCCAATGCTTACTGCAGCAGAGCAGGACATCCATCGGATACACCATCCAGCTCTCTCATCTCAAACGGCTTCCGAAAGAAGCACCACCAAGCTCCGATCGTCAATCTGCAACAGAGCCAAACTCCAAAACCACCGAAAAAAAAATTCCTCCCTCCCACAGACAGAGACCAAATGCCCGTCCGACGTTACCACGCATCCCAATGCCCTGATCGCATTCCGCCACTCCCCTTTGTTCTGTGTTCTTTCTTCCTCTCCCTCCCACTGTCTCTGTATTTGTTGTCTCTTTCGTTCTCCCCACCACCACTTCCTTTAGAAATCCAGGAATGCAAACATCCCAAAAGAAATCCGAGATCTAGCCCACCACCAACATTCCCTCTTCCCACAACCAACTATCACCCACTACAAAATGCAGCCACCCAAATCAATCACCACCCACAAAAACCACACAGAAAAACTCCACAAACAAAAACAAAACTTGCCACAACTCACAAAGCTTTTTTCTACTTGTAAAGAATTCCTGGAAAACCTACAAAACAACATTCAGATCAGAACCCAAAAGGAGGGAAGGAAGGAAGGAAGTCAGGCTCAATGGCATACAGCCGGCAAAACCAAAAGGAGGGATTGCAGAAGAGGAGAGAGAAGCAAAACCATGAAAAGGGAAAAGGACCAAACAGGAGAGTGTGTAAAATGGAAAACAAACACAATAAAAAAAGAAGACAACAAAGGGAACAAAAATACACACAACAACCACAGCAACAAGAGGATTGTGTAGAGAGAAGAAATACTAAGAAGAAGCAGCAGAAGACTAAGAGGAAGACAAGAGAGGAGAGGAGAGAGAGGGACCCAAAATCGGAAAAGGCTGACAAAAACAAAACCAAAGAAGGAAGGAAACAAACAAACAAAAGAACGAAAGAAAACCATACAAAGCGGAGGGGAGAGGACGAGAGGGGCAACGGGCAGCGCGGTTTAGCAACCCGGAAAAAACGGTAACCCAAAAAAAAAAAACATTACAATAATGAATTGTCCATATTACATAATTATAATTATAATAATAATGATTGTCTACATTAGAAAAAATAATTTTGTGTATTAGAAATAATAATAATCATAATCATAATCATAATAATAATAACAGTGATAATAATAATAATATTAATAATAAGAATAGAAATAAAATTCATGATTTTCTACCTTTGAAAAAAATATTGTTATATAATATTTTCCACAATAGAGAATTTTATTTTTTTTCAAAATTTGACCCATATTAAAACGTAATTATCTTAATTTTTGCATTAGAACAAATAAAACTAATAATAATTTTAAATTTAAAAAATACATATATACATATATATATATGATAATTATTGTTGACAAATAAAATAGAAGAATGTGAAATTATAACCTTAGGTGTGTTAGGTACCTACCATAGTTTTATAATATTTCAAATTCCCTAGCGTACATAGTAAGGTAGGTAA
>Ga0116227_10005590_pt1 | contig 26340 bp, 16 predicted proteins | sample S1TSphgellanicum_FD_89693 | JGI IMG/M metagenome (GOLD analysis project Ga0116227, IMG submission 89693) | Host-associated microbial communities from peat moss isolated from Minnesota, USA - S1T2_Fb - Sphagnum magellanicum MG | ecosystem: Host-associated > Plants > Peat moss > Unclassified...
GACCAACGGTTGTTTGAAAAGAAAAGTTTTTTTTTTAAACCAAAAACATCAACCAAACATTGTTGAAATAACACACCTGTGCATTATGCACGGGGTTCACACTAATATGGGATTAAAGCAAGGTGCTATTGGGAACACCCTTGGGAACATGTTGGGAACAAAGAAAAAATGAAAAAAGAAAAGAACTCAAGGCACTTTAACTGCATGCTGAGCCTTCCCATTGGCTGCATGAAATTTCTATTTTCAAAACTGTTTGTCACCATTTTTGGCCTGGGCTAATACCCCCATTATATTTTTACAATCACCTCACTATTTCTCAATCCAATTTGAAAGAACCCACAACTTGCAGTTTTAGGTGAAGAGAGTTAATGCAACTTGGACCAAGTCACAACATCTTTGCACTTGTACAACTGGTTTTTGAGGTAAGGTGACTGGACATTTGTGAGTCTGGTGAGTGTCTCCGGATCTGGGCGGTGGGGTGGCAGCCCCAAGAAATAGTGGGAACCCACTCAAATAATAATGAGTGGTTTTTGGAATTTTTTGCATAAAAATGTCAACTATTTGGGTGGGGAAAATAAAATAGTGGGCCATGGGGCACTCATGAAATATTTTAGACCTTAGGTGTAGGAGATATTGAATTTTTAGTTTTTTTTTGTATTGGAAATTTGAATAAATTACAAAAAATGGATTTGGAAGGGGAAATTAGATCGGTAACCAATTTCACACTTGGGGCAACAGCACAGGCTACACTAGTTTACATAAAATTTGAGATTTTTATCATGGTACCAGTGTGGATGCTGGTTCACCCAGAGTCAAGATTTGAAAGTTTTCCTTGAACAAATAAAAGTGGGACCCCTTCATAGTTTATATCTATATGGAAGTTCAACTTTGGGCAAACCATATTGGATAAAAGTGTGATGCTATTGGGAACTTGATTGGAATCCAGATCACCGATCATTGATGGGAACTCAATGGGAACACATTGGCGACACCAAAAAAATTCCCCACCCCCTAACACATGTCGAGCATTCTTATTAGTCAGATGAAAATTATGGTCTTAAAACTGGTTGTCATTATTTTCGGCCTGGGCTGATACCCTTGCCTAAGGGGCAGGACCCACTATAAACAGTGTTTTTGTACAATTGCTGAGACAATGCAGTTATGTTCCTTATGCTGCCTTCACACTTGGTGGTAACTACATGCTAAGTCAGTGTTAAGAAATCCAGATTTTGTCACCGATTCAGACTTAAAATGGGAGCTAACACAAAAATCTATGTGTCATCTGATGTGGCATTTGGTATTAAGCTGGTGCTAGCCAAATGTTAGTCCAACAACAAGCTATCAGAATATCTTCAAAATTCTTAGATTTTGCACTAACATTATAATGTTTGGTACCACCCCAAAAAGGGGTGCTTTATCTCAATGTTTTGTAGCCTTGCTCCTATTCCCTACAAAAAAAATCATGTTTTATGTTCCCAATGTGTTCCCTATCACATTCCCCTATGTTCCCTAACAACTCCGCGGTCCGCATTATCTCCCGCATGTGACGACCTTGTCATCTACGTTGTGACTGCACTTGGCATTGTCTCCTTCACCATCTCCACTAGCAAGCTCTGGAGCTCAGGCACCTCCATTGTGCTTTACCATCTCCATCACACTTTAGCGACTCCATCGTTGTTGGTGCTCACAACTGCTACTACCATGGACATTTTTGGGACCACATTCACAGGATTTGAAGAACAATTTGATTATTCAAAAAAATGTATGTGAAAAAAAATGGAGCGCAAGAACTAAGTGACTATGCTCAAAAAGAAGATATGATGGCCACAAAGTTCCTAGTGAGATGATACCACGTGTTGGATGATGCATCATTCATCTTGGAGAAAAAAGAAAGAAAATACCATCCCAAGAAATGATGACTATATATGTGAATAGTCTTACTAGAGCTAGGCTACCTTCGGAAAAAGTGGTAGCGATGGCGCAGTTGTGCTAATACGGACATTGATGGTACCTAGCATTGTGGTGATGTTGGTGGTACATGGCTTTTTACAAACGGCTAGTTCAATGTTAATGGGCCTAACATTAGAGGTGCTCACACCAAGTGTGAAGGCAATTTTATCCTTACAGAGTATTGGCTGAGAGAAAATGTAAATCATTATGAACTTTGGAATTGGAATGGTGGAATTATATTTTCATATGGAAGTATGCCAGAAATCGAGTTATGGAGTTCGTCATCACAGCTTAGGGAATCAGGATATGTATTGTCATATCCTGCAAGGGGATCAAAGTTTGTAATCCCAACGTACTGGTATTCAAAAACCTAGCAGAAGTAACTACAAACCACCTTATGGAAGTTTGTAGGGAGTTTGTAAGGAGAATTGAATTGACATATATAGTGTGACATTGCATGAATCTTAACCATTTTGAACTCCGATTTTTGTCATAAAATAAATGTCCTTTTGAATGTGTCTATTATTTTATAAATCACCATCCAACAAACAAATGTTGCTCTACAGAACTATTTACGCACATTTTATCAAATACGTTTATGTTCCATCACAATTTTTTTGGGGGAAAAATGAAATTCTTTTCTTTTTTTCAACACCATGTCTTCAGTGAGCAAAAACCAAGAGCTACCAACACACACTAAAAATCTTACAGTGAATTTTCTGGCCCCCCCTGAAAATCTAAAGGTGAAAACAACTTGGCTATCATTGAAATGAATTATCATTGAATTTGTGGGCTATTCTTCATTTGCATTTCGAGTTTTTATGGCAAGGTCTGAAATACTCTGGTTGGAATCTAACAATTACTTGGGGCAAATTATAAAAGTTTTAGGTCATGAGCCATCATTTGAATGCATTAAAAGAAGTTACATAAATAAAAATGACCTAGAAGATTATTCACTATGAAGTCCATATTATCACAAAGTGCAAACTATTTCAACAAAAAGCAAAAACAACCTTTGAAGTTTGCAACTAATAATAGTAGCAAACACAAGCACTTGAGGGGGAATTGAACCCCTAAAACTAACCTTTCCAACACAAGTGATCTACAAAATCAACCAAGTTAGAATACAATTACAACTTTAAAAATTCATGCAAACATAAACCATTGCAATTGAACTATGGGGACCAAGCATAACATGCCAATATCATGGAGATAAAGGTGTTTGGCTTATAAAACAATCATTGAATTCAGCAAATAGAGAAATACAAACCAAAAAAATCATAACTTCGCAAAAACATGGCCAACAACTTTAGAAAGCACATTACAACCTAACCATCATAGCAATATTAGCAACATGTTGCTCTTCAATACTCAAGACATTGCACATATGGAAAATTTTACAGAATATAGAACTATTTTGCAAACATGTACACAACAATTGGTAAGTGGGTAGTGAGTCTACTATGCAACTTTGATTTCATGAAAACTAGAGTTAAGAAGCATCTCTCATCTTCCACACTACTTATTATTTACACCATGGCCAATTCAACCAATTTCATATACTCAGGGAAGTTGGAGGGTAATATTTGAAATCTTGTCACGAGGCACCAAATTCTAGTTAAAGGATTAGTGTTAAATGGGGTCACCATGCATGTTGTTGCATTCGACTTCATTGTGAGCTTGAACATGCCATGTTGGCAATCAAAATCAATAGCATTCAACAACTTTTGTATTATAACATTTTTCGCATCCATCTTGTGGGTTTTGCTATAATAAAAAGTTACTTAAAATTTTTCAAGGTGTTTGGCAAAAGACACATCACTATCTAGTTGTGACCAATATTGAAAATACACAATCCTAAAAACATCCATGACACTTTGGGTTAGAAACCTAATTTCTAGTTTTTTAATCAAATTTTTTCCAACCCTTGCCACAATGCACACAAATCAGGCTCTTGCATAAACATGAAATAAACAAATCTAATATCTTTTTAAAAATTGGAAATGAAAGATAAAATGGAAAAGTTTTAACGTATTATCTTTGCACTAGTTTTTCATTAATGATTCAACAACAACAAAGACATCTCAAGAACTCTCACATATGGTAAAAAATTAGTCTCCAAATGTAATGCCCATATATGATAACATTTATGTCAAAAGTCAAATGTTGAACTTCAAAATTCAAATAAAATACCCATTATATCTAGACATTCTCATGTTTTAACCCCAACAATGATTGAAGGGCCAAAACTTGTTTGTTGTGAAATTGGAAATATGATCACAATATGTCCTATAAATGTCACTTGATATACTTAATAGTTGCCACATGTCACATACAAAAACATCTCATTTGTGCAAACTTAATGAATACATGCACAAATTCCAACAATGGTAGGATGCAAGCAAATCCAAGCAATATCTACTAGTCACACAAGTTTTCATAATTCAACTTCAATTGCTAGTTTATAGGGATGTCCAAAGGCCATCTTCACTAACAAAATTTTATGTTTTGGCATCACCTTTTTTGTGGGGCTCAACATTGATGTCCATCTTGTTTTCACATGTGGATGAACAAATACAGTGCAATGTTTGCAATAGATTTTCAAGGCAATTCACCAAAGGTAATCCTAACAATGTTTGCACTACCAAATTAATGAAATGGGTTATACAATGGACCCTATAGAATGAGGAGCATAATTGTCACAATTTTTTTTTGTAACACCATTCTTCTTGCCTTGAAATACATTAACACCACTTCCCCCAAAACATATGAGCTTTGGGGCAATTTGGTCTTTTTATAAACCACCACCTATCATCAAAACCTACATAATCACCTAGCTTGGTCATATTATCATTCCATGATCTTTCAACCACATGGTTTAAAGAAACAAGAATTATAATCCTTACCCAATTATGGATTACATAACAATGAATAAACAACCAAGATTGGTTATCCACTATAAAAACTTCATCATAACTAAAAGCCACATAATGAGTAGCCTCCATTGCCACCCTAATTTCCCTCATAACCTTTTGATACATGAATTCTACCATTGTATACCCAAAGTTATCAGTCCAATGTTTTTTGTTGTTTTTTGGGACTACCAAGAACTCAAACAACTTGGCTTCATTACTTCATATTCTAACATGGGATGTCCTTGCTACAACAAACACAAGACTACAACAAATTGCACAACCTTCCTTGCTTTCTATCCTACCATCCCATTTGCAACTTGGGCAACAAGATTTTCATGGTTGTGGGAAGTAAACAATTTCTAGTTCTTGGCATGCCTACAAATTTTCAAATATTACTAATCCCCTTTCTTCACATTAGTTTTGATATTCTTGTCGATTTTCTTGTGACTTGTATGCTTACAAAAAAAATCCCACAAGTAAAAGCAATCAATTTATCTTTCCCTTCCACCTCACTACAAGCCCTACATTTGATAATATGCAAGTCGCCATTTGACCCCAGGCATAATTTTGCCTCTGGTAGTTTTGCAACCCAAAAGTCTTGAAATCTTTTTGTGGCAACATAATTTCATTTCCTAGTTCTTGGCTTAAATGGGACAATGGGAAAATCTATTTCAAGGGTGGCAAAAGGTCCATTCAAGGACATTGCATACACATTCATGTTTTGGATGTACATTTGAAACATCAAAATTAAAGAGAGGAAAAAGGGGAGGGGAAAATGGAGGAAACTCACAAAATGGAAAAGCTACATTAGGATTTGGCATGACAAAAAGACCACACATAATAGGGTTCCTACTTGAAAAATAATAATTGAACTTGTAATTTTGTGGGAGTTATGGTGGCATTGTGAAAAATTCAACTCAACAACAAAGTGTGAAACAACTTTAACTTCAAACACATATAGACTCATAACAATAAATAAATAAACTCACAATGCAAATATACAAATAGATTTGACTCTCAACAAAAACAACTTAGCTCATAATTCACATGGATTCAATTCACAACATAAATTGATAGACTTGAATAGATTGACCCAAAAATATTAACACAAACAAATGGACCATATAGACATATTCAATGCACACAAACTCGATGCTAATAAATTTGATGCATGCTGATCAACACAAAATCACAAACACATTTAATGCACTTTGACTAGTAGCAAATGTTTAGATTTAATGTAGATGTTCAAATTTGAAACACACTAATCAACACAAAATCACAAACAAACTTGACATGCATCAACTCCTAGAAAATGTTTAAACTCAATGTAGATGTTCAAATTCAATGCACATTAATCAACACAAAATCGCAAACAAATTTGACACACGCCAATTTTCAATAAATTTTCAAATCCAACATAAATGTTCAAACCTGTTGATGCACACTGATTGACACAAAATTGTAGACAGACTTGACACATTGACTCTTAGTCATTTTGGATAAAATACTATTGTATAAAACCCATATGAAAATTGAAAGTTCCAACAATTAACTCAAATAAGTGAAACTTTTTTTTTTTCCTTCTAACTTTGAACTAACTACACATAAAACATTAATACTCAATGAAATATGGACTTTGCAATCTAGGAAATTCATGAATCACAATCCATTAAAAAAATGTGTTATGAATTCATTGCTTATAATGAAATTAAAGATTGTTTTCACAATTGTGGGACATGTTATACTCTTAAAGGTTATGACACTTAAGATTAAAAAGTTTGAAATTTTTGAATTATTTGATGGATTTTATAATTTTTTATTTTGCCCAATAAAAGTCCATAATTTTTCAAAGGTCATCACATATTCAAAAAGATGTTTTTCATAACCAATACTAAATGGAGGTGCTCAAAAAGGTTGAAAGTAGGGCACTATTAACTTGGACATGGAAAAAGATGTCAACTTTAACATCATTTCAAAGTTTTTTGTATTTTTTTAAGAAATTGTTTTTAAAAATACATTAAAAACTCCCAAAATGAACTTTCAAATTATTGTTTTTGGTACACCATAATGCTTTCACCATGTGAATATTGGATATTCTTCTTTTATTAGATTGATTATGAATGTTCTTAGTTTGCAAATCTAAATGAGTAGAATTATCACATTTGACATGTTGGTTACTCCTCAAAGGAAGGATGGTTGAAGATCAAGGATAAATCATGAACATTCACAACTTGAAGCCAAACAAGGAAGTTTTAAAACCCAACTCCAATCATAGTAAGTTAGGGAACTTTGATTTAGTCATACCAAAGTCCAATTGTCTAGAAGGGTTGTCCAATTATGGAGTTTGGTCTTTTAGAATGAAACATATTCTTCAAAAAAAAGATGCATGGAATTATGTGGAAAATGAAATTGATCATTTGTTGACAACAACAAAGAGGAAAATCAAACATAAAACACTCAATGTCATGCATCAACCTATCAATGAGAGACTCAACCATACCTTTCGTTAGAGACTTTACAAATTTATATGATTATTGGCAATAGTTGAATGAGAAATATGAAAGGAAGAGTAGTTCCAAGAAATTATTTTTCCTAAAAAAATTTATATCAATGAGAAGGGAAGAAAACATTGGCATGGATAACTAGTTTACAAAAGTGAGATAAATGTTTAATCATTTCCAAAGCATAGAGTTTGAAATACCAAAAGAACTAGCCATTTTGTTAGATTTGAACTCCTTACCAAAAGAGTATAATATTTTGGTCAAGACATTGACAAATTGGGAAACACTACCTAAATTTGAAGAGGTAAAAACTAGCTTGTTGAATGAAGAAATGCAACTAAAGATGGATGAAAGAAGAGATGTATTAAAGGAGGCCTTTCCAGTTAAACAAGAAACAAATACATTTTAAACAACTCCTTCAAAAACAAGGATTCCAATTGGTCATTTCAACAAGCACAAGGCAACAAAAAAACACTTCAACATCATCAACACAAGGAGTTGGAAGCAAAAGAAAACTTTTTTACAAAAAAGACAAAGCTACAAGTAATAAAAAAACCAAGAAACTACTAATATTGCACAACAAAATGGCATTGGGAATGAGAGTGTGAATCTTGAAGTATTACAAATAGAATTCACAAACTTGATACACAACTCCAACGCATCTTTCAAAGGCAATAAGTTAACTACACCAAATCCACACCAAATTCAAAGGATGAGGATAAGATTGAATAAGTAAATGATATATTCTCAAATATTTCATCAGATTTTTTATTTTCCTTCAGCAAAAAAGCGTTTCTGAAATTTATCTTAAATTTTTTTTAACACTTCTGAAAATAATCTAATTTAGTGTCAAAGTGACCCAGGTACTAGAGTAGTATGGAATACATTAAGTTGAAACATATACTTTGTGTGAGTGTGTTTGAATGGCCCTCTAATGGGCCCATTCCTTGGCAATAGAAGTAAAGGGTCTAGAATCAGAGTTGATACTGGTGTAGACTTGACAATTTGGCAGCAAGTGCTGGGGAAGCCTGTTAATAAATAAACAAACAAATAAATAAATAAAGGAAAAACTAATGGGCAGTGTAGGATCCTGAATGAGTACCTTAGGTCCAATGATTTTATTTTGGGTGAATTTTCTGATGTCGCCAAAGTGGTGATCATCCATACAAAGATTTAGTCAAATATGGTTACAAGCTAAATATGAAAATAAAATATTAAAACATCCTTCTATTTTTTGGCTAATCTACTTGGACCGTGCATAAAATTATGGCAAATTCTTTTTAAAAATTGATGAAATTTTGACTATTGAAAGAAAACCTTTAAAAGCACGTGATTCTTAGCATTTTAAATTTTAATTTGGCTTTTTGGCTGGATTATATAGCAGGGTTAAGAAAAGGCCGTGTAGGTCACCGATTTGGGCCATCAAATTGAGCATACTAAATCCCTATGGAAATGCCATCATGACATAGTCAATACCATGCCTTTCTCATTGAAACATGGGTTCTTTGGGCGACAAGAGGACATTGGGTTTCTTGGTCGGGTGATGAATAGGATGGGTTGATCCTAGGAAGGTTATTTTTCACACGAATTTGCACCCAAAGAAAAGCTCATCACAAGCATCTAAAGACTTTGCCTCCAGGATCACTCAAAAAGTTCATATAAGCCCTTATGAACATTTTCACAACCAAAACAATACGTGAAATTTATTGCATCATTAATATATTACGTACAAAAAAAGTCCCTTCTCAAAGATTATCAAAATATATCAACATGAAAGCACGAGAATGAAAAAATTGAGTCTATTACTTCACCTATAGCTCTTAAACACCTGAAGGAAGAGTGGATAAGCGTCCATTCCTTGCAATCTAAATTCAACAAATATTTACCATCCATCAACTTATACCATTGGCTAGTCTCTTAAAATATTCATCTTTTCCATGGATGAGTTTCTATACTCTTGACATCTGCTTCCCTGAAATTTTATTCTTTTGTGACAAATGTGGTCAATCTAATTAATCTTTTATTATGCTGAACCAAAATCGTTAAGTTACCCACCTAATAACCCATATGAAAGTCCAAAATGCATAGCTGACCAAAGGATCCCCATTGAAAGGCTTATATTATGTCAATCTTTATTTACAAAATCCACCCATATTTTTATTAGGTAATAACTTAATATTATTTACTAATTTTACTTTTAGCAACTAATTTTGGTGGGACAAGCTTCACTTTACAGTCAATACCATACTTTCTTTTTTATTCAACATTGAGTACTATTACTAATCACTAGAACCTGGTGCCTAATGCACAGGTGTGTGTGTATTTGATGATACATTACATATGTGCCAAAAAAGTATATTACACAGTGGCGGCCAAGTGTCGCAGGCGTGTCAGCAGCTTATCAGACAACACAAAATGTTTTCCATATTTTTGGTCGAACAAATCACAAAATTTCTTTTTAAAAAATCACTAAATGCGAGTATGCCAAAAAAAAGTCGTCTAGCACTAATTTTTCTAATGTTTGGAAAAATTTATCTGAACTGTTGAAAACTGGCAAAAACAAAAAAGAACTGTCCCAAACACTAAAACCTGTGTCCAAATGTGACAAAGTATTTTTTCCTACCAAAAAAAAGATGCATTTCTTTAAAAAATTGCAATTTTTTTCTTTGAGAAAAGGGAATTTGTGAAGAAAAATCCACTTTATTTTTTTGAGAGTTCTAACTCATAATTTTGAGGAAATTCACCATGAAACAAATTGATCAAATTTTTGGTTGGGTGGATTATTTTATTTTATTTTATTTCTAATTTGATGACATCCACTAAAAATATTATTAATTTTCAATTCACTATATATATGTGTATTCCACTCTTTCTTTGCCTGGTCGAAATAAACAGACCATGATGAGATGGATGAATGATCGAATGGATGGACAGATGGATGACGGGACAAATGGATGAAATGATGCTTCACGATGTCCTTTACTATATGTAATGTGAAGGGTTTTTATTGTGTGTTGGTCAGTTTTTCCCTTAAGACATTGTACTCAATGTCTTGTGTTGATATAATTTCCAATTTTAATTGTAAAACAAATTTATTTTGCTGCACTTGCCAAGATGCCATAATTCTACAGACTTAAGACATATCTTGGTTTAATTCACATGTAAGAAGTTGCATTTGTAAAATAAATGGCAAATTATTTGCCTTCCCCTTATTTCATAAATAGAGTAAATGTTGATCATTTATCATACTTATATTTTGACAAACTTTTCAAAGAATAGCTTACATTGTAAGTTAACTTACCATGCATTCCTTTAGGTCTCATGATTTGCATGCAAGCGACATTAAAGGGGCCATGGGTGAGATAGCTTCTCATCATGAGATGGATTAACTCTCTTCCTTTTTTTTTTGGTTCATGTGACCTGTTCATTTTTTGGCCTTTCTTTGGCCTTCCCTTTTTGTCTCCCTTGCAATGATTCTGGCCAGCAATGTTTTATTGGATTTTTGTGACTGTTTTTTTTTTGGAAATTTGTCATGACAAATAATTTTAAACCAATATACCCTTCTAATTGATCTCTAGTCTCTATGTTGAAAATAGACTTTGCAATTTAGTGCAATGATTCTTAAATGAGATTTGCTTGCATTCATCATGAGGCAAATTATAAATGTTAACTTGGGCTTCATCCATCCCATAAAGCATTCCCCAAAAAATGTTAGCATTAGGGCAGGATGTGTTATGATACACAATTTACTCATTAATATCTTTTGATGACAAATTTCTTTAGAGAATCACAGGAAATAATTTTTTTATTTTAAAAAAAAAATCACATCAATTTTTACACTTGATAATGCCCTTGGTGGAGAAGGGGAGTTCCAAAAGTAAATGCCCCTGGGGCAGGCACTTACTCTTGGAAGTCCCTGCTTCTTCTTGGGTGGGCATTACCCTACACTTTTTACTTGTTGGAGACTTGAAATTGGGGCTATCTACTAGGTACCTACCTAGAAGCCTCGACCTAGAAATTGGGGCCTAGACCTAGAAGCCTAGACCTAGATTCAATATTGACCTATTATTTTGGCAGAATGTACCAATAGCCAATAGCAGCAGTTACAGTATTGTTGAAGTTAGGGCTGAAAGTATAATAAATAAAATTTGATAATTGTTGTTTATCCAGAAAATCAATTTACAAAATAAAATAAAATAAAATAAAATTGTTGTTTATCACAAGCAGCATGCAGGTTCATAATCAGCCAAACAAAAAGTGAAGTTACCTTCATTGGGTTGGCTTGTCATCCCTTGCTTCTTATTCAAGCCCTGCTCCTTTCTTAACTATGGTTATAGTAGTTGAGGGTGAGCTTCAGAACTTGTCTGCCTAAAAAATTACATAATTCCAAAAACATTTTATTTCCGAAAAAAAATTTCCAAAACGATTCTTCCATTTTCCTTCATAAAAAAAAAATGTTCTTTGAGTTTTCTTGTTGAAATTTCAGTTTCTGAAAATAATATGATTTGTGCCAAAGCTGCCAAGGTACTACTGGTATTAAGTTAAAAGCAAGGGGGATGGGGGGCGTGGTAGGGTTCAGGCTCACTTACTACCAAATGGCATGCACCAGCCTTCATCATGTGTTCATTCTACTTAGCTCACCTGGTGCAAATTTTTTCAATGTTAGCCGGGGTACTTGGTTTGGAGGGTTAGAATCATCGATTTTGTTGCTCAATGAAGAATTTGAACCCATAACTGGATTCCTGGTTCCATTTATGTGCGAAACCAGAATCAGAATCAACATTTTTGAAAAACAATAAAAAAAATCAAGAGCTAACGGAAGGTTAACCATAGTTAACCTACAAAATTTTTTTGCTGTGCGATCTGACTTAACTCTGTAACAACTCAAGTAAATGCCTAACAGACAAACTAACCAGCAAGTGGTTATTACTAACTACTAACAACTAGTCAATTATGTTCTAACAGACTTGGTTTGGGGCACTACGTTGGTACCATGCAGATTAAGTAAATAGATATTCAACAGAATCATCATGAGCTGGAAACGACCTTAATTTAGTTGGGAAAGAGAAGAAGGAAAGAGAGCAAGAAAAAGCCAAAAGAGATGGGGAGTAATCAAACAAGAAAAAATCAAAGAAAATGGGATATAATTGGGTCCAAGTTTAGGCACTAGAGTCGAGTCGTCTTTTTTGGGAATATGTGAGTAGTAGTGCGCCGAGTTTCAGAATTGGGTGACACAATTTTGCAATAGAAAAAAGGTCCAGTTTGATCAGGACAAAGAAGAAAGAAACAAGAACTGCAAATGTGAAGAAGAAGAAGAAAAGTATCGTCCCATGGGCATGTGCAGTCCAGGAAGGAGTTGACAGTGAGTGGCAGATGCTGAGAAGCTTTTCATCAATTCGATGCTCCACTCTTGGCAGGGTATGACTTTGTTGGCTGCTCTTGCGACAAAAGGGTTCTTGCTTTCCAGCTTTTGTCAGACGTTTTTCCAAGTAATAATATATATTGCATACAAGAAAGAAGAACAAGGACAAGAACAAAGCTTCCATGCCTAGGAAATTAGGGATGCAAACACCTGAGTGTGTGTGTTTCCATTCCTTTTGTTTCTTTGCAGGTACTTCTTGCACATTGTGTTTTGTCTTCAGAAAAAACTTGATCTGAAAGCATTGAGGAGATTGAGAACAAGAACCCATCCCTGCATATAGGAGTGCTTCAAGATTGTATGAATCTTCCTGAGTGTGTGGGTTTTTTCCCTTTGGTTTCTTTGCAGGTTCCTCTTGCACATCGTTTGTCTTCAGAAAAGTTGATCTGAAAGCATTGAGGAGCTCGGGAAGAACAGGCTGCAGAGATTGGGTGAAAAATGGGACCACGCAAAGCTTTTGTGAGCAACATCCCATATGATGCTGTAGCTGTGGATCTGGTGGGTTTTCTTGAGAGTGTAGTGGGAGAGGGTGGGATACACTCAGCAAAACTGAAATCAAATGGAAAGAAACGCAACAATGGGAAAGCAACGGTGCATTTTGAGGACGAGGAAAAAGGCGAGCTGGCACAACAGTTAGCAAAGAACGACAAATTGTTATTTCGAATGCGACCTTTGAGAGTGAAACTTGATCGAGCTGTTGTCCAAACACCCAAGCACAGCTTGATCCTCTTGGAAAACAATTTGCTGTCATTTGCTTGCTTATCAAAGAAGGATGAGGTGCGTGTGTTGTGGTCATCAAACCCTACTGTGAACACTGAATTTGATTTCCCAACCCGCCGCCTACGATTCTTGTTTTCTGTGCATGGGACTAGTGCATGGAAGCTTGAGTATAAGATGGAGTTCATCTTCAGAGATTTTCAATGGATTGAACCTGTGACCATTCACAGCACCACCACTACAGCTCTTCTCCTCCAGGTTTGTCTGATTTTATTTATTTATTTATTTATTCTCAATTCAAAAGAAATACCACATGGGTCCACATGGGTACTTCTTCATTAAATCCATCACTTCTGAGTAAAGCTTGCATTCAATTTCAGTGTTTTCAATGACACCCAGTAGCTGTAAACCCAGTAGCTTGGTGATTTCTCTGTCAATTTGTGCATAAACCTCATAGAAGCTTGAAACCACCAGTGTCAAAATTGTTGATCTTTTGGTTTCAAATTTTTGTGATCTGAAAATCAATTGTTTGCAATCTAACTATGAACTCCAAAACAGCTCAACAACCCACCGCGGATATTTCATCGGAAGATGAGTCTCAACAAGGAGTTTATTTTATTGAATGTTTTCAACTACTTCAAAGAGGAGAAGGAAGAACCATGGGTGAGAGCTACAGATTTCACTTCTGCTGGGTGCATTGGGCAATCATTGGCATATGTGGTTGAGCTTCCAGGAATCAGTAAAGAAGATGTGGACAATGTTGTAAAGAAGTTAGCTGATTATAAGATAGCCCCATATCCATATCGTGAATGGAAGCTTCACTTGAGAAATGGAGAGTCATACGCATCCTCCCAAATGCTTGTGCCAATTGTTGAACCTCCTGTTGATATGGATATTGATTTTGAACTCATTTTCAAAATCAACAAACTTGTGCAACTTGGAAGGTTGTGTGGATTAAGCCTCAACCGTGTCTTCTACAAGTTGTTGGAGGAGTCATCCCATGTTCCAAAGACAGTGCACATTGTTGAGTTGGTCTTACAAAATATCATGAACTCCGCACATCCTTGTTGGGACCCGATAAAGCAAGTCCAAAATGCACTGGCAAAGTACAGTCAGGAAAACATCCGAATCCCATCAATCAGTGTTCCCCTTCTAGCAGATGGAAGCTCAATTTATGTGCATCGCCTCTTGGTGACACCCACAAAGGTGTATTGCCAAGGTCCAGATATTGATTTCTCAAATCGAGTCACACGACATTTTGCAAATGAGATCCATAATTTCCTTCGTGTATCTTTTACTGATGAGGATTATGAGGGTGTTACCTCTGTTGCTCTTACAGCAGGCAAAACTGGTGAGAGGACACAGCTCTATGATCGAGTTTTGCAGGTAATGCAAGAAGGGTTGACGATTGGAGGGAAACATTATGAGTTTTTAGCATTTTCTGCAAGCCAATTGCGGGATCGGTCGTTCTGGATGTTTGCATCCAATGAGCGGATCACAGCTTCAGAGATCAGAGCATGGATGGGGGATTTCCTTAATATACGAAACGTTGCAAAGTGTGCAGCTCGCATGGGTCAATGCTTTTCATCGTCTGTGCCAACACTCGATGTTTGTGCTCATGAAGTTGAACACATACCAGACATTGAAAGGACAGACTATGAATCTGGAACTGTGTACTGTTTCTCTGATGGAATTGGGAAGATATCAGAACATTTTGCCAGGAAAGTTGTGAAATTGTGCAACTTTAAGAAAATGCCAATTGCCTTGCCCCCCTCTGCATTTCAAATCCGATATGGTGGATACAAGGGAGTTGTCGCTGTTGACCCTGACCTTGATCCTTCCTACAAAATTGCACTTCGTCCAAGCATGCGAAAGTTCACATCAACTCACACTGGGCTTGAGGTTTTGAGTTGGTCAAAATTCTTGCCATCTTATTTGAATCGTCAAATCATTGGCCTACTTTCAACATTGGGTGTCAAGGATGATGTGTTTGAAGAGATGCAACTTCATATCATTGGTCAACTTGATACAATGTTAACTGATCCCTTCATGGCAATTGAAGTCCTTCAGGTTTGTGTTTCATTGCTTCTTTTCACATATTATATAGACTTACATTCTAGTACCTTGCTTTTGCATCTTTACCCTTTATTTTGTGATTGATTTTTTGCCTTGGATTGTGGGTTTTGTAGGCATCAAGTTCAGGGGAATCACAAGTGTTGTTAACAAAAATGCTTATGGCTGGGTACCATCCCCAACATGAGCCTTATCTTGCGAGCATGTTACAAACATTTCGAGCGACACAGCTGCTCAACTTGAGGACCAAGTCACGAATATTTGTTCCAAAAGGTGTAGTCTTGATGGGTTGTTTGGATGAGACCTCAATTTTAGAATATGGGCAAGTCTTTTTGCAACTCACTCCTGGGAGAGAAAATCAAAGGTTTGTTGATGATGGGTTGGAGGAATTTAATCAGTACTATTGTGGCAACACGGGGATTTTGGCACGGGTTATCACTGGACCAGTTGTTGTGGCTAAAAATCCATGTGTGCATCCTGGTGATGTTCGAGTGTTGATGGCTGTTGATGAACCAAGCTTGCACCACATGGTCAACTGCCTTGTGTTTCCACAAAACGGGGATAGGTACAGTATGATGCCCATCATCAAATCAACAGCCCTAAAGTTGAATAATTTTTTTCTAAAATCTAGAAGAGTGGAAGTGTTTTAGGTAAGGAAACCTAAATGCATTTATACCAATGTTGGATCTCTCTACAGATATCATTGTGATGCCCGTCATCAAATCAACAGCCCTAAAGTTGAATAATTTTTTTCTAAAATCTAGAAGAGTGGAAGTGTTTTATGTAAGGAAACCTAAATGCATTTATACCAATGTTGGATCTCTCTACAGATATCATTGTGATGCCCATCATCAATCAATGCCCCCTAGAGTTGAACAATTTTTTTGAAATCTAAGAATGCGAGTGTTTTGTAAGGAAACCTTAATTGCATGTGTTGTATATTTTACATATATTAGGGTGATCTAGTTGTAAATTGCAACATAATCGAATAATGGTTCTCATATGCTCAATTGTTTTTGACCAATAGGCCTCATCCAAATGAATGTTCCGGCAGTGATCTGGATGGAGACTTGTATTTTGTGAGTTGGGATAAATATCTAATCCCTCCTGAGACAGATGCACCCATGGACTATACACCAGCTCCAGAAGAACAACTTGACCACCCTGTCACAGTCAAGGTAGTACCCATTCCCTTTCACTATACAATGCAGCTTGTACTGAGAAGTTGGTTTTCACATTCCAAGAGTCTGTACATTACTAGAGATTTGCCTTCATCCATGAGTTGTTGATTTTGGCTCTCAAATTATTAAGTAAAAGCTTAGGGTTGGAGATTGATTTTTTAAACAAATTCAAAGGATTTGCAATTGACACACACACATTGATCATTGCAGGAGCTTCAAGAGTTTTTTGTTAAGCACATGGTGAATGATAATTTGGGTCAAATTTCAAATGCACATGTAGTGCATGTTGATCTGGGAGATGATAATGCTCGGAGTGCTAATTGCAAGGAGCTTGCAAGGCTATTTTCTGTTGCTGTTGACTTTCCAAAAACAGGTGTTCCAGCAACCATTCCATATCTTTTGCGACCTGACCGTTATCCAGACTTTATGGAAAAGGAGGACAAAGAGATGTATGAGTCTCGCAAAATCATTGGAAAACTTTTTCGATCTGTGAAGGAGGCATCAAGTGAAAAGATAACATCTCAAATATCTCGAGACTTGATTTGGGAGTCATATGATTCCACCCTCATTGTTTTGGGGTATGAAGAGTATGTAGAGGAAGCAAGCTCACTCAAGAATGAGTATGACCAAAAGCTCATGGGGTTGATGAATCGATATGGCATCAAAACTGAAGCTGAGGTAATGAGTAACAACATCCTCCAAATGTCTAGGCAATATCACAAACGAAATGAGGATGTTAAGCGACGGATTCAACTTTCGGTAAGTGCTTTATGCCGTGAGGCTCGGCAATGGTTTTTTGAAGGGGATGATGACAATGAAGATCATGAGGATTCAAGATATGGTGGTCATGACAACTATGCTAAAGCTTCTGCATGGTACCATGTTACTTACTGTGCTGATTTCCTTGATCCAGAAGAGGACAAATATTTGTTAAGCTTCCCATGGGTTGTCTATGATGTGCTTCTTGCCATTAAGCAGGGATGTATTTCTCACCATTAATCAGCGATAAGTTTGGACTTGTAAGTTTACATGCTAGTGTACATGAAATTTAACCACAAATTTCTTTGGCAAATTTCATGCATTCATAAAAGCTAAAAACATCTGATTGTTGATTGTGCCTCAATTCTTGGTCTCATTGTTTTGTTACACTCCCTATTATACCAGCCCTGACATCCATGTGATGAATGATTTTAAATGCTTTGTGTGAACAATAGTTATTTGTGGGAATGATGATATGTAGTAGACCCAACTCTTCTTCATCCTTAACTTTTGTCTGAACATTCATTTTTGTTTGTGAAAGAGTGATTAATGGAAAAGTGATGAAAACCCAAATCAACTCTAAACTTTCATACTTGCATGACATGTATGAAATCTAGTGTAGCAAAAGGAAATGCATTGCTACAACAAGTATTGCAATATAACTCCAATACTTGAATTGCAATAATGAAAGGCATAAAATTGGCAAAAACATACCTATCTTCTAGAAAAATCGCAACCAACGCTATATCAATTCAACCTTTCACTTAACATATTTGCAAATTGTGTGAACCCATTTTGCATCTTGTATCCAGAAGAGTCAATAACTGGTTTGCTTGGTTAGCTTTATGATAGGCTAATGTGGCATGCCTTTGAATTTGTTGGCTTTAGTTTTCAGAGAAAACATCAACTCTTGTGGACTTTCTATCATGTTGTGTTCACTCCAAAGAAGAGCATCAGGATTACTTGGTCCTAACAGGCTTGTTAGAGTTTCTTTCTCCATCAAAAGGTTAAGACCAGTGTTGATAACACCAGGATTGTTTTTCTTCTTGTTTTTGTGATTTAGCCACAAGAGGAGTTAGGCAGATTTGGAAAAGGTCAGACTCCAGAGTGCAAAGTAGGATATCTCAAGACGTGTGCTAGATTTTGGCAACCTGCAGGGACCTATTGTCTAATTATGACAATTTCAGAACAAACTTCCTCAAAATCTGGCAACTTAGGTGCAAGTCTTTCATAGAAAACCTTCACATGAGTTGCACTGGATTTTCACCAAGTACCAAAAAGAAATTACTGGACAATATCATTGCAATGCCCAAGAAAAAAGAACCTCAACTTGATGACACCATTTCAATGCCCAAGGGCAAACCAGCCAAAGCGAAATGCATTTGGAGTCTGAGGTGTATGACAAATCTCCAGCAAAATACAAACAGAAACAAAAGGCATTGCAATGGGTTCCACTACTACATTACAATTTTCTATCTCCAACTGAGCTAATTTGAGAGCAAACATTTGACTTGACCACAGCAAATTCAAACAAAAAAAAGCTCCTCTGCAACTACTCATAGCAACTAACAAAATTCAAGAGAAACAAATAGGGACAAAAACAAAACCCCAAAAAAAAGCACTGAGAAAAAAACACCCCCATTAAAGAGCGTTTGGCCAACAGGAACTAATCTAAAATTCCTCATTTACAAGTATAAAATTGGCTTTGAAATGAACTGAGGGAATTGCAAACCGTTTGATCTCTCTCACTCTGTTGTTCTTCTCCCATTCACAGTACAGCACTATATGACAGATTGCATCATGTAGTAGCAATAAGAAGAAGACATCCAAGACCCAAACACATAGCATAAAACTTCACAACAAAAGCAAACAGAAAAATTGAAGGACAACGATTGAGACATATATATAACTATATGTATTCATGTATATCCATCCTGCAATGTGCTTGCAGCAATAAGAAATCATCATCCACAGCAAACCCAAACATAGCATACAATATTTCACTGCAAAACACCACAGAGCAAAATCGAAGGAACACACAATTGAGATGTATATAACCACCATATACCTTCTTATCTTGTAGAGTATACAAGTATAAACTCTGGAGCTCTCAACAGCACTCCCTTAACAAGATGTTACAGAGTTGGTTACGGTCCAGTCCATTCCATTGCTGCAAGAACTCCCTACCCTAACTTACTATGACATGGGGTAAAAGATGATGCCGAGAGAGAGAGAGAGAGATGCAGTAGAAGATGCTGGGAGGTTGCTCTCTCTCCCAGAGAGGTTTCCAATCTCAGCAGTTATTGAAACTCAAATCCTGAGCTGCAACGCTGCAGAGAAAGAAGGAATGGGAAGGGGATGTCAGATGATAGGGTTGCATTCCAAAAACTGAGTTCAAATCTCCTACATACTACAAACAGAGGGTTTATTTGGAGTTTTCCCACCACTGGCTGATAGACTGGTTGGAGTTTTACTTCAGCAAAAGAGTTAAGCCCTGAAATCCTGCACATTCAGGCAATTGAATTACTGGTAGAAATCTACTTGCAAAGAGGATTTGTGCTACAAAGGAGCAGAGAAACAATGTGAAGCCGCTTGTGTTCCTTAAAGAAAGAACTCAGATGAAATCCTCACAAACTTGGATTCCTCATAGAGTCCTCAGAATGAAATGTCGCAAATTTCGGTTTCCTGACAATCGATGGGTACAAGAGAAAACTTACAAAAAGGGTGGTAAGATGATAGGGTTCTGAGGAAGAGAACTGTGGCAGGAATCAGGTGGTAGCCATCAAGCACTTGGGCATCTGCATGCATGAGGGTAGAAGCAATTGCATTCCATTGTTGAGATACTGCGAGGTTCTGATGGCAATCTTTTCCTTGAGCAACCGGGCACGAAGAGGAAGCTTGTAGTTGCACGCCACAACTGCCCAGGCTGCCGCCTTCAGCCTCAGCAGCGACTTCTTCATTCTCTCTGGAGCTTGCTTACTCTCCCTTGAGAATGTGTAGGAGCGCAGATACGCCTGTCTGCTCCCGTAATCGCGCGGGCAATTTGCGAACTGGAAGCCATGCACGTAGTCATGTTCCTCCACCCAGTCTTCTTCGTTCTTGCGAAGAGGCGAGAACGGAATCTCGATCAGCTTGAAACTCTCGTTCTTGTCCACCTCCGATCTGCGCTTGCTGTAGCTCTTGAAAGGACTCATCATCGTTCTTTGAGGAGCGGCAAGTCTTGCGAAGAACCTTTTGTGTTTGGAATTCACAACCCACAGTCCTGCTGTATTTTGCTTCAACTTCTACCACAACTTTTTCTTCCTCTTGTTCGTGTTCTTCTAGTTGTTGTTGTTCCTGGATTTCCTTCTCCAATTCCTGCACCAACCCACCCTGATTCTTCTTCTTCTTCTTCTTAAGTACTACAATCCCTGATCAATCCTTTGCATCATCACCTCCCAAATCCTCTTGATATGTTCAAGAATCAACAAACACCTGGTGAGAGATTTGCACCCAAATCGAGAACCCTTTTTGAGAATTGGAATTGAGCACACAGAATTTCTCCAAACCCAAAACTCTTCAGCACTATCATCATCATCATCATCATCATCTGCAAGCAATCCTGTTCTTGTACTCAAACAATTCTCTCTTCATATCCATAGCACTGATCTATATACTACCTTGGATCCACAGACACGGTGAAAAAGCTACAACCAGCATCACAACCCATCACCCAAAAAAACCTCAACCAAAACAAAAACACATCAAAAGCAGAGCATTTCTTCCATCATCACTCTCCAGCAAAGTTCTCAAATTCAACACAAAAGAAAGAGCTGGAGAAGAGAAGCTCTCTTGGCGTCCGCCAACAGACCCACCACAACTACCTTCCAACCAAAACTACCTACCTACTACCCAAAACCACCTACCTACCTATAGACCTACCTACCTACCAAAATCCAAAATGGCTGTAAACGAAAAGAGCAAAAAAATGGCTGGTGTAGAACTAGTTGGTGATAAATGACTTCTACTATTTTACTATTTACGAATTGTTTTTTACATTTACTAGCCAAGAATTTACTCATTTTGGGCGGTTTTGGGGGACGCTTTGTGGTGTTCCATTACCTAGTTAAGTTGGATTAAGGAATCATTAATTAAAGTTTGATTTTCAAGGGTCCCATTCATTAAGTATGAGTTCTAAAGGTTCATTAATTTAATTAATTAAGGGGAAAGGTTGGTAGGTAGATAGGTAGGCACGTAATTGAAGTCTTTTATTGTTCTTGTTATGTGAGTTCTTTTGGACTAAAAAAGCATAACAATAATAAACTCATAACAATTTAAGTATTTTGTGACCCTATCGATTAACAAGTTGTGTTGGTATTTTGATTCGGTGAACCTCGCTTTGGCTTACTTTTGGGTACACAACAATATATGTTTGAAAAATTAACAAATAGGTAATCGGTGAATTGGTAAAGGCAAATAAAGGGAATGCTAATGAAGTGTTTAATTGTTAGATGAGTTCATCAAATGAAAAGTGTGACAATTTTGTGTTGTTTGTGGTGGGATTGATTGACGTGTGTTGGCATTTCAATTGGCAAAACTTCCTTATATAGCCTTCTGTTTTCGTAGAAAATTGTACTTGGAATTTTAACAAATGGCTTATGAGGATTTAGGTGATTTGTGAAGGGCAATTAAAAAGGGAATGCTATTGGAGTGTTTAATTGTTTACCTATGTGAGTTCTTTGAACTACAAGCATGATACTTGATTATTTTGTGACCAGGCTGATAAATGTTGTTGGAACATGGCATATTAGTCTGAAATTTTCCTTCTTCTCATTTTTCTTTCTTCGTGCAATAAAATATTTTGGTTTCTTTCTTTTTGAAATATCCATGAAATAAATATTTTTATCAGTCCTTTAAATTATGTTTTTTTGGAGGAAAATGGAGATTACACACAATTAACAAAAATTGGAAATGAGGGTTTTGGAAGGTTACAACATTTCACATGAAAATACGTACCCCAAGTTGATTCAAAACCTAGGTTGTTCTAGACACACTATAAAGCTATAAAAAATGTACAAGGATAGAGGTAGGTAATAATAGACCAAAAGAAAACAAGCTGATGATGACAAGGCTCGGATTTTTATCAACTTGCCCACCTCCAAAAAACCCTACTAGTCAAGGGAGATAAACGTGTGCCATACACCCAAAGACCATATTATCCATTTACTTCCAAATCATCATCGGATACACAACCATGTCAATACTTTCGAGAGTCTTTGGTTCTAGTACCAATATTATTCCACCAATATGGAGTCAACTTCAACGATCAGAACAACCCCTACCAATCCCATTTTCTTTGTTAAAAACACCCCTTTTGGTTGGCGTTCAACAACAATGGCCCTAAGGAGCAGGCATTCCACAATTTGATTGGACAATTCTTGCATGTAGAGGTCACGATGGGGTCACAAAGGTGCGATTTCTAGTAAATAGTTGTGGGTACATCCTAAGTTTAGAATTTCCTTTTGTTTGGTGAGGGGATTGCCCATTGAAGAAAACAAGTTTCTAAACTTTGGACATTCCCAAGACAGATGTTTTCTTTTAGTAGCTCTTCCCATTTGGGCCATGTTAGTGAGCTAAAAGAGGACTTTGGATGAAGAGTATGAGATGAAATGAATACTTTGAAATGAGCACCTTTGAGTTTCATCTTCTTTTTTTTTTTCTTTTTTTGGGCAATGGACAACCTTTGAAGGGTGCCTCTTCTTTTAGAGACATTTTTTCTTGACTTCCATTCAAATGCCGTTAAATATATTCATGTAGGGAACCTTGATGGGTGCACAAAGAAAACATTGACCTAGTCCATTGACCTAGTCTGTTGAATCGTCCACAATTACACATGACCATGCAACCGAGGTCTTTAGGGGATGCAAAAACGCCCATTTTGGAAAAGAAAAAGAACCCACCCACCCTATTGTTACCTACCATCTAAAAGTTTGAAAAGATCATAGTTCAAGAGGGGGTAAAACATGAAGATGGGAGAAGTTCACATGCACACACAAAAACCCTAATTCTTTTCTTTTTCTAGTTGCTTATGAGCTTAACTGAACTAATTGTGAAATCGGATTATATTCTTAGTACCTATTGAAGATATGCTACTTCATTTGCTTGAGAAGAACTTTCCTATTGCAAGGACATTCCTCGCGATATATAATATCGAAAATATAATAAATAGTTTCTCGAAGAGCCAAATTAACCAACTCATTGGGATTGATGATGGATGGGTGCCATTTTCTTTGTGTGCTAGCCTAATAAAGTAGCCTAAAATTTCTCTTTTTGCTTTCCAAAACTAGAAGAATGTAAACCTTTGAGGTTAGGCAATCCAATAATGTCATTACCAAGTCTTTTACACAAGTTCTTATTAATTCTTAGTTCTTACCTCACATGAGTCAGGTGATAATGTAATGACTTTTGTAATCTATCAATGAACTTCTTGCTTGTGCAATAGGTAGTAGCTGCTCTGCCACTAATGGCAAGTTCAAACTAACAACAGTTCCACATAAGAAAATGTTCAGATCCTACCTTTGGGTATGTCCAAAATTCCAATTTTCCAACAATTATTTTGAGAATAGGCCAACCAAATTTACTCTGTGCAAAACAAAACACCAAAACAATAAAACAATATGTTACTTGAAGTTCTTAAGGAATGAACTTAGAGTAACACCTGGTGGGCATTCGTATAAAATGTTTGATCAGATGAAAACTACAACATTGTTACAGAGTCTCTCTCTTCATAAACAAAGTTGATAAACTGAAACTTTCATGAATTGAGGAATAAAGTCATGTGCTCTCCTTCATAAACAAAGTTAATAAACTGAAACTTTCATGAATTGAGGAATAAAGTCATGTGCTGTGGCTGCCTACTTGACAAATCATCTTGTGATGTCAATCAATTAACTTTGTAGTTTGGAAGTCTTAAATGCTAACTTGATGATTAAGTGTTTGAAGATGATGCAGCCTCCCTCCTTCTCCCTCCCACTCCCTCCCTCAAAAATATTTTCCCTCTAATTTGTGTCAGGTCTGTGTGGTGGGAACTTTTGAAGTTGGTAGAGTTTACATTAGATACACAATGCAAATTCAATTAGAGAAGAAAGTGAAGTTCAAATCAAACCTTTACTTAAGTACTTACTTACACACAGATCTTTGAAATCTCTTTGGAGTAATAAGTCAGCCTGAAAACCACTTAATGTAGTTTCAACCTTCACATTGATTTGGATATGTTATGAGCAACAATTTTGGCCATGTGAAGGTACTGCAAAAAAAACCCAAAAGGAGGAGACTTCACTCTTGACTCTCTCTCAACTCTCAAATTGAAGAACTTTGGAGTCTGCCTTGCCCCAGAATAAGTTACCTATGCTTTGATCACATATTGATTTGGATTCAATTTTGGTAATGAATATGCTTTCATTGATTGATTATCCTGATAATGTATGTGTAGGCAACTCAAAAACTAGAAGTTCAAAATTTGTGGGTTTTGGCTCTAATAATGAACTTGCATTGTGATTCAATGTAATCTTTCCATTTGATTTTTCAAGCACATAGTTGTATTAATTCTTATTGGATCTCCTAAACTTCAATTTATTTTTGTCTTGTGAAGAGTCGCTTTGATTGGCCCATCACAAAAAAAGTTGTTGCAAAATTGGACATCCCCAAAATAGATTCATTCCGGAGCTTCCCTTGAAGTCACTTTTATGAGTTGTGGATTCAACTTTGGGCAAAGCTAATGGGATAAAGGTTAGTGGTGTAGGGTGCATGCTCCATCACCAAGCAAAAAGAAGAAAGCAAAAAGATCAAAGTTTGTGTCAAGAACCTTTGGTTTTATGTTTCATCCAAAAATAAAACACAACTCTTTTGTAGTTTTAACTAGTATCAAGGTGACTACCAATTCATTGGTTTCACCCTCTTCCTTGTCCCTGAACACAAGATCCACCAAAATCTCCCCTTTCCCCCCTTCTTGAAGGCTTCCCGAAAGGAAGGGAAATGGGCCTCTTGGCTACCTTCTACCTTGTTTCATTGGTTGACAAATTTCATTTTCCTAGTTGTGTTCATCTCCCATTTTTGCCTCCATTAAGGTAGATAGATTGGTGTCCAAATACTTAAGCTTTCAAAGAGCTTAAAATCTTTAAACATAGCTTAGTTGCCTCTAGAGTTCCAATTAATATCATGAACCTTCATTTGACACACTCATTGTTATGAATTATTCAAAATGGACTAAAAATGAGGAAAAAATGAGGTTTGAAAACAATGTTTGACTTTGCGCCAATAAATATTCGGTTTGGTAGGGTTAGCATTTAGAGCTTAAAATCCTTGACATAACTTCATTGCCTTTAGAGTTCAAAGAAAGATTGTAGAGCTCAAATTGATGCATCCATATTTTTTTAATTGTCAAATAAATAAATAAATAAATAAGTGATCTAAAAGTTGGGAAAGATTATTGCATTTTTTTCAAGCATTTTACTTTTTGGACATGCTCATTCTCTTTTGACTTGTGGTTCGTTGCTGAATTGCCTTTTAAGTTCAAAAAGTTATTTTAGAACTCCACTTGGCACACCCATAGTCACAAAATTCATTAAAAAAACCAAAAGTAAGGAATATATTGATAAATGTTTAATTGTTGGACATTTATTTTAGTACTTAACTTGATGATGGTGGGTATTTATTGATTCATAATGATCTATTGAAAATCTTATCAATTAGTTTGAGGTGTCTCCCAAGTTCAAGAATTATTTGGAAATGAAACATTATTTATGGCCCATCCAAAAAAAAAAAAAAAAAACATCAAAATTTAA
>Ga0116227_10005592_pt1 | contig 26338 bp, 25 predicted proteins | sample S1TSphgellanicum_FD_89693 | JGI IMG/M metagenome (GOLD analysis project Ga0116227, IMG submission 89693) | Host-associated microbial communities from peat moss isolated from Minnesota, USA - S1T2_Fb - Sphagnum magellanicum MG | ecosystem: Host-associated > Plants > Peat moss > Unclassified...
GGCGGCGCGTCTAGAGGCGATGGGCCAGGAGAAGTATGCTGGCACCACTAGAAAGAGTGGTAAGCGCGCGGTTTGGACTGGACGCATTCGTTTGGACCCACCAAGCCTCAACGCACCCGCCTCGTGGCGCGCTCCACGTCGGGTGTTTGTCAACAGCATGTCAGACCTGTTTCATGAGGACGTGCCTGAGGATTTTATAGATCGTGTCTGGCACGCTATGGAGGCGACGCCGCAGCATACGTTTCAGATACTAACCAAACGACCGTTCCGTATGGCTGAAATACTTCAGCGTCGAAAGGGAAATGTTCTTCAGCACGTTTGGCTTGGGACCTCTGTTGAGGCCTCAGCACAACTCGGAAGGCTAGATGATCTCCGACGCGTGCCAGCGGCTATTCGCTTCGCTTCTTTTGAACCACTTCTGGGACCGCTTGACAGCCTCAAACTCGACGGTATTTCTTGGGCGATTGTTGGCGGCGAAAGTGGGCCTGAGGCGCGCCCGATGGAAGCTGGATGGGTTGAGAATATCCACGATGCGTGCCGCCGGTCTGGCGTGGCGTTCTTCTTCAAACAATGGGGCGGGCGCAACAAGAAGGCCACCGGGAGACGCCTCAAAGGTCGCACCTGGGATGAATACCCCCGGGTGTCGCCGACCTGACTAGCCACGCTCGTCCTTGGGTGCAGATTGCTGTGCAAAGCTCGTAGGGAGGGCTGCGCTTGGGCAGCCTCCCAGTCCAACCATGGGTGCAAGCAGCATGAGGCGCGCCCACCATTCCCCATTCGGCGGTTATTCGGCGCGTTCCGTTTGTTTCGTATGGAGAGCGGGGAACGCGGAGGCTGTTGAAATCACCGATTAGCATTGAAGAGGATGTGCCATGATCGCGCGGGATGAACTGCCTGCTGCTACCCTCGATGATACCGGGCCGGCACTCCCTCCGCTGACCCCCGGCGAGGTCTTGCTGGAGGAATTCATGCGCCCGCTGGGCTTGACCGCACGCGCGCTGGCCACCGAGTTGGTGATACCCGGCCAACCGGGTCTCCTCCATCATCAACGGCTCACGCGGCGTCACCGCTGAGACGGCAATCCTCCTTGCCCAGCGTTTTAGCACCAGCTCCGATCTGTGGATGAATCTCCAAACCACCCAATATCTCGCGGTTGCGAGGAAGGCGATGGGCGAAGAAAGGGCCGCCTGGTGGCCAGCCAGCCAGCCAGCAAGCGGCCAAGGCCTCGGCATCGCGCAGCCCTCGGCCAGGAAAGCTGCATGAGCGCAAAGAAGCGCCCTGTAGCGGCCACTATCTCCGTGCGGTATCAAAACAAACTTGACACCGGACGCCGCGCATGTTCATTTAACGTTCGCAACGAACCCGAGCGGCCCCGAAGTGAACATCATCTCGCCCTCCCAAACCCAAACCGCCGAGCAGCGCACGGCGCGCCATCTGCGCATGTGCGAGGAAATGGCAGAGCTTGGCATGGATCTGGCCCGCGCCGCCGCCCGCCAGGCCGCGCGGGAAGCCGCGGCGCTCGAGGCCGCGGCGCAGCACCCTCAAAGCGGGCTCCCCACCCCAGCCCAAACCCGGCCACACAAAACCACCGACCCGGCCACCCTCTTCACCCGCCTCTGCAGCGCCGTCCGTCAGGCCATCGCCCTGGAAGCGAAACTCGCCAACCTGCCCGCGCCCGGCCGCCGCTCCTCTCTCGCCGCCCCGCCGATAGACGATCCGAGGCGCGCCATCCTCCGCCAGGTGTTCCACCACGTCACCGAACGCAACCCGAACCGTCAGGCAATCCGGCGCCAAACCAGCGAACGCCTGGATGAAGAACTCGCCCTCGACCCTGAGGGCAATACTCATGTCGGCGATCTGTTCACCAAAATCTGCGAAGATCTCGCCGTCGAAATCGATCTCGCGACCCTCCCCGACGCCCTGCTCGATCTGCTCTGCCCCGACGACCCAAACGCACCGCCCTCCGACCTCTCCCAATGGATCCCTGGCTTCCAACCGAACAGCGCCGCGCCGCCCCAGCCGGCGCAAGAGGCCAAGGCCGCTTAACCGCACCAAAAAAGCAGGCCAAGGCTGCGTTCCTGCGTGGATTCGTACATGGGATCTTTATGTCGAACCCGCCATCTTCGGCATCGCCTGGGAGTTCCTACCCCGTCCCCAGAGCAAAGGCACGGCCGGGATTCTCCTCCCGGCCGTGCCAACACGCTTAAGGCTTTGGCGCCTTGGAGAGGGTCTTCAAAAATGCCTGCTCACGCTGCAACGAGTCCCGGTCTTCCGGCGAATCGGCCGTCACCAAGGTCAGCGGCGCGTTTTGCTGGGCCAGCCTGTCCATCGGCGCGCCGATCGCCGCATCGCCCACCGGCGCCGCCGCGACCGGCAGGAATTTCCAGCCTCCGCCATCAGGCTGGGCAATCAGGGTCACATGCTCGGTCAGCGCATCGCCGGCCTTATGGGTCAGCACCACGGGCAGCACCGGTTCGGGGGCGTCGGCGCCCGCCTTCATCAGGCCCATTTTCGTGGCATAGGCGTCTACGGCCTCAATCCGGCGCACCCGGAATTGTTCCGCGTCACGCACCCCGCGCTCGAAATCCACCCGTCTGGCGCCGGCGCCGGGGGCCAGCGCAAACAAATCCTTCTGCGCCTTGGCGGTAACCTCCACCGATACCCGCCAGGAGCCAGGCGGCAGACCAGCCCCGTCCGCCTCTGTCGCCGGGTCCAGATGGGTGGTGATGCCACCCAGTGTCAGATAATCGGGCGCGTCATGCGCCAGATAGGCGGAAATCTCTGCATCGGTGGGTTTTGCGGCCGGGCCGCAGGCAGACAAAGCAAGTGCCAAAGCAAATGTCGAACAGGAAATGGCGAGGCGGAAGCAAACAGGCATATCATGTCTTTCAGAAAAATGTCGTCGTCTTGCCGTTCAGGTTTTCGACTGCCGTTCGGCGATGGCTTTGTAAAAGGATTGCTTGCGCTGTTCTTCCTCCGGGGTTCGGAATCGGCGCACCAGATGATGGATATGCGGGCCGCCACGGGCCCCGCCGATGGCAGATGAGTCGAGCGGCGGGTTGCCCAGTGTCACATCACGCACGGTTTCGTGCACGGCGCCAGAGTAGACCACGCGCGCAGGCGTTTCATGGCGCAGCAGACGCACCTGCCGATCGGGATAGGACACCATCTCGCCCAGCTTGTCGGCCCGGGGAAAATTGTAGCGCGGCATGGCATAGGCGTCGTAGCGGGCGGTGGCGATCAAGGCGAGCAAAGGCTGGTAATCCTCCGCCACCAGCTCCTCATCGGCATCCAGCATCAGCACCCAGTCGATCCAGTCCGGCACCATGGCAATGGCGGCGTTGCGCATGGCGGAGAAATCGTTGTTGAACGCAGCGTGGCTCTTCTGGCCGAACCAGAATTTTACGCCGCAGGCGGCCAAAAAAGCCTGGGCCCGGCTGGCGGTGGCATCGGTCGAGCCGGTATCCAGCACGGCGAAGAAGCTGGCCACCGGGGCGGCACTGCGCAGCATGTTCTCCACGCAATTGGCTTCGTTGCGCACGATGGCGGCGATCGCCAGGCGCGGATAGGCGGCTCTGTCCGGCGGCGCAGTCGGCGCTGAAGGCGGCGTGTAGGTCACCGGCAGCAGCCAGTCGCCGACATGATACAGGCCAAGCCCGTTCCAGCTCTCCATTGGCTCGCATGCGGTGGTGGCAGCGATGCCGGCGCCGAGCCGGGCGCTGTCGAAGCCATCACTTTTCGGCCCGACCAGGATAAAGGCGCGCGGGGCAAGAAGCGGCCGCAGGGCATCGACCCAGTCGAGGCTGGCCGGCTTGTCCAGCAGATACAAGGCATCGATGCGCTGGCCGTTCTCCTGCAGGAAGGCGGCGATGGAACCGGCATCGCCGCCGAGCTGGAACAAGGTGGCGCCATCCTGCAGGGCGCGTGTCAGCGGCACGGCGGGCGGGAAGCCTGGGGCAATATGCAGCACAGCTGCCGCCTGCCGCTGCATCGGCAGCAGGTCGTCCAGGCCGATACGGGTGGTCTCTCCCACCACCACGGCCAGGCTTACCTTGCCGAGTCTCTGAATCACCGATCCCAGCCCGGCCCTGATGGCGGCGTGGCGCGGGGCCGTTATGGCGGGCGGGGGAATGGCGCTGCCGGCGCGTTTCAGCAAACCCAGCGCCAGGTCGGCCGCTTCGCTGCCGGCCCCGGCGGCGGTGCGGCCGGTAACACGCGCATAGAAAAGCTGGAACTCGTTGGAATCGAACAGGGCTTTGCGTCCGCGCTCCACATTGGCGTAATAGAGCTTAAAAGCTTTTATCGTGTTGGCATCCTCAGGCGCCCGCCCCAACAGGTAGCGATAAAGGTCGATCACCTCCTGATCGGTCATCACGGTATGTGCTATCCCGGGCTGGCGCAACGAAGGCGTAGACCATAGCACGGCGGATGTAACGGCTTCATGCCAGATCAGGGACGCTGGCTGCCAGTTGCGCAAGTGTGACGCTGTCGAGGTGCTCCAGCCAGGGCAGCATCGCCAGAATCGGCACATGGCCGTGGCGGGAAATAGCGTGCGCGTTTTCCGCCGGCGCCGGCCCCACCATCACCACGCCCTTGATCTGAATATGCCTGGCCCGAAGTGCCTCTATTGAGAGCAGGCTGTGGTTGATGGTGCCAAGCAGGCTGCGTGCCACCAGCACCACAGGCAGGCCCAGAAGCCGCATAAGATCGGCCATCGCTGCGCCACCGCCGAGCGGCACCAGCACGCCGCCCGCGCCTTCTACCACGATCGGTCCCGGCCCGTGCGGCAGGGTGAAATCCTCCAGCCCGATCGAAACGCCCTCACGCGCGGCCGCCGCTTCAGGGGAGAGCGGAGCCTGTAATTCATGGCGGGGGCGGTGGGCGCGGCTGGGGTGCAGCTCCGCCAGGCGTATCACCGTGGCCGTGTCGCCATTCTCCTCGGCCAATCCGGTCTGCACAGGTTTCCAGTAGCGCGCGTGCAGTCGGCTGACGAAGCAGGCGGCGACGATGGTTTTGCCCACCCCGGTATCCGTGCCGGTGACGAAAATGCCCGGATCCGCGCCCATCAGCCGCCTTCCATCTCTGGCCAGGTCTCGGCCAGGGCGGTGCTGAGCCGATCCATATCCGCCTCCGTATGGGCGGCGGAAACGGCCAGGCGCAGCCGGCTGGTGCCGGCTGGCACGGTCGGGGGGCGTATCGCCACGGCCAGAATGCCCTGCTCCCGCAGCCGGGCAGACAGCGCCATGGCGGTTTTCTCCTTGCCGACGATGGCAGGCACGATCTGTGTGGTGCTCGGCCCGTGATCGATGCCGATATCGGCCAAGCTGCGGCGCAGGCGCCGGGCATGTGCGTGCAGCCTGGCGCGGTCTGCCGCCATCTCCGGCACCAGATCGAGCGCCGCATCGATGGCGCCGAGCACGGTGGGGGGCAGGGCGGTGGTGTGGATGAAGCCGGAGGCGCGGTTGACCAGCCAGTCGCAAAGCGGCCGGCTACCGGCGACATAGGCGCCGAACCCGCCCAGCGCCTTGCTGAATGTGCCCATCGCCAAATCCACGCCGCCTGGTACAGTGCCGGACAGCCCCATGCCGCCTGGCCCCAAAACGCCGGTGGCATGGGCCTCATCCAGATATAGGAAGGCGTCATGCCTTTCCGCCAGCGCGTGCAAGTCGGGCAGGTCGGCCTGGTCGCCATCCATCGAGAACACGCTTTCGGTCACGATAAAGCGTTTGCCTGGGGTGGCGGCCCTTGCCTGGAGCAGATCGGCCAGATGATTCAGGTCGTTATGCCGGAACCGAATCTGGGTGGCGCCGGCGGCGCGGCAGGCATGGTGCAGGCTGGCATGGTTCAGCCAGTCGGTGAACACCAGCGGATCTGGGGCCGCGAAGCGCAGCAGCGAGGCCAGCACGGAGGCATTGGCCTGCCAGCCGGAGGCAAACAGCAAGGCGGACTCGGTGTGTTTGAGGGCCGCGATCTTCGCTTCCACCCGCAGATGCAGGTCCAGCGTGCCGGATACCAGGCGGGAGGCGCCGGCGCCGGCGCCAAACGCCTCACCCCATTCCTGCGCCCGCTGCTTCAGGCGTGGATGCTGAGACAGGCCGAGATAGTCATTGCTGGAAAAATTCAGCAGTCCGAGGGGCAGGGCCGATGTGCTGCGCAACAGCCCGCCGGCAGAGAAGCCTGCCAGGCTGTCTTTGAACGCGGCATCGAAGCGAGACATGCCGCGCTTTCGGGTATGCGGGAGGCTGATGTCAAGCTTGGGCCGCGATGTGGTAGGAGTGGCGCATGCCCACCACCACGCTGAAGCCATACAACAGTTTAGCCAGCCGCCTTGCCATCGTCGCGGTGGTGGTCGCGCTGCATCTTGGGGTGATCTACGGCTATCTGCTCTGGAAGGGCAAAATACACCCGGCCTGGATGATGATCCACGTAAAGCTCATCCCGGCGGATGCCGGGCCGCCATCTTCGCCTGCGCCGCTGCATTGATATGAGAGCATCATCGGATAAAGATGCTCGTCAAAACAAAGGGAGAGAGCATTTTCCGACCAACTCCCCGAAGTCAGCACGCCCGGAAATCCTCTAGCGCGCCTGGAACGCCAGGCGCAGGCCGAGGGCCACGTAGATGGTGCCGATGATGCTGCCCTGCCAGCGTCCGATCCGCCGGTGCCGGCTGAGCCAGACCCGCACCGAACCAGCGGCGAGCGCGACCAGGCAGGTGAAGATGGCGCTCATCGCCACGAAGATCGCCCCCAGAATGGCGAATTGGCCAACCACCGCGCCCCTGGCGGGATGCACGAATTGCGGCAGGAAGGCCAGGAAAAACAACGCGGTTTTCGGATTGAGGATTTCCGTGAGCACGGCTTGCCTGAAGGCCTTGGCCGCATCGAACTGGCGTGAGGCTGGGCGTGCCGCGGGCAAAGACAGTTCGGTGGGCTTTTCCAGCAGGGCGCGGATGCCGAGGAAGATCAGGTACGCGGCGCCAGCATATTTCACCAGGCTGAAGGCAAGCGCCGAGGTCATCAGGATGGCGGACAGGCCGAACGTGGCCATGGTCGCGTGGACCAGGTCGCCGCAGCTGATCCCGAGCCCCGTTGCAACGCCAACGCGCCGCCCGCCTGCCATGGCGCGGGCGAGGATCAGCAACACGGCCGGGCCGGGGATCACGAACAGGCCGAGCACGACCGCGGCATAGGTGAGCAGGGTGGCGAGATCGATCATTCGGGGCTCGGCGCGGGGAAATGCGTGCGGCCGGATGCAATGATTTCCTCGGCCAGGCGCGGATCGCCCTGACCCACGCCGCGGGCCAGGGTGACGGTGCCGACCAGGGTGGCCAACATGTCGATCGCCTGCTGCCGGTTGCGCAGCGGATCGGCCGCCTGGCCGGCGACGGCGGCGAAATGGGCAGTCATCGCCTGGAGAAAAATCTCGATCCCCTGCGCATAGGCGGCCTGCATCTGCTGGCCCTGGCGCGCGGCATCCACCGCCAGCGTGGCGGAGGGGCAGCCGGCGGCGCTGGCCTGGTGATGCGAGGCGTCGAGATAAGAGGTGACGAAGTGACGCAGCGCGTCGGTGCTGCTCGCCGGGTCGGCCTCGATGGCGGTTTTCAGCAAGGCGGCCCCTTCGGAAAATGCCGAGGCACAGGCTTCCGCGGCCAAAGCGTCCTTCGATTTGAAGTGGTTGTAGAAGCCGCCATGGGTGAAGCCGGCTTCCTTCATCAGGTCAGCCACCCCGACACCGTCCACGCCCCGTTCACGGAACACCCTCGACGCCGTGTCGATGATGGCCTGGCGGTTGCGCTGGGCCTGCTCCTTAGGGACGCCCATGATGTGTGTTCCACCCCTTGTTATTGACGATGATGACCATAATTGTCTTGGCACGATGATGACCGTCATACTGGAACTGGTCATCGCCGCCGGGGAGCGCAAGCTTTGCGGCCGCCAAATCCCGCCAGACACGATTTTCCCTTGAGGGGGCACGCCATGCAGCGTTTCAAGCCAAGCCTGTTCGAAGAGCGCGGGATGTCACATGGCTTCGCGGCGCATTCGTCGCGCCGTCTCGCCTGGCGTGTTGCCGTTGCGGCCGTTGTGCTGGGGGCCGTGGCCCTCGGCGTGGTGGAATTGCGCGATGATCTCAGCCGGTCGTTCCTCACCGTAGCGCCTGAAGCGGTGCCGGCAATGCCGGCAACGGACGCATAGCCGCCCAACCTTACCTACGATTCCTGCAAGGATGCCGACAATGCCGACATTATTCGACCCGATCACGCTCGGCGCCATCGAGGCGCCGAACCGCATTTTAATGGCACCGCTCACCCGCGGCCGCAGCACGCGCACCCACGTGCCAACGCCGATGATGGCGGCGTATTATGCGCAACGTGCCAGTGCCGGGCTGATTATTTCCGAGGCGACGGGGATCAGCCAGATCGGACTGGGGTGGCCCTATGCGCCAGGGCTGTGGAGCCAGGAACAGGTGGCCGCCTGGCAGCCAATAACCCAGGCGGTGCATGAGGCAGGCGGCAGGATTGTAGCCCAGCTCTGGCATATGGGCCGGCTGGTTCATCCGAGCGTTGGCGGCGCGCAGCCGGTTTCTTCGTCTGCCACCACCGGCCCTGGCGATGCACACACCTATGAGGGGCGGCAACCCTATACCCAGGCGCGTGCGCTGGAGATCGATGAAATTCCCGGGTTGCTGAACGACTACCGTTTGGCGGCGCGCCACGCCATCGCAGCGGGTTTCGACGGCGTTCAGGTGCATGCCGCGAATGGCTATCTGATCGATCAGTTCCTGCGCGACAATGCGAATTTTCGAGATGATGCCTATGGCGGCCCGATCGAAAACCGGATCCGTCTGCTGAAGGAGGTAACCCAGGCGGTGGCCGACACGGTTGGCGCCGACAGGACCGGTGTGCGGCTCTCGCCGAATGGCAACAGCCAGGGGGTGAATGACAGCAATCCGGTGGCCCTGTTCACCGCGGCCTCGGCGGCGCTTTCCAATATCGGTATTGCTTTCCTGGAACTTCGCGAACCGGGGTTGAATGGAACGTTTGGGGTAGGCGAAGTGCCGCCGATTGCGCCGGCGATCCGTAAGGTGTTCAAGGGCAAGCTGATCCTGAATTCCGATTACGATGCCGCGCGCGCCCAGGCGGCGCTCGATTCGGGCGTGGCCGACGCCATTGCGTTCGGCCGCACATTTTTGGCGAACCCTGATCTGCCAAGGCGGTTTGCCAAAAACATTCCGCTCGCCGCCGATGATATGGCAACATGGTACAGCCAGGGCCCGAAAGGCTATATCGACTACGCGGCGGCTGAATAACCGGGTGTTGGCGTGGCGGGCCGGGCAGCAGCCCGCCACGCCGGCCGCGATAGGCACCAGCTAACCGTCGCGCAGCGCCGCGCGGGCCTTGGTCCAGCCGATCCGCCAGGCCAGGCATTGATCACTTTCCGCCGGATAGGGATTTTCGGTGATCGCCATCCCGTCTTTGGCGGCCCCTTCGCCCTCCATGCAAAACAGGAACAGGCTGTAATCATCCCTGGACGTGCCGCGTGTCGGGTTGGCGTGTTGGCCCATGGCCGGATCATTGCCCGCAACCGGGCGACATTCCAGAGCGATTGACGGGAGATATGTACCATTCCAGCATTAAGCCGCCGCGCCGCAGCGGCCGATCCGGTTTAGCGGCACTGGGCGTTGTCCCGGTGACGATGGAGCGCCGATACCCTCATCCGCGCCCTGTCACGCACCGCCCGCAGCAAGCGTAAATCTTACCCCTGCGCCCGCAGTTTCGAATGCCGATACCCATACGCCGCGTAAACCGCGCCCCCCAGCGCCAGCCACAGCGCGAGCCGCACCCAGGTGGCGCCCGACAGCGAATACATCAGCGCCACGCAGGCCAGAACGGCGGCAATCGGCGTGAACGGCATCAACGGGGTTTTGAAGGCGCGGGGCGTATCCGGCATCGTGCGGCGGAGGACCAGGACACCGAGCGAGACCACGCCGAAGGCGAGCAAGGTGCCGATGGAGACCAGATCGCCCAGCAGGTCCAGCGGGAACAGGGCGGCGAACAAGGCCGCACCTACGCCGGTGACGATGCTGCCGACATAGGGGGTGCAGTATTTCGGGTGGATGCGGGCGAAAGCCGGCGGCAGCAGCCCGTCGCGGCCCATCGCATAAAAAATGCGCACCTGCCCGAGCAACGTCACGAGCAGAACCGAGACCAGGCCGAACACCGCCACGATGCTCACGCACCAGCGCGCCCAGGCCAGCCCCGGGCCTTGCGCCGCCATCGCCGCGGCAATCGGGTCGGCCACGTTCAGCGTGCGGTAATCGGCAATGCCGGTCAGCACCATGGCCACGCCCACATAGAGCAGCACACATACCGCCAGCGAAATCATCAGCGCCAGCGGGATGGTGCGCTGCGGATTTTTGGTCTCCTGGCCAAGGGTGGAGATGGAATCGAAGCCGACATAGGCAAAGAACAGGATGCCGGCCGAGCGCATCACCCCGGAGACGCCAAAACTGCCGCTGGTGCCGGTATTGGGCGGGATGAACGGCACCCAGTTATGCGGGTGAATAAACGGGATGGCGCCGGCAATCACCGCGAGAATGGCAATCACTTTCAGCGCCACCACCACATCATTCACCCTGGCGGAAAGCCGGGTGCCACGCATGATCAGATAGGCAACGAACAGGGTGATCAGCATGGCCGGCAGATCGATGATCTTGCCGCTGGAAACGACATGGCCATCCACCACCGCCAGCGGCGCGCCGGTGATGGCGTTTGGCAGGTCGATGCCGAATTGATGCAGGGTAGAGGTGGCGTAGCCGGACCAGCCAATGGCCACCAGCGAGCCGGACATCAGATATTCCAGCAGCAGACACCAGCCGATCAGCCAGGCCACACATTCGCCCATGGTGGCATAGGCATAGGAATAGGCGCTGCCGGCCACCGGAACCAGACCGGCGAATTCGGCGTAACACAGGGCGGCGAGCAGGCAGGCGAAGCTGGCCAGCACAAACGACAAAGCCACCGCCGGCCCGGCATGCAAGGCGGCTTCAGGGCCGGTCTGCACAAACAGCGATACACCCACCGCCGAGCCGACGCCGAAGCCCACCAGGTTGCGCAAGCCAAGCGTGCGCTTGAGATGGCTGCCGCCATGCGGATCCTCATCCGCATCGCAATCGGCCAGCATCGCAGTCACGGGTTTGAGGGCGAATACACCGGGGGCTTTTCCCCCGCTGCTTGGATGACGCTGAAACGCGATGGTTTTGTCGCTCAAACTACCCGAATGCCCCCACATGATGTGTGACCGCGGTGCCGATTTCCCGCAGCAACGAAAACAACCCGGCCAGCGGCTGCAAAATCAGTTCGTGCTCCCGCTGGTAGGAAACGGCCGCCCTTGGGCCGCGCGGCTCGGCGTAATCACGGTCGGCGGCTGGGTCGGCAGCGGCCGGAAAAACCTCGTTGAGAATGACGAGTGCGCCGGGCACGTCAAGCCGCAAGATGCGCGCGGCGAGCGCCTCGCGCGTGGTGCCGTGGCGGGGCGAGAATTCGGGGATGGCGGTGGAGAGCAGCCAGATCCGGCCGATCAGGGCGATGCGCAAGGCGTGCAGCAGCATCTCGTCGGTGGCCATTTTGGGCGCGGCCGGCCAGGCTTCGCGCAAGCGCACATGATCGGCCTGGATGCGGCGGAACATGGCCTGGGCGGGGGCCCACATATCCATCTGTTCCAAAGCGCGGGCGATTTCCGCCAGAGCGCGGGCGCGGCCGGGGCGATGGGCATGGGCGGCGCGATCCAGCCAGGAGCCTGGGTCGATCATTGCAATCACCGCCCGCAAAACGTCGAGATCGGAGTGGCGCAAGGCGTGCTGGGCGAAATCCATGGCGCGGCGGAAACGCGGGCTCTGCTCCAGCATATCGGCGAATTGTTCCGGGCTGCGAGCGGCGGCCGCGCCCACTCCTTGCAGCGTATTCGCGCACCAGCCGAGTTGTTGCAGGATGGCGTTGTTGGGAATGGCGCGCAATTCGCGCGGGTGGCGGATCACGGCGGGGCCGCCTGAATCGGATTGGCGGGCGGCGGGGCGCGATCCTGATGGGTCCAGCAATGCCGGGCCGAAGGCGCCGAGCAGCGAGGCGTAGCCGGGATCTTCCACCAGGCCCTGCATGGAAATGCCGATCGAGGTAAAGAAATCGGCGGCGAAATCGGGTTCCTCATAGATCGGGTCGTTGGATTTCGGCATATTGGCAAAGGCGTGTTTGGCAATGCGGGAAATGGTGGCCAGTGCCAGTTCCGGGCTGCCGAACAGCAAATAACCGTCGCCGCCCTGGAAGGCGCTTTCCTCGCGGGTGGCGATGCCGGCGGTGGCGAAGGCGATGCGCGCCACGCTGGGCGAAAGATAGCGCAGCCGGTCGAGCAGCGAGCCCGGATGGGCGCCGCGGCCGATGCTTTCGCCATGGGTGTCGAACAGCACCAGCTCCACATCGGTCAGATGATGGCGCACCATCAGATCGGCGACTTTCAGCCGCAGGCGCTCGATCAGATAGCTGGCGGCAAGCTGGCCGACATAGCGGCCGGAATCGGAATAGCCGAATTGCAGCGCCATGCGGCCGGTGGCGCGCAGATAGGCACGGTAATGCGGGCTGCGCAGCGCCTCTTCCAGCACCCGGGCGCCGTGTTCCAGCGCGTCGGCGGTCTCGAAGAGCGGGCTGATTTCGATATTCTTGTCAACGCCGAACAGTTTAGCCAGCCACAGCGCGCAAAGCAGGGTGTAGCCGCTTTCGGTCTCGGCGATCAGAAAGCGGACGGGGGCGGAGACATCGATATATTTGACGATCTGCGCGACCGTCATCAGCAATTTGGTGGCCGATGCCTGCTCGGCGAGGATGGCGCCGAAATCCACCGAGACGGCGTGGACGCGGTCGAGTGCCGTATTGATGGCAGCGAGCAAGGTGCGCCGGCGGGCCCGGTCATCAGGGCTGCCTTCCACGCCCAGGCGCAGGCGCACGGCGTTATGCACCTGGGTGGAATTCAGCCGGACATGGGTGTGGGCGAGCGACATGCCATGCGCGGAAAGCCCGGCGCGGGCTACCGCGTAGGACATGCGGCTGTCTTCATCGGCGGCCTGCATGGCGGCTTCGAACAGCGAGGCAAGCGGGGCGGGGGAAACCAAAGCGGCTTCCCGGCCACGGATCAGGGCATGGGCAAATGCCTCGGTCTGCACCGCATCGGCCTTTGTCGGGCAGGTCGCGATCTGTTTGTTGGTTGCCGCCAGCGCCTCATCCAGCCTTGCGGCGAGGGCTTCGTTGCCGGGCAGGGGGGCGATCTGGGCGCGCACCCGGCTGAGCTGCAGCTGTTTCATCGTCAGCCGCAAACGCAGCGTGTCCCACCAGCCGATATCGGTGCGGCCATCGGTGTCATAGCCGACCCAGCTGGCCAGGGTGATCGGCCGCGGCTCGATCACCGACCAGCGATCCGGCCAGCAGGTGCGGGCGGCGGTCAGCAAAGCGCGGGTAAACAGGTCCAGCGCGTCACGGCCGTGCTCGATGGCAATGCGGGCCGCCTCGAATTCCTCGATCAGCGTCGGGCGGCTCGGCCGGTGGGAGACGAAGCAGGCCTCCGGCGGCCGGCCGCTGGCGGCCTCGGCCAGGGCGGCGAAGACTGGCGCGGGCAAGGCGAAGGTGGGGTGGGCGGTAAAAACCGCAGAAAACCGGGTTCTTTCAACTGCCCCGCGAAAAATTTTCAACGGCACCGGGCTGTCATCCGGGTCCGGCTTTACCGCCCGTGTGGCGATGGCGGCGAAGGCGGCTTTGGCCGTTTCGGCATCGACGCCGCCGACATAGGCCGCCAGGCGGCGCGCGCGATCGACAAATGCCTGATCGCGCAAATGCCGGATCAGGGCGGCAATACGCGGCTGCGTCAATTCGCCATCATCGATCAGGCGGTTGATGGCCAGCGCCACCGCCAGCACCGGGTTGCCGAACGGATCTTCTTCCGCCCGGGCGCAGGCGCGCTCGGTCAGGCGGAGCAGGCCGTCAGTGACGTCAATCTCGGGTGCAGCGTCGTTCGGCATGGGGGCAGCCTAGCATCCGGCGTGCCAAAGGGGCGAGCTAATCGTTCGCCCTGTCCACCCCGCTACGGGTAAACACCATTGCCCAGACCCGTATACGCTGGCGGCCGGCAAAAGCCATTGACTATGGGTTCGCAGCATCGAGACCCGCGACCGACCGCACCAGCAATGCCACCAACTGAGGCTGGCGCGTGGTGCGCGTCTTTTCAAAAATGGTCTTCAGATGATCGCGCGCGGTATGCTGACTGATCCCGAGCACCCCTGCGACGTCGCTCAGCGATCGGCCGGCCGCTAAGGTCCGGGCAACGGCCGCCTGTGCCGGCGTGAGTCCGAACAGGTCCCGCAGCAACCGCGTGCTCAGGTTTGGCAGTTCCGGGTCTTTGATGAATACCAGAGCGGCTGGCCGGGTGGCGCCGAACCCCGATCGCGCAGGGCGAAACGGCGTGACCAAGACTGTCAGCGGCAATCTTGCCGCACCTCGATCAAATGCCAGCCCTCTTCCCGGATGGCCCCCACTTTGCCCAGCCGCAAGGTCCACGGCCGACTGAATGAGCCTCGCCAATTCTGCCGCGGCGCGCGTATTGTCGCAGGTCAGCCGGCCGCCAGCGGCCCGCAACGGTCCAGCCTGCGCCAGCAACACCTCAGCCAATCGGCTTGCGAACACGATCCGGCTGCCGCGATCGACGACAAAAACCGCTGTCCCGGTGCGGTCCAGTCCCTCCAAGGATGCCTGATGACCGAGCAGGGCGCGCCCCAGCCGGAACGAGAGCTCTGACGCGCGCGCGACATGAGGCAGGAGAATATCAAGGCGCCGGCGATCATCCTGCCCAAATGCCGATCCATCTCTAGGACGATGGATACCCACCAGCCCCACCCGTTCGTCGCCGAGCGAAAGCCCCGCGCCGATGAAGTAATGAGCACGCGCAGTGACGCACAATTCATTGACAAATTCGGAGTTCTTGTACCAGTCGTCAGAAACGATGTTCTCACCCAACAAGGCCCGATCCCGATTCCTGAAGGCAGCCTGGGCCCATTGGTCGTCGCGATAATAGCGCTCCGCGTAACCGGACCAGAAGCTTGCTGGGATGTTGTCGGTGACAGCGAGAAACTCTGTACCTCCGGCCCGAAGATCGGCGACCTGCAGCAGGCAGCTTTCAGCGCCGAACAAGGCTGCCATTCGCCCGGCCATCGGTGACCATGCCGCTGGATCGGCCGCGGCGTCGTAGAGCTGCCCAATGAATTCAAGCATTTGGCTTTGTTCACGATCATCGGCAAACATCTAAGTCTCCTCCCCCGTTGCCGGCCGTTGATGCGGCCATTCCGTCCTGCTGGCAGCCACCCCAGCCGCCCGCGATAGGACCCCGCCCAACCATGGACAAAGATGCCACGACAGGACCAAGACAAATTGTAACGACTATCCGGCGCCCTGAACGCTGCTGCGGCGCGGACGCGCGCCCGTTCAACCAAAGCCAGCACAGCCCGCAAAAGCCGGAAACGCCGGCATGGCTTTCCGCCGATTAATGCTCCCATCCCCCGTTTGGGGGACGGCAAGAGATCGTACCGCTTGTAGGAGATATTGCAATTGGGCGACGCAGCGCATCGTGTGGGGGCATAGATTTGGGTGGCAATTTGGGATTTTAGTCGGATCTCTTGCCAGGGGGATAGTGGGTCGGGCGCAGTAAAGTCGTTTTGGCGTCGCGTTTCCTCCGTTCCAGGACCCCCGACCCAGGAGGTGTCAAGCCGAGTATACTCAAAATCGTTCCGGCGTTATCGGATCAAAGGGAAGTAACGAATGTCCGGTAGAAGCAGACTCAGAATGGCTCTTGCGTGCTTCATCTTGGCCCCAATGGCCACAGCAAAAGCCAAAACGTTCAAGACAATCTACGAATTCACCAACAGTACTGGTGGAAGTCCAAATTCTGGCCTCATTGCTGACAAGGCTGGGACTCTTTACGGAACGAATTGCAATAACTGCGGCGATAATCCGGTTCAGGGTTACGGAACAATATACGAATTTGACCCCAAAACCAAATCACTCACAACGTTATACTCTTTTACGGGAGGCGCTGATGGCGCCTATCCCTACGGAGGCTTAGTCCTTGATGCAGACGGCAATCTCTGCGGCACCACCGAAAGTGGCGGAGAGCACGATGCCGGAACGATATTCAGGTTCAATCCTGCCACGCACACATTGTCAACTCTGTACACCTTCACCGGGCAGGGAGATGGCGCAAATCCAGGATGGGCCGCGCTGATATTTGAGCCGAACGGCAACCTGGATGGCACGACCATCAATGGAGGATCAGGCGGACTGGGCACCGTCTTCACCTTCAATCCAGCGACTCAGGTGCTCACAACGCGACACAGCTTTCAAGGCGGCGACGGCGCGAATCCCATTTCCGCGCTGGTAAGGGATAAAAAGGGTAACCTGTATGGCGCCGCCGAGAGCGGCGGGACGTATGGGCACGGTGCAATCTACAAACTGCTTTCAAAGAGCGCAATGCTGGTTTCACTGCACAATTTTACCGGCGGTAGTGACGGGAGCCTGCCCGAGTCAGTTCTGGTGTTCGACAAGGAGGGTTTGCTTTATGGAACAACTGCCACCGGTGGCGACACGGCTGCGTGCGGCGGTGAGGGCTGCGGTGTTGTATTTGAGATTGATCCAGCAACAAAAGCATTTACGCCGCTGTATTCTCTTACCGGCGGCAGCGATGGGGCGCATGTGGTCGCTTCCGGTGTCATATTTGATAAGGCCATGGCTTTATATGGAACAACATATTCTGGTGGAAATCTGAATGACTGCAACGGCGCCGGATGCGGCACGGTCTTCAGGCTTGACCCGACATCGAGCACGCTGACCGTGCTTCACACCTTTGATGGCAGCGATGGGGCGGCTACGCAGAGTGGTTTGCTCATCAAAGGCCAGGCGCTTTACGGCACAACTTATTTGGGGGGCACCCACGGGGTTGGTACGATATTTACGCTCCCGCCATGACTGGCGGAAAGCGGAGGCTCCATGGTTGCAGAGTTCAAACGGCCTGCCAATCCCTTGCGATGCACGATAAAAAGTGGTGCGGCTGCAACCGCATCTACACGCGCTTTATGTGCATAGTTTCTTGAATGAGACTGAGGAGCAGATAAATAATGAGAACGAGTTGTTGCACAACATATTCGGCCAGTTCTGTTGTGGTTTTAGCAGCGATATTCAGCGCTATGTCCAATAGATACCATCTCGTCATGCCCAGGAGATCGGGTGGACGTTTGCAATATGATGCCGCTTTGCCGACGAGTAGAATGCGCAGAATCATCTACATCGCCGCCCTCGGCTGCGGCTTGACCATAATTGGTCTACACCTCGCCCATGCGGCAACCGCGCTGAAATGTACCGCCAAGGGCAAGACAATCAGCCAGGTCATCACGGAGTTGAAACCTGCAACAGGCTATTCCGAGATCGACATATCCGGCAATTGCTTGGACAACATCTATATTCCACCGAATCAATCCATTCTTCTGGTCGCGGCGAAGGGCACCACCCTCGCCCCAGCCAATGCCGGTAACGCGACCCTCACTGTCGAAGGCAGGGTGCAGATTGAAAATCTCGCCATGGACACTGGCAGTTTCGCCGCCGTCTTCGTCAATCGCGGCGGCTACGCCGTCTTGCTCGGCGGAACAATTACGGGCGTCGGTACTGGCGTCCAGGTATCCGATAATTCGGGCGCACAGATTCAGAACACGGCCATCGCAGTGACCGGAAATGGGGTCAATCTCTACGCCGGGGCCAATGTGGAAATCGATGGTGACGCCAATGTTTTTGGCGGCAATACGACCACCATAACGAGCAATGCCACGAGCGGTGGCACTGGTGTGGGTTGTAATGGCGGGAGTATCACGTTCAGTACGTTCGGCGGCGGCAGCGTCGTGATCACTGGTAACACGGAAAACGGCATATATCTGGACGGCTGCAAACTGGCGGTTCTTGCGAGCGCTGCAAATCCGGTCATCATCGAAAAGACCGGACTGGCTGGTCAGTTCAGCGCCGGCGTCAACATGGCGGGTGGCAGGGCCCTGCTGAACGGACTTCAGGTTATCAACAATGTCGACGTCGGTCTTCAGATCGCTGAGTCCGCTTCAATCCAGGTCGCAGGCGACGGTGTTGCGATTACCGGAAACGGGGGTGAGGCATTATACGCCGCGCAAAATGCGGTCATTCACATCGTGCCGTATAACGGTGTGAACACGATCTCCGAACCATCCGGCAACACCCAGCCATTGTTCAGTTGTTACCAGGGCGGCAAGATCTACGTCGATCAGGTTGCCGGCACCATCACACCCGCGCCCACGCCAGGTAACATAGGCTGCCTGACCGTTGGTGGGCCATGATGCACGCGGCGGGTGTGCTCGGCTGGTGCAAGCGGTTTCTCTTAAAGCTCCCCATCACCACATGTTGCGACAGGATATTCGTTAGAATGGAACCAAATGCGCCATCCCGCCTGCAACGCATAAACGCGGTGCCGGCCGCCTATGCCAGCTTTTGGCTAGTCGTGTCTGCGATCACCGCAAATCCTGCGATGGCCGGCCCCAAGCACGATGTCTGGACGCAGGGTACCGCAATGCCGGTTGGCGTGTTTGCCGCAATGGCCGCGACCTACGCTGGAAAAATCTACATTTTTGGCGGTGCCACCGACAGCAACAGCTTAACTTCCGCAACCCAGATTTATGACCCGGTGAGACAGACATGGAGTACAGGCGCCAATATGCCCGCTGCAGCAAATGGCGGGACCGCCACGGTCGTCGGGAAAAAGATTTACGTCCAAGCGGGCAATGTTGCAAAAATTGGTCAAAGTCAGCTCATGTGGGTCTACGTCCCAGCAACCAATAGCTGGTCCGCAAAGGCGAAAAGCCCAACGAAACGAGGAAGTACGGGAGGCGCCGCACTAAGTGGCCTTGTCTACGTGGCCGGAGGAAACAGCCCCTCGCAATTACGGCTTCCGAACTTGGAAAGCTATGACCCTTCAAAGAACGCCTGGACCGAACTTGCACCTATGCTCGTCGGCCGTTCCGAGGTGTCGGTGGGTGCGGTGGGTCAGGTGCTCCTGACCGCAGGCGGTGCGACCGACTCCGGCGCTATTGGCGACGTCGAGGAATATAGCCCAGGAAGTGGGACATGGACCGAACTAGCGAGCGAGCCGACACCAACAAATATGTCCTGCTCAGGCGTTACCAATAGTCTGTTTTATATCTTGGGCGGCGCTGGACAAAATGGATTGGCTGTCAGCAACACACAGATCTATAGTTTAGCCGACAACACATGGACAACCGGCTCCTCCATGCCACAAGCGGCCGCTTATGCGGCAGGCGCTGTCTATAAAGGCAAAATCTACTGTTTTGGGGGCGGCAGCGATTATCAGGGGACCAGCATTTATAACGCGGTACAAATTTACCAACCGTAAGAGCTATGCTCACCACTTACCATTAGGGGATCGAACAGCATCAGCGCGTAGCGTGTTGCCTGGGCGCGGATCAAGGCGCGGTCGCCGGGAAATATGCATTGGTATTCGTGGCACTCGCCGTGGCGTTTGGCCAGGCCGAACCAGACCAAACCTACAGGCTTTTCATCGCTTCCCCCGCCAGGCCCGGCAATGCCAGTCACGGAAACAGCAATATCCGCGCGCGAATGAAGCAGCGCGCCTTCCGCCATCGCGCGGGCTATTTGCTGGCTGACTGCGCCATGGGTTTCGATCAAGGTGGCGGGCACACCCAAAAGCTCGGTCTTGGCGGCGTTCGAATACGTAACGAAACCACGCTCCATCACGTCCGACGAGCCGGCGATATGGGTGAGGGCGGCGGCGATCAGGCCGCCGGTGCAGCTTTCGGCGGTTGCCACCATTGTTCCGCGCGCACGCAGGAGGGACAAAATCCTTTCGGCCAGATCGAGCGTCTCTTGCGGCAGCATTTTTCTACGCACCCCCAAGCGTGCCGGCATCCAATGCGGCGCAGAAGGCGGTGAAATCCTGCGCTGTCTGGTCGGCATAGGCGTGGGCGAAGGCGGCGATGGCCTGGTCGAAACTGTCGCCATCGCCGCCGTCGCGGTCGGTCATGTAGCCGGCGAGCAGGGCGGCGTCGCCGGCACGGCCGTGGGCACGGGCCAAGGTGCGGCCGCAGAGGCCGGCGGCGAAGGGCAGCAGATCGGCTTCCAGCACTGTGCCGATTTCGGCCAGCCGGGAATCTTTCAGGCGCCGCACATAGAATTGGCGGCCATCGATCGGCGTGGTGGTCCAGCCGAGAAAAATGTCGCTCTGTGCCTGCATGCGCCGTTGCCCGGTCACCACGCGCTCGCCCTGCCATTTTGGCTCGGGCGCGCCGGTGAATGGCGCCAGCACGGAATTTTGGGCCTCCTTCACCTGGAGCAGCAACGGCGCGCCATCGGCCGAGGTGAACAGGCCGATGGCGCAGAGCGTGCCGACCGAGCCGATCCCCACCACCTTCATCGCCCGGTCCACCAGGCGGTAGCGGGAGACGAGATCGGCGAATTGCGGTTGCAGGGTTTTTGGGTAGGCGGCGAAGGCAGAATCGATGGTTTCGGCATAGGCGGGCATGTGGCGGGTATTGCCGCCATCCTTGATTGTGGCCGTGCCCTCATCGAGAAGATTGTAATGGGTCTGGCTGGCATCCACCGCGGCGCGCAGGCGCTTTTCCAGCCGCCTTCGCAGTTTATGGGCGTCGATCCCGGCGACGAAATGCGCCAGATCGATGGTGCTGTGCCACGCCTCCAGCGGCGGCAGGCCGGCCAGGCGCTCCATATGGCGGCGGTAATGGCGCACGCAGCGCAAGGCGAGCGCGCGGCAGGCGTGGTCGGAGAGCCCGCTCGCCCGGCCGCTGACCACAAAACTGGTGGCCAGCCGCTTCACATCCCACTCGAAAGGGCCGGGAAAGGTCTCGTCGAAGTCGTTGACATCGAACACCGCATTGCCCTCCGGCGAGGCATAGCTGCCGAAATTGGCCAGATGCGCATCACCGCAGAGTTGCACCTGCAGGCCGGTATTGGGCTGGCTGGCGAGGTCGGCGGCCATCACCGCGGCCGATCCGCGCAGGAAGGCGAAGGCGGATGCGCGCATGCGCTCATAGCGCAGCGGCAGCAATTCCTGGATACGGGTGGCGCCCTGGGCGGCCAGAATGTCGTTGGGATTTTTGCGGCTGGCTGGCGGCTCCCAGGCGGCATTGAAACTGCGCGGCAATATATGCCGTGCGGCGGCGCCGGCTGCGCGGCGTTCAGCTTCGGTTTTCATGGCGTGCAGATTGAAACATTTTCGGCGCCGGCGCCAAGGGCAGGCCTATATCAGGCCGGGTGGCAGAACCGCCTGTATCGCCAGCAGGCACAGAGCCGCCGCGCCGCCGGCCAAAAGATCGTCGGCCATAATGCCGGCCGCGCCGCTTTGACGGTCGGCCCAGCCGATCGGGCCGAATTTGGTGATATCGAACAGGCGGAACAGGGCGAAGGCCAAGGCCACGCCGATCACGCTCAGCCGGTACAATGCCAGCAGGGCCAGCATCTGACCGGCGATTTCGTCGATCACGATCCAGCCAGGGTCGTCATGGCCGCCTTGGGCGTCATTGCGCAGGCTTTGCCCGGTGGCGGCACAGATCGCCCAGAGCCCGGCGATGGTGGCGGCAAAAACGCCCGCGATCAGCAGCGCCGGCGATTGGCGCAGCAGCAAAATACCGATCGCCAGCCCCACCAACGAGCCGGCAGTGCCAGGTGCCACGGGCGATGCCCCGCTGCCGAAGCCGCTGGCGACCCACCAGGACACGGGAGAGCTTTGCCTTATTGCGCCGGCACCAAGGTGCAGCCGACGCGGCCGGAGAGCACGCAATCCTCGAACGCCGCCTCGGCACGCAGGCGTTCAACCAGGAAGAGGGAGACGACGATCAGCAGAAGCGTCACCGCCAAGGCGGCAAGGCTTGCCGTCTGGCGGTTGGCTGCCTGGTCGGCTGGTTCGGAGAAGGCGCGAAAGGCTGGCGACATTTGCCCCCGGTTCATGACACTCAGCTTCACGCTCATGCGCTGGCTGGGCCACGCTAACGCGCGGGGCAAAAAATTATAGCGAAATCTTTGCCGGCGTGGCCGCTTCAGAGAAAAATTTCTCCACGCTGGCGGCGAAGGCCGCCGGCTGGTCGGCATGCAGCCAGTGGCCGGCATCGGCAATGGTCTCCAGGCGCGCGGTGGGAAACAGGCGGGAGATCGCCGGCATAGCCTCCTGCTGCACGTACTCGGACCGGCCGCCACGCAGGAACAGGGCTGGTCCGTGATAGCAGCTGCCCGCCGGCATGTCGGGAAAACCTTCGATATCGGCCATGCCGGCGGCGATCTCGTCCAGCCCGATCCGCCAGAAGGGCGCTTGGCCTAGGCTGAGGTTTTGCAGCAGGAAGCCTCTGACGGCCGGGTCCGTCACCTGCGGCGCCAATGCCGAATCGGCCTGGCTGCGAGACATCCCGGGGATCAGGTCCAGCGCTTGAAGCGATGCGGAGATGGCGGCGTTATGATGCCGATACGCGACCGGCGCGATATCGGCGACCACCAGACGACTGACCGCATCAGGCTGGGTGAGGGCCGCCAGCATCGCCACCTTGCCGCCCATCGAATGGCCCAGCAGCGCGACCGGCAAGGCGGTGCATGCGGCCAAGGTTTCGAGCACGTCCTGCGCCATTGCCGGATATGCCATGCCCGGGGTGTGCGGGCTGGCGCCATGGTTGCGCAGATCGAGCGACAGGACGCGAAACCGGGACGACAGGCGCCGCGCGAGCAGGCCGAGATTTTGCGAGCGCCCGAATAACCCGTGCAGCAGAGCGACAGGCGGCCCTGCGCCGATGTCCGTGCCGTGGAGGATCACGCCGGTTCAGCCGCTCCGGTGGTCAGGACGATCTTGCCGATATGCGTGCTGCTTTCCATCAGACGATGGGCCTCCGCCACCTGGTCTAGCGGGAAGATGCCATGGATGACCGGCGCGCAGCCGCCCGCCTCCAGTTTCGGCCAGACTTTTTCCAGCAATTCCTGCGCGATCGCGGCTTTTTCCGCGGCCGTTCTTGGCCGCATGGTGGAGCCGGTAATGACCAGCCGCTTCATCATCACCTGCCTTATGTCCAGCTCGGGGTCGCGTGTGCCGCCTTGCACGGCGATCACCACCAGCCGGCCATCCTTGGCCAATATCTTGGTATTGCGCGACAGGTAGGGCCCGGCGACCATGTCCAGCACCACATCCACCCCGCGCCCTTCGGTCAGCTCCTGGGTGCGTTTGACGAAATCCTCGCTGCGGTAATCGATGGCGAAGTCGGCGCCCAGCGCCACGCAGGCGGCGCATTTCTCCGGCGAGCCGGCGGTGACCAGCACGCGGGCGCCAAACGCCTTGGCAAGCTGGATGGCGGTGGTGCCGATGCCGCTGCTGCCGCCATGGATCAGCACGGTCTCGCCGGGCGCCAGCTTGCCGATCATGAACATATTGGCCCAGACGGTGAAAAACGTCTCCGGGATCGCTGCCGCCTTGGTTGCATCATAGCCAGCGGGCCAGGGCAGGCATTGGCCGGCGGGGGCGAGGCAGTATTCGGCATATCCGCCGCCATTCACCAGGGCGCAGACCCGGTCGCCTGGGTGAAGGCTGGTCACGCTCGCGCCGATTCCCACCACAATGCCCGCCACTTCCAGGCCCAGGATTGGGCTGGCATCCGCTGGCGGCGGATAAAGACCGCGGCGCTGCTGCACATCCGGCCGGTTCACCCCGGCCGCCTCCACCTGGATCAGCACATCGCCAGGGCCTGGCAGGGGCAGGGATGCCTCGGCCACATGCATGGAGTCCGGGCCGCCGGGTTCGGAAACCTCGATCCGGCGCATGGTGCTTGGCAATGTCATTCGTGGTCCCTGGCGTGTGAAGCCCGGCCAGTATCGCAGGGTTGCCGCTAGACTTGAACCGGCTCGGGCGGCAGTTCGGGGGGAATCGGGATCGGCCGGGGCGGCTCGCCGATCGGCATTGGTATGTCGGGGCCGGGGGGCTCCGGGTTTGGCTGCGGGCCGTTGGGTGTGATCGGTATTTGCATAGGGGATCAAACACCAGCCGCCGGGCAGGGTTGCCCGCTTTGCTGTAGTAAGGCCTCGCTCATACAAGATCGAAACACTCGCCCTATGCCGCCCGCTCCGTTGCTGACCGACGCCGCCACCCCCGCCGCAGCACTTCGGGCGCGGCGTAGCGTGGGCGATCTGGCCATGCAGGCGCCCAAACGCCTGCGGGCCATCGTGCGCGGCGACGAGATCTCGCTGGTGCTGCTGGCTGCCGTGCTGGGCGGCCTGGCCGGCCTGCTGGTGGTGGCGATGAACCAGGCGACCCAGCTGGCGCATGTGTTTCTCTATGGCTTGCCGTTGGGCGAGAGGCTGTCGGCACAGATGTCGCTGACACCCTGGCGCGCCTTGGTGGTGCCCGCCTTGGGCGGGCTTTGCATGGGCGGCTTCAGCTGGGCGCTGGCGCGCTGGCTGCCGCGCCGCACCGTCGATCCGATCGAGGCCAACGCCCTGTATGGCGGCAAGATGTCGATAAGGGACAGCATGATTGTCGTGGCCCAGACGATGCTCTCGAACGGCGTGGGCGCCTCGGTTGGGCTGGAGGCGGGGTATACCCAGATCGGCTCGGCGGTCGGCTCACGGCTGGGGCGGCTGTTCCGGGTGCGGCGCGCCGATTTGCGGCTGCTGGTGGGGTGCGGGGCCGCCGGCGCGATTGCCGCGGCGTTCAATGCGCCGCTCACCGGCGCGTTCTACGCGTTCGAGCTGGTGATCGGCACCTATTCGCTGGCGACACTGGCGCCGGTGGTGGCCTCGGCGATCAGTGCGGTGATGGTGCAGCGCCTGATCATGGGCGATGAGCCGGGCTACGACATCGCTACCCCCGCCGGCATGGCGACCATCGATTTCCTGCCGGTGATTGCGCTTGGCGTGACCTGCGCGCTGGCCGGCATCGCCATCATGCGCGGCGTGACCCTGACCGAGCAGATCTTTACCAGGAGCCGGGTGCCGGTGTGGGTGCGGCCTTGTATCGGCGGCCTGGCCTTGGGCGGGCTGGCGCTGATCACGCCGAGCGTTCTGGCTGCCGGCCATGGCGCGCTGCGCGCGGCACTGACGGCCGATCTGCCATTGAAAACGCTATTGCTGTTGCTGGTGTTGAAGGCGGTGGCCTCCGCGCTGTCGCTCGGCTCGGGGTTTCGTGGCGGGCTGTTTTTCGCCTCGTTGTTTCTCGGCGCGATGCTGGGCAAGGCGTTTGCCGCCCTGATGCTGCTGGCCTGGCCGGTGCCGGTATTCCCCGATCCGGTTTATGGGCTGATCGGGATGAGCGGCATGGCGGTGGCCATCGTTGGCGGGCCGCTGACCATGTCGTTCCTGACCCTGGAGAGCACCGGCAGCCTGCCATTGACGGTGGCGGTGGTGGCGGCCTCGGTGGTGTCGTCGCTGACGGTGCGGCGGATTTTCGGCTATTCTTTCGCCACCTGGCGGTTCCATCTGCGTGGCGAATCGATCCGCAGCGCGGTGGATATCGGCTGGATGCGCAACCTGACGGTGGGGCGGATGATGCGCAAGGATGTGCGGACCATCCGGTTCGACACCACGCTGGCGGCGTTCCGGCGGGATTATCCGCTTGGCTCGGCGACCCGGATCATTGTGGTGGACGAGGCGGATCGCTACGCGGGGATCGTGTGGGTGGCCGACGCCCATGCCGCCGGCGAGGCGGTGATCCGGGTGATGGAATTGCTGCACCACACCCATTCGGTTCTGCTGCCGGCGATGACGGTGAAGGAGGCGGCACATCTGTTCGAAACCGAGGAGGCGGACGCGCTGGCGGTGGTGGACGGGCTGGAAACGCTGCAGGTGATCGGCATGCTGACGGAACAGCACGCGCTGCGCCGGTATAGCGAGGAGCTGGAGCGGAGAAGGCGGGATTTGAGCGGGGAGTGAGGGAGCAATGCCGGTTTCGTGCCGATATAGCTTTCTCATCGATAGCCACGGCAATCTCCACATTCAGTCGTCTCTATGGTTCGCAGATTGCTGGGGCTACAAGCGCCTACGACTTTGCCGAGAGGCTTGAAGGCGTTCTGAATGGGACGCTTCAGCCTTGATGGCATCGTTACAACTCGATAGATTCGAATTGGGAAAACGGCCTAATAAGTGGTATCAACTCCATACCAACGAGAGAGGGACTTTGGTTGCAGTGTCATTAGATACACAATTACCTCAATGGCACCCGGGCGCTGA
>Ga0116227_10005593_pt1 | contig 26337 bp, 22 predicted proteins | sample S1TSphgellanicum_FD_89693 | JGI IMG/M metagenome (GOLD analysis project Ga0116227, IMG submission 89693) | Host-associated microbial communities from peat moss isolated from Minnesota, USA - S1T2_Fb - Sphagnum magellanicum MG | ecosystem: Host-associated > Plants > Peat moss > Unclassified...
CGAGGCGATCAACTACAGCCTGGCCCATGACGACGGCCAGAGCAACCGCGACCTGGAGACAGCCGACGTGATCCTGGTGGGGGTCAGCCGCAGCGGCAAGACGCCGACCTCGCTCTACCTGGCGATGCAGCACGGGCTGAAGGCGGCCAACTACCCGCTGATCCCGGAAGACTTCGAGCGCCGCCAGTTGCCGCCGGCACTGGTGCCGCACCGCAAGAAGCTGTTCGGCCTGACCATCCTGCCCGAGCGCCTGTCGCAGATCCGCAGCGAGCGCCGGCCCAACTCCAAGTACGCCGACCTGGTCAACTGCCGCCAGGAAGTGGCCGAGGCCGAGGCCATGATGCGTCGCGCCGGCATCCGCTGGCTGTCGACCACCACCAAATCGATCGAAGAGATCGCCACCACCATCCTGCAAGAGGTGCGACCAGAGCGCCTGGAGTATTGAGGGGCGGTCACCGCTGAATTTTGGCAGAAAGTGCCTCTACCCCAGGCTGCACCTTGGCTAATAGCTATATATCTAATAGCACCATGGTTTACCGGCCACCTGCGAGGTGGCTCAAACGGCAAACAGCAGCCGTCCGCCCGGCCCCCAGATGCCTTCGGGCCTGGCCCATCGCGCCGCGGCCTGCGCGGCCTCGTCCGCCAGCAGCGCAGCCAACACCTGCGCCGGGACCGGCCGGCTGAAGTGGTAGCCCTGCACCACGTCGCAGTGCAGCGCCTGCAGGCAGGCGAACTGCTCGGCGTTCTCCACGCCCTCGGCCACCACGCCCAGGCCCAGGCTGCGGGCCATGACCAGGATGGCGCGCACGATGGCGTGCATGCTGGCGTCCTGCGCCATGTCGCGGATGAAGGCCTGGTCGATCTTGATGCGGTCCAGTGGCAGGCGGTTGAGCATGCCCAGCGACGAGTACCCCGAGCCGAAGTCATCGATCGAGAACCGGATGCCACGCCGGCGGCAGGGCTCCATGAAGTCGCGGACCACGTCCGGGTTCTGCATCATGGTGCTCTCGGTGATCTCCCACTCCAGGCAGTCGGCCGGCACGGCCTCGGCGTCAAGGGTGGCCAGGAAGTCGGCGAGGAAGCGCGGTTCCTGCAGCTGGCGCAGTGACAGGTTGAGGGCCACCGTGATGCGCGGCAGCCCCTGGGCCTGCCACCGCAGCAGGTCGCGGCAGACCTGCGCGATGATCCAGCGGCCCAGCGGCTGGATCAGCAGCGTGCGCTCGGCCAGCGGGATGAATTCCATGGGTGATACCAGCCCGCGCTGCGGGTGCTGCCAGCGCACCAGCGCCTCGACGCCGACGATGCGCCCCGTCGCCACGCTGACCTGCGGCTGGTAGTGCAGCAGGAACTGCTGCTGTTCCAGCGCAATGCGCAGCTCGACCTCCAGCGCATGGCGGTTCTCGCGGCCCGCCTGCATGGCCGGATGGAACAGGCGGTAGCCGCCGCCGCCCTCCTTGGCCTGGTACATCGCGATGTCGGCATGGCGGGTCAGCGCGCTGCGGTCGGCGCCGTCGCGCGGGTAGACGCTGATGCCGATGCTGGTGCGCACGAACAGGCGCTGCCCGTCCACCTCGAACGGGGCCTCCAGCAGCGACTGGATCTTCTGCGCCACCTTGGCCGCCCCGGCCGGCCCGTCCGAGGGCAGCAGCACCACGAACTCGTCGCCGCCCAGGCGGCCTACGGTGTCTCCCTGGCGCACGCCCTGCTCCAGCCGCCGGCCGACCTGGCGCAGCAGCTGGTCGCCGCAGGCGTGGCCGAGCGAGTCGTTGACCAGCTTGAAGTCGTTCAGGTCCAGGAACAGCAGCGCCATGCTGCGCCCCTGCTCGCCCGCCTGCACGATGGCCTGGTCGATACGCTGCTGCACCAGCGTGCGGTTGGGCAGGTCGGTCAGCGGGTCGTAGTGCGCGAGGAAGCGGTGCCGCGCCTCGCTGTGGCGCAGCAGTTCCTCGGCGGCGATCAGCTCGGTGATGTCGTTCCAGGCGCCGACGATCTCGCCGCGCCCGTCCGGGCGGCACGCGGGCACGCGGCGGGCGCGGTCGCGGATCCACTTCCAGTCGCCGTCGGCGCAGCGGAAGCGGTACTTGCGCAGCAGCGTCTCCTGCACGCCGATGCCGCGGCGCTCCTGGACGATGGCCTCTCGGTCGTCCGGGTGGATGTGGTCGATCCAGAACGCCGGCCGCCGCACGAAGGCCTCCGGCGCATGCCCGAGCAGCTCCACCACGCTGTGCGAGACGAAGCGCACGCCGAAGTCGCCGTCGGGCGCACAGGCATAGAGCGTGACCGGCGCATGGCGCAGCAGGCGCTGCACGTCGAAGAGCGCCTGCGCGGCAGCCGGATCGGGGGTGGGAACGAGAGTCATGTCGGGCGCGGTTCTGCAAGCGTGTTACAGAACGTGCAGTACACCTCGGCCGTCCGGAAAAGGGAAAGGCGGATTTCGTCTTTCCATATGCCGCTTGCGGCCGGTGGACCCATATGGCGCAGAACACCGCCCGCGGCGCATGAAGCAAAAGGGCGCCGGGCAGGCCATGCGCGGACATCCGCGGAACCGGCTTTGCCGGGCCGCTGGATGGGGTTGGCGAAGACACCCCGTGCGAAGCCTGGGGGGTCAGTCACTCCACCGGTGGCCAGACCAGCGCGGGGTGGCCCTCCAGCGCCTCGGTCAGGAAGTCGACAAAGGCCCGCACCTTGGCCGGCACGTAGGCGCGGTCGCGGAAGCACACGAAGAAGTCCAGCGTGCCGTCGACGAACTGCAGCTGGCCGCGCCGGCCGGGGCGCAGCACCAGCGGCTCGAGCAGCCCCTGCGCCACCAGCGGGCCGGCGATGAAGCTGCCGAGCCAGGCGATGCCGGCGCCGTGCACCGCCATCTGCGCCAGCGTGTCCACGTCGTTGGCGACGGCAGCGGTGCGAAGCTGCGGGTCGGTGCGCTCGCCGTTGCGCTGGAAAGGCCAGCGCATGAAGCGGCCATCCACCTCGCGCCGGTAGAGCAGGCAGGCGTGCTGCAGCAGGTCTTCGGCCACGGCCGGTCGGCCATGTGCCGCCAGGTAGGCCGGCGCGGCGCACAGTACCCGGGGCGCGGCCGCGATCTGGCGAGCCACCATGCCCGGCTCCAGCGCGTCGCGGTAGCGGATGCCGATGTCCACGTCCTCCTTCAGCGGATCGACCTGCCGGTCCAGCACCAGCAACTCCAGCTGCACCTGCGGATGGCGCGCAATGAACGCCGGCAGCAGCGGCGCCAGCACATGCATGCCGAAGGCCCTGGCGCAGGACACGCGCAGCCGGCCCTGCAGCGCGCCGTGCAGCAGCGACAGGCCGGACTGCGCCTGCTCCAGCTGCTCCAGCACCGGCGCGACGCGCGCCAGGTAGTGCTCGCCGGCCTCGGTCAGCGCCATGGAGCGTGTGGTGCGGGTCAGCAGCCGCGTGCCCAGGTCGCGCTCCAGCCGCGCGATGTTCTGGCTGGCGGCCGCCGGCGTAATGCCCAGTTGGCGCGCCGCGGCGGCGATGCTGCCGCCCTCCAGCGCCTTGACGAAGGTTTCTATGGCACGCAGGTTCGGCATGAAAACTGATGAATCCAGACAGGGATTCGATACTTTAGCTTGGGAGTGCAGGAACCCGCCCGGGGCTACCGCCGATGCCGCCGCCTGTCTACAGTGCGGGCACGGTAGATGCATCCGCACCCGCCATCCCCTCTTTGCCCATTGCCATGTCCACCCTGCCGACCTCCCCCGCCCGCCCGCAGCGCCGCAAGCTGCACCGGCGCCTGGCGCCCATCGCCTTTGCCTTCTACATGTCCAGCATCATGGCCTTCCTGATGTGCTGCGTGATCGTCGCGGCCGAAGGCGGCTTCGGCGGCGGCTTCCTCACCCGGGTGCTGCAGGCCTATGCGCTGGCCATGCCCGCCGCGTTCTGCTGCGTGATCCTGGTGCGGCCGCTGGTGATCCGGCTGGTGGCGGCCACGGTGCACCACTGAGATAGCCATCACGCTCTCTTTTTAATAGCAAACAGCCCTGGTCCAACAAAAATTCAAGGCACTTTTCCTCAAAATTAGCGTTCCGGCCCTTGGCAGATACCAAGACAAATCTTAGTATTTGGCCATGCCCCGCCCCGATGCCATCCACACCGCCGTCCGCCTGCGCGGTGCCGTCTCTGCCCTCATGCGCCGCCTGCGCTCCGAGGCCGCGCCCGATGGGCCGGGCACGGCCAAGCTCAGCGTGCTGGGCCAGCTCTACCGGCTGGGGCCGCTCACGCCCACGCAATTGGCCGGGCATGAACGCGTCAAGCCGCAGACGCTGACGCGCCTGCTGTCCGAGCTGGAAGCCGCCGGCTGCCTCACCCGCCGGCCGCACGAGGCCGATGGCCGCCAGACGCTGCTGGAGCTGAGTCCCGCCGGTGCAGAGCTGCTGATGGCCGAGGTTCGCCGGCGCGAGTCTTCGCTGGCCGAGGCACTGCAAACGCAGTTGACCGCAGCCGAGCGCGCCCAGCTTCTCGCGGCTTGCGAATTGCTGGACCGACTGGCCGAGGCGCCCTCTCCCTCCCTGCAAACGGCAGGCGCCGCATGAGCGCCTGGCCCGCCTTCCTGCGCCGCGACAGCGCCCCCGACTGGCGCCACGGCCTGCAGCTGGCGGCGGCGGTGACCCTGTCCTATCTGGCCTCTGCCGCGCTGCATCTGCCCGAGAGCTTCTGGGCCGTGATGAGCGCGCTGATCGTCGTGCGGCCCACGGCCGGCTCCACGCTGGGTGCGGGCTGGGACCGGGTGCGCGGTACTTTTGCCGGCACGCTGATCGGGCTGGCCGGCGTGTGGCTGAACCACCATGGCCTGGGCAGCTCGGTCAGCACGCTGGCCATGGTGGCGGCGGTGGCCTTTGCCAGTGCGGTGTTCCCGGTCATGCGCAGCGCACCGATCAGCGCGCTGATCGTGCTCACCAGCGCCGGCATCGCCGGCCATTCGGCGCTGGGCGTGGCGCTGATGCGGGTGGCGGAAATCAGCATTGGCGTGGCGGTCGGGCTGGCGGTGTCGCTGGCCGGGCTGGCAGCACAGGCGCGCGGGCGCTTCGACGCAGCCTGCGCCGGACTGCTGCGCCAGCTGGCGGCCCAGGCGCGGCGCGAACTGGGCACCGAGCCTTCGACCCCGCAGCAGCGCGAGGCCGCCGCGGGCCAACGGCGGCTGGCGCTGCGCGAACTGACACTGCTGGCCACGGCCGCCGACCGCGAGGCGCGCCTGCTGCAGCGCGGCAAGGCCGATGGCGCCCGCGATGCGTATCTACGCCGCGCCCGGCTGGTGGCGCGCATCGCGCATGACACCGGCTCCTTCGGCCGGCTGGCCGAGGCCGTGGGCACAGCGGAAGACGGCAGCGACTGGGCAGCGCTGGGCGGCAGCGTTGCCGAGGCGCTGAATGGCGCGGCCGCGCGGCTGGAAGGCGGCAGCGGCCAGCTCGATGCGCTGCGCCAGTTCTTAAAGAGCGAGGGCAATGCCCTGCAGCGCTGGGCTGCGCCGCCTGCCCGGCTCTTGCTGCAGGACCTGTCGCGGCTCACGGCGCGCCAGGCGGGCAGCTAGCCAAACAGGTACTGCGTCACCCCATCCGCGCCCTGCACCCACTGGCAGGGCGTGGCCCAGACATCCGCGATCAGTGCCGGCTGCAGCACCTGGGCCACCGGCCCATGGGTGCAGCCCGCGCTGCCGCCCAGCACCAGCGCGTCGTCGGCATAGCGCAGCGCCAGGTTCAGGTCGTGCAGTACGGCCACCACGCCTATGCCCTGCCGCCGCGCCCAGTCGCGCGCAAGGCGCATGGCCTGGTGCTGGTGCGACAGGTCGAGTGCGGCGGTGGGCTCGTCCAGCAGCAGCCAGCGCGCCGCGCCACCGGCCAGCGGCGACCAGATCTGCGCCAGCGCACGGGCCAGATGCACCCGGGCCTTCTCACCGCCCGACAGCGTATGCATGCCACGCTGCGCCAGGTGTGCGACCTCGGTCGCGGCCATGGCCTGCGGGACGATGGCCGCCTCGCCCTGATCCGGCTGCCGCCGGTGCGGGAAGCGGCCCAGCTCCACCACGGCCCGGGCGGTGAACTCGAACGCGACCGCGCTCTCTTGCGCCATCACCGCGCGCCGCAGGGCCAGCGCGGCAGCGGGCTGGCGGTGCACGGGCGCGCCGTCCAGCAGCACGGCGCCCGCATGCGGCGCGCGCTGGCCGGCCAGCAACGACAGCAGGGTCGATTTGCCCGCGCCATTGGGGCCTAGGATGGCCGTCACCCGCCCGGCCTGCAGCCGCGCGCTGACGGTCGCCAGCACGCGCTGGCCATCGGCCGATACCGCCGCCGCGTCACACACCAGCGTCATGCGTTGCCCCGAAAGCGGCGCAGCATGGCCAGGAACATCGGCGCGCCGATAAAGGCGGTGAGCACGCCCAGCGGCAGCTCGGCCGGCTGCACCGCCGTGCGCGCCACCGCATCCGCCGCCAGCACCAGGGCCGCGCCCAGCAGCGCCGCGCCGGGCAGCACCACGCGGTGGTCCGGGCCGGCCGCCAGGCGCACCCAGTGCGGTGCGATCAGGCCGACAAAGCCGACGATGCCGGTGGTGGCGGTAACTGCGCCTACCGCCAGCGCGCAAGCCAGCACCGCGCGGCGCTTGACCTGCTCCACCGGCACGCCCAGCAGCGCGGCCTGGGCCTCGCCCAGCGCGATGGCATTGAGCGGCCGCGCCAGCGTCAGGCCCCAGGCCACCGCTACCGCGACGATGCCGCCCACCAGCGCCACAGCGCTCCAGCGCGCGCCGCCCAGGCTGCCCAGCAGCCAGAACTGCAGATTGCGCAACTGCTCGTCCGTTGCCAGAAAGCTGAGCCAGCCCAGGCCGGCGCTGGCCAGTGCATTGATGGCGATGCCGGCCAGCAGCATCAGGCCCATGCGCGTGGCACCGCGGCTTTGCGCCAGCACGTAGATCAGCGTGGTCACGGTCAGGCCGCCGGCAAAGGCCATCAGCACCAGGGCCCAGCTGCCCAGCGTGCGTGGCAGGCCGGGCAGCCAGTGGTTGCCGGCGACGATCACCGCCGCCGCCGCCAGCGCCGCGCCACTGCTGACACCGACAAGCCCCGGATCGGCCAGCGGGTTGCGGAACAGCCCCTGCATCAGCGCGCCCGACAGCCCCAGCCCGGCGCCCGCAGCCACGCCCAGCAGCAGGCGCGGCAGGCGGATATTGAAGAACACCAGCGATTCGGCCGATGCGCCGGGCGTGCCCGTGATGGCCTCGCCCAGAAGGCGCAGCAGTTGGGCCGGCGTGATGGGATAAGCGCCGGTGGCGCTTCCTGCCACCACGGCAGCGCAGAGCAGCAGCGCGCCCAGGGCCAGCGCGGCCCGTGGCGACAAAGGCCGTGTCATACCTTGGCTGCCAGCGCCAATGCCCGCTCATGCACCTCGCGCACCACGCCTGGCAGGCGCGGGCCAAAGCCCAGCATGCGGTTGGCTTCCATGGCCAGCAGCGCGCGGCGGCGGAAGGCCGGCGTCAGCGCCAGTTCGGGGCGCTGCCAGAAGGCGGCCTCGCCACCCTGCGCTTCTATGCCCTGGGTGCTGGTCAGGATCAGGTCCGGCGCGGCGCTGGCCATGGCTTCTGCGGTCATGGCGCGGTAGCCGTCGAAGCCCTGCATCACGTTGACGCCACCGGCAAAGCGGATCAGCGCGTCGGCCGCGGTATTGGCGCCGGCCACCTGCGGGCTGGCCGCATGGGCCAGGATGAACAACATGCGCGGCTTGCGCGTGGCACCCGCCACCTGCTGGCGCACTGCAGCCCATTCGGTGTCGAGCCGGGCTTGCAGGGCCAAAGCATCGGCCTCGCGCGCGGCGGCGCGGCCCACGGCACGCAGCTTGCGCTGCACCTCGTCCCAGCTGTGGTCGGCCTGCACCAGCTCGACCTGCACGCCGGCGCTGCGCACCTGGTCCAGCACCACGGCGGGGCCGGCCTCGGTGGTGGCGACCACGGCATCGGGCCGCAGGGACAGCAGGCCTTCGGCCGACAGCTGCCGCATGTAGCCGACCTTGGGCGTGCGCTGCGCAGCGTCGGGATAGAGGCTGGTGGTGTCGGTGCCGACCAGCAGCGACTCGGCACCCAGCGCATAGACCATTTCGGTGAGGGCGCCGCCGATGGCGACCAGGCGGCGCGGCCGTGCCACCGGCTGCGCGCGCAGCAGCGCCGGCAGCGCCACCAGTCCACCGGCTATGCACTGCAGTGCGATGCGACGTGTCGGCCTGCTCATACGCTGCCCGGCAGGCGCGCGACGATGTGGCGCCAGTCTTCGCGCTCGGCCTGGCCGGGCTTGCGCGCGCCGAAGAACATGGCCATCAAGTCGCCGTCGTGGTCAAAGGCTTCGACCGAGGTCACGTGGCCATCGTCGGTCGGTTTCTCGACCACCCAGACGCTGGCGATGCGGTCTTCACGCAGGTGCAGGTTGAAGCCTTCGTCCAGCACATTGATCCACTCGGCGCCGGGCGCGGACATGGGCACGACGCGCTGCACCGGCCCGGTATGGATCTGGATGCAGCCGCCGCTGCCGACGAACACCATGATCGGCGTGCCGTCGGCCGCGGCCAGCAGCAGCAAGCGGCGGACCGCAGCGCTCTCCAGGCGCCGGGCAAAGCGGCCCTCGACCAGCCGGAAGCCCTGCTGCCGCTCCACGCCAAAGCGGCGCGTGATGCCGAAGAACTCGTGCGTGTCGCGCATGCCGGCCCAGGCCTCGGCAAAGCCTGCCACGTCGATGGCGCTGTCGGGTTGCGGCGGCACGGGTGCGGGCGCGGCGGTGAAGACATAGCCCGCACTGGGAACGGCGAAGCGCGCCACCACCGCATCGAACGCGGCGCGGTCGCTGGACTCGCGCAGGTAGATCTTGTGCACGGCCAGGCCATGCGGGTCGAAGAACTGCAGGCTTTGCGCCGGTGGCGCGGCCGGGTCACGGCCGGGCTCGGTCACGGCAAAGCCGGCGTGCCAATGCTGGAAGAACAGGCGCAGGTCGATCTCTTCGCCCAGCGCCAGGCCAATGGGGCCGGTGGCCGAGACATTGCGGTAGACGCCGGTCTTCTCATGGACGGTGGATTCATTGCGGGTCAGCGCCATCAGCGGGCCGCAGGCCTCCAGTGCCTGCAGCAACTCCACCCAAGGCCCCGCCAGCGGCATGGCGCGCAGCGGGTAGTCGTGCTGGCCGGCGTGCGCGGCAATGGCCGTGCCTTCAGGCAGGCCCAGGCTCTCGGCCGCATCCTTGGCGCGCTTGCCGCCGGCGCGCGCGGCCTGGAAGCGCGCGCGCACGTCGGGCGCGGGCGGTGCGGCGCTGGGTACGAAGGGCGCGGGTGCGGCATTGGCCATTGCGATGCCGGCGCTCATTGCAAGGCCTCCGGCGCCACGTGCCACAGCTCGCGCGCGGGCGCTTGCGCGGCCACCGCGCCGGCATCCACCAGGGCGTCCAGCCCGGCCTGGCGCAGCCAGCAGGCCCGCAGGTTCTCGACCGCGGTACGGAAGTGCGGCGTGAAGGCAGCGTGCCGCGCCAGGCACTGCAGGCGCACGGCGACCTTGCGCGCCATGGTCTCGCGGTGCATGTCGCAGCAGGCCTGCGCATGGCCGGTCATGAGGGCCAGGGTGCCCACCAGCAGGGCTTCGGTGCAGGCGATGTCTTCGTCGCGCACGCTGTCGGCGTCGGATTGCGTCGTGGGAGAGGTCATGCAAGGGCTCCGTGCAGGGGATCAGAAATCGGCCACCAGCGAGACACGCGCATAGCGGCCCGGCTGGGTGTAGGCGTCCAGCACCGGCGAGGTGGCGGCCACACCGATCACGTTGGTCCAGTTCCAGTACTTCTTGTCGGTGAGGTTGTAGATGCCGGCGGTCAGGCGCAGGTCCTTGCGGATGCGCCACTGGCCGCTCAGGTCCAGCAGCGTGGCCGAGGGCGTGGCGAACTGCGTGGCGCCGTCGATGTCGCTGGCCTTCTTGGCGGCGATATGGGTCAGGTCGATGCGCGCCGCCCAGGCCGCCGTGTCGTACCGGGCGCCCAGGTTCAGGCGCGACGGGTTGATGCTGTTCACCGGCTTGCCGGTGTCGCTGTCGCGGCCCCGGGCCTGGCCATAGCCGAAGGGCGTGCTGACGCTGCCGCCGGCCAGCCGGCCCCAGTCGACGTTGCCCTTGACCTCGAAACCGCTGATGCGCACCCGGTTCAGGTTGACCGACTGGTAGATGGCCGGGTTGGTGGGCGTGAAGGCGCCGCCGACCATCTGGTTGTCGACGATGAAGTCCTTGAAGCGGCCGGTGAAGGCAGCCACGTCGAGCGACACGCGCTCCATGCGGCCGCGCGCGCCCAGCTCGAGGTTCTGGCTCTTCTCGGGCCTGAGGTTGGGGTTGGCAATGCTCTGGTAGTTGGCGATCGGGTTGGCGAAGAAGCCATTGACCTGCCCCGCCGTCGGCGCCTTGAAGCCCGAGGCGTAGTTGCCGTACACGCTCCAGATCGGCGTGGCGCGGTACAGCACGCCCAGCTTGGGCGAGGTGGCCGAGCCCGACATGGACTGGGCCGGCGCTGGCGCGGTGTAGCCGGCCTGGCTGGCGTCGATGCTGAAATGGTCGAAGCGCAGGCCCGGCGTGATGCTCCAGGGGCCGGCAATGATCTCGTCCTGCAGATACAGCGCGCTGCTGCTCTCCTTGGTGTCGGGGAAGCGCTTGAGCGGATAGCTCTCGCCCGCTGGCGGCGTGACGCCCGTCTGCAGGTTGGCCACGCGTGACTGCGCATAGTCGAAGCCGTAGGTGAGCTTTTGCACCAGGCCATTGCCCGAGCGCAGCAATTTGCCCAGCTGCAGGCCGGCCTGGGCCATGTGCTCCTGGTAGTGCGTGTTGCGGCTGCGGTCGGCGGCGGTGTAGCGGTCCTGGAACAGGAACTCGTCCGAGCGCGCGCTCTGGTAGCTCAGCACGGCCTGGACCTCATCGGCCACCGCGGCGTCGAGCTGCCAGCGGCCATTCCAGGTCAGCCGGTCGCGCGCCATGCGGGTGTTGGCGCTCGAACCGATGACCGACGTGCTCGCCAGCGGCGGCTTGGCGATGTTGGACAGCAGGTCGTAGTCGGCCTTCTTCTCCACGTGCTCGAAGGTCAGCACATGCTTTTGCCCACCGCCCGGCGTGAACACCAGCTTGCCGAGCAGCGAGGCGCTCCTGTCCTTCTCGGGGTTGGGCGTGGTGCGGTCGGTGTTGGCCGCGTTGTTGCTGCCCATGTTCTTCAGCGCGTCGGCACGGCCGGCCTGGGCGCTCAGCATCCAGGCCACGGTCTCGTTGATGCGGCCGGCCAGGGTTGCGCCCAGGTGCCGGCCCTTGTCGTCGCCGTCATAGCCGACGGCGGCGCTGCCGCCAAAGGTCTTGCCGCTCTTCAGGTAGTCGTCCGGTTCCCGGGTGATGAAGTTGACCAGGCCGGCGATGCCGTCCGAGCCGTACAGCGCCGAGGTCGGCCCCTTCACCACCTCGATGCGCTTGACCAGGCCGATGTCGAGGTAGTCGCGGCCAATGGCGCTTTCGCTCTGGAACGCATAGCTGCGCGGCTGGCGGATGCCGTCGACCAGCATCAGCACGCGGTTGCCGTCGAGCCCGCGGATATTGAAGCCGGCGTTCTGGTCGCGCCCGGTCTGCGCGCCGATGGTGAAGCGCGCCGGCGCGCGCTGCACCGACACATTGGGCATGTCGCGCGCGGCGTCTCGGATGTCGCGCACCTGCTGCGCTTCCATCTGCGCGGCGTTCAGCACCTCGATGCTGACGGGCAGCTCGTCCGGATCCTGCTCGCTGCGCGAGCCGCTGATGACCATCTCCTTCAGCGCGGGTGCCGCGGGCTGCGACTGCGCGTACACGCCGGGGGCGAAGGCGCCGGCCAGCAGCCAGGCAAGAGGATGGAGACGGAACGCCGGAGGGCGATGAGCAAGACGGGCCACGGTGCGCTTTCGGTTCTGCAACGGATGTTGGACAGAGCTGGCTATGCGACGGCAATGGGCGCACCGGCTGGCTGGGAGGTGAAATATTATATGAGAATAATTCTCAATTAACAACAAGTTCGAGGCAAGCAAAAGCCCGCGTCCGTGGCAACGGAGGCGGGCTTTGCTTGCTTGACTAGAAAACTATGAAATTTATAGCTACAAGCCCAGGCTGTAACTGGGCTAGAGGCATATTGATTCAAAAAAAGTAACTGCCACCCCGTTCGCCTCGGCCCAGGCTTCCGCAGCACACGCAAGCCTTAGGTGCCGAAGGCTGCAGAGTCGGCCATGCGCGAACCGCTGCGGAACTGGCTTTGCTCGGCATGGGCACCGATCACAAAGCGCGCCTGCTGCGGCGCGTGGCCCAGCCAACCCCCGCGATGCCTGGCTGCACGCATCGCGCATGACGCGGCCTTCAAGGTTCGATTCGTCATGCAGTAAAGATGCCTGGGCTTTGCACGCCTATCGGAGAAGCACCAGGAAGGAACCCAACCGTACTTATGCCTGAGGCTCTTTCTCAGGCGAAAGGAACTAGCCGCCCCTGCTCTTTAAGACCTTCAGTGCCTCCATCAGTAGCTCTTGAGGGTTCAGGTCGTAAGACGCCGGCGCGTCCACCTTCGCCCCTGAGAAAAACACCCGTTGCGCAACGTCCGCTTTAAGCTGGGTTTTGTGAGGTTCCGGGAGTGTTTCTAGGTACGGAGTGAGCGCCGCAAAGTCGAGCGACGTTTTCCGAAGATCGACAGCATGGGCCCTATGTCTGCCGGCTTCCCGGGCCGTGTAGCCGATGGGGAGCGTAAGAACGATCGAGATTGCGAGCCGCACGAGTGCCTCCGGCCAGTGAATGCGCTCAACGGCCAGTTGAAGAAGTGATGTCGCCAGAATGAGCGCCACGAATGCCATCAGCCATAAACTGATTTTTCGAAACTGATCCGCAGACTTCTTTTCTTCCGCCGCACTGTTGGCGTAACCCCCGGCCAAAGCTGAAATGGCCACCTCGCCAGTCAACGCCCTTGCTTGAACATGAAGATCTCCGATCTTGGCCAATGTCTCCTCGACTTCTCCTGCAACTTCATTCACTCGCTCGGCAATGACCGCCTTTTCCGCGTCGATCGATTGGCGTGCCGTGCTGGCTAAACCAGCCACGACTTCTTCTACACGAGCCGCAGCATTGTCGGCCGACTCGCCCAACGCCTTAAGCCTCGCTTCCATCGCCAACATTTGCCGATCCGTACTCTCGGTTCTTGCCTGCATATCCGCCACGGTTCGGAACGTCTGTTGCGTCTCGATGGGTGACTGACCCACCATTGCGCTCGCGATGATTCCGCGTTCCGGCACCTTGATTGGAGACAACTCCATGGAATGCGCCTCGCAGTACTCCTTTAGATCTCCCGACACATTGGATAGCTGCTTGCGCTCCTCCATAGCAGCACTCGCCAAGGTTGGCGACCTTCCGAAAGCATGGCCGATATTGCTTCCGCAACTAGCCACCAGCGCTGCAGCCGCTACCGCGGCATCAAGCGCAGCCGGTCCGGCATTAATAGACGTGATGCACACCTGGTATCGATCCGCCATGAAAGTCGCGGGCTCAACAACCGACTTTGGCAATGGGCTTCCCTCGACTGCCCCGACAACCGCGTTGAAAGCATCCACAACACTTTGCGTTTTGGTCCGCAGTGTTTCGGGGTCAGCCCGCCCGACGGGATATACGTTGAGTGACATTGGGTCCGCATCCTGATGCTGCAACAATTCGTATATCGTATCTGCGGCGACTGCATTTGAGGCAGGTCCTTCACGCTCTACCGGCTCGCCTACAGCGGTATCGCATCTTCGGGACAGCGACCATTGCACTAATGCCTAAACCGGTGCCAAAAATCCGTCGTTCGCCCATGCAGATCTGGCCCCCAGCCTCAAGGTGCTCTCTGGCCTGTCACACATGGCAGCGCCAATTGGTTTTCTCTTGGAATGCCTCAGTCTCCGCAGCTCCCTGAACGAAAGAGCGAGCCCCCCGGGGCGCTGACGCAGGTAGCGAGTCAGCACGTCTGCCCTGCAACTGTGGACCACTTCAAGAGGGAGGGTTTGTCCTGCTGCAGCCCATCCGGCTTGGACCATGCTCCCAGCGGGCCCACTAACCAGTCCGGGGTCCACGCCGAATCGACCCCACTCAATGGCCCCTCCTCACAAGCTGACCCACCATTCGATTTGCCCCACGCAGAGCAGCCGCCCCCTCACGAGGCGGGCGGCTCTGCTCCAGCGTTGCGTCAGTTCACGCTGGTGCCGACGTTCTGATCAGGTGGTCGAATGCACTCAAGGCAGCCTTCGCACCATCACCAGCGGCGATGATGATCTGCTTGTACGGCACTGTCGTTGCGTCGCCCGCGGCGAACACGCCGGGCACCGAGGTCTGGCCCTTGGCATCGACCACGATCTCGCCGTGCTTGGACAGCTCGACCGTGCCCTTGAGCCAGTCGGTGTTGGGCACCAGGCCGATCTGTACGAACACGCCCTCCAGCTCGACCTGGTGCTCCGTCCCCGAAACGCGGTCCTTGTAGACCAGGCCGCTGACCTTCTGGCCGTCGCCCTTGACCTCGGTCGTCTGCGCCGAGACCACCACGGTCACGTTGGGCAGGCTGCGCAGCTTGCGCTGCAGCACCTCGTCGGCGCGCAGCTTGCTGTCGAACTCGACCAGGGTGACGTGGCCCACGATGCCGGCCAGGTCGATCGCAGCTTCCACGCCGGAGTTGCCGCCGCCGATCACCGCCACGCGCTTGCCCTTGAACAGCGGCCCGTCGCAGTGCGGGCAGTAGGCCACGCCCTTGTTCTTGTACTCGGCCTCGCCGGGCACATTGATGTTGCGCCAGCGCGCACCGGTGGAGATGACCAGCGAGCGGGTCTTGAGCGAGGCGCCGTTGGCCAGCTTGACCTCGATCAGATCCCGGCCCGGCACCAGTGCCTCGGCGCGCTGCAGGTTCATGATGTCCACGTCGTAGTGCTTGACATGCTCTTCCAGCGCCACCGCGAACTTCGGCCCTTCGGTCTCCTTGATCGAGATGAAGTTCTCAATGCCCATGGTGTCCAGCACCTGGCCGCCAAAGCGCTCGGCCGCCACGCCGGTGCGGATGCCCTTGCGCGCCGCATACACGGCCGCTGCCGCGCCGGCCGGCCCGCCGCCGACGACCAGCAGGTCATACGGCGCGCGCGCGGCGATCTTCTCGGCCTCGCGCGCCACGGCGCCGGTGTCGACCTTGGCCAGGATCTCTTCCAGCTCCATGCGGCCCTGGCCGAACGAGGTGCCGTTGAGGAACACGGTGGGCACGGCCATGACCTGGCGCGTGTTGACCTCGTCCTGGAACAGCGCGCCGTCGATCGCGGTGTGCTTGATGTTGGGGTTGAGCACCGCCATCAGGTTGAGCGCCTGCACCACGTCCGGGCAGTTCTGGCAGCTCAGCGAGAAATAGGTCTCGAAGTGGAAGTCGCCCTGCAGGTTCTTCACCTGCTCGATCGTGTCCTGCGCCGCCTTGGACGGATGGCCGCCGACCTGCAGCAGCGCCAGCACCAGCGAGGTGAACTCGTGCCCCAGCGGAATGCCGGCAAAGCGCACCCCGGTGTCCACGCCCGGATTGGTGATGAGGAAGGAGGGCTTGCGCTCGCCGTCGTCGCGGCGCTCGACCACCGTGATCTTGTCGGTCAGCGACACGATGTCGTCGAGCAGGCCCTTGAGGTCCGCGGACGCCTTGCCCTCGTCGAGCGATGCGACGATTTCGATCGGCTTCGTCACCCGTTCCAGGTAGGCCTTGAGTTGGGTCTTGAGCTTGGCGTCCAGCATGATAGTTACTCGCTATTTAAATTCGTTATCGATAGTTAAGACTTGCCGGCGGAAAAAAAAGCCCGGGCACACCCGGGCTCTGGCGGCGCAAAGCGCTTAGATCTTGCCGACCAGGTCCAGCGACGGGGTCAGGGTCTCGGCGCCCTCGGTCCACTTGGCGGGGCAGACTTCACCGGGGTGGGCGGCGACGTACTGGGCAGCCTTCACACGGCGCAGGGTTTCGGTCGCGTCGCGGCCGATGCCGTTGTCGTGCACTTCGATCGTCTTGATCTTGCCTTCGGGGTCGATCACGAAGGTACCGCGCAGCGCCAGGCCGGCGTCTTCGCCTTCCTCGATCAGCACTTCGAAGAAGCGGGCCAGCTGGTTGCTCGGGTCGCCGACCAGCGGGTACTGCACCTTGGCGATGGTGTCGGAGGTGTCGTGCCAGGCCTTGTGGGTGAAGTGGGTGTCGGTGGACACGCCATAGACCTCCACGCCCAGCTTCTGGAATTCGGCGTAGTGGTCAGCCAGGTCGCCCAGCTCGGTCGGGCAGACGAAGGTGAAGTCGGCCGGGTAGAACACCACCACGGACCACTTGCCCTTGAAGTTCTGCTCGCTGACCGGCACGAACTTGCCGTTATGGTAGGCGGTGGCCTTGAAGGCGGGGACTTCCTTGTTGATCAGAGACATCGAGTTTCCTTGTGAGGGTTGGGAACAGACAGGTAAGAAGCATAGTGGACACCGCATCATCAATCCAATTAATTGAAAGTATGCAGTTGATTGCCAATACCTATGATGATGACATAAAGCCCGCGGCTGCGGCTCCCATGCGATAACGCCTATCAACCTCACCCGCAGCCACACCGCCCGCGCAGGGGATTGCCTTGTGGCCAACAGGGACAACCCGCACAATCCCGGCCATCCAGACACAACACAAGGGGAAGAACATGAAGGGCGATGCACAAGTCATCCAGCATCTGCAGGCGCAGCTCAAGAACGAACTGACGGCCATCAACCAGTACTTCCTGCACTACCGCATGCTCAAGCACTGGGGCTTCGACAAGCTTGCCAAGAAGGAGTACTCGGAGTCCATCGGCGAGATGAAGCATGCCGACTGGCTCATGGACCGGATCTTCATGCTCGACGGCCTGCCCAACCTGCAGGACCTGGGCAAGCTCACCATCGGCGAGGACGTGCCCGAGATCCTGCGCGCCGACCTGGGCCTGGAGTACGGCGCCCAGGCCACCATCAAGGCCGGCATGGCCCACTGCGAAAGCGTGCGCGACTATGTCTCGCGCGACCTGCTGCAGAAGATCCTCGACGACACCGAGGAACACATCGACTTCCTCGAAACCCAGATCGAGCTGTCCGAGAAGGTCGGCATCCAGAACTACCTGCAGTCGCAGATGGGCGAGATCGAATAGGAACCCGGCAGGAACGACCGCGTCCGGCCCCGGCCGGACCCGTTCCACGGTGACTTCAGACGGGGCCCTCAGGCCCCGTTCTTGCGTCCGCGGGTCAGAAGTGGTCCATGCCGACCAGCCCCACCATGCTGCCGCCAAACAGCAGCCACAGCGGGTGGATGCGCGTCTGCCAGGCCAGCGTGGCCGTGACGGCGGTGATGACGGTCAGCAGCAGGTTCAGGTCCGAGGCCTCGGCGATCAGCGCGGCGCTGGCGGCCACCAGGCCGGCCGTGACCGGCAGCAGGCCGGTCTGGATGTGGCGCCGCCAGGGCTTGTCCTTGAGGCGATCCCAGGCATGCAGGGCCAGCACCGTCAGCACGGAAGACGGTCCGAACTTGGCCAGCGTCGTCACCAGCATGCCGTAGAACCCGGCCACGTGCCAGCCGACCAGCGTGACCACCATCAGGTTGGGGCCCGGTGCGGCCTGGCCGAGCGCGAACAGGGCGCTGAATTCCTCGGCGCTCATCCAGTGGTGCACCTCGACTACCTGGCGCTGCATCTCCGGCAGGATGGTGTTGCCACCGCCAAAGGCCAGCACCGACAACTGGGTGAAGATCTGCGCCAGCGCAATCAGGGTATCGTTCATTTCGCCACCTTCGCGGTCAGCCAGACGCTGATGGGCGTGAGCACCAGCATGGTCCACAGCAGGGGCAGGCGCAGGATCGCGATGGCCACGAAGGACACCGTGGCGATGGCCGCCAGCAGCGGCTTGCGGCGCAGCGGCAATGCGATCTTGATCGCCATCGACACCAGCAGTCCCGCCGCGGCCGCGGCCAGGCCGGCGAACAGATGCTCGACCTGGGGGTCATGCTGGTAGCGCTCGTAGACGATCCCCAGCAGCACGACGATCGCCGAAGGCGCGGCAATCAGCCCCAGGATGGAGGCCACCGCGCCCTTCACTCCCTGGAAGCGCATGCCGATCGCCACCGACAGGTTGATGATGTTGCCGCCCGGCAGGAACTGGCACAGGCCCAGCAGTTCGGTGAATTCGGCATCGGTGAGCCAGCGGCGCTTCTCCACCACCATGCGGTGCGCCAGCGGCAGCGCGCCGCCGAAGGCCATCAGGCCCAGCACCAGGAAGCCCAGGAACAAGGCGCGCGGGGTCGGCGCTTCGGGTTCGGCCACCTGCGGGCCAGCAAGAGTGTTGTCCATGTTCGTCGCTCCGATCCCGGGTCTTTCGTTTGTCTCACCGTGTCAGTGGCGCCGAGGTTAGCCGCGACTACTCATCCTGTCTAATATATGAAACCCACTTGAAACATACATTCAAAATATGTCGCCCATCGACCTGCGCCTGCTGCGCTACTTCATCGTGGTGGCCGAGGAAGGCCACCTGACGCGCGCCGCGCAGCGCATCGGCATCCAGCAGCCGCCGCTGAGCCAGCAGATCCGCGTGCTGGAGAGGGAGCTGGGCGTCACGCTGTTCCGCCGCCTGCCGCGCGGCATGGAGCTGACCGACGGCGGCCAGGCCCTGCTGGCGGACGCGCGCGCCATCCTGGCGCAGGTGGCGCAGAGCATCGAAGGCGTGCGCCGCATCGCGCAGGGCGAGCGTGGCCGCATCGCCATCGGCTTCACCGAATCGGCGTCGCTGCACCCGTTCGTGCCCGCTGTCATCCGTGCCTTCCGGCAGCAGGCGCCAGACGTGGCCCTGACGGTGGAAGAGAGCAACACCGCCGACCTGGTCGAGGCGCTGCGCCACAAGCGCGTCGATATCGCCTTCATCCGCTCGCCGGTGGGCGATGCCTCCGGCCTCAGCATCGAGACCGTGCTGGTCGAGGACATGGTGGTCGCCCTGCCGGCCACGCACCCGCTGGCGGCGGACCGCCGGCGCAAGCGCATAGACCTTTCAGCCCTGGCGGCGGAGACCTTCATCTTCAACCGCAGGCCCAGCGGACCGGGCCTCTACGACGCCATCATCGCGGCCTGCCGCGCGTCCGGTTTCAGCCCCATGGTCGAGCAGGAGGCGACCAAGAACCTCTCCACCCTGAACCTGGTGGCGGCGGGGCTGGGCATCTCGATCGTGCCGGCCTCGATGACGCACGTGGTGCTGGACGACGTGGTCTACCGCGGCCTGAACACCCCGCACGGCCTGCATGCGCCGCTGCACCTGGCCTGCCGCCAGGAGGAGCCCTCGGGCGTCGTCGCGCGCATGGTGGCCGTGGTCAAGGCCCAGGCTGCACGGTCCGCCACCTCGCGGAAATGAGCGTCCCGCGCCAGCAGACAATCGGCGCAGCCCACAAGGACCTTCCCATGCCTCTCGCGTTCTCCTTTGCCGATGTCCAGTCCGCCGCCGACCGCCTGCGTGGCGAGGTGCAGGACACGCCCTGCCTGCATTCGCGCACCCTCTCCGCCCTGCTCGGCTGCGAGGTCTACCTGAAGTTCGAGAACCTGCAGTTCACCGCCTCTTTCAAGGAGCGCGGCGCACTCAACAAGCTGGCGCAGCTCAACGCGTCCGAGCGCGCGGCCGGTGCGCTGGCGGTATCGGCCGGCAACCACGCGCAGGGCGTGGCCTACCACGCGCAGCGCCTGGGCATTCCGGCGACCATCGTGATGCCGCGCTTCGCGCCCGCGGTCAAGGTCGAGAACACACGCCGCTTCGGCGCCACGGTGCTGCTGCATGGCGAGACCTTCGACGACGCGCGCGCCCACGGCCTGGCACTGGCAGCCGAGCGCGGGCTGACCGTGGTCCACCCCTTCGACGACGCCGCCATCGCGGCGGGCCAGGGCACGGTGGCGCTGGAGATGCTGGCAGCCCAGCCGCGCATCGACACGCTGGTGGTGCCCATCGGCGGCGGCGGGTTGATCGCGGGCATGGCCACGGCCGCAGCCACGCTCAAACCCGGCTGCCAGGTCTACGGCGTGCAGACCGAGCGCTTCCCCACGGCCTGGAGCGCGCTGCGCGGCGAGGCGCGTGCCTGCGGCAGCGCCACCATTGCCGACGGCATCGCGGTGAAGGCGCCGGGCGCGGTGACGCTGCCGGTGATCCAGGCACATGTCGCCGACGTGCTGCTGGCGTCCGAGGGTGACATCGAGCAGGCCATCCTCATGCTGCTGGAGATCGAGAAGACCGTGGTCGAAGGTGCCGGCGCAGTCGGCATCGCGGCGCTATTGCGCCACCGCGAACTGTTTGCCGGCCGGCACGTGGGCCTGGTGCTGTCGGGCGGCAACATCCAGCCGCTGGTGCTGGCCGGCATCATCGAGCGCGGCATGGTGCGCTCGGGCCGGCTGGCACGGCTGCGGCTGGACGTGCGCGACGTGCCGGGGGCACTGGCGGACATCGCCCGCCTGCTGGGCGAGCTGGGCGCCAACATCGACCAGCTGCAGCACCAGCGCGCGTTCACCGCCCTGTCGCTGGAACGGGTGCAGGTCGAGGTGGTGGTCCAGACACGGGACGCCGCGCACGTCGAGCAGATCATCGAAGCCCTGCGCGCGCATGGTTGCCCGGCCGAGCACATGGCGTGACGCGCACCGGCCCGTTAACAGGTATTGATATCCATTCTCATTTGTTTACAATGCGCTGATATCGCAAGCCACGGCCTCGCAGCAGTTCGACCAGGTAGCCAGCGGTCCCCATCCGCAAGCTTCCCCCTGGAGAATTCCGATGCCTGCAGCGCCATTGCGCTTGTCCACGGGCCGCCACGGCGCGCCCTTCCCCGCCACCGTACTTGCCGCCGGCGCCTTGCTGGCGCTGGGAACCCTGCTGCACGGCACGGCTGGTGCGCAGTCCGAGCAGTCCCTCTCCACCGTCACGGTCACCGACGGTGCTGCGACCGCAGCCGGCCCGGTCACGGGCTTCGTCGCCCGGCGCGCCGCCAGCGCCACCAAGACCGATACGCCGCTGGTGGAAACGCCCCAGGCCATCTCGGTCGTGACCCGCGACCAGATCGAGGCCCAGGGGGCCACCACGCTGCGCCAGACCACCGGCTACAGCGCAGGCGTGGTGTCGAGCTACTTCGACAGCCGGGTCGACAACTTCACCGCCCGCGGCGGTGCGGTGACGCAGTACCTCGACGGCCTGCTGCGCAGCTACGGCACCTACAACAGCGCGCGACCGGACCCCTACACCCTGGAACGGGTGGAACTGCTGCGCGGCCCGTCATCCGTGCTGTACGGCCAGGGCCAGATCGGCGGCGTGCTCAACCTGGTGTCCAAGCGGCCGCTGGCCGAGGCGCAGCGCGAGGTGCAGGTGCAGCTCGGCAGCTACGGGCGCAAGCAGGTCGCCGTGGACCTGACCGGCCCGCTGGACACAGAAGGCCGCTGGCTCTACCGCCTGGTGGCCATCGGCCGCGACAGCGGCACGCAGGTCGACCACGTGCCCGACGACCGTGCGCTGATCGCCCCCTCGCTCACCTGGCGCCCCAGCACCGACACCTCGCTCACGCTGCAGGCGGTGCGCCAGCGCGACAGGAGCGGCTCGCTGATCGGCTTCTTCCCCTGGCAGGGCACGCTGCTGCCCAGCCCGTACGGGCAGATCCCCACCTCCACGTTCATCAGCGAGCCGGGCTGGGACGCCTACAACAGCAGCCAGACCTCCTTCGGCTACCTGTTCAGCCACCGCCTGAACGACACCTGTTCCGTTCGCCAGAACCCGCGCCGCACCGAGAGCGAGGTGGACTACCGCACCCTCTACACCAGCTTCACCGCCAACACGGCCACGGGCAGGCCCGCGCGCCCGGTGTTCAACGCCGACAACCGCACCCTCAACCGCGACCTGTTCCAGTACCTCAATACCGGCCGCATGCTGCAGGTGGACAACCAGGCCGAGGCGAAGTTCGGCACCGGAGGCGTGCAGCACACCGTGCTGTTCGGGCTGGATGCGCAGCGCAACGAAACCGGGCAGGCCTCCGGCCGCGGCAGCGCGGCGCCCATAGACGTCTACAACCCGGTGTACGGCAACTACAGCCCGCCGGCTACGCTCGCCCGCCAGCCCGGCGTGACGCAGCGGCAACTGGGCCTCTATGCGCAGGACCAGCTCAAGTGGGGCCGCTGGGTCGCCACGCTGGGGCTGCGCCATGACCGCGCCAAGACCGATACCGAAGGCCGTCCCGCCGCCGCGGCGGACGACAAGGCCTGGAGCAAGCGCGCCGGCGTGACCTACCTGCTGGACGGCGGCTGGGCGCCCTACCTGAGCTACGCCGAATCCTTCTATCCGCTGGGTGGGCTGGATGTCTATGGTTCGCCCTACAAGCCGCAGCGCGGCAAGCAATGGGAGGCCGGCGTGAAATGGCTGCCGGCCGACGGCAGCATGTCGGCCTATGCCGCGCTCTACAAGCTGCGCGACACCAACCGCAAGACGTCCGACCCGGCCAACCCGCTCAACAGCCTGCAGATCGGCGAGGTCGAGGTCAACGGGCTGGAGCTCGAGGCCAAGGCCAGCCTGGACCGGCATTGGGACTGGACCGCCGCCTACGCGTGGACCGACGCCAAGGTATCGCGCAGCAACGGGTCCGACCTGGGCAAGCGCCTGTCGAGCGTGCCGGAGCACAGTGCCTCGCTCTGGCTGATGCACCGCTTCTCTGCCGCCGGGCGCGGCGGCTTCTCGGCCGGCGCGGGCGTGCGCTACCTGGGCGAGACCTGGGACGGCACCGACACGCTGCGCACCCCTTCGGCCACGCTGCTGGACGCCATGCTCGCCTACGACCAGGGCGACTGGCGCCTGGCCCTGAACGTGGTGAACCTGACCGACCGGGTGCAGCTCACGACCTGCCTGACGCGCGGCGACTGCTTCTACGGCCAGCGCCGCACGGCCACGGCCACCGCCACCTACCGGTTCTGACCGCCTGCCCGCGCCGTGCGCTACGAAGTCCCCCGCCATTCGCCCCTGGTCGCCGCCCTCGTGCGGCACTACGACGAACTGGTCGAGTACGTGCGGCGCGCCGGCCTGGGCCGCACCGAGCGCAGCGCGGCACGCGAGGTGGTGCACGAGGTCTGCGTCGACCTGATCGAGTCGCCGCCGCACGAGGCGGTGCACACGCCGCTGGCGTTCCTGCGCACCTTGTCGCGGCGCCGCGCCGTCGACCGCTGGCGCGTCGAGCAGGGCCGCCGCGCCTGGGTGGAGGCCATGGCCGAGCCGCCGGAGGCAGCAGACACGCACGATCCGTTGCGCATCGCCGGCGGCCGGCAGCAGCTGCAGTTGCTGGCGGAGGCGATCCAGGCACTGCCGCTGCGCTGCCGCGAGGTCTTCGTGATGCACAAGGTGCACGACCTCCCGCAGGCCGAGGTGGCGCAGCGCCTGGGCATTTCGCTCAAGACGGTGGAAAAGCACCTGCGCCTGGGCATGGCCGCCTGCCGCCGGGCACTGGAGGACACGCATGGCTGACCGCCGCACCCCCGTGCCGCCGCCGGTGGCCAGCACCCGGCTCGACACCGTGCTGCAAGCCGAGCGCGATGCCCTGCGCGTGATGTTCCCGCTGCCTCCCCAGCGTGCGCCGCGCACGCGGCGCCGCAACGCGGTGGCCGGGTCTGCCCTGGCACTGCTGCTGGCGGCAGGCCTGTGGACCTGGGACCCCGCCTACCAACGCGAACATTTCGCCACCGCCCCAGGCGAGCGTGCCGAGGTCGCCCTGGCCGACGGCAGCCGCCTGACGCTGGACACCGCCACCACGCTGGACGTGGCCTGGCACCTGCGCACACGCCGCGTGACACTGCAGGCCGGCCAGGCCCGCTTTGCTGCAGCCAAGGCCGTGGTACGCCCGTTCGACGTGGCCGCCGGCAGCGTGCGGGTGCGCGTGCTGGGCACCGTGTTTGATGTGCGGCGCGAGCCCGACGGGGCGCGCGTCACCGTCCTGGAAGGCCGGGTGCGGGTCTGGCCCGCGCCAAACGACACCGCACCGCTGCCGCTGGTCGCCGGCCAGCAGTTGCGCGTGCAACATGGTGCGGCACAGCCCATACAGGCGGTAGACACCATGGCAGCCTCGGCCTGGGAGCGCGGCCAATTGGTCTTCGCGCGCACCCCGCTGGCCGAGGTGCTGGCCGAGATGCAACGCTACCACCCCGCCCCCCTGCGCCTGCAGGACGATGCCCGCCACCCGATCGGCCGGCTGGCCGTCTCCGGCGTGTTCGACAGCGCGCAGACCGACCGCCTGCTGGCCCTGCTGCCCCGCATCCTGCCGGTCACGGTGCAGCGGCAGGCGGACGGCAGCGCCGACATAGCGCCGGCACGCTGACCACTAGCTCCTGAAAACATAGCATCACGCCAAGGCGGAACCTTGGCTTCAGCCAACTTTCTTTTGAATTTCATTTTGCACGGGTAGGGTTGGACGCCTGCCGGTTCGACATCCCCTCCGACTGATCCCTGTCTTTCTGGAGGAATTTCCGTGAACCGCTACCCCGCGCCCCGGCGCGCCCGCCTTTGCCTCTTGTCCGCCAGCGTGCTGCTGGCCTGCGCCGTGCAGGCGCAGACCGTACCGCGCCAGGCGCTGGACCTGCCCGCCGCCCCTCTGGAACAGGCGCTGCAGGCGCTGGCACGCCAGGCCGGCGTGCAGGTGGTGTTTGCTTCGGCCCTGGTGCAGGGGCAGCAGGCACCAGCGCTGCAGGGCCGCTATGCGCCCCAGGAGGCGCTGGAACGCCTGCTGGCCGGCAGCGGCCTGGTGCTGCGCGCGCAGGACGCCCGCACCTTCACGGTGGAGCGCGCCGCCGCGCCGACCAGCACCACCATGCTGGGCGAGGTCCGCGTGACGGCCACGGCCGAGCGCGAGAGCGCCTTCGGGCCGGCGCACGGCCTGGTGGCGCGCCGCAGCGCTACGGCAACCAAGACCGACGCCTCGCTGCTGGAGACACCCGAGTCGGTTTCGGTCGTCACGCGCGAGCAGATCCAGGCCCAGCAGCCCGGCACGCTGGAGGCGGCGCTGCGCTACACACCGGGCGTGGCCTCCTTCACCGATGGCGCGCAGGCCAGCACCGACGGCTTCTCGCTGCGCGGCTTTGCGCAGAACGTGGGCAGCCTGCTGCGCGACGGCATGCGCATGCAGATGAGCGACTACTACGGCTGGGAGGCGGCCGAGATCTACGGGCTGGAGCGCGTGGAGGTGCTGCGGGGCGCGGCTTCGGTTCTCTACGGCCAGTCGCAGCCCGGCGGCGTGGTGAACCTGGTGGGCAAGCGCCCCGACACGACGCCGCTGCGCGAGGTGGAACTGCAGGCCGGCAGCTTTGGCCGCAGACAGGGCGCGTTCGACATCGGCGGCCCGCTGGGCACCGAAAGCGCCTGGAGCTACCGCATCGTGGGTTTGGTGCGCAACGCGCAGACGCAGGTGGACCACACCATCGACCGCCGCCGCTACCTGGCCCCTTCCCTCGCCTGGCGGCCCGATGCGCGCACCAGCCTCGTGCTGCAGGCCGAGTACCAGGAGCAGCAGGGCGACTACAGCCGCCCCATGCCCGCGGCGGGCACCGTGCTGCCGGCGGCGCAGCGCATCCCGATCTCGCGCTTCGTGGGTGAGCCCGGCTACGACCGCATGGACAACCAGCGGCACGGTGCCGGCTGGCTGTTCGAACATGCGTTCTCCGACCAGCTCAAGCTGCGGCAGAACCTGCGCTACACCCACTTCAGCCATGACGGGCAGCGGCTCACGCTGTCCGGCTTCAACGCCTCCACCGGACTGGCTACACGCAATTCGCAGACGCGCAAGGGCACCGGCGGCCTCCTGACGGCCGACACCTCGCTGGAGGGCCGCTTCTCCCACGGTGCCTTCTCGCACGTGGTGCTGGCTGGCGTCGATTACTACCGCGGGCACTACGACCAGACCATTGCCAACGGGCAGGCGCCTTCGCTCAACCTGTACGCGCCGGTCTATGGCGGCGTGGTACCGGCTCCCACCCAGTCCAGCCGCCAGACCCAGGTCCAGACCCAGACCGGCCTCTACCTGCAGGATCAGATCACTCTGGACCGGCGCTGGGTCGGCCTGTTCGGCCTGCGGCACGACGAGGTCCGGACCGAGGACAGCACCAATGGCGTGGCCGCCGCGCCCAAGAAGCCTGGCGCCACTACCGGCCGCGCCGGGCTGGTCTACCTGACCGGCAACGGGCTGGCGCCGTATGCGAGCTACTCCGAGTCCTTCTTCCCGATCGGCGGCACCGACATCGCCGGCAGCCCCTTCGCGCCCGAGACCGGGCGCCA